>Ga0137403_10004803_pt1 | contig 15824 bp, 14 predicted proteins | sample CZOMad2_1_16fung_FD_122057 | JGI IMG/M metagenome (GOLD analysis project Ga0137403, IMG submission 122057) | Vadose zone soil fungal communities from Angelo Coast Range Reserve, California, USA - CZOMad2_1_16fungal (Hybrid Assembly) | ecosystem: Environmental > Terrestrial > Soil > Vadose zone... | reverse complement strand
ACCTTATTGGTTGTAGGATCAACTGCGACCGAAGTGGGATCGTCAAACTGTCCGTCGCCATTGCCTTTGCTGCCCCAAACCGCCAGCACCCGTCCATCTGGGCTAAACTTAACGATTCTCGTGTGGCCCTGATCGACGACGTAAATGGAGTCATCGGGGCCAACGGCGATCCTTCGTGGTCCGTAGAATCCAAGGTCGGGGCCTTTCCATTCGGCAATGAGTGTACCGTCTGGAGCTAACTTCTGCACACCGTGGTTACCAGCGTCTGCTACGTAAATGTTGCCCGCCCGATCGATGGTGATCCCGTTCGGTGCGCCTAGCTGGCCGTAGCCGTTGCCTTTGGTTCCAATAACGCTCAGAAACGTGCCGGTCGGCGAGAATTTCTCGATCCGCCCGTTACCCGTGTCGGCGACCAGAATGTTTCCGTTGCCATCGACAGCAATTCCAGTCGGAGAATCAAATTCCCCCTTTCGGGCGCCCCTTCCGCCTTCAAAGACGTTACTCATGCCTTCAGGCAGTGAGCTGAGCCGAGGAGGCGGTGTATCCGGCACCTTGTAAATTACAAGCCCATTGTATCTGTTGTCCTCGAACACCTTTGGGAAATAAGTGGCATAAAGTTGTTGGTTTGGACGCTTGATGAACTGACCCTGCCGAATCGCATTATCATACGCCACGTACTTGATGCCGTTCTCTTTCAGAAGCCGGAACACTTTCCAGGGGTCTCTGCCCTCGAACAGCTCTATGTAAAGTCTGTCGTACTTACTCGCGTTGTAACCGGCAGACCATGCGTAGTACGGCCAGCCATACAAGACCCGCCGTCCAGCCATCAAGATCGGATGGTTAACAAATCGATCTGTTAGAAAAATGTCGCGCGGTGTGGTGTTTTTCTTAAGCCAGTCGATTAATGGGTCGTTGCGATACGTTACTTCGCTCCAGCCAGTGTTGTGGATCGGAAAAAAATCAATGACGCCGCCCGGAATGACCAGCAGAAACAGAACAGCCGCAACGAATTTGCCCGGCATTGTGGTTCCGCCTAGTGAGAGACGCCATAAGCGCCAGAGCGCAAATGCGACGAACAGGTTGGCAACGATTACCCAGATGTGCAAAAACTTTTGGTTAGCAAGGACCTCAATGGTGAGCTGGAAGCAGAACGCAACTGCAAGGAGGCTTGAGACCGCGAGAAATAACCTTCTTTGCAGGCTCGTCGCGAAGACTAGCGCCAGCGCGATTAAGAACCACTTGAAACCAAAAGTGAAGCCAAGGTACTTCGCCACATTCGCGGCCGTGGGATGATCTATGGTATAACCCAAATGAATGAGCTTCGGCATAACCGCTCTGCCCTTACCTGTGCTGAGATAAAGCATCTGTGGCAGCGCGATTACACCTGCAGTCACGGCCAGCACAAACATTTGTCGCCGCAGCGGAAACAAGATGAATAACACTGCCAATACCGCGGCGGCGGCAATAAACACTGCGCTGTTCCACATTGGTAGCAGCCCAAGCAAAACGCCCGAAAAGATGAAGCCTGGCAGTGTGGCGCGAAAAGTCTCCGTGAAAAACGGTTGCTGTTTTGGTTCTGTTGCTGCTGACGCGCTATTTGATTCTGCAACGGTTCGCGGCTGAGTTGCGTTGTCAGAGGCAGCGATCACTGCAGCTTCTGGCAAGGCGGTTGACTGCGGAGTGATGGCGTCAGCAGAATAATGTGCTCTAGCTCGCTTTCCCGGTACCATGCGGTACCGGGTAATCAAAAAGACCAGGACGAGCAGTAGTATTCCAATCGCGCTGGCGAAATGCCGTTGATTGAGATAGGTCACCTGCGACCAAGTGCCCCACTGCTCGCCGCGATATGGAAAAATAGTCGGGAGATAGTCGCGCTGATGCGTAATAGCCTGAATCGCAGCGCGGACTGACGCTTGCTTCTGAAGAAACGGGATGTAAGAGAGCGCTCCGAAAAAGAAAAAGAGCAAAGAGCCCAGGCGCCCGACCGCACGGGAATTGAAAACTACCTCCCCGAGCGTCATCACGATGATAAGCATAGCTACCAATGTGGTTATGCTAAGCAGATTGAGGCTCCAAGCCGGATCCAAGCCAAGGAATTCAAGATTTCCCGCCTGAAAATAAAACAAGAAGTGATAGCGCATGCGGTCGCCTGAGAAATGGGGATACTCCGTCGGAAAATTATGCCCCACGGCAAAGCTCTGCATGATCGCCGTGTTTGGCCCGAAATCGCTGTATTCAGGATTGGCGATCTTCAACTTGCCCCCGCCGGAATTGAACGACGCAAACATCATCCACGATACTAGAGCCACGTATGCGGCAATCAGTAGCCAGTCAGCTATACCTGAGCCCTTAGCCCGCGGAAGGTTTAAACCCGCTGGGACGTAGCGGCGGGCTTTTTTGGAAGCGTCTTTAACGATTTTGCCTTTCCATCTACGCCAGGTCAGCACCGCGACCGCTGTCACAAAGAACAACAGATTGCCCCACAACAAGGGTCGTGAGGTCCACGCAAACGCCAACCCAGCCAAATAGGTGAACCATGAGCTAAATAGTAGGCCGACGAGCATGGCTGCTGCGCACCGGTGGGCGACGGACACGAATTGGTAAAAGCGGCGGCAAAGGCAATCGCCGAGAATGATGGCCAACCCGAAATAAATCAGAGCCAGCATACTCTATTGGTCGGTGATTTACCGCCCCGGACCGGCCTTTGCATGGGCCAGCGTCCCGGAGTTGCCGGAATCGGGCGAAACAAAGGCTTTGGCATGGCCGGCATAGGCGCAAATCCTAAACGCGCGATTTTCTCCGTCAAACCTCCGCCCACCTTTTTTCATCCCGAGATGGCACAACAGCGTACGAAGGAATCAGGGCGGAGGATCAAGAAAACATCCGTGTCGCAAGATTTAGCACGTCCTGTCGCGGCAGTCGCTCGATGCTACGGCTGGATTTCGTCGGTCCATAGAAATTTCCAGGTAGCCATTGAGTTGATAGCAATCGACACCACGAAAAGCGATATCTCCGCAACATTTAATTTTGCCGGGCCGTTGCCTGTCAGCAGAAGGAACATCCACGGAAGCAGAATCATTGCATAGCGATAGGAGAACTGCCAGCTGCCGGGGTTCCCATGGCACCAGAGGACCAGCGTCAAAGTCGCGATCGCGAGCCATGCCGGCACTTTATATCTTCCGCCCGGCCTAAAAAGCAGGCAGAGGAATGGACTCGCCAGCAGGATCGAGCACCCAAACCCGTTTGGAAGAATGTAAGGAAAATACGAAATGCTCTCGAAACCCTGAAAGAGCATCGTGTAAATGTTCCACGGAATCGCATCAACCGAAAACAGCCCGTGCTCGTACCAAGGTTCCTGGGGCACTTCCGGGATGTGGAGGTATCCAAAATCGAAAATTGAATGGAACCGCGCGAAGTTATAAGCAGCGGTCAGCAGCGCAAGGGTAGTTGGCACCGTTAGAAAACGCAGCGTCATAGGTGCGTTTTCCGACAGCTCCTGTTTGATGCGACTCCGCGAGGAACGCGTCGCGTCTGTACTCGATCGCCGCCAGAAAAAGTAAAGATAAAGAGGCAAGGTGATGAGCAGCTCAGTGCGATTGCCAAACGCCAGCGCAAAGAACGCTCCTGCGATGAAAGGAGACGGTCGCACCAAAGTGAAATAGAGCGCTGCGGTTTCTCCGAGCAAAGCAAGACCGAGAGCGATTTGCCAGGCGCCGCCGAATCCGAGGTTGCACCATGCCCATGTTCCAAAAATCGGAAACAGCGCTATAAGAATCCGTCGAACCAGCGCTGGCCCGATCAAGCTGGAATACTCGCCTCCGAACGCTTTCGCCAATTGAAAAAAGAAATAAACACAAGCGCCTGCAATCAACGCTGCCAAAACATGTCCGGGAAAAGTATGAATCAGGCCCGCTCTTTGCAGAAGCGCGATCGGAATCATGCTAAGCACGGCTCCGAACGGGAAGGCTGAGTAATATCTGTTCCCATGTGGGATCATTTCATTCAGCCAATCGGGCGGTTTCTCCCGAAGTCCGAGGTGCCCACGCAGGAAGGCCGAAGCGATCTCGCTCGTGTAATCTAAATCGCGCAGCGTTGCATTAGTTGAAAGGTAAAAAGCGACCGCCGCGAACAGCGACAAACCGGCGGCCATCCAAAATTGCCGGACAGTGTCATGCCCTTCGTGCGCCGTCATGATTTATCACTTCCGCTTTTCAAGTGACTGTCGCCCCAAGAATTTCTCCCAGACCGCTCTCGTTTTCGGCGGCACGTTTTGATCAGCGTCGATTAGCCAGGAAACAGTCGCAAGCAAGTTCACTACGACCGACAAAGCGATCAGTCCGATCATAACATGGCGCGAGCGGAGTAAGGCTACTCCGCCCGAACGGAGAAACACAATCAGACAGAAGGTCAGGAAGGGGTAGAAGTCAGCGGCGTAACGCTGCGCAAGCGCGAAGAATGATAAGACACAGAGGAACTGCCCGAAGAGGGTCAGTGCCGCGACGCGCTCAAATGCATCGGCGCCGCTGGGTCGAACAAGACACACGATTCCCATTATGGCGCCGAAAATAAGCCAGCCAGAACACCATGGGAGAGGAAGGTAAACTTCGCTGAAGTCGTTAGAATAGAGAGAGGCATAGTCATAGGAATGACGACCAGCCGCGACAAAAGGAGGGTCGCGCAGAAGAGAAGGAAAACGCAGGCTGAAGTAGTCAGCAAAGCTGAAGGGAATCCGGCACGGGCTGAACACGCCAAACTTATGGGCAAACTCGCTATGAACCGGGTTGATATAGTAGTCGTAGTTTACGCCAATGAGGCTGCCAAATTTTGCGTAGCTTAGCCAAATATAAAAAGTGAGTGCGGCGCCAAGCGGGAGAATTAGCGCCGCGAGATTACTTATTCGATTCTCGCGCGGCAGTCCCAGAGCAAGCAGTGGCGCGATCAGGATGAAAGGCGCGCCGAACGTGACTCGGGACAGCAAGGCACCACCCACACAGAGCGAGAATCCCAGCAGCGCGCGCGTCAGGACACTGCCTTCGGCCTGCCGCGAGCGGATGGCGAAGAAAATCGCGCCGAGTGATAAGGCCAGGCCCCAAATGATGGCTTCGTCGTAGATGGAAAGATTCCCCAGCAGTAAGAGCAACGGCGAGCCGAGCGCGAACCCGATTACGCACGCGTTGCCAAGCCAGGTGCGGGCGCGCGGTGAAAGGGGAGATGAACACAAGGCTGTGCGTACCAAACCGGCAAACGCAAACAGCGCGATGAGCCCCGCGCAAAACCCTGAAATCCGAGACCATTTCCCATGTCCCCCTGGATAGACGAAATTTAACGGGATACGGAGGAGCGCCGGAAACGGCCCAAAGTACATGCGCACGTGATCGTTCACGATCATTGCCTCATGTCCGATCGCCTCGACATCGACATCCACATCCCCGCGCAGAAAATGTTCCCCCTGCGAATCGTAAGCGCCGCCGAGCACCTCCGTAACAAAAATCTGGCGTCCGCCCGTTGTGGCGAACAGCCAAAGAAGCGCGCTCAACAATAACGTGAGCGGCAGAAGCCGGGGTGCCGCGGGAGAACTCAGAGGAGGGCTAATTACTTTCTGAAGTCCAGTGCGCCCTTTTTAAGTGCGTAAACGTAGCCCACCATCAGGATCGTGATGAAACTGAGCATGCTCCAGAAAATAATACTGCCTTGTTTGATGGCATCCCGATACACGACTGCCCATGGATACATGAATACGATCTCGAGATCGAACAGGATAAAAAGCATCGCCACGAGATAGAATTTCACGCTGAAGCGCGGTAGTCGTTCCCCCTGCGGGATCATCCCGCACTCATAAGCCATATCCTTGGCCCGGGTACGTTTCCCCTTTTTGCCTACCAGTATGCTGACGAGCAGAGCGGAAACCGCAAACAGCATCGCAACGAGGATTTGCAGGAGGACTGGCAAATATTCGCGCAGCATCCGGAAATCTGGCCTGAAGCCAATTCGTGGTGAAGATCGCTTACCTTACGCCGGCGAGATGGCCATTCTGCTGGGCAATTGCATTGGCCAAAGCCGATGGCAAACCCTTGTATTTCTTGCCATTCTTCCTGACCGCGCCGCGGGCGACGAGGTTCTGTAACTTCTCGTAAGCTCGCAGCCGCAGCATTTCTTCGCCGCCGCTTGCAGCGTTTCGGGCCCGAAGATTCTCATGCACGATGTCGAAAAGCTGCTTAAACTCAAAAGAAGAGCGCCGGGAGAGGACAGCAACCAGCTCCTCAGTTACCAAGTCGGGAACACGACGGGAGAATGCATTTTTCTTTAGAATAGCCATAGGGCCAAAAGATAACACGATTTTCAAAAACCGCAGCAGTTTTCTTCGCTTACAGCTGGAAAAGGGAAAAAGTGTCGAAATGACACAGCAGGAGCCCAGCGCGACCCGTGGTTGCGCCTTTACTTATGGCGTTGGGGACGGAGTGGGCGCCGGAGAAGCGCTCCAGCCGCTGAGGCCGGCGCCGGTTCTCTGTCGTGCTGCTGCTGTGCCAAGGCTGCTAAGAATAGCAACCCCGATTGCGGATTGATCCAGCGTGATTGGCCCGAGTGACTCGGCCACATAGCCGTCATAATCGTATCTTTGCGATGAGATAATAGGACTCAAATGCTTCGTAATGACCTCCGGAGACGGGAGTTTGCCAACATCAATGGAACCAGCCACTGCGGGCATGAAAGCCGCAGCCATTAACAGCATTGGACGCAGAGTAGCGTCGAGCCGGGAATATAGGAGCGCGGTGTCGATGTAGGCGAAGAAATTCGTCGGCTCGGGCAGCAAACGCTCGGCAGCTTTGTAAGTTTGGGAATCCGAAAATTCATCTGAGCCGGTCCCGCTGCGTTTCATTGCCTCTTCCACTGAGACCGGGTTAAAACCAGCTATAAGCATCCGATTGGACAAAGCGACCGTCGGAGTGATCGCCACGAGGCTCGCCGCGGACTGCTTTGAAAAATAGTGCACGCCATCCTTCTCTGTCCGCGTCCAGATCGCACCTTCGTCGGAGCGTATGAGGACGTCAGTGATTTTTCCGGCTTTAGCCGCGTCTATCACTGGCAGTGTCAGGAGTAAAGAGGGCCAATGCGCGCTTGAGGGCCAATCGGCCAGCGATCCTAACTCGAGGCCAAATGCAGCCTTCCAATCGTCAGCCGTGATTCCGCTATCGGCGAGTGCCTGAAAAAGCTTGGTGCCGGCCAAAGCCGCCGCCTGGTTCAATGTGTCGATTTTCTCCCCAAGATTGAGAAGCATCGACAAATAAAAAAAAGTCTCTTTCGTTCCGAGCGAAAGCGAAGACCGGGTGAGCTTGGTCTCGCGCTCCAGCTTCGGCATCCCCAGGAACAGTACGTCGTGTATCTTCCCGTTATCGAACCGCATCGACCCGGCGATGCAGCGCATTTTCTCAAGCATTGTGGTTTCGCCGGGAGTTGGAGTTGAGCGCACAGCAGCGCGCAACGCTGCAAGCCGTTCGGAAAATGTTTTTGGCTGCAGATAAAAGAACGTCGCGTAGTTCGACGGCCTGTGCGAGACGGCTACGCGATATGCTTCGTCTTTGTCGAGTGTAGTCTCCGGGTTCCTAGCACGGTGATCGGCGCGATCGAGCAGCGCCTTCAAGTCGGCGAGGTTCGTTGCGGCAAAAAACCACGGACGGTCATACGTGGTCGCGAGGGTAAACGGAGTCGCCGTAACTAGCTCGATTTCGTGGCGTTGGTATTGCAGCTTCTCGCGTTTCGCGGCCGGAGTTTGTTCCGAAAGTGCCGACCGCCATCTGCTGATGATTCGCTCCGCCTCCTGCTGGCTGCCGCGAAAACGAAAGCCGCCAACAAATTTTGGATTGTTGCCATCAATGGAAGTCAAGGCGAGGAAGGCGTGCTTCGGATCGAGCTGTTCGATCTCCTGCAGGGTCTGAGCCCCGAAAGCTTTCGGGGTTGGCAGGTTGGCGAGCGGCTTGCGGAGAAAATCCTGGACCGACGGTTCGCGGTAGAGCTGGTAAATGTCGCAATGATGCCACTCATCGAGGCTTCGATTGAAGTCGGGCATATGTGCCAGAAAAATTGTTTCCCGAGGCAGAAGCGCGCTTACCGGCGCGCTTGAAATTCGTTGGGAAAGATTCCAGTAGTACCAACCAGCAAATGCGGCGATGGCGAGTGCAACGATTAGCAACAGAATTCGTCTCATAAAGACGACCGCGTCATAGGTGTCGATGGTGGATACTCGATGCCAGATACGGGTTCAATCGTAAACTGATCCAGTGACAATCCGGAACGCACCTTCGGTTTATTAAGACCGGGGGTGAAATTGCCGATGCACAGCTTTAAGTCGCTGTTGATCGACATGAGTATAAACCTGCGTCGTTGAAATATCAGCGTGGCCCAGCATCTCCTGGATGATCCGCAAATCGGCGCCGTTGCCTAACAGATGCGTCGCGAAACTATGCCGGAGAAGGTGAGGGTACACGTTTTTCTCCAGTCCGGCCCGCTGTGCGTGTTTTTTCACGATTTGCCAGATGCGCGTCGTGGTTAATTTGCTGCCTCGCTCGGAAAGGAAGATTTCACTGCCGCTACGGCGTTTGAGCAATTTGGGGCGCTCCACGGAGAGATAAGCGGCCAGCGCTTCACATGCTTTTCGACCGACTGGCACCAGGCGGGTTTTGTTTCCTTTACCAGTCACACGCACAATGCGTTCTTCGAAATTGAAATTCTCCAGCCGTGCATTTGCCAGCTCGGAAATTCGCAGGCCACTAGCGTAAAGCAACTCGATCATCGCGCGATCGCGCAAGCCGTGAACAATTTTCGTGTCGATGCTTTCCAGCAACTGCTCCACTTGCAATTCATTTAAGGTTTCCGGCAGATAACGCTCAATGCGCGGGAGCGCCAACGCCTCAGCCGGATCCCGTTCAACTATTCCTTTCGCGGCCAAAAATCGGAAGAAAATCTTCAATGCAACCACGATCAACTTGATCGAAGAGGCCGAAAGCCCGGCTCGTTTGCGGTCGCCAAGGTATTCGCTGATGACCGGTAGAGTCACAGCGCGCGGATTATCGATTTTCTTGCTAGAAGCGCACCAATGTGCAAAGTCGCTCAGCGATCTTTCGGTAGAGAGCTGGTAATTCTCAGAAAAACCGCGCTCGACTGCGAGGAAGCGAATAAACGCATCGATGGACTCCTCCATTACGCCACACTGTAGCGGCAGGCGTATCGCCTGCCAAACTCGATGCTTGCAGCTGGCCGCGGCGGCCACAGCGCGCCATTCCTACGATTTATTGACAAGGTAAGGCGAAGTGTTTGATGTTTGGTTAAGATGAGTTTGGATCTCAACACCATCTTAAAAGATTGGGGCCATGAGAGCGGCAGCATCAAAGTGCGCAAGATCGCTGGATTGGATGGCCGCGAGAAATTGCAACTGCGAGTGGATCTCGGCGTGCTGCAAATGGAGCTGACTGGTCGGCCCGATGGTCGGCGTCCGCATAATTGCGAATCACTTTTAGAATATCACCAAAAACGCGCGGCCCGCGCCGAGCAGAAGGGCGACACTTACGAATTGGCAGCTGAGCAATGCTCGGAGCTTCAACAGGAAGGAATCCAATATTACCATCGGTACCTGAGCCTTTTTCAGATCAACGATTTCGAAGGCGTGGTGCGCGACACGCAGCGCAACCTCGATCTTTTTAGTTTTGTTGCCGAACATACAGATCGCGAGGAATTTTCCTGGGCTCTGCAGCAGTTCCGGCCTTACGTGCTCATGATGAATACCCGAGCCAAGGCGTCCATTCTGCTCGGCCAGGGAAAATTTGCCGAGGCCATAGCTGAAATTGAGCGCGGCCGCGATGCGATTACGGAGTTCTTGCAACAGTCCAATTTTCCGGAGTTGGTGTCGAAGAGCTCAGAGATCGCGTTTCTCGACGAATGGCTTGAGGAAGTAAAGACGAAGCGCCCGTTATCAAAATTGGAGGTCATGCAACGCGAGATGGAGACGGCGATTGCAAAGGAGCTCTACGAGCGTGCTGCCGAGTTACGCGATGCGATCAAGTTGTTGAAGACGCAGAAGTCCGCGTGACCGGCGGCTCCAACCAGCCATATTGATCGACGTCCGCGATCGAATTACCTGAAGTATGCAGACTGCGTTCTATTCATTCGTTCTGACTGCTTTTGTCATCCTTCCTGTCCGCGCGGACCTTACGATCGTTTATTCAACAACAGTGGAACCTGCGAGTCACAATCAAAAGGGGCAACCAACTCCCACTGCAGTCGCCGCCGGTAGCAATATGACGATCAAAGTCAAAGCGGATAAAGCGCGCATTGATGTTTCTCCGCAAGTCACTGCAATCTTTGATGGGCAAACTGGCGAGCTGATCAACCTGTTGAATGATCAGAAGACCATCGTCCGCATCCCGCCGGACAAAATGAGAGCGATCGCGGATATGGTAAACAAGTTCAGCAGCAACAAAGCAGGCTCCGACAAACCCAGACTCACACCCACTGGCCAGAGGGAGATGATCAACGGTTACGATACCGACCAATACACCTACGACGGATCCGATTTTAAGGCGACCTACTGGATTGCACCGAATTACCCGAACGGCGCCGCTGTCCTGGCGCAACTCCAAGCGATTAAATCTGAACTTTGGGACGCGGCCAATACGAAGATGCCCGACTTTCGCGATTTCCCCGGGCTGCCGATCCGGATGCGCATGATCGTCGGCAAGGAAAACCCGGGAAGGGAGCACGGCGCCAGCGGCTTGGGACCCCCGATCGAAATTACCAGTAACGTGACAGGTGTAAGCCTCGACTCGATTGCCGATAGCCAGTTTACCGTGCCTGCTAATTTCAAAGAAAGAAAGCTGCCGGACATCTTTAACAAACACGCGGCTCCGTCGATTGCGCCGAATCCATAACGCATTTTTTGCGGGAGGAGCCGTTCTGTAGAGGCAGCTGTGCCAGCTGCAATGTTTCGATTTTGCAGGCGACACGCCTGCCGCTACAGTTAGCAAGCCATGCCTTCATTTGTGCTGGCATCCAGTTCACCAAGGCGAGCTGCATTGCTTTCCAACGCTGGATTTGAATTCGAAATCGCGCCGCCACGAATCGCGGAAAGATTCGATGCAGCTGTGACGTTACGTGAGCTCACGCTCTGGAATGCCCTTCGAAAAGGTATGTCCGTCGCGCAAACGTGTCCCGATGCGGTCGTGCTCGCAGCCGACACGCTCGTCGCACTGGAGAATGAAACTATTGGTAAGCCGGCGGACTTAAAGGAAGCCGCGCGGATGCTCCGGCGCCTCAGCGGCCGAACTCACGAAGTTTGTTCGGCCGTTTTGATTTACCATCAGACATCGGGAAGATCGGCGGTTTTTCATGACGTTTCCCGTGTTCGCTTTCACCGGCTGAACCGAGCGATGATCAAGGAGTACATTGCCAAGGTAGACCCGCTCGACAAAGCCGGCGCCTACGCCGCACAAGGAAGCGGCGCCGAGATCATCGCAAAAATCGACGGCTCATTCACAAATGTTGTGGGCCTGCCGATGGAAAAGACAATCGATGCGCTGGCCAAATTTGCGGTACGGCCAAAAACGTCCTGATCTCTGGTTCAGCGGTTCGTCAGGCTGCCAGCCGAGACAAGGAGGCGACCGACTGCTAAAACGAGCACCAAGAGTGGAATTGCAAGGCTGAGAGCGTTCAACAAGAAACCGGCCGTAGCCAATTTTCCCGCTCGTGCTGGAGTGCGTCTGGTGCTGATGGCGGCGAGGAACCCAAAAGTCGCGAGCACGAAAACGAGCAAACCAAAGAATGGCAAAGCCCAAATAATGTCGCTGCCACCTTTACCGAATGGCAGCATTTCCATGAGCGACATAAAAACCAGGACCTCAGTGCCGAGAGCAACGGTCCCCGTAACTAAGGAGAAATACGTCAAATGATGTGTTCGCGATTATCTGACCGGAGCCGGATGGTTTTCGTCTGCAAATTGTGTCGCGCTCGAATGAAACGAACGGTCTTGCTCTTCGCCCGCATCAGAACCGAATGTGTGACTGCGATAACGCCGCCTTGCGCCCGCACACCGCGCAAGAGCGCGCTGTCGCTAATTCCGGTGGCGCAAAAAATGATGTTCTGGCCGTTGGCGAGATCGTCGGCCGAATAAATGCGGTCGAGGTCTTTCTTGTAGCCATCCTCTATTAACCTCTTTCGTTCCTTCTCGTCACGCGGCCACATCTTGCATTGCATGTCGCCCTCGAGACATTTAATTCCCGCCGCCGCCAGCACCGCTTCCGGGGAACCCCCGATGCCCATGTAAAGATCCACATCGGAGTCGGGCAATGACGGCGCGATTGCCGCGGCGATATCGCCGTCGCCGATCATCCGCAAAGACGCGCCTGCCGCGCGAATTTGTTCCACAATTTCCTTGTGTCGCGGTCTGTCGAGCATCATCACCGCCACATCCTGGACGCGCTTGTCCACCGCGTGCGCGACGATTGCCAGCATCTCTGGGATTGGCATTTCGATGTGGAGTGAATCGCCCCGTTTTTTCATGTATTCGATCACCCGCGGCCCGTAAGCCAGCTTCGACATGTAAAAGGAAGGGATATCCCGTAGCGCCACTTTTACGCCTTCCTCGGGACTGGCCGCCGCGATGCAACTGATCGAATTCGGCGCGCCTTTAGAAATGTTGGTGGTGCCGTCGATGGGATCGATCGCAATGTGAAATTCCGGCGAACCCGGATACCACGTCCCAAGCTGCTCGCCTTTGAAAATGCCCGGCGCGTTATCCTTTATTCCCTCGCCGATCACGACTTCGCCGCAGATGTTCATCAGATCGAACATGCCGCGCATGGCGTCGCATGCGGCAGCGTCGGCTGCTTCCTTCTCGCCGCGACCAAGCCAACGCAGCGAGTTGAGCGCGGCAGCTTCTGTCGCGCGCACAAAATCGAGTTCGATGACGCGCTCGATGTCCTGATAATTCTGTTTCGGCAGTCGCAGAGCCACGGAGCGTCAAGTTTCACGCATCTGGCGCGCGCTGACAAGATATCAAGGCGACCCGGCTGCCGAGATCGGAAAATTTTCAGCGCTGCCCAAGTAGATTTTATCCGCTGTCCTATCGATCCGCGGCAGGCCGGCTTCAAGAATGAGTGGGATTAGGGAAGCTGATGAAACTTTCGCATTTTCGTTTAAACCGATCTCGAGTAACGCGCCGCGATTCCATGACGTGATCGATGGCGCACCATCAAAAACGAGATTACCCAGCGAATACGCGATTGGGCAGCCATGATAAAAATCGAGCGGCTGAACACAATGCGGATGTGAACCGACCACAACATCGACGCCATGGTCGACTAGCCAGCGCGCGAGTTCGCGTTGTTCGTCAGTGGCATTCCCGCTGTTTTCAATTCCCCAATGGACGAGGCAAACCGCTAAATTTGCGCGCAAACGCGCAGCGGCGATGGCATCGCTGAGGCGAAGTCGGTCGGATGCTGCGGCGATTTGCGACCGTGTCGTCGGCTCAACGTCGTTAATCGCGAGGAGCGCAATTTTCTTCGCATTGACCGCTGAAAAAAAACTAGGCGTGTACACGTCCTTTTCTGGTGTTGCAACGCCGATTGGCTCGATGTTCTCGCGCGACAAACGCTCGACGCAGTCCCGCAATGCGTCGGGCCCGAAATCGAGCGCGTGATTATTTGCCAGGCCAATGGCGTGAAATCCCGCGCGGTGGAGCACTTGCGCCGAGCGTGCCGGAGCGCGGAATGCGTATCGCTGCGCGGAGTCGCCAATATTCGAAATCGTGCATTCCAAATTTGCGGCGGCAAACGACGCGCCGCGAAGCGCCGCCGCAATGCTGGCAAAAGGATCCAGCCCGCTTGCGATTTTTGCTGCGCAACTGCGGCCCAGCATCACGTCACCACCAAAAACTAATGTCCCGGCGGTTGTTTGTGGCGGCACCCGCAACAAATCGAAAGAATTTCTTCTGCGCTCTCTCAGAAGTTTCCCGAGCGTCACCATTTCTGGAGGGCCAGCGAGTTGGTGTGCAACAAGATCGTTTTCATCAAGAATTCCGACAGGCTTTCGATCCTCCATTACCGCCGCAACGTGCGTGTCGAGATGCACGATCAGACCGCGCTGCAAATCCTCGGCGCTAATTTTTGCGGTACCAGGGGCGGCAGAACGCGCCACCAGATCGAGATGATCGCGCAGTCGCTTCGGGTCTGACCACGGAATGCGCTGGCCTGCACGGCGCGACGCGTACACCACGAAATTCGCGCAATCGGCACCGAGATTGGTTTCCGGTCCGGTATCTGAATGTTCTGACAATTCGCCGCTGCCGAAAAGATAGGGGAGTCCGAACTGCTCGTTTATCGCGGCACGGAAACCGCTTCCAACAAATCGCCGCAATTCCAAAACGGGCGTTTCGCGAATCTTCCCATCGACTAGGGCGCGGGCTCGCAACCGAAGTGAGCCGCAATGCAACTGTCGATCAAAGAAGTTGTCGATCCTGGTCATTGGCAGAATGGAATCGTGATGATCAATCGCAACTTCATTCCAAGCAGGGCGTGCCGCTGCGTTCGCAACAAAACCTACCTGATCAATTGATAAGTCTGTCAGGTTGCAGCGCCAATATTTCGGAGTCAGCGCAAACCATTCGATCTTCTCAGGTTTGGTCGTCCAAGGCTCGCTGACCACTTCGATCTCGGCCGGCTCCTGCGCCGGTATGCGCCAAACGTTGTCTGTGGACGGCTGACGATCTTTAATCTCAAGATGCAATTGCGGCGCTTCATCACTCCAGACGCGCAAGAGTTGTTGCCAGCGTGCTGCGTCGTGCCGCATGCTGATGCGTTTAGATTCGGACAAGATTCGCGCTCGAAGCTCCTGCGGCGCTTGCGCGACATCGAATGCCGGCGGTTTCTCTCCTTTCACTATCAATCTCTTCGCGAGATTCGAGTGATCGTTGGGAACTGTGAGGAACGGCTCGAACTCGATTTGCGCCGTCGGCAACGAGAGCGCGGAGGTCAACGCCAGTTTGAGCAATCGATATGTCTCGTCGTCGCTCTCCAAATACGGACGCGAAATGGCAAATGTGATGGCGTGGAGGTTTCGCCTCTCAATCACAAAATTCCAGATGCGGGCGAAAGCTGCTTCTTGTTCAGCGACTGATAACCCCGAGAAATAATCGAGATCAATTGTGACAATCAGCGGCTCGTTTGGATCGAGATGGGTCTCGACGCTTTCAAAATCGGAGACGACATACGATTGACGCAATGATGCCGATTTCCGCGGCGCTGCTTCGAGATGACCGTCGAGTAGCGCCGTGGCCTCTTGTGTGCGTTCCTGGATTTCGGCCGGAGAAAGCTTCTGGGCGGGCACCCAAACTACTTTTGCGATCGGCGTCGGCATCAGCGGCTCGATCCAGTTGAAGCATTGGATAGCGCCAATGCTGCGCCAGCGATCGAGCAGCGTTTGTCGAGCCTGCCTGGAGGAAACGTTTACAAGCGCGTCGCGAATCTTATCGGAATCGAAAATGCCGGAAGCGTCGCTGTGCGCGTCGAAGAGGATCAGCGTGGATGGCTGATCGAGGTCGAGGTGTTCAGCCAGCCAGTAGAACGTACCAGCGTGATTGTCTTCGATGTAGATGGGCAAAACGTTTGCCCCTACGGCTGCGGGGCTGGCGGCGACAAGCAGCGCCGCCAGCGCGAGCCCGGCTGCGCGTGCGTTCATCGCGCTCCGTGAACTTCCGGTTTTTTGGAAAGCGGCGCGCGCAACTCAACGAGCGAGATGCACGTATCACGGAATTGCGTGCCGCGATGCACACCTTTGATCAC
>Ga0137403_10004802_pt1 | contig 15825 bp, 14 predicted proteins | sample CZOMad2_1_16fung_FD_122057 | JGI IMG/M metagenome (GOLD analysis project Ga0137403, IMG submission 122057) | Vadose zone soil fungal communities from Angelo Coast Range Reserve, California, USA - CZOMad2_1_16fungal (Hybrid Assembly) | ecosystem: Environmental > Terrestrial > Soil > Vadose zone... | reverse complement strand
AATCTACTGACGAAGGAGGTGTTCTTCCGGCGGGCCGGCGTCTACATCGACAAGATCCTGAAGGGCGCGAAGCCCGCCAACATTCCCGTGGAGCAGCCGACGACCTTCGAGTTCCTGATCAACCGGAAGACCGCGAAGGCGCTCGGCATCACGATCGCCGACACGGTGCTTGCCCGGGCCGACGCCGTCCTCGATTGAGGCGCGTCTCCGCGATTGAGGCGCGTCTCCGCTACGGCGCCTTGTGCAGGCGCCCGTCCTTCATGATGGCCAACAGCATGTCCGGCTGTTGCAGGCGCTTGATGTCGGCGAGGGGATCGCCGTCTACGAGCAGAAGATCGGCGAGGTAGCCCGGCCGGATCTGGCCCAGCTCGTCCCCCCGGCCCATGATCTCGCCGCCGAGCCGGGTGGCCGCGACCAGCGTCTCCATGGGCGTGAAGCCGAGGAGATCCACGAAGAGCAGGAGGTCCCGCGCGTAGGTGCCGTGCGGGTTCCAGGCGAAGCCGTAGTCGCCGCCGGGCAGCACGCGGATGCCGCGCTTGCGCATCTGGCCGATGGTGTCCACCGCGACCTCGAGCTCGCGCACGAGCCCGTGCTTCCGCGCCAGCTCGGGCGTGAATCCCCACTCGCCGGCGGCGTGGCAGGCCTGGTAGGTGAGGCCGAGCGCGGGACCCACGAAGCACCGGTCGCGATTGGCCTCGAGGAGATCGAGCGCCTCTTCGTCGGCGAAGGTGGCGTGGTAGATGACGTCGATGCCGTGGCGCACGCACATCTTCACCGACTCCGCGCTGCGGGCATGCGCGCACATGCGCACGGCGGCGGACCGGGCGACCTCCATGGCCGCCGCCACCTCCGCGTCCGTCATGACGGCTCTTTCAAAGCGGCTATTTCGGGGGCCGGTGTCACCGGAGAGATTGAGCTTGAGGAGATCCACGCCCTCCCGCACGAGCAGGCGGCAAGCCTTCCGGACCTCGTCGGGCCCGTCGACCACCCACGAAAACGCCGGCGTCTCCATATGGGGCAAGTGGAGCGCGTTCTCGTCCCCGAGCCCACCGGTGACGGTGAGCTCCGGGCCGTTGGCCAGATAGCGCGGACCGGCGGCGCGGCCGGCCTCGATCTCGTTCCGGGCCACGACGTCGAGCCGGGGCTTGGCCGCGGCGGCCGAGAGCACGCTCGTATAGCCGCAGTCGAGCATGGTCTGGGCATTGCGCAGGGTGATCAGGATGTGCTCTTCCGGCGGCAGGCGGGTGAAGTCCGAGTTCCGGGCGGCGTCGGGATAGCTCAGGTGCCCATGCGGCTCGATGAGCCCGGGCATGAGGGTGGCGCCGGTGCCGTCGAGGACGCGGGCATCGGCGCGGGGCAGGCCCCCGCCGCGCTGCACGGCGGCGATGCGCGGGCCCTCGACGAGCACATCGCCGGGGTACGGCGCTGCTCCGCTGCCATCGAGGATGGTCGTATTGGTGAAGAGCGTCCGGTCCATGGTCTCCCCCATTTGAGCGCTAGCTCTTGATCCCCAGCAAGGTAGCCGCGGTTTCCCCCAGCATGGCCACGCGCTCGGCATCCGACAGGCCCGGCGTCGCGAGGATATGGTCCACCGAGGTGCGGGTCCACGGGTAGGGATAGTCCGTCCCCATGACGATGTGGTCCGAGCCCACCTCCGCGGCCAGGTGCCGCAGCGCCTCCCCCGTGAAGACGATGGAGTCGTAGTAGAGCTGGCGGAGATACTCGGTGGGCTTCTTCTTGAGCGTCCCCGTACAACGGTCGGGGAAGGTGGTGAGGATGGCGTCGGAGCGCGCCCCGTAGGAGGGCAGGTACCCGCCGCCGTGGGCGGCGCAGATCTTGAGCCCGGGGAAGCGGTCGAGGGTACCGTCGAAGATCAGGTGCGACAGCGCGATGGTAGTCTCCAGCGGATTGCCGATGGTGTTGGTGAGGACGCCATTGCCCTTGAGCCGGCTGGAGCCTTCGAGCTCCGCCGTGCCTTGCGGATGGATGAAGACGAGCGCGCCGAGCGACTCCGCCTTGGCCCAGAAGGGGTGGAAGCGCGGGTCGGACAGCTCCGCCCCCGCCACGCTCCCGCCGATGGCGGCGCCGCGCAGGCCGTACCGTTTCATGCCCTCCTCGAGCTGCTCGGCGGCGAGGTCGGGATGCTGAAGCGCCACCGACGCGAAGGCCACGAAGCGCTCCGGGTTCGCCGCGCAGGCCTCGGCGAGGGCCTCGTTCTGGAGCCGAATGAGCTCGCGAGCCAGATCGCGCTCGGCCGCGTACCAGTAGGGATTGATGCTGAGCGCCTCCACGTCGATGCCCTGCTCGTCCATGGCGCGCAGTCGGGCGGCCGGGCTGGACATGAGCAGCGCCTCGGTCGGCAGCTTGAGGCCCATGAGCGCCATGGCGGCGGGCACTCCAGCATGCGCGTGCACGTCCACCGTCTTCACGCGCCGGCCGCCCACGGTGACCGCGCGCCGTACCGCCTCTGCCTGCACCGCGCCCACCGTGCTGCACCCGATGAAGGCGACCTCCCCCGGCCCGCGATCGCTCATGCGCTCCTCCGGTAAATGCGGACCACGCGGGGCCCGATGGTGGTGGCGACCTGATGGACGCCGATATTGCGTCGGCGGGCGACCTCGGAGAGCGTGATCTCGGCCTCGCCCTGGCGGCCGATGATCACGACCTCGTCGCCGACCTGCGCGTCGGCGATGCCCGTGAGATCGATCCGCGTGTGCTCCAGCGAGGGCGTGGCCACGATGGGTGCCGGGCGCCCGCGCACGAGCACGCGATCGGCGTGCAGCCACAGGAGGCCGTCGGCCAACCCCATGGGGATGATGCCGAGCCGCATGGGCGCAGTCACCGGAAACGGCGCCACCTCGGCGAAGCGCTCGCGCGGCGTGATCTCCTTGAGTGCGATGACGCGCGTGGCCAGCGCGCGGAACGTCGGGCGGAGAGGCGCGGGCGCGACCTCGTCCCGGAACGTCATGCCGTAGAGCATGCGCCCGGGATCCACGGCGTTGAGGTAGGTCTGCGGGAAGCGCAGCACGAAGGGGGAGGAGGCGAGCAGGCGGATGGGCACGCGCACCCCGCGCGCCTCGAGCTCGTCCACCACCGCGGTGAAGCGGCCCAGCTGCCACTTGGCGTAGGCGGGATCGCCGCCGACGGGGGCGTGCGGATGGGCGCATAGCCCGGCCAGCCGCAGGCGAGGCAGCTCCAGCATGGCGGTGACCAGCTTCACCGCCCCTTCGGGCGCCACCCCCAGGCGCTCGAGGCCGACGTCGATCTTCACGAACACGTCGCAGGGCTCCCGCGCCGCCTCCGCGTAGGCCCGGGCGCCGTCCAGGTCCACCACCGTCGGCGTGAGCCCGTGGGCGATGGCCTCGGGCGCGGCCTCGGGCAAGGAATTCGGATACACGAGAACGGGGGCGGTGATGCCGCGCCGGCGGAGGCGAATCCCCTCGGCGAGATCGGCTACCCCCAGCGCATCGGCGCCGTTGGCCAGGAAGGTCTCGCCCATCTCGGCGGCCCCGTGGCCATAGCCGTCGGCCTTGATCACCGCGTAGATCTTCCGCTGGGGCCCCACCATCTGGCGCACCACGCGGACGTTCGAGGCGGCGGCGTCGAGGTCGATCTCGAAGGTGGTGGGCCGGGGTGGGGTCATGGGAGGACTATCGCTCAGCGCGAGCGCGCCGGCACCTCGAACTTGAAGAAGCGCGCGGCGTTGAGCCCGAGGACCTTCGCGCGGACGTCGTCGCTGAGGCCGCTCATGGTCCGCTCGATGGCCTCCGCGGAGTGCGGCCACGTTCCCTCGTGGTGCGGGTAGTCGTTGCCCCACATGAAATTGTCGGTAAGGCGATAGCGCTCGGCCAGCGCGAGCCCCACCGCATCTTCCTGGAAGGACGCGAAGCCGTGCATGCGGAAGTACTCGCTGGGCAGGTGCTTGAGCTTGGGCCGCACCCAGAAGTGATGCTTGCGGTAGGCCTCGTCCATGGCCCCCAGCACCCACGGCAGCCAGCCGATACCGGCCTCGATGGTGGCGAAGCGAAGGCCGGGAAAGCGCTCGAAGACCCCCGAGGCGCAGAGGTTGGCCACCGGCTCCACCGTCGGGGAGAGCGAGTGGGAGACATAGTTGATCACCGCGCCGCCGTTGCCCCGCGACGCGCGCGGGTCGCGCCCGGTGGAGATGTGGAAGGTGATGGGCAGCCCCGTGTCCTGGATGGCGGCCCACAAGGGATCGAAGAGCGGCAGGTTGTAGTTCGGATGGTCGATGTCGTGCGCGCCCCAGACGGGCTTGCAGGGCAGGGTGAGCGCGCGGAAGCCCACCTTGGCCACGCGCTGGACTTCCGCGATGGAACCCTCGAGGTCCGCGGTGGCGATGGCGGCGACGGGCGACAGCCGGTCGTTGTAGGGCCCGAAGGTTTCCCACGCCCACTCGTTGAAGACGCGGCACTGCGCCTGGGCGAAGATCGCGTCCGGCGTGGCCCACATCGAGAGGCCCTTGTTCGGAAAGATCACCTCCGCGTCGATCCCGTCGCGCTCATGGTCGCGGAGCCGGTCGCGCGGATCGGCGCCCGCCTGCTGGCGCAGCTGGTCCTCGCCCTCCATGTCGTCCACGCGCAGCCGGTCTGGCCGGTGCCCCTCGGACACGCGCCACTTGACGCCATTGGCGTCGGTGGTCACGCGCGGCAGCCGGTCGCGGTACTTCGCGTCGATGCGCTCCGCCCACAGGCTCGAGGGCTCATTGGCGTGGCAGTCGGCGGAGACGATGAAGTACTTGTTGGGATCGCCCGGTCGCGCGGTGCGGCTCCAGCCGGCATGGCCCGGCGATTCCAGCCGCCACCGGTTCGGAGCATTGATCTCGAGCTGGCTCATGGTGTTGTTCTCCAGTGGACGAGCGTGAAGGGAACCTTGGCATCGTCGTGCGGCTCGAAGACGGCCTCGACATGCGCGCCGATGGTCACCACCTGGCGGGGATCGCCGAGGAGATTGCCAAGCATGCGAATGCCGCCCGCGTGGGGCAGCTCGACCAGCACCACCAGATAGGGGCCGTGCTCCTCGAGGGCGGGGTGGACGGGGTGCCAGACGCGCTCCCAGGAGTAGATGGTGCCGTGGGGGTCGACGCGGGTCCAGCCGACGGAGGATGAGAGGCACGCGTGACAGATCCACTCGGGGCCCCACTGCCAAGTCTGGCACCGCTCGCAGCGCTGCACGAGAAGCTCGCCGCGCCGGGTGCCCTCCCAGTAGGGGCGGTCGAGCCCGTCGGGCTCCGGCACCGGCGCCGGCAGGCCTGCGGGCAGGTAGGAGGCTCCCGTGGCCATCAGCCCCTCGCCATCAGAGCGTCGCCTCGCCGCCCAGGATGAGGCTCGAGACCGGCGTGACCATGGGGCCGGAAATCACCATGGAGACCTCCGCATCCGGCACCGGGCTGGTCGAGTCCCCGCGGAGCTGGCGCACCGCCTCGATGACCAGCTCGAGGCCGTGCATGTAGCACTCGGCGAGATTGCCGCCGCTGGTATTGAGCGGCAGCCGCCCCTGGGGCGCGAGGAGATTGTCCACCACCAGGAAGTCATTGGCCTCGTCCGCGGTGAAGAAGCCATGCTCCACCAGGCTCATGAGCACGCCGCCGGTGAAGTTCTCGTAGCTCTGCACCACGTCCACGTCCTCGGCGGAGACGCCGGCCATCTCGTAGAGCTGCGGGGCCACCGTGGTGAAGCTCGACGTCGCGTACAGCGGCGCGTTGTGGCCGCGCGCGGCGTTCCGGTACTCCGAGCCCTGGGCGGCGCCGAGGAGATAGGCCGGCTTCGGCCGAAGGTCGCGCGCGCGCTCGGCGGAGACGACGACCACCGCGGCCGCGCCGTCGTTCTCCATGCAGCAGTCGAAGAGCCGGAAGGGCTCCACGATCCAGCGCGAGGCGTCGTAGGCCTCCGCGGTGAGCGGGCGCCCGTGCATGACGGCGCGGGGATTGGCCTGGGCGTGATGGTAGGAAGCCAGCGCGATGGCGCGCTGGGCCTCAGGGCGGATGTCGTGGTCGTGCATGAAGCGCATCACCCGCATGGCAAAGCGCTGGGCGGGCGAGATGAGGCCATACGGGAAGGTCAGCGCCGGCTCTCCGGAGACGGTGGCGACGGGCGGGGCCGCGCCGAAGCGCTGGAACTGGCCCTGGGCGAGCGCGCGAAAGACGACGACGCAGTCCGCGATGCCGCCGGCCACCGCCGCCGCCGCGTTGGCCACCGCCGCGGAGCCACCGCCCCCGCCCCCGCCCCACTGCATGTTGGAGAAGCGGAGGGCGGGCAGGCCGAGCCCGGCGGCGATGCGCGAGGGGTCGTTGCGGTCATTGCTGTAGGAGGCGAACCCGTCCACGTGCCGCGGATCGACGCCGGCGTCGGCGCACGCCGTGAGGATGGCCTCCAGCGCGAGCTGGAACTCGGAGGCCGGGGCCTGGCCGTGCTTGTAGTAGGTCGTCTCGCCGACGCCGGCGATGGCGGTCTTGCCCCGGAGCGTCCGCTCCTTCATGCGCCGATGAACTCCCGCACCATGCGCGCCACGCGCTCGGGCTGCTCGACCTGGGGTGCGTGGCCGGCGCCGTCCACGGTCTGGAGCCGCGAGCCGGGAATGCGCCGCGTGAACTCGTCGGCATAGACCAGGGGCACCAGCCGGTCCTCCTTGCCCCAAATGAGCAGAGTCGGCGCGCTCACGCGGTGGATCCGCTTCTTGAGCCCCTTATCCGGGATGGGCCAGATGAATTTGCTGGTGGCGCCCATGGCCCACATGAGCCGCACGCGCGCGGCGGCCGCTGCCTCCGGCGGCTCGGTGGGGCCGAACATCCGCTGCGCGGCCTCGCCCGTGGGATCGCGGAGGATATAGGCCGGCATATCGGTGGGGCTCAGCATGGTCCAGTTGACGACGGGCTCGGCGTCCCGCCAGAAGCCGATGGGATCGATGAGGGTCAGACGGCGGACGCGCCGGGGGACCGCCGCCGCCAGCTCGCAGGCGACCATGCCGCCAAAGGAGTGACCCACCAGCGCCACCTCCTCCAGCTTCAGCGCGGTGAGGAGCTCGTCGTAGCAGAGGACGAGATCCCACAGTCCGTCGAGGTGATAGATGTCATCAGGGACGCCCGGTGAGGTCCCCGGATGCTCGGGCGCGTATACCGTGAAGCTCTTCGCGAGCTCGGTCAGGAAGGGATCCCAATTCAGCCCCCAGGGACCGTGACAGTAGACCAGGGCGGGGCCCTGGCCGGCCGAGAGCACGCGCATACGCACCCGGTTCTGCCAGACGGAAATCGTTTGCTCGGTTCTCATGCCCGGCTCGCCACCGTTCCGGCACTCGGCCGCGGGGCCGGCGCGTCGCGAAGCCCCTCGGGCCACCAGTGATTCACCCAGCCCTCCTGGTTCCACTCGCCGCGGAGCTCGGGCAGGACTTTGCGCGCAAAGAGATCGATGTTTTCCAGCGTGAGCTCGTGCGGCATGGAGCCGATCTGCAGGAGGACCATGAGATTGCCCACGTTGAGGCCCTTGATCACTTCCTCCTTGAGCCGGTCACGCACGGTGGCCGGGCTGCCCGCGATGACGTACCCCTTCTCGACGAAATCGCGATAGCGGAGCGTCTTGGGGTCCTCGGCGCGCCGCAGCGGCTTCGCCACCGCGGCCACCAGGCTGCGATAGTCCTGGTTGCCGGGAGGGGAGAGATACTGCACGGGCCAGTGCAGGCACTTGTGATAGAAGTACTCGACGTGCTTGGCGTACTTCTCCTCGGCCTGCGCGTCCGTCTCGCCGACCACGACGAGCTGCAGGAATCCCGCGCGATAGGGATTGGTGTCCTTCCCCTTGTCGGTGACCACGTGCCAGTAGCCGTCCATCATGGACTTCGCCGCCTTCGCCCCCGAGTAGCTGAGGAAGCAGTAGCAGACGTTGTTGTCCACGGCAAAATCGAAGGTGCTGATGCTGCCCGAGCCGGGCACCCACACCGGCGGGTGCGGCTGCTGGATGGGGCGCGGCCAGAGGTTCACATTGGCGAGCTGGGTATATTTGCCGTTCCACGCAAAGATCTCGCGCGCCTGCCACGCCTTGAGCGTGAGCGCGAAGGCCTCCCGGTAGCGCTCGCGGTGCTCCATGGGCGTGATGCCGTAGCAGAAGTTCACGTCCATGGGGCTGCCCAGCGGGAGGCCGGCCACCAGGCGCCCGCCGCTGATGCAGTCGAGCATGGCGTATTCCTCGGCCACGCGGATGGGCGGGTTGGACGTGGGCAGGGTGGCGCCCATCTGGACGATGGCGACCCGGCTCCCGTTCGTCGCCTTGGCGAGCACGGCGCCCATGATGTTCGGGCTCGGCATGAAACCGTAGGCGTTCTGGTGGTGCTCGTTGGTGCAGACGCCGTCGAATCCCGACCGGGCCGCGAAGAGCAGCTCATCGATTGTCCAGTTGTAGTACTGGCCGACCCGGCGCGCGTCGGCGAGCTCCCCCCACGGCGGCGTGACCCACACCGACTCGTAACGCTTCTCGAAGTCTGCCGGCAGCTCGCGGTGCGGCATCAGATGGAACATGCTGATCTTCATCGGATCTCCCTTGGGTGGTCTCGAGGCTTCAGGATGCCGTCACGCCGCCATCGACGGGCAGGGCCGCGCCGGTGATGAACGAGGCTTCGTCGGAGAGGAGGAAGAGCGCGGCATTGGCAATCTCCTCGGGCCGGCCGGTGCGGCCCAGCGGCACCGCGCCGGCGGCGCGCTTGCGCACCAGCTCCTCCGGGTCCATCCCGGCGGTGGACTTCTGGTCGGGTCGGGCCACGAAGACGCGCAGCATCGGCGTGTCGATGGGCCCGGGGCACACCGCGTTCACGCGGATCTTCTCGGGGGCGAGCCGCACCGCCAGGCTCTTGACGAAGCCCACCACGCCGAACTTGCACATCGAGTAGACCGGGCTATAGGCGGAGCCCTGGAGCCCGGAAGTGGAGGCGGTGAAGAGCAGGCTGCCGCCCCCGCGGGCGCGTAGCTCGGGGATGGCCGCCTCGGTGGTCATGAGCACGGTGCGGAGGTTGAGATCGATGGCCAGGTCGAAGGCGCTCATGTCGATGCCCTCGACGGCGGCGGGTCCCGGGTGGCCGACGTGGTTCCAGACGAAGTCGAGCCCCTTGAAGCGGCTCACCGCCTCCCACACGATGCGTCGCGAGTCCTCGTCCCGGGTCAGATCGGCGGGGATGCCCAGCGCGGTCCCGCCGGCGGCGGTGATCTCGCTGACGACACGCTGCACGCCGGCCGAATCCACGTCCACCACCGCGACCTGCGCGCCCTCACGCGCGAAGCGCAGGGCGCCGGCCCGGCCCATGCCCGAGGCGGCAGCGGTCACGATCCCGATCTTCCCGGCCAGACGCATCGGTTCAGATTCTATACCCCTCGGGACCGGGGGGAAACAGCGCCCCGTGCTTGACACCCGGCCGTCGCGCGGGCAAGTTCGTGGGCGACATGCGAGCGCGCGCGCTCAAGAAGCAAGCAAGGCCCCTCGGGAAGGACCCGATCGCCCGGCTGCGCGCGATCTGCCTGGCGCTGCCCGACACCACCGAGAAGGTGGCGTGGGGGGAGCCCACCTGGCGCGTGCGCGAGCGGCTCTTCGCCCAGCTCGACAACCACCACCACGGTGCCGAGCATCTCGCGGTGTGGCTGCCCGCGCCGCTCGGGGAGCAGGAGGCGCTGGTCGCCCGGGACCCGTCGCGATTCTTCCGCCCGCCCTATGTGGGCCAGCGCGGCTGGGTGGGCGTGCGCATCGATGGCCGGCCCCGCTGGTCGCAGGTGGCGATGCTGGTCGCGCAGGCCTACCGGCACGTGGCGCCGCCGCCGCGGACGCGCCGGGGGAGAGCGAGCGATGGCTGAGGCGCCGCGGGCGCGCGAGCTGGACGCGGTGATCGTCGGCGCCGGGTTCGCGGGGCTCTATGCCTTGCACCGGCTGCGCGGGCTCGGGCTCTCGGCTCGAGTCTTCGAGGCCGGCCAGGGCGTCGGCGGCACCTGGTACTGGAATCGCTATCCGGGCGCGCGCTGCGACGTCGAGAGCATGGACTACTCGTACTCCTTCTCCGACGATCTTCAACAAGAGTGGCAGTGGACCGAGCGCTATGCCTCCCAGCCCGAGATCCTCGCCTACATCAACCACGTGGCGGACCGCTTCGACCTGCGCCGGGATATTCAGCTGGAGACGCGCGTGACCGCGGCGGTCTTCGACGAGGCGACGAGCCGGTGGGCGGTCGAGACCGACCGGGGTGATCGCGTGTCGGCGCGGTACTGCATCATGGCCACCGGCTGTCTCTCCGACGCCCAGGTGCCGGCCTTCGAGGGCTTCGAGACCTTCGCGGGCAAGTGGTACCACACCGGGAGCTGGCCTCACGACGGGGTGGACTTCACCGGCCAGCGGGTCGGCGTCATCGGGACGGGCTCCTCGGCGATCCAGTCCATTCCCATCATCGCCCGACAGGCCGCCCACCTCTTCGTGTTCCAGCGGACCCCCAACTTCAGCGTGCCGGCGCGGAACGCGCCCATGGCCCAGGAATACCAGGCCCGGTGGAAGGCGAATTACGCGGAGCACCGGCGCGAGGCGCGCGAGTCGCGCGTGGGGTTCGTGGTGGAGCGGAACGAGATCTCCGCCCTGGCCGTCCTGTCCGAGGAGCGGCGGCGCGAGTACGAGGCGCGCTGGAGCCGCGGCGGATTGGGCTTCAACGCGACCTTCGTGGATCTTTTGACGAGCCAGGAGGCGAACGACACCGCCGCCGAGTTCTTCCGCGAGAAGATCCGCGGTCTCGTGCGCGATCCGGCGCTGGCGGAGCTCCTGACGCCGCGGGACTATCCGCTGGGGACCAAGCGCCTCTGCGTGGACACGAGCTACTACGAGACCTACAACCGCGCCAACGTCACGCTGGTGGATGTCCGGAAGGCGCCCATCGAGGCCCTCACCCCGGAGGGTGTCCAGACGCGGGAGCGGGCCTACGCGCTCGACAGCATCGTGTTCGCCACCGGCTTCGACGCCATGACCGGCGCGCTCCTCAAGATCGACATCCGGGGCCGGGACGGGCAGACCTTGAGAGAGAAGTGGGCCGAGGGCCCGCGCACCTACCTCGGGATCTCCGTGGCCGGCTTTCCGAACTTCTTCGCCATCACCGGTCCGGGCAGCCCCTCGGTGCTGAGCAATATGATCGTGTCCATCGAGCAGCACGTGGACTGGATCGCCGGCTGTCTCGCCTACCTGCGCGAGCACGGGCACGCCGCCATCGAGGCCACCCGTGAGGCGGAAGAAGCCTGGGTCGCCCACGTCAACGAGGTCGGAAACCTCACCCTCTACCCGCGCGCGGCCTCCTGGTACATGGGGGCCAATGTGCCCGGCAAGCCCCGGATCTTCATGCCCTATGTCGGCGGCGTGGGGACCTACCGCCAGAAGTGCGACGAGGTGGCGGCCAAGGGGTACGAGGGGTTCACGCTGAGCGGCCATCGGTGAGCGACACCCTCGCGTTCCTGCTCCAGTACGGCTACGTGATTCTCTACGCCTGCGTGCTGGCCGAGCAGATCGGTCTTCCGATCCCCGCGGTGCCGGTCCTGCTCGGGGTGGGGGCGCTCGCGGGCGCCGGAAAGATGAGCCTGGCGCTCGCGTTCGGCGTGGTGCTGGCGGCCTCCTTGCCGCCCGACCTTGTGTGGTTCGAGCTCGGGCGGCGCCGTGGCCCCCGGGTCCTCGCTCGCATCTGCGCGATCACGCTCGAGCCGGACTGGTGCGTCCGGCGGACCGAGTCGCTCTTCCTCCGGCTCGGCCGGAAGCTCCTGCTGGTGGCGAAGTTCCTGCCCGGACTGAGCGCGGTGGCGTCACCGCTGGCCGGATCGGCCGGGGTGGCGCGGTGGCAGTTCGTCCTGCTCGACGTCACCGGCGCGCTGCTCTGGGCCGGGACCTGGATAGGGGTCGGCTATGCCTTCAGCGAGGCGCTGGACGTGGTGGCGGGCTGGGTGGCGCGGCTGGGCGGCTACGCGCTGCTGCTCGTGGGGGCCGCCCTGGCCACTTACGTGGCGTTCAAGTATGCCAAGCGGCGGCGGATCTTCCGAGATCTGCGGATGGCGCGCATCACCCCCGACGAGCTGAGACGCCGGATCGAGGCCGGCGACGGCGGCCTGGCCATCATCGACACTCGATCGACGCTGGACGTGAGGAAGGTGCCGTTTCTGATCCCCGGCGCGATATGGATCGACGCCGACGAGGTCGATCGGCGCTCCGCCGAGCTGCCGACAGGCCGAGAAATCATCCTGTACTGCACCTGACCCAATGAAGCCACGAGCGCCCGGGTGGCGCTGCGGCTCAGGCGACTCGGCTTCACGCGAGTCCGGCCCCTTCAGGGCGGCCTCGCGCTCTGGATGGACCAGAAATTCCCGGTCGAGGGCATCCCGGAGCTATTGTCCGGTCCGCGACAATGACTCGCGCGTTGCCCGACACCGTGGACCCATTGCTGACCGCGCTGCTGATGCTGACGGGCGTCACCGGGCTGGTGGATGCGGTCAGCTTTCTCGGCCTCGGCCATGTGTTCACGGCCAATATGACCGGCAATGTGGTTCTCCTTGGGTTTGCCGTGGCCGGCGTGCCCGGCCCGTCGGCGGCCCGCTCCTCCGCGTCACTGGTGTCGTTTCTCGTGGGGGCGACCGTCGGGGGTCGGCTCGGGCTCACCATGGCCGGTCGCGCCCGTCGCCGCTGGCTCCTCGGCGTGGCGGTGTCCGAAGCGGCGCTGCTCTTCGCGGCGGCGTTCGTGTCGATGGGGTTCGACGTCGAGTCGGCGAGTCCGCCCGCCCGCCTCTACGCGGTGACCGTCCTGACGGCCCTGGCGATGGGACTCCGCAACGCGACCGTGCGGCAGCTGGCCGTCCCGGACATGACCACGACGGTGCTGACGCTCACGCTCAGCGGCCTGGCGGCCGACTCGTCGATCGCCGGCGGGAGCAACCCTCGGATCGGCCGCCGGCTCGGCTCGGTGTTGGCGATGTTCGCGGGCGCGGTGATCGGAGCCGTGCTCCTGCGCTGGGGACTGGCCGCTCCGCTTTTCGCGAGCGGCGTGCTCGCCGCGACGGCCACATGGCTCTTCAATCGCCTATGATTCCGTACGCTTGTCGCCGGCTAGAGCTTACTCGGGTGAGCCGGAAGCGACTGCCGCGGCCGGGCCATCCAAAGAACGTGACTCATTCTTTGCGTCTGCTCCTCGGCAGTGTGGCGTTGATCGGGGTGCTGTCCGGTCTGGTGGCCTGCGATCGGTCGCCTCGGGTCGACGCGGCCCCCAAGCCGCCCGCGGTCACGGTGGTCGCGGTGGCACAACACTCGGTCCCGGTCCACGGCCAGTACGTGGGCCAGACGGAAGCAGTGAAGACCGTCGAGGTGCGCGCGCGGGTCGAGGGCTTCATCGAGCGGCAGGTGGCGCCCGACGGGGCCGATGTCAAGGCGGGCGATCTGCTCTTCGTCATCGACGCGCGCCCCTTCGAAGCTGCGCTCCGCCAGGCGGAAGCCAATGTCGCCCGCGACACCGCCGCGCTCCACCAGGCGGAGTCCGCGGTCACCCAGCGCGAGGCCGATGTGCGCCAGGCGCAGGCCAATGTCGAGCGCGACGTCGCCCAGGTCGAGAATGCCCGCACCCAGGAGGGGCGCTATCGCACGCTCCTCGAGAAGGAGCTGATCGCCAAGGAGCTGTACGACCAGATGCGCACCAACATGACGGCGCTGGAGGCCACCGTCCAGGCCGACCGCGCCGGCCTCGAGAACGCGCGGGCCGCGCTCGCAGCTTCGCGGGCGGCGATCGAGAACGCGCGGGCCTCGGTCCGCGCCAACGAGGCCGCCGCCGACAGCGCCCGGCTCCAGCTCGGTTACACATCCATCAAATCGCCGCTGGATGGGCGGATGGGCCGGGCCGAGGTCCGGGTGGGGGCGCTGGTCGGAAAGGGTGACGCCACCCTTCTCGCCACGGTATCCACGCTCGATCCGATGTACGTCAGCTTCAGCGTGAGCGAGCGCGAGGCGCTGTCCGTGTGGGGGCGCCGACGGGCGGAGATGCAGGCGCAGCCGAGCTCGTCGGGGATCACCATGACCCTGCCGGACGACACGCCCTACGCGCACGACGGCCGGCTCGACTTCGTCGACCGCGCGGTGGACCCGCGGACGGGCACCCTCGCCCTGCGGGCCGCCTTCCCGAACCCGGAGCGAAGGCTCCAGCCGGGACAGTACGTGCGGCTCCGCATCCTCCTCTCCGAGCGTCCCGACGCGCTCGTCGTGCCTCAGACCGCGATCCAGGAGAGCCAGGGTTCGGCGTCGCTGTTCGTGGTCGCGCCGGACCAGACGGTGCAGGTGCGTCCCGTTCGGATGGGACCGCGCGTGGGGCCGCTGTGGGTCGTCGAGGAGGGCGTGAAGCCGGGCGAGCACGTCGTGATCAAGGGCCTCCAGCAGATCCGGGCCGGGATGCGCGTGGAGCCGACCCTGGAGGCTCTCCCGCCGGCGCCCGGGACCTGACGCCGGTGTTCGTCAATTTCTTCATCGACCGCCCCATCTTCGCCTCCGTGCTCGCCATCGTCATCGTGGTGGCCGGCGCGGTGGCGATCCCGTTCCTGCCCATCGCGCAGTTCCCCGAGATCACGCCGCCGCAGGTGGTGGTGACCGCCACCTATCCCGGAGCGAGCGCCGAGGTCGTGGAACAGACGGTGGCCACGCCCATCGAGCAGCAGGTCAACGGCGTGGAGGACATGATCTACATGTCCTCCCGGAGCGGCAGCGACGGGACGATGACGCTCAACGTGACCTTCAAGGTCGGCGCCGATCTCGACATCGCCGCCGTGAACGTGCAGAACCGGGTTTCCATCGCCCAGGCCAAGCTGCCCGCGGACGTGACCCGCCAGGGCCTCACCATCACCAAGCAAAGCCCGGATCTGGTCGAGATCGTGGCCTTGATCTCGCCCGACGGGAGCCGGGACGAGCTCTACCTGGCGAACTACGCCACGCTCCAGGTGGTGGACGTGCTGGCGCGGGTGCCTGGGGTGGGCCAGGTGACCGTGTTCAACGGGCGCGATTATGGCATGCGCCTCTGGCTGAACCCGGACCGGTTGGCCGGCCTCGGGCTCACCGCCGGTGATGTGGCCGACGCCGTCCGCGAGCAGAATCTCCAGGCCGCGGCGGGGCAGATCGGCCAGCCCCCGTCGCTTCCCGGGCAGCAGTTCCAGTACACCGTCACCACGCGCGGCCGCCTCTCGGCGCCGGCCGAATTCGAGGACATCGTCCTCCGCACCCGATCCGACGGCTCGCTCCTGCGCATCCGTGACGTCGCCCGGGTGGAGCTGGGCGCCCAGAGCTATGGCTCGTTCGGCCGCGTGGGCGGCAAGCCGGCCGCGCTCATCGGCATCTTCCAGCTCCCCGGGGCCAATGCCCTCCAGGTGTCCAAGGGCGTGCAGGCGGCGGTGGCCCGGCTCGCCCCGAGCTTTCCGAGCGGAGTCGACCATTCGCGCCCGTACAATACGACCGAGTTCGTGCGCGTCTCGATCGAGGAGGTGGTGCAGACCCTCCTCATCGCCATCGGCCTCGTCGTGCTCACGGTCTACGTCTTCCTCCAGGATTGGCGCGCCACCCTCATCCCGACCCTGACCATCCCGGTTTCCCTCGTGGGTACCTTCGGCGTCATCAGCGTGTTCGGCTTTTCCATCAATACGCTGACGCTGTTCGGCCTCGTCCTCGCCATCGGAATCGTGGTGGACGACGCCATCGTGGTGGTGGAGAACACCCAGCGGCATCTCGACGAGGAAGGGCTCGCGTCCCGCGAGGCGACCCGTCGCGCGACGGCGGAGGTGGTGGGACCGGTGATCGCCAC
>Ga0137403_10004800_pt1 | contig 15829 bp, 13 predicted proteins | sample CZOMad2_1_16fung_FD_122057 | JGI IMG/M metagenome (GOLD analysis project Ga0137403, IMG submission 122057) | Vadose zone soil fungal communities from Angelo Coast Range Reserve, California, USA - CZOMad2_1_16fungal (Hybrid Assembly) | ecosystem: Environmental > Terrestrial > Soil > Vadose zone... | reverse complement strand
ACAGTCGCGTCTTGACCGGATGTTGTTGTCCGCATCGAAAATGAACAGGCCGACATCACCGCGGCCCAGCATCTCCCGAACCGCCGATGTCGTCGCTGCATCGAAAGAAGAAGCATTGATTAAAGTGATCGATGCGACTTTATGGCGTATTTCTTGATGTTGATACTCCATCAATCTGTACATCAGCTCAAGGATCTGGCTGGTGTGGGCAGAGTTGGCAGGAGCAGAATCGGGCTGAGAGAGCACGGTCGAGTTTACCGGTGCGACATGAGGGCGCACGCTGCTCATTCCATTCAAAGTTCCAAGGGCTTGTCAGACGCTGCGAAATACGCGAAATAGGGAGGAGGATTCTGGGTGATCGCGCATCGGCGCACGTGTTAGAGTTTAGGATGCAGTTAATCCCGAATGCTTTCGGGACCCATGCATATGAAACTCACCGCATTCACCATCGCGGTCGCATTGGCTACCAGCGCTGTCGGCCAACAGAAACCTGAACCAAGACCGAGCGACGCGAGCGGCGATTTGCTTTGGAAAAAGCTCGACGCCCGCGCTGAAGAAATCGCCGCCCGACTCGATGGCGTCATGGGTGTGGCGATTCTCGATCTTACCGACGGTCGGGTTCTCTTGCGGAACGCTGACCGCGTGTTTCCCGCCGCCAGTTCCATCAAGCTAGCGATCTTGCTGGAATTGTATCGTCAGGATCAGGAGGCGCGCGCAGGAGCGAAAGGGAAAGCCAGGCTGGAAGACATTTACACTTTCGATCCCAAAGATCTGGTTGAAGACAGCCAGATCATGGCGGGCCTCACTCCCAGTGTGACGCGTGTGACCAATCGAGACCTGGCGCAATTCACGGTCGCGGTGAGTGACAAGGCTCGGGTCCTCCATGGTGGATGGCGGTGTCGCGACGCGATGAAGTGTACCTCAAGCCGACCGGCGAGGGGCGCGCCGAATCCAAGACCGCCGCGTGGTATTCTCCCGCCAGGAGGTCGAGACCATGCTGACCAGGGAAGAGAACGAGTTGCTCACGAGAACGGGCTCGGGAACGGCGATGGGCGCTTTCCTCCGGCGGTACTGGATTCCCGTCGTGCAGTCCGGCGAGCTCGAGGCCGGCGGGCGTGTCAAGCGGGTGGGTCTCCTCGGCGAGCCGCTGATCGCCTTCCGGGGCAGGAGCGGCCGGGCCGGGCTCATGGGCGAGTTCTGCCCGCACCGTGGCGCCTCGCTCTTCTTCGGTCGCGTCGAGGACGCGGGCATGTCCTGCGCCTATCACGGTTGGAAGTTCGGCGACGACGGCCGCTGCCTGGCCATGCCGAGCGAGCCGCCGGAGTCGAGCTTCGCCTCGAAGGTGCGTCACGTGGCCTATCCCTGCGAGGAGCGCGGCGGCGTGGTCTTCACCTACATGGGACCGGGCAGCCCGCCACCATTGCCGCAGCTCGAGTGGACGCTCCTGCCCGAGGCCAACACCCTCATCTCGAAGCGGGTGCAAGAGTGCAACTGGTTCCAGGCGCTCGAGGGCGGCATCGACTCGAGCCACATCTCTTTTCTGCATGCGCCCATCAGCCACGAAGACACGGAGATCGCGCGTGAGCTCGACAAGGCGAGCTTCGGCATCGGCGAGGCGGTGCAGACGGCCGACACCGCGCCGCGCTTCGAGATCGCCGATACGGACTACGGCGCGCTGATCGGCGCGCGGCGGTCGTGGCCTGACGGGCAGTACTACTGGCGCATCAGCCAGTTCCTCATGCCGTTCTACACCATGCCGCCCACGGACCGCGACGAGCGGACCACCCAGTCGCATATCTGGGTGCCCATGGATGACACCCATGTCGTGAACTGGATGGTCACCTGGCATCCCGACCGCGCCCTCACCAGCGAGGAGCGGGCGCTCCACATCGCGGGCAAGGGTGCGCACGTGTGCGACTTCGCGCCGGCGACGTCTCAAGCCTACGGCGACGTGCGCACCGCCGCCAATCGCGACAACGACTACGGCATGGACTGGGAAGCCCACCGCACCCGCATGTTCTGCGGTATCCCCGGCTTCGGAGTGCAGGACCAGGCCGTGCAGGAAAGCCAGGGGCCCATCGTGGATCGCTCGCAGGAGCGCCTTGGCTCGAGCGACACCGCGATCATTCACGTGCGCCGGAAGCTCATGGGCGCGGCGAGAGCACTGCGGGATCAGGGCATCGTGCCTGCGGAGAATCCGGAGTCCTTCTGCGTGCGCTCGGCCTCGGTTGTGCTTCCGCCGGAGGCCAACTGGGTCGAGGGCGCGATGTCCCGCGTGGTCGTCAAGCCCGGTGGCCAGCTCACCCTGGCCTGATCGCGCGCATGCCGGGACGCATGACCGGCCGCGTGGCCCTCGTCACGGGCGGGGGAGGCGGCATCGGCGAGGCGACGGGCCGGCTCTTCGCCGAGGAGGGCGCGGCCGTCGCGCTGGTCGATAGCGACAAGGCCGCCGCGGAAGCGGCCGCGGCGGGCATTGCCAAGGCCGTGTCGGGCGCGCGAGTGAGCGCCATCGCCGCCGATCTCACGAGCGAGCCGGAGTCCCGGCGCGTGGTAGACGAGACTCTCGCCGCCTTCGGCGCCCTCCATACCCTGGTCAATGTCGCGGGCGTCCGGCTCTACATCCCGCTCGCCGAGGCCGACGCCAAAGGGTGGGAGTTCATCCTCGGCGTCAACGTCCTCGCCACGGCCTATTGCTGCAAGGCCGCGCTGCCCGCCTTGCGGCAGGGCGGGCGCGGCACCATCGTGAACCTCTCGTCGGTGTATGGGGTCAAGGGGCGGGCGGGCATGGGCCAGTACGACACGACCAAGGCTGCGGTGCTCGGCTTCACGCGCGCCTTGGCCATCGAGGAAGCGCCCCACAAGATCCGCGTGAACGCCGTGTGTCCGGGCGGCACCATCACCCCGTATCACATCCGCCGCGCCGCCGCCCAGGGCGTGTCCGAGGCGGAGATGCGGACGCAGCGCACCGGGGACAATCTCCTCGGCCGCTGGGCCGAGCCGCGCGAGGTGGCCTTTCCGATCCTGTTCCTCGCCAGCGACGAGTCGTCCTACATCACCGGGGCCACCCTGATGGTGGACGCCGGCAGGTCGATCATTTGAGCGTTCCCATGGAGGAGCCGAAAAAGCGCTACGGATGCTGCGTGGCCGGCGGCGGCCCGGCCGGCATGATGCTCGGGTTCCTGCTCGCCCGCGCCGAGGTGGAGGTGCTCGTCCTCGAGAAGCACGCCGATTTCCTCCGTGACTTTCGCGGCGACACCATTCACCCCTCGACGCTCGAGGTGCTGTTCGAGCTCGGCATCCTCGAGGATTTCCTCGCGCTGCCGCACCAGGAAGTCCTCCGGTTCAGCGCCCAGGTGGGAGAGGTCCAGGTCCCTTTCGCGGATTTCACGCACCTGCCCACCCACTGCAAATTCCTCGCGTTCATGCCGCAGTGGGACTTCCTGGACTTCCTCGCGGCCTGCGGGAAACGCTACCCGGCCTTTCACCTCTGGATGCGCGCGGAGGCGGTGGGGCTCATCGAGGAAGGGGGGCGGGTGGTGGGCGTCGAGGTCGTGACCCCCGAGGGCAAGCGTGACGTCCGTGCCGATCTCGTGGTCGGCGCCGACGGGCGGCATTCCACGGTTCGCGAGCGCGCGGCACTCCCGGTGCGGGAGTTCGGGGCCCCGATGGACGTGCTGTGGTTCGGGATCAGCCGTACGCCGAGCGATCCCGCGGCGAGTATGGGCCGCCTCGATCCCGGGCGGATCTTCGTCCTGATCAATCGCGACCGCTACTGGCAGTGCGGGTATGTCATTCCGAAAGGCACGCTCGAGAGTCTTCGTGCCGCCGGCATCGAGGCCTTTCGCGAGTCGGTGGCACAGGCGGCGCCCTGGGCGCGAGACAGAGTGGGAGAGATCCGGAGCTGGGATGACGTCAAGCTCCTGACCGTCCAGGTGGACAGGCTCACGCGCTGGTATCGCCCGGGACTCCTTTGCCTCGGCGACGCCGCCCACGCCATGTCTCCCGTGGGAGGTGTGGGCATCAACCTGGCGCTGCAGGACGCGGTGGCCGCGGCCAATCTTCTCTCGGCTCCGCTGGCGGAAGGGCGGCTCGGCGTGAGCGATCTCGCCAAGGTCCAGAAGCGGCGCGAGTGGCCGACGCGCGCCACGCAGTGGTTCCAGCTACAGGTGCAGCAGCGCATCATCGCGCCCGTGCTGGGTCGCTCGACGTCTCTCGAGCTGCCCCTGATCGTCCGCCTCCTCGCCCGCTACCCGATCCTTCGCCGCATACCCGCGCGACTCATCGGTGTCGGCGTGCGCCCCGAGCACGTGCGCTCGCCCGAGGCGCGACGGGCCGCCTAGCGCGCGGGATCGACGGGAGTAGGAAGGCCGCGCTGCGCCTCGATCACCTCGGCGGCGTCGAGGCAGAGATCCTCGCGATACCGAGAGCCGATCACCTGCACCCCGAGAGGCAGACCGCTCCAGAGGCCCGTGGGCACTGAGGCCGCGGGGAGGCCGAGGAGGTTCACCGCGACGAGCAGGCGCTGAGCGCGCATGACCTCGCGCGTTCGCGTGAGGCTCTCCACGTCGAAGCCCACCGCGAAGGGTGGCTCCGTGGACACGGGGCCGACGACCAGCGGATATTGCTCGAGGAAGAGTAGCCAGCGGCGAAGGTGTGTCGACCTCTGGGCAAGGAGCTTGAGATAGCCGCCGAGATCCGGATCCTCGCCCCCTTCGAGGAGCAGCTCGGTGCAGCGCACGACGTCGGCGTCTCCATGTTGCCGGATGGAGGCAAGCATCGCGTGGCGGGTTTCGACCCCGATGAGCGCGCGCCAGGTCTCGGCAACCCCCGCCACGTCTGGCGGATCCACTTCCTCCACCGCATAGCCCGCCTCGCTGAGCGCGGTGCCCGCGGCGCGAACCGCTGCGGCCACGTCGGGATGGACACCCTGCGCCGACGGGTCGATGGTGAGGGCCACGCGGATCGGGCGCGGGGGAGGGGGGCCATCGTGGGGCGCCGGTGCCCACCACGGATCCCGGGCATCGCGCGCGGCCATGGCCCGAAGCCCCAGCTGCACGTCGCGCACGCGGCGGGCGAGCGGCCCCTGGACGGACATGAGCTGAAGCCCGAGTGGGCGCTCGTCGGTCGCCGTCGGATTGTAGGCGGGCACTCGACCGAGAGTGGGGCGGATGCCGGCCACCCCGCAGCAATAGGCGGGGTAGCGGATGGAGCCGCCCAAGTCATTGCCGTGAGCCAGCGGCGCGATGCCGCTCGCCAGCGCGGCGGCGGCGCCCCCGCTCGAGCCGCCCGGCGTTCTCTCGCGCGACCAGGGATTGAACGTGCGCCCGCGAAGCGCATTGTCGGTGTGCCAGCGAAGGCTGAAGGCGGGGGTGTTGGTCCGCCCGATGATGACGGCGCCGGCGCGCTTCCAGTTGGCCACGGGCGGGCTGTCGCTGGTGGCCATGACATCCTTGAAGGCCACGATGCCGTTCGGCGTCGCCTGACCTTCCTGGTCGATGTTTTCCTTGATGGTGACGGGCACGCCGTGAAGCGGCCCCAGCGCCTCGCCTCGCTTGACCCGAGCGTCGGCGGCATCGGCAGCGGCGAGAGCCTGGTCGGCGAGGAGGACGGTGACGGCATTGATGACCGGGTTGACCACGTCGAGGCGACCGAGCACGGATCGGACCGCCTCACCGCTCGAGATCTTGCGGGACCGGATGGCGGCGGCCAGCTCGACAGCGTCCCAGCGCCACAGTTCGCGTTCCATCGTTGCCTCCTCTCGTGCCCGATCGGGCGCGCACGTGAGCGGGATGATAGCACCGGCCGCGTTGACAAGCCGGAGCGGCGTGTGATCTCCTCTGGCCTGTCGGCAGGCGGATGGACGGCGCAGCCCACCCCCCGGCGCGAGTCCGATTCCCTGGAACTTTCTCGAGGAGGAATCCATGACGTTCATTCGCCGCATTGCTGCCGCGTGGCTGGCCGTGTCCCTGCTCTGGTGTCTCATCGAGACCGCGCCGCCCGCGCGCGCGGAGACGACCCTGAAAGCCGTCATGCACTCCGACCTCAAGATCGTGGATCCGATCTGGACCACCGCCTACATCGTCCGGAACCACGGCTACATGATCTACGACACGCTCTTCGCCACGGACGCCAAGGGCGACATCAAGCCCCAGATGGTGGGCAAGTACGACGTGAGCGCCGACAAGCTCACCTACACCATGACGCTCCGGGACGGGCTCCTGTGGCACGACGGCAAGCCGGTGACGGCGGAGGATTGCGTCGCCTCCATCAAGCGCTGGGCCCAGAAGGACACCATGGGGCAGAAGATGATGTCCTTCGTGAAGGATCTCGTGGTGGTGGACCCCAAGACCTTCAAGATCGTCCTCAAGGAGCAGACCGGTCTCGTCCTGCCCGCTCTCGGCAAGCCCAGCTCCAACGTGCCCTTCATGATGCCCAAGCGCGTGGCGGACACGCCGGCGAGCGAGCAGATCTCCGACTTCACGGGCTCGGGGCCCTTTGTCTTCAAGAAGGACGAGTGGAAGCCCGGCGACAAGGCCGTCTACGTCAAAAACCCCCAGTACAAGCCGCGTAGCGAGCCGGCGTCCGGGCTGGCCGGCGGCAAGGTGGTCAAGGTCGATCGCGTCGAGTGGCGCGCGATCAGCGATCATCAGACGGCGATCAATGCACTGCTGGCCGGCGAGATCGACTATATCGAGACGCCGCCGCACGACCTCCTGCCTGTGCTCAAGAAAGACGCCAACGTCAAGCTGGTGGACTCCAACCCGCTCGGCAACCAGTACGTGTTCCGCTACAACACGCTCGCCAAGCCCTTCGACAACGCCAAGATCCGGCAGGCGGTGATGGTCGCCTTCAACCAGAAGGACTTCCTCGAGGCCGTCGTCGGCGATCCAGCCTATTACAAGGTCTGCAAGGCGCTCTTCCCGTGCGGCTCGCCGAACGAGTCGTTCAAGGGAATGGACGGCTTCCTCGACTCGAACTTCGAGAAGGCGAAGGCCCTGCTCAAGGAGGCGGGCTACGACGGCACGCCCATCGTGCTGATGCATTCGACCGATCTCGCCGTGCTGACGAACCTAGCGCCGGTGGCCAAGAACCTTATGGAGAAGGCCGGCTTCAAGGTGGACATGCAGTCCATGGACTGGCAGACGCTGGTGTCCCGGCGCGCGAAGAAGGACCCGCCCGCCCAGGGCGGCTGGCACGCGTTCCTGACCTCGTGGGTCGCCGCCGACATCCTGAATCCGATCGGCGCGGGTTTCATCAATGCCTCCTGCGACACGGCCATGTTCGGCTGGCCCTGCGACAAGGAGCTCGAATCACTGCGCGACCAGTACGCGCGCGAGACCAACCCGGCCAAGCTCAAGGGCATTGCCGAGGCGGTGCAGGTGAGGGAGACGCAGTATCCGACGCACGTCTGGCTGGGGCAGTGGTACGGGCCCGTGGCCACGAGGAAGAACGTGACAGGCATCATCGCGGCGCCGGCGCCGGCCTTCTGGGGTATCGAGAAAACGGGCCGCTGAGCGACTCCGTGCGCCCCGCCGGCCGGTAGCGCGCCCGGCGGGGTGCGCCGTCACATGCTGGGCTATATCGTCCGCCGCATCTTCGCCACGATCCCCGTCGTCACGGTCGTGGCGGTTCTCGTCTTCCTCCTGCTCCGTTTCACGGGCGGCGACCCCGCCGCCATCATCGCCGGCGACAGCGCCACCACTCAGCAGGTGGCCGAGATCCGGGTCAAGCTCGGCCTCGAGCGGCCCATCGTCGAGCAGTTCGTCATCTGGATCGGACGGATTGCCCGCGGTGATTTCGGGGAATCGTTTTTCTTCAAGAAGACGGTGGCCGAGCTGATTCGCGATCGCCTCGAGCCCACCGCCGCCCTTGCCGTGTGCACCATTCTGCTCGCGGTGTCGATCGCCGTGCCTCTGGGGGTGGTGGCGGCGGCGTGGCGTGGGACATGGATCGATCGCCTGGTGATGGGTTTCTGCGTGCTGGGATTCTCGGTGCCCGTGTTCGTGATCGGCTACGCGCTGATCTACTTCTTCGCCATCGAGCTCGCCTGGCTGCCCGTGCAGGGCTATCAGCGGATCTCCGAGGGCTTCGGGGGCTTTCTCGAGCGCCTGATCCTGCCCAGCGTGACCCTGGCCGTGATCTACGTGGCGTTGATCGCCCGCATCACGCGCACCAGCGTGCTCGAGGTGATGGGCGCCGACCACGTGCGTACCGCCCGCGCGAAGGGGCTTGGCGCCATCACCATTCTGCTTCGCCACGTGCTCCGCAACGCCGCGGTGCCCATCGTGACCGTGATCGGCCTCGGCGTGGCGCTTCTGATCGGGGGGGTGGTGGTCACGGAGTCCGTCTACGGCATCCCGGGGCTGGGCCGCCTCACCGTGGATGCCGTGCTCGCGCGCGACTATCCCACGGTGCAGGCGGTGATCCTGCTCTTCTCGGTGGTCTACGTGATGATCAATCTCCTCGTGGATCTGACCTACACCTTCCTCGACCCGAGGATCCGGTATTGAAGTCCGCGTTCAACCGGAGCGTACTGGCCGGCAGCGTTATCCTCGCGGTGATCTTCCTCATCGGCCTCTCCGCGCCCTTTCTCGGCACGCGCGACCCGTCCGAGATCGATCCGATCTCCCGGAACAAGCGGCCGGGCGCGGTGCGCGTCCTCACGGGGGCGGACGGACAGCAGCGCTCGACCACATACTGGATGGGCACGGACAGCCTCGGGCGCGATATCTACAGCCGCGTGCTCTACGGGGCGCGCGTCTCCATGCTCGTCGGCATCTCCGTCGCGCTCATCAGTATTGCCGCCGGCCTCGTGATCGGCCTGCTTGCCGGCTACATCCGCTGGCTCGACGGCTTCGTCATGCGCATCATGGACGGCCTCATGGCGGTGCCCGCCATTCTCCTCGCCATCGCCCTCGTCTCGCTTTCCACGGCGGGCCTGCGCGCGGTCATCCTGGCCATCGTCATTCCCGAAGTGCCACGGGTGGTCCGCCTCGTGCGCTCGGTGGTGCTCTCCATCCGCGAGGAGCCCTACGTGGAGGCGGCCATCGCCCTCGGGGCACGCACGGTGCCCCTGATCGTCCGCCACGTCCTGCCCAATGCTTTGGCGCCTCTCATCGTGCAGGCGACGTATGTGTGCGCCTCCGCCATCGTGATCGAGGCCATCCTGTCCTTCCTGGGCGTGGGCATCCCCCCGCAGACGCCGACCTGGGGCAACATCATGGCCGAGGGGCGCTCGCTCTTCCGTGTCTTCCCGCACAATATTCTTTTCCCGGGGATCTTCCTGGCCGCGACGGTGCTGGCAGTCAATATCATGGGCGACGGGCTGCGCGACAGCCTCGATCCGCGCTTGCGCAACCGCCTGTAAGTAGTGGCTGTTCTTGACAGTCCCCAGCGGGGGTCATACACTGCCCGTGGGTTGGGAGATCGTCTAATGGTAGGACGCGGGGCTCTGGACCCCGTAGTGGAGGTTCAAATCCTCCTCTCCCAGCCAATTGCCTCGTCTCACCGACGTGGCCCCATCGTCTAGAGGCCTAGGACACGGCCCTCTCAAGGCTGAAACACGGGTTCGAATCCCGTTGGGGCCACCAGGCGAACTTTGCGGGATTTCTGCTCGTTTCCCGCATTGTCCGCCTGGTGATCGGTCGCCGCGGAATCCCGCGAAATACCCCCGAATCACCCCCCGAAGTGGCAGCGGAATGGCAGCGTCCAGGAGCTGCGCTCCGCTCCCAATCGAGCTACGTACACCTGGTGCAAGCAGGAAAGATCTCGTATGCCTCCGCGCCGTCCATGAGGCCACTCAGTACGTAGATCCTCTCGAAAATCGTCTGTGCCGCGACCGCGCGAGCAGTGATCATCGCGATGTCGGCGAGCTCGGTGTTAGGACCATGATAGGGCGTGTTGTAAAGCGCAGCTTGTCCGTAGTGCACGAGCAGACGGACCGGGCGCGTCAGCCCGCCATAGTGCTTGACCTTCTCCTCGACTACCGAGACGAGTGCCGCGATCGCCGGGTCCGAGTTATAAGACCCGCCGGCGCCTTCAAAGACGATCCACGGTTCACCGGCCGGCCATGGCTTCTTCCGATCTCCGCCAACGACCACGGGATCGAAATGTACACTGAGCAGGTATTTCCCCAGGATCGGGATGCTGGCCAGCTCGTCTCGCAGGTACCGGCCCTGCGGGTTGTGCCACATCCTCTCCTGCGGCCATCGGGTCTCGGTATCCGTGACGAGCTCCCAGATTGCTTTGCGGAAAAGCGGTGCATCCGACTCTTCGAATCGACCGACACCCGGGCGCGGGCTCAACATCACGAGGTGAACAAACTGGCTCGCGTTGCTGCTCTGCGGACCGATCGCGTCAAGGATATTCTTCTCGAGTCGCTCGAGCCGTTTCGCGATGACCATCTGTTCGAGGTGAATCCACTCGGTAATTTCGAAGTCAACTTCATTGCCGTTCGTCAGCGTCACGACGATGTCGGGGAAATCATCGTCAACGGACCTGAAGCCAGAGACCTCCATCGCAAAGGCAGGATGTGCAGCCAGGAGGTTCTTAAGGGCTGCTGTTTCGACCGCCGCATGCTTGGGATCGCGCATAGAAGAATTGTGCCTTTGCTTCCAGGGTCGCACAAGATGAACATCGCCCCGAGCCGGATCCTCGCTCCACCGGGTTGGCGATGACGACTTTCAAATGGGTTGGCGATGACGACTTTCAAATCTCCTCGTCGGGTGGCGCTCTACCTCCGGGTAAGCACCCGGGACCAAACAACGGAGAATCAAGAACGCGAGCTCCGAGATTGGGCGGAGCGCCTCGGATTCAATCTCGTCCGTCTGTATGGCGAGACGGCGAGCGGCACCCGTGATGACCGCAGTGGACTCTCCCAGCTTCTCGCCGGTGCTCATCGGCGCGAATTCGACGTGCTGCTTATCTGGTCGCTTGATCGCCTGAGTCGAGAGGGTATCGGGCCCATGGCTAGATATCTTGGACAGCTCCGGGCGGCTGCGATCCGGGTAATGAGCTACCAAGAGCCATGGCTCGATACGGGCGGTCCAGTAGGGGAGCTTCTCTCTGCTCTCTTCGCTTGGATCGCTCAGCAGGAACGCCAGCGCATTGGAGAGCGCGTTCGAGCCGGCCAGGCTCGTGCTCGGGCCAAGGGCGCCCACATCGGACGCCGGCCGCGTCGCGTTGAGGTGGAAGAGGTCCGCCGGCGTCGTGCGGCCGGGGAGGGATGGCGGCGCATTGCCCGGGCTCTCAAGGTGCCAATGACGACCCTCCGCCGAAAGGCGGCAAACGCGTGAAGTAAAACGACCCGGCCGGCGGAGAGCGCCAGAATCTCAGCGTAGACAGGCTTTGGATCGTTGCTCTAGTGGGTCCGCGCACGCTATAGTCGATCCTGCGCTATGGTTAAGCGACGTCACGTTCTTGCAGACCATAAGCGTCGAGGAAAGACGCTGGTGCCCCCGTTCACCCACATGCTCGGATCTCTCCAAGAGGTTTCCTGGGTGAACACGATAATTCCCGAGGTCTCCTGGATCGGTCTGATCCAGTATCAGCATGGCCATCGTCGTGGCGTGGAGCTCGTTACATCGATGGCTAGAACCGCGCGGAGTGTTCGATCTGGCGCGAAGCGCCAGATCTTCGCGGCGGCAAGTAGCTACTCAGAGGTCTCCGGCCCCGAGTGGGTACAATTGCGCGAGAGAATGGCCGCGGTGGGCGATCTATTCCCGATCCAGGAGTCCCTTGAGCCGCTGATAGCCCTCTATCCGGAGTGTCCACTCGGACCCGTCTTTGCCGCTCCACCCGCGACAGCTCCCGAGCACGCCTTAAATCGAAGGACGAGCCTCGTATCTTCCCTGTTCCGTCGCGCGGACCGCGATCCGATGATGGTCCAGGCGACTCTCATCTGGCTCGCCTTTGACTCGGGTGTCCTGAAGGTTCGCGAAGGTCTCTCGCTCGCCCAGTTTCCTGAGATCGAACGTTACCCAGATACTGAGATATCAAAGAAGGTCGGCGGCGCGATAAGGTCGTCCGTGAATATGTCCTTCGGACATGAGCTGCTCTATGAGGCATCTTCATGGCCTCGATACTTCTGGAACCGCGGCTTGACACTAACCCCTTGCGAGCTGGCGGATGACTGAGGAGCCAGGCCTCGAGGAAGTTCATCGCCTTATTGAGGGCTTCACGGTGCGGGCGCGCGAAGAGCTCGAGCATCGCCTCAAGAAATGGCCGCTCGATCTTGCCAAGCGGGACTTCCATGAGGTGGTCGGTGCGCTCTTGGCTCGCCAAGTTACTCTCGCCTCCCAGCTTGCAGAATGCCCGCCGATCTGGAATGGCCATATCGCACCCCTCGTATTGCGTGCGATGGCAGATGCCTACATCACTCTGGCGTGGCTGCTCCAGGATCCCTTGGCTCGTTGCAAGAAGTTCATCCACTACGGTCTTGGTCAAGAGAAGCTTCTGCTCGAACACCGTCGGGCTGAGAGGGACACTCGAGAGCCTCGCGAAGGCGAGCGGGAGGATTGTGAGGCTATTGAAGCGTGGATCAACTCACAACGTGCGACATTCCTGACCGACGTGAATCTGGGGAGTTGGTCCGGGATTTCGACTCGGGCCATGGCGGAGGAAGCGGGATGCCTCGACTTCTACAACTATGTCTATGCGCCCTTCAGTGCATGTTCGCATTCCATGTGGCAGCACATCGCTCGCTACAATCTCAAGGATTGCCGGAACCCACTTCACCGCCTCCACTGGGTTCCGGCAGTCCGGGAAGCACCTCTCGACCCCGACTACCTATATCTTGCGGCTAAATATCTTCAGAAGACCTTCGTTACGTTCGATGGCGCCGTCGGGATCACAACGGAGATCCAATCCGCATTCGACCTTCTCTGTCAGGGTCTGGATGGCCTCGGTTCTTCAGAGCAGCCCGCGTCCCAGGATGAGGAGCCACAAGGAATCGCCTAACCCACAGCATTCAGCTGGCGGCCTGAGGCTGCACTTGACGGCTGAGAGGAGACTTACCCTATCTTGGCCCTGTGGCAAGCCGGTGTTCGGAGATTGCGGGGGGGGTGGCAGGAAGGATGCCTGGGTCGGGGCTGTACAAGGCAACCTCGGATCGGAGCCCCCTGGGGCAGGGAACAGGCGTGCCAAAAGTCCCCTCGCGAATTGTGGAGCCGCCGAGATCGTCTGGCGCGGACTTCCGCTGCGGATGATGGAGGCGCCAAAACATGAAGTTTTCGGCAACGCCAGCCTTGCTGCGAGATGTCAGGTCCACAGGGATGGGGATCTGAAACGCCGCTCTGCCGGCCGCCAGCCGATCTCTGGTCAAGCCTGCTTGGTTGCGGGGGCCCGCAACCACCGATATCAAAGATGCTCACCTTCGAGGTCGATTTGATCTAGGCGCGCTGCGGGGGCCCGCAACCACTTGCGGGCAAGCAGGTCACTGGCGTTCCGCCCCCACTGCCGCCGTCTTGCCACGCGTATGGCCACGATCGACCCGCCCGGCGATACCAGGGGACCTCAATCTAGGCCGCTTCGCCTCGCTCTGGCTGGCCCAGCTCCGTAACGGGGCCGCTAGAGGACCGCGCGCGCCCAGGCCCGCTTCAAGGCGACCGGCACCGAGGACAACCCTCCATACCCTCCTAGCAGGTACATTTGGTGGGAAGGTAATGCGATTCTTTGCCTCGATGACGCCGTGACGGGCCCGCAGCTAATCTCTCTTTTTGAATCTTTCCGCAAAGGCAGCATCACGCTTCTTCCTGGCTTCTTCGTCGTAGTATGTCGGCGCGTATTTCCTAAGAAGGGTATCCACGCGAAGATACGATTCACGATCTCCCAGCGATAGGTAGAAGCCTTTAAGAACGATCAGCACACTGTGAATCTCGGTACGAACGTATGGCAAACTCGATTTCAGCGCATAGTGATGTCCAGCAATCTGCTCGAAATCGAAATCTTGGTGATATACGTCATACGAATCGAGTATCGCGCTGTAGGACACGTGAGAATAGTGTGATAGCCCGCTATAAATGCTATCTTGAGCGCCTTCTAAAGACTGCGTTACTTTGGTCATCTCAGCGAACTCTCTAAGCTGTCTGTCTCCTACTTCTCTCGCTTTTGCATTCTTGACTATGTCACCAGCAAACCACCTTTTGACTTGGGCGCTTCCTTCAGGCTCAGTTATGAAGAAACGAATGAGATCAAGTGCCTCTCGATTGGAGCGAATTATCTCTATCACCTCATAGTGGAAGCCATTCCTCAGCAGCATGAAGATGGCGGCCAAACCCTGAGAGACTTTCCCAAATAGGAGATAGCACGCGACGAGCCTGTTGTGGTCCAAGACATCATCAATCAAGGGTCTGATCTTTCTGATGTATGGCAATACTTCATTCCACATATCCGCAAGCTTCTGCACCTGGATCAATAGCTGTTCACTGTTCGACTGCTTCTCTCGTATCGGAATCGTAGGATCGCGCTCGACATAGGTTCTGAGTGTGTCGCGCTGCCGTCGGTACTTGAGAACGCGATCAAGCAGCGCCTTCGTCCGTTCTTCCCGAAGCTGCTTTCCTATGCTGCTCTTAGCCTTCTGTCCCATTGAGGGATGCGCCTCCACAGGGCATCACGAAGCGATTGCCTAGACGTCGTAACAGCGTCTCGCGCGCTGGACGTTTCTGATCACCGAGCTGACATGCTAGGTCGCCCCGGCCGCTCGGCCTTCCGTATCAACGGAAAGACAGCACTCCGTTTCGCCCCACTCCCAGGTTCTGTCACTTCTGGCCCGCCGCCATCGTCCGAGCGACGCTCAGGCCCGATTCTGCCCTCGTCTGCGCGGATCATCCAGCAGGACCCTGCGGCTGACTGCTCAGTTCCCGTCGGCGCTCAGGATGTCACGATCATGCGGCGCGGGACGCCCCCCGAGCAAAAATATTTATTTCTTAGAGTGGTGCAGGGGTATGAAGGGGTAGATAGGCAACGGCATGGGTCGAACCATAGGTCCGACCATAGGTCGAGACTAGGGGTGTACTGGGCTCGATAGGGTGGATTCCCTACCCCACCAAACCCAATTCGTGATCCGAGATCCTTTGATCAACACGGAAGGGAGGGGTGTCGCGGGGCTCCTGAGATCCTCGGTCGCTGGTTCAGATCGGGGGCCCGCAATCACCGAAATCGACTCACCTCACGTTCGAAGTGGACTTAGTCTGATCGTCGATTCAACCTAATCCAGTCCGAGAATACCGCTGGCCACAAGCCGCGGGAATCAGATGGGAATCGACGTGGAAATGTCGTGGGAAAATGGGAATCGGACTGGGTTTCCCCGGGTCCAGTGCCGCTCTCAGCCAGCCGCGATGTTGGACCTGAAAGGTCAGTAGGCCGTTCGAACCCGTGTTTCAGCCCGTCTGACCGGTTGACAAGGGGCGGCGAGCAGGTAACCATGGCCGTGATCGGTGGACCCTCCTCAAGTCGGCCCGGATTAGGAGTGAGTATCGTGGCCGTGCGGCGAGCTTGGCTTGTCATCCCTATCGTCGTGTGTGGCGTGATCACCGCGGCGGGCGGGGCTCCGGAGCCAGCCAGCCAGTCAGCGCCGACGACCGTGCTCCTCATCACTGTCAACCGCACCATCGACCACGTGACACAAGGGTTTATCGCCCACGCTGTGAAGCAAGCCGAGCAAGAGCACGATGCCCTCTTGGTCATCCAGCTCGATACCCCCGGTGGCGCGTACGACGCCACGCGCACGATCGTCCAGCACCTGCTGGCCGCTGACGTGCCCGTGGCCGTGTACGTGGCACCCAAGGGGGCGCGCGCCGCATCCGCCGGCACGTTCATTTTGGCCGCCGCC
>Ga0137403_10004796_pt1 | contig 15836 bp, 16 predicted proteins | sample CZOMad2_1_16fung_FD_122057 | JGI IMG/M metagenome (GOLD analysis project Ga0137403, IMG submission 122057) | Vadose zone soil fungal communities from Angelo Coast Range Reserve, California, USA - CZOMad2_1_16fungal (Hybrid Assembly) | ecosystem: Environmental > Terrestrial > Soil > Vadose zone... | reverse complement strand
TGCCGTGAGCCTCGGCGGAGACACAGGTGGACTCGTCGGCGTGACGCCTGGCGGCGGAGGCTCCGCCATCCCTCTCCAGGCGCCGACAGGCGGATCGGGAATTGGTCTCGCGCCCGTTCTGCCCAAGCTCCCGCTCCAGAAGCTGCTCCCATAGGGCCCGGCGCGCGTAGATCGGCCGGCTCCCGGGCACGCCATGCTCCGCGTAGAGGATGACTGTGTCATCGCTCGAGATACGACGTTGATGTCCCGTCCCGTGGTCTGGTATGTGCCAGGCACCGAGGCTGCCTCGCGGCTCCAGGAGCTCCCGGATGACCTTGAGCGCTGTCCTGTCTCCGAGCTGACGCTGCCCGCCGGGCCCCAGCTGCCTGGGGTCCTGCTCGTCGATCTGCCGGGGGATGAAGCGAGCGCTCGGGCGCTGGCCGTGGCCCAGCGTGACGGATTGCCCGTGGTGGCGCTGGTGGATGACGGTGGGGCGAACGCCATCTCGGATCAGCCGTGCTACGCCTATCTGAATCCCTCGGTACCTGGGGTCATGCTGGCCACCGTGCTTCGCCAGGCGTGCGTGCACGCGCATGTGATGCGGGACACTCTCGAGATGAGGATGCAGCTCGAGGAGCTCAACACCATCGGCATCGGTCTCTCCGCCGAGCGTGACCTCGACGCTCTCCTGGAGCTGATCCTGACCAAGGGCCGCGAGATCACGCGGAGCGATGCGGGGTCGCTCTACGTGGTGGAGACGACGCCCGAAGGCCAACGCTGCCTGCGCTTCAAGCAGGCCCAGAACGACAGCGTGCACGTGGAGTTCAGCGAGTCGACGCTGCCCATCAGCGCGGACAGCGTGGCGGGCTACGTGGCCCTGGCGGGCGAGATCCTGATGATCGACGACGTCTATGCCTTGCCTGCGGACTCTCCCTTCCGGTTCAATACCGGGTTCGATGAGAAGGTCGGCTACCGGACCACCTCGATGCTCGTGGTCCCCATGAAGACGCCGGGGGGCGAGACCATCGGCGTGCTCCAGCTCATCAACTGCAAGCGCATTCCTCTCCGGCCCTTCGCCTCGCGGGAAGTGATGCAGGCTGAGGTCTTGCCCTTTCCCGAGCGTTATCGAAACCTGGCCGCGTCCCTCGCCTCCCAGGCGGGAGTGGCCATCCAGAACGCGCGGCTGTTCCACGAGCTCGGGGCCGCCCTGGAGGAGGTCGAGGCCTCTCAGAAGCAGCTCGTGCAGGCCGAGCGCTTGAGCGCGCTCGGCGAGATGGCGGCCGGCGTCGCCCATGACTTCAACAACCTGCTCGCCGTGGTGGTCGGACGCGCGGAGATCCTGCTCGCCAAGGGGCAGGAGCCCGACGTGGCCCGGGACATCGAGATCATCCGGACGGCGGCCTGGGACGGAGCCCACACGGTTCGCCGGATCCAGGAGTTCACGCGGACACGCCAGACGCGCCCCGCGGGACGCGTGGACATCCCCAAGCTCCTGCGCGACGTGGTCGAGCTGACGCGGGCCCGATGGAAGGACGAGGCCCAGAGCCGCGGGCTCTCCTACGACGTGGTGGTGGAAGGCGGCCCCGTGCCGCCGGTGGCCGGCATCTCCGCGGAGCTCCGCGAGGTGTTCATGAACCTCCTCATCAACGGGCTCGACGCGATGCCCGGCGGCGGCCAGTTCATCTTCCGTGTCTCGAGCGACGCGGAGTCGGTGATCGTCGCCGCGGAGGACACGGGCTGTGGCATGTCGGACGAGACCCGGCGGCGCGTCCTCGAGCCCTTCTTCACCACCAAGGGCGCGCGGGGCACCGGCCTCGGCCTGGCCGTCTCGTGGGGCATTGTGAAGCGCCACGGAGGCACCATCGAGATCGAGAGCACCCTGGGCATGGGCAGCGTCTTCATGATCCGCCTGCCCATCAGCGTGAACGAGCTGGCCCCGGAGGCCTCCGCGTCGCCTTCCATCCCGGGCCGCAGCGGCCGCGTCCTCGTCATCGACGACGAGATGGAGGTCCGATGCGTGCTCCGGGACATGCTCACGCCCTGTGGCCACTCGGTTCTGGAGGCGGACAGCGCGGAAGCGGGATTGGCGCTCCTGGAAAGTGAGTCGGTGGACGTCATCCTCACGGACATCTCCATGCCGGGCATGTCGGGCTGGGACGTCGCGGCCGCGTGCCAGCGGCGCTTTCCTCACGTCCCTCTCGGGTTCGTCACCGGCTGGGGCGACCGACTCGACCCGCAAGAGACCGCGCGCTTCGGCGTGCGCTTCATCGTCTCCAAGCCGTTCGCTCCCGACGACGTGCAAGGCCACGTCGCCGACGCCCTCACGTCCACCGCCCCCTAGGATCTCTATTCAGCGCTCGCTGTGAATGCCGGGCGGAGCTGGGAGGTGTCCGGCGGCGGGTAGCCGTCGTCCGCTCAACCTCCTCGCCTCGCGCGCCGCCTCGCTCGGGCGCCTCCGCCTGGCCCCCCATCCCCCGAGACGGGGGTCGCTCGCCGCCCCGCCTGCGGCGGGGACGACTCGCGCGGCGGAGGCGCCCTGCGCTTCGGGGCGCGCTACGGCTCGTCGGATTCGCTCCCGACGGCTACCCGCCGCCGGACACCTCCCAGCTCCGCCCTCCCCGTTCCGTCCATGAACTCATGTGTATCGAGCTCGCGTGCTGGGGCGCCGATTGATCAGCGAGCGGCGGCGGGAGGGGGCGGGGGCATCCCCCGTGGACCCGTGTCTTCTGCGCGTTGCCGAAGCGCAAAACCAGAATCTCGTGGCCCGTTAAGAGTGCCGAGGCGGGTCGCGAGTCAGCGTGGTCCGCGGGGGATGCCCCCGCCCCCTCCCGCCGCACTGCCGGCACACGGGCGCGAACGAACTCAGTCGATCTTGGACTCGTCGCGGTACATGACCTTGTGGCGCTGGGTCTTCACCCACTCGTCGATCTGGTCGTCCGTCATGAAGCCAGCCGGATCGAAGCGGTCCCAGCTCATGATCTGGTCGAGCCGCTTCTTCCACCGCTTGTAGGAGGGCTTCAAGGGCGGCCCGAAGCACATCACGTCGATGATGGCCAGCTCCTCCGGCACGCCGAGGAGCGGCTTGATCTTCTTCTGGATGTCCTCCTGTCCGATCGCCGTGATCCACCAGACCGCATAGCCCAGGGCCGCCGCCGCGAGGTGCGCGGACATCGTGGACGCCGCCACCGACTGCAGCAGGATCCGCTCGGCGTTCTGCTTGTAGAGCCGATCGAGCTCCGAGCCGTCGTTGAGGACGGGAAAGGCCCTGATGAACCGAAAGTCCGCGGCGATCACGATGAGCCCCGGCGCCGTCATCACGCCGTGATAGTTCGGGGTGGGAAAGCCCATGTGCAGCCGGGCCCGGTGCTGCTGCTCGTCCACGAAGCATTGGCCGATCGTCTGCTTGACGCCCGGATCTGTCACCACGATGTAGTGCCACGGTTGCGCGTTCGCCCCGGAGGGGGCATGCCGCGCAGCCTCCAGGATGAGCTCGAAATGCGCGCGCGGCACTTCGTACGCCGCGAACGCGCGGTTGGTCATGCGATTCCGCGCGATCTCCAGGAGGGCTTCGTAGCGGGCGACGTTGTTGAAGGGCTCGCTCTCGACGGCGCGCGGGGTCATGCCCGTCTCGGCTCGCGCCCGCTCAGGCGCGGACGAACTTCAGGGCGACGCCGTTCATGCAGTACCGGAGGCCCGTGGGGTTGGGACCATCGTCGAAGACGTGGCCCAGATGTCCCCCGCACCGGCGGCAGTGCGCTTCCGTGCGGACCATGAAGAGCTTACGGTCGGTCGAGGTCCTGACCGCGCCCTCGATCGGGGTCCAGAAGCTGGGCCAGCCCGTGCCGCTGTCGAACTTCGTGTCCGAGGCGAAAAGCGGCAGGTCGCAGGCCGCGCAGAGATACGAGCCGCTCCCGTACTCCTTGTCGAGCGGGCTCGACCAGGCGTGCTCCGTCCCGTGCTGTCGCAGCACCCGGAACTGCTCGGGCGTCAGAAGGCGGCGCCACTCCGGCTCGGGCTTGCTGATCTCGAATGTCTCCGTCGTCGCCATGAGAACCTCCGCTCATTCCAGATAGCCGCGCGTCGTCCTCGGATCATCGCACGGGGGATGCCGGCGGCGCGGTCGAAACACCGTCGACGAGGATGAGGCTCGTACTGGCCGACTGCTGGCGCATGGGTATGCTCCGCGCGTACTCGGGCGAGGCATACCACCGCTTGGCCTGCTCCAGGGTCTCGAACTCGATCACCACGATGGATTTCGGACGCACCATGCCCTCGAGAACTTCAAAGGGTCCGTCCACGACCACCGGCTTCCCCCCGAACGGAGCGAAGGTCGGCCCCGCCACCTTGCGATACGCCTCGAACGCCTCCGGATCCGTGACTTCGAGGAGCGCGATCACATAGGCGGCCATGGAGCCTCCCTTCGAGGGGCGCGTCGCCATCGAGGACGGAACGGCCCGCGGTTACGGCGCAAATCCTGCCAGATAGGTGGCCTAGGGTCAAACCGGTCACCCACCCCACGGCACGCGGCGCTCTCTCGATGGCCCGCGCCAAATCTTGGGCCCCGGCGGGTCGACGGGCTATCCTTTCCGAAAAGGAGCCACCCGTGACATACGTCTACCCCGTGCTCGTCGCGATCCTCGTTCTCGTCGGCTTCCCCGCCCAGGCCGCCGAATCCGATGCCGTCCCCAAGGCGCAGGTCTCGGCCAAGGCATGGCTGGCCCTGACGGACAGCGCAAAGTACGCGGAAAGCTGGAATGGCGCCTCGACACTCTTCAAGACGGCAATCACGAAGGCGGACTGGGAGAAGGCGATTCGCGCCACGCGCGCACCGCTGGGCGCCTTGAAGTCGCGCACTCTCAAGTCCGCCACTTTCGCCCGCACCCTGCCCGGCGCGCCCGACGGCGAATACGTCGTCATCCAGTACGAGACGGCCTTCGAGAACAAGGCCTCCGCCGTCGAGACCATCACGCCGATGCTCGACAAGGACGGCTCGTGGAGGATCTCGGGCTACTACATCAAGTAGCGGAGTCGAGACTCAGCCGGAGCCGCTCGAGCATTTCGTCGATCTCGTCGCGTGACACGGTCAGCGACGGCATGAAGCGTAGAGTGTCGGGGCGCGGAGCGTTGATGAGCAATCCGCGATCGAGGGCGGCTCGAGCGACCTTCGCGGCATCGCGCCCTTGCAGCTGGAGGGCCACGAGGAGCCCGCGGCCCCGGACCTCGCCATGGCCGAGCTCTGCGGCGAGCGCGCCCAGCCGCGCGGCGAGATACCGGCCGCTCGTGACGACCGAATCCAGGAAGCCCGGGGCCCGCACGGCCGTCACCACGGCGCACCCGACCGCAGCCATGAGCGCGTTGCCGTTGAAGGTGCCGCCCTGGTCGCCATACTCGAAGACGCTGGCGCGCGCGGACGCGACGAGCGCGGCGATGGGGGTGCCGCCCCCGAGGCCCTTGCCGAGGGTCACGATGTCCGGCTCGATGCCCGCGTGCTCGTAGCCGTACATGCGCCCCGTCCGCCCGATCCCCGTCTGGATCTCGTCGAGGATCAAGAGGATGCCCAGATCTCTCGTCAGCTTCCGCAGATCGCGCAGCCAGTCGTCGGCGGCCACGAAGACTCCGGCTTCGCCCTGGATGGGCTCCAGCATGACGGCCACGGTCTCGGGCGTGACGGCCTTGCGCACCGCCTCGAGATCGCCCAGAGGCACCTTCGGGAAGCCGGGCACCTTCGGCTGGAACAAGGTATCCCAGCCCGGCTTCCCGGACGCGGCCATGGTCGCCAGCGTCCGCCCATGGAACCCGTGCTCCATGGTGACGATCTCGAAGGCGCCGCCCCGATGCCGGCTTCCCCACTTCCGGGCCAGCTTGATCGCGCCCTCGTTGGCCTCCGCGCCGCTATTGCACAGGAAGACCTCGGCGAGCCCGGTGCTTTCCGCGATGAGCGTGGCCAGCCTGGCCATGGGCTCGTTGTAGTAGGCAGGGCTACAGTTGAGGAGTCGCCGGGCCTGATCGTTCAGCGCGGCGAGGATGACGTCGGGCGAATGGCCGAGGCAGTTCACGGCCCAGCCCTGCACGAAATCGAGGTACTTCCTCCCCTCGCTGTCCCAGAGCCAGGATCCCTTGCCCTCGACCATGACGAGGGGAGGGCGATCGGCCACCTTCATGATCCGCCGCAGGTCGTGGCTCATGCCGTGGGTCCTCCCTCTCGTCCCGCCGGCGCAGCCGGATATGGACCGCTCTGGATCTCCATCAGCCGGTCGGGATGGCGCCCCTCGCTGAAGCCGAACTGGCGGTAGAGCTCATGCGCGTCCCGCGTGAAGAGGACCCAGCGCCGGAGGCCCTGGAGGTCGGGATGCGACTTGATGGCCGCCATGAGCTGCTTGCCCACGCCGCGTCCCCGATGGGATTCGAGCACGAAGACATCGCAGACATAGGCAAAGGTGGCGTGGTCCGAGATCACGCGGGCAAAGCCCACCTGCGCGTTCCCGTCGAAGGCGCCGAAGCAGGTGGAATGGCGGAGGGCGCGGGCCACCAGCTCGCGCGGAATCCCCGCGGCCCAGTAAGAAGACCGCGAGAGGAAACCATGAATCACGTCGAGGTCGAGCCGCGACGGGTCGCTGGTGATCGACAGCTCGGCGGGGCGGCATTCGTGGAGCATGGGATCGTTCTCCTCGTGGGTCGGCGCGCTCAGGCTTGCGCACGCCGGGCCTGACGGATGGCGGACAGCGGGACACGCAGCCGGCGCTCGACCTTGAGGGCGACGGCCGGGCTCGGCGTGGCGATGAAGACCGTGTCGTCTCCCGCTATTGTTCCCACCACCCCGGGCAGGCCACTCTCGTCCACGGCCCGGGCCACCGGCTGTGCCTCCCCGGGGGGCGTCTTGACGACCACGAGGGTCCCCGCCGCCTGCGCGGCCAGGACGGAGTGCGCGAGGGCACGGTCGAGGGCCGCCTCCCGGCGCGCCCCCGGCACGAACGCGGAGGGCGGCGCGGAGACGGCATAGCCCGTGGGCGTCCGCGCCAGACCCAGGTCCTTGAGATCGCGGGACAACGTCGGCTGGGCAACGGTGAAGCCCCGCCGGCGGAGGAGCTGCTGGAGCGCCTCCTGCGAGCGCACGGTGTGCTCCCGCACCACCTCGAGGATCGCCGCGCGCCGTCGCCGGACGAGGCTGATAGAATTTATATTCATAATACGACATAAGTATTCATCAAGGACGGCGAGGCTGTCAAGTCGGATGTGCTGGTACGGCGGGTACGGCGAGCGGGGCAGCTCCTCGGGCGGCTGACGGCCCCGAGCAAAGCTCACACGGACGGGTCAGGCGCTTCGCGGTGCCGGCGTGTCCTTCCGCGCGTTCATCGCGTCCATGTACACGAGCAGATCGAGGTCGCCGGGAGAGTGGCCCATCTGCGTGAGGAGCATGGCCGCCTCGCTGCGGTGCTGGGTCGCGTGATTGACCTGATGGATCAGCATCTGCCAGAGGGGATAGGCCCACGACTCGCCCCTCGTATTCGTGTAGCCGACCACGCGAGTGGCCTCCGCCTCGCCCAGCCCCTCCACGAAGTCGCGCGTCTCCTGCTCGAGGGCGCACCAGTGCGCACGAATGGCGTCCAGATCGGGAAAATCGTCCGCACGGAGCTGAGTGCGTGGTGAGACGCCTTTCCAGCGCTGCAGCCAGATCCACTGGGCGCTCATGGTGTGCACGAGGGTATCGTGCACGGAGCCATAGCTCGCGCCGGCGCCTTCAATGAGCTGCCCGGGGGCGAGGCCGGCCGCCGTGTCCAGGATGCGCCCGTTCGCCCACGCGCTGTACTGGTAGAGCGTGCGAATGTACTCGGTGTTCATCTATCAGCTCTCGGCTCGCGGTCGTGAATGGTCCCGGCTAGGTTTTGATGCCCAGCAGCTTCGCCGCCGTCCCGCCCAGAATGGCGACGCGGTCGGCGTCGCTCAGCCCCGGCGTGGCGAGGACGAGATCCACGGAGGTCTTTGTCCACGGATACGGAAAGTCCGTGCCCATGACGACCTGGCCCGGTCCCGTCTCGGCCACCAGGTGGCGCATCCCCTCCGGGGTGAAGATGATGTTGTCGTAGTAGAGCTGCCGGACATACTCCGTGGGCTTCTTCTTGAGCTTGCCGGTGCAGCGGTCCGGGAAAGTCAGGCAGCCCTGGTCGGAGCGTCCCGCGTAGGAGGGCAGGAAGCCGCCGGCGTGCGCGGCGCAGATCTTGAGCCCGGGGAACTTGTCGAGCGTCCCCTCGAAGATCAGGTGGGAGAGCGCGATGGTGGTCTCGAGTGGATTGCCGATGACATTGTCCAGGAGGCCGTTGCCCTTGAAGCGGGTGGTCGCGTTCATCTCGGCCGTGCCCTGCGGATGAATGAACACCAGCACGCCGAGCTGCTCGGCCTTGGCCCAGAACGGGTGATACTTCGGGTCGGCCAGCTCTTCTCCGTTGACGCTGCCCCCGATGGCCGCGCCGCGGAGCCCGTACTTCCTGACCCCCACCTCGAGCTGCTCCGCGGCCATGTCCGGGAACTGGAGCGCCACCGTGGCGAAGGCCACGAAGCGCTCCGGATTCGCCGCGCAGGCCTCGGCCAGCTTCTCGTTCTGGATCGTGATGATCTTCTGCGCCACGTCGCGGTCCGCCTTGTACCAGTACGGATTGATGCTGAGCGCCTCCACGTCGATGCCCTGCTCGTCCATGGCGCGGAGGCGGTCCGCCGTCTGCGTCATCACCAGCACCTGCGGCAGAGTCGGCTGGCCCGTGATCTTCAGGTTCATGAGGGCCATGGCCTCGGGCACCGCGCAGTGGGCGTGGATGTCGACGGTCTTCACCCGCTTGCCATCGACCACGACCTCACGGCGTCGCGCCTGCGCCTGCGTCCCTCCCACGCCACCCTGCAGCCCGCAGGCGATGAAGGCAATGCCGGCCACTCCGGTATCCTCGATGAAATCCCTGCGCCTCATTGCGTCCTCCTTGGTTCAGGGTTGGTCGGCGGGAGTGACCGTCTTGACGGAAGCGCCGCCCGAGACATACACGCGGGTCACCCGCGGCCCCACGGTGGTAGCCACGTGGTGGAGACCGAGCCCTTGCCGGTCCGCCACCTCGGCCGCGGTGATCTCCGCCTCGCCCTGGCGACCGATGATCACCACCTCGTCGCCGACCTGGGCGTCGGGCACGCTCGTCAGGTCGATGCGCGTGTGCTCGAGGGACGGGCTCCCGACGATGGGCGCGGCGCGCCCGCGCACAAGCACGCGGCCGGCGTGGAGCCGGCTCATGCCGTCGGCCGAGCCGATGGGGATGACCCCCAGCCGCATCGGCGCGGTCACCGGGAATGGCGCCAGCTCGGCGAAGCGCTCGCGCGGCGCCAGCTCCTTGAGCGCGATGACCCGCGAGGTGAGCGCCCGGAGCGTCGGCCGGAGCGGCAAGGGAGACGTCTCGCCGGGGAACGTGATGCCGTAGAGCATGCGCCCCGGATCGACGGCATTGAGATACGTCTGGGGAAAGCGCAGCACGAAGGGCGAGGCGGCGAGCAATCGTATGGGCACCGGGATGCCGCGCGCCTCCAGCTCGTCGACCACGGCCGTGAAGCGGCCGAGCTGCCACTCGGCGTACGCCGCGTCGCCGTCGGCGGCATGCGGATGGGCGCAGAGCCCCGCCAGGCGCAGGCGCGGCAGCTCCATCATGGCCGCCACGGTCTTCACCGCCTGCTCGGCCGGCACGCCGAGGCGCTCGAGCCCGACGTCGACCTTGACGAACACGTCGCAGGGCCCCGACGCCGCTTCCGAGTACGCCCGCGCGCTGTCCAGGTCCACGAGCGTGGGTGTCAGGCCGTGGGCGATACACTCCGACGCAGCTTCGGGCAGCGAATTCGGGTAGACGAGCACCTGCGCGGTGATCCCGCGCCGGCGAAGGCGAATGCCCTCGCCGAGGTCGGCGACACCGAGCGCATCGGCGCCGTGCTCGACGAAGGTCGCGCCCATCTCGGCGGCGCCGTGGCCGTAGCCGTCGGCCTTGATCACCGCGAAGATCTTCCGCGCCGCGCCCACGAGCCGGCGCACGGCGCGGATGTTCGACGCCGCGGCGTCGAGGTCGATCTCGAGCGTCGTCGGCCGGGGCGGATGCATCCCGGACCGCCGATCAGGCGGCCGGGCGCCGGTAGCGCTCGGGCACGTCGAACTTGAAGAAGCGCGCGGCGTTGAGCCCGAGCACCTTGGCGCGGGCCTCGTCGCTGAGGCCGCTCATGGTGCGCTCGATGGCCTCCGCGGAGTGCGGCCACGTGCCCTCGTGATGGGGGTAGTCGTTGCCCCACATGAAGTTGTCCGTAAGGTCGTAGCGCGCGGCGAGGGCGAGACCGGCGGCATCCTCCTGGAACGAGGCGAACCCGTGCATGCGGAAGTACTCGCTGGGCAGATGCTTGAGCTTGGGGCGGACCCAGAAGTGATGCTTCCGGTACGCCTCGTCCATGGCGTCGAGCACCCACGGGAGCCAGCCGATGCCCGCCTCGATGGTGGCGAAGCGCAGCCCGGGGAACCGCTCGAGCACGCCGGAGGCGCAGAGATTGGCCACCGGCTCCACCGTGGGGGAGAGCGAGTGGGACACGTAGTTGATCACCGCGCCGCCGTTGCCGCGCGAGGCACGCGGGTCGCGGCCCGTCGAGATGTGAAACGTGATGGGCAGCCCCGTGTCCTGAATGGCGGCCCACAACGGATCGAAAGACGGCAGGTTGTAGTTCGCATGGTCGATGTCGTGGGCGCCCCACACGGGCTTGCACGGCAGGGTGAGGGCGCGGAAGCCCACCTTGGCCACGCGCTGCACCTCGGCGATGGAGCCTTCGAGATCGGCGGTGGCGATGGCGGCCACGGGCGAGAGCCGGTCGTTGTAGGAGCCGAACTGCTCCCACGCCCATTCGTTGAACACGCGGCACTGCGCCTGCGCGAAGATCGCGTCGGGAGTGGCCCACATGGACAGGCCCTTGTTGGGATAGATCACCTCGGCGTCGATGCCGTCGCGGTCCTGGTCGAGCAGACGCTGGCGAGGCTCGGCGCCCGCCAGCTGGCGCAGGCGGTCTTCCCCCTCGAGATCGTTGACGCGCAGCCGGTCGGGCCGGTGGCCTTCGGAGACGCGCCACTGGACACCGTTGGCGTCGGTGATCACCCGCGGCAGGCGATCGCGATACTTGGCGTCGATGCGCTCCGCCCAGAGATTGGACGGCTCGTTGGCGTGGCAGTCGGCGGAGACGATGAAGTACTTGTTGGGATCGCCCGGGCGCGCGGTGCGGGTCCAGCCCGCGTGACCGGGGGAATCCAGCCGCCACAGGTTGGGCTCGTTGATCTCGACCTGGCTCAAGCCTGTCTCCTTTTCAAATGGGCTTCCAATGCACGAGAGTGAACGGAACCTTGGCGTCATCGTGCGGCTCGAAGACCGCTTCCACCGGCGCCCCGATTCTCACGAGCTGACGCGGATCGCCGAGCAGGTTGCCGAGCATGCGAATGCCCCCCGCCTCCGGCAATTCCACGAGCGCCACGATGTACGGACCGTGCTCCTTGAGGGCGGGATGCACGGGATGCCACGCCCGCTCCCAGCTGTAGATGACGCCCCGCCCCTCCACGCGCTCCCAGCCCATCTCGAAGGACAGGCAGGCGTGGCAGATCCACTCGGGCCCCCACTGCCAGGCGCGGCACTTCCCGCAGCGCTGGACCACCAGCTCGCCGCGGCGCGTGCCGTCCCAGTACGGCTTGTCGAGGCCGTCGGCCTCCGGCACCGGCGCGGGCATGGCCGCGGGCAGATAGTACGGCGTGGTCGCCATCAGAGCGCCGCCTCGCCGCCCAGGATGAGGCTCGACACCGGCGTGACCATGGGGCCCGAGATGACCATGGAGACTTCGGCGTCCGCCACCTGGTTGGTGGACTCGCCACGGATCTGCCGCACCGCCTCGATCACCAGCTCGAGGCCGTGCATGTAGCACTCGGCGAGATTGCCGCCGCTCGTATTGAGAGGCAGCCGTCCCTTGGGCGCCACGAGATTGTCCACCACGAGGAAGTCGTTGGCCTCCTCCGCGGTGAAGAAGCCGTGCTCGACCAGGCTCATGAGCACGCCGCCCGTGAAGTTCTCGTAGCTCTGCACCACCTGCACGTCCTTGGGGGCCACCCCCGCCATGTCGTAGAGCTGCGGGGCCACCGTGGTGAAGCTCGACGTGCCGTAGAGCGGCGCGTTGTGGCTCCGCGCCGCGTTGCGGTGCTCCGAGCCCTGGGCCACCCCGAGGAGATACGCGGGGCGCGGCTTGAGATCGCGCGCCCGCTCGGCGGAGACCACGATGACCGCGGCCGCGCCGTCGTTCTCCATGCAGCAGTCGTAGAGCCGGAAGGGCTCGACGATCCAGCGCGAGGTGTCGTAGATCTCCGCGGTGAGCGGGCGCCCGTACATGACCGCGCGCGGATTGGCCTGGGCGTGGTGATAGGACGCCAGGGCAATGGCGCGCTGCGCTCCTTCGCGGATACCGTAGTCGTGCATGAAGCGCATCACGCGCATGGCGAAGCGCTGGGCGGGGGAGATGAGGCCGTACGGGAAGGTGAGCGCCGCCTCTCCCGAGACGGCGGAGCCCGGCGGCGCGGCGCCGAAGCGCTGGAACTGCCCCTGGGCCAGCGCGCGGAAGACCACCACACAGTCCGCCACGCCCCCCGCCACGGCCGCCGCCGCATTGCCCACCGCCGCCGAGCCGCCCCCGCCGCCCCCGCCCCACTGCATGTTGGAGAAGCGCAGGGCGGGCAGGCCGAGCGCGGCGGCGATGCGCGACGGGTCGTTGCGGTCGTTGCTGTAGGACGCGAAGCCGTCGACCTGTCGCGGATCGATGCCCGCGTCGGCGCCGGCGCGGAGAATGGCGTGAAGCGCCAGGGCGAACTCGGAGTCCGGCGACTGGCCGTGCTTGTAATACCTGGTCTCGCCGATACCGGCGATGGCCACCTTGCCGCGCAGCGTCCGGTCCTTGGCGCTCATGCCGCCGTGACTCCACCGTCGACCGGCAGCGCCACGCCGGTGATGAACGAGGCCTCCTCGGAGAGCAGGAAGAGCGCCGCGTTGGCGATCTCCTCGGGCTTCCCCGTGCGGCCCAGCGGCACCGAACCCGCCGCGCGCTTGCGCACCAGCTCCTCCGGATCCATGCCGGCCGTGGACTTCTGGTCCGGCCGCGCCACGAACACGCGCAGCATGGGCGTGTCGATCGGCCCGGGGCACACCGCGTTCACGCGGATCCCCTCCTTGGCCAGCCGCACCGCCAGGCTCTTGACGAACCCCACCACGCCGAACTTGCACATCGAGTACACGGGGCTGTACGCCGAGCCCTGGAGCCCCGACGTCGACGCGGTGAAGAGGAGACTGCCGCCGCCCCGCGCGCGCAGCTCGGGGATGGCCGCCTCGGTCGTCATCAGCACGGTGCGGAGATTCAGGTCCACGGCGAGGTCGAAGGCGCTCATGTCGATGCCCTCGACGGCGGCCGGTCCCGGATGGCCCACGTGGTTCCACACGAAGTCCAACCCCTTGAAGCGGCTCACCGTGTCCCAGACGATGCGGCGCGAGTCCTCGTCCTTGGTCAGGTCCGCCGTGATGCCGTGGGCGGTGCCGCCTCCCGACGTGATCTCGCTCACTACGCGCTGCACGCCCGCCGCGTCCACGTCCACCACCGCCACCTGCGCGCCCTCGCGGGCGAATCTCAGCGCACCCGCCCGTCCCATGCCCGAGGCTGCCGCCGTCACGATCCCGATCTTCCCGGTCAGACGCATCGATCCTCCTTTGGATCCCGGCGTGAGGCCCAGATTCTATACCGCAAGCCGTCCAAGCGATACAGAGGCCAGGGAAGCCCGGCGACGGGCTGTGGCATACTCCGGCTATGGTGATGCAAGGAGATCTCCGATGATGTGCCCGAAGTGCGGCTGGCCAATGAGGCTGAAGGAAACGAAGAAGGTCCTGACGGTTTTTCTCGCGTCGTTCAAATGCTTGAATTCCAAGTGCCAGCACGAGCAGACGGAAATCGCACGGTCAAACTAAGACCATACTGAGGAAGCCATGACGAACACGCACGAACAGACGCGCAGCGTGGACGCGGTCATCGTGGGCGCCGGGTTCGCGGGACTCTACATGCTACACCGCCTGCGCGGGCTCGGAATCTCCGCGCGCGTCTTCGAGACGGGCAAGGGCGTGGGCGGCACCTGGTACTGGAACCGCTACCCGGGCGCCCGCTGCGACGTCGAGAGCATGGACTACTCCTACTCGTTCTCGGACGAGCTCCAGCAGGAATGGCGCTGGACCGAGCGCTACTCCTCCCAGCCGGAGATCCTGAGATACATCAACCACGTGGCGGACCGCTTCGACCTGCGCCGTGACATCACGCTGGAGACGCGCGTCACCTCAGCCGTCTTCGACGAGGCCGCGAGCCGCTGGAGCGTACGCACCGATCGCGGTGACGAGGTCTCCGCCCGGTTCAGCATCATGGCCACGGGTTGTCTCTCCACCGCCCAGGTGCCCAGGTTCAAGGGCCTCGAGAGCTTCCAGGGCAAGTGGTACCACACGGGCCACTGGCCGCACGAAGGCGTGGACTTCACCGGCCAGCGCGTCGGCGTCATCGGCACCGGTTCCTCCGCCATCCAGTCCATTCCCATCATCGCCGGGCAGGCCGCCCACCTCTTCGTCTTCCAGCGCACGAACTTCAGCGTGCCCGCCCACAACGCGCCCCTCGATCCGGAGTTCGAGCGGAAGGTGAAGGAGAACTACGCCGAGTTCCGCCGGCAGGCGCGCGAGTCGCGCGTGGGCTTCGTGGTCGAGCGCAACGACACCTCCGCCCTCGAGGTGTCGCCGGACGAGCGAGAGCGCGAGTACGAGGTCCGCTGGCGGCGCGGTGGCCTCGGCTTCAGCTCGACCTTCACCGACCTCCTCACGAGCAAGGACGCCAACGACACCGCCGCCGAGTTCTTCCGGGCCAAGATCAGGTCCATCGTGCGCGACCCCGCGGTGGCGGACACGCTGACGCCGCAGCACTATCCGCTCGGCACGAAGCGCCTCTGCGTCGACACCAACTACTACGCCACCTTCAACCGGGGCAACGTCACCCTCGTCGATCTGAAGAAGTCACCCATCGAGGAGATCACCCCCGACGGCCTGCGCACCAGCGAGCAGGCCTACGCCCTCGACAGCATCGTCTTCGCCATCGGCTTCGACGCCATGACGGGCGCCCTCCTCGGCATCGACATCCGGGGGCGGGACGGACGGACGTTGAAGGAGAAATGGGCGGAGGGCCCGAAGACCTACCTCGGGGTGTCCGTCGCCGGCTTCCCGAATCTCTTCATGATCACCGGGCCCGGCAGCCCCTCCGTGCTGAGCAACATGATCGTGTCCATCGAGCAGCACGCCGACTGGATCGCCGACTGCATCGACCACCTCCGCTCGAACGGTCACCGAGCCATCGAGGCCACCGTCGAAGCGCAGGAGGAGTGGGTGCAGCACGTCAACGAGGTGGGCCACCTCACGCTCTACCCCCAGGCCAACTCCTGGTACATGGGCGCCAACATCCCCGGCAAGCCTCGCATCTTCATGCCGTATATCGGCGGCGTCGGCGTGTACCGGCAGAAATGCGACGAGGTCGCCACCAAGGGCTACGAAGGCTTTCGCCTGAGCGGAGCGAAGTAGCCCCCCCCCTCACCCTGCCCTCTCCCCCTCCGGGGGCGAGGGAAAGAATCGGTGACATGGACGACCTGCTGATCCGCGGTGGCCACTTGCTGGACGGCACCGGTGGCCCCGGGCGCGACGCCGACGTTGCCGTGCGCGACGGTCGTATCGCGGCCATCGAGCCGCGCTCGTCGCGCCCCGCCCGGCGGA
>Ga0137403_10004795_pt1 | contig 15842 bp, 13 predicted proteins | sample CZOMad2_1_16fung_FD_122057 | JGI IMG/M metagenome (GOLD analysis project Ga0137403, IMG submission 122057) | Vadose zone soil fungal communities from Angelo Coast Range Reserve, California, USA - CZOMad2_1_16fungal (Hybrid Assembly) | ecosystem: Environmental > Terrestrial > Soil > Vadose zone... | reverse complement strand
CGACCAGAAACAGCGGTTGCAGAAGGCCCTCTTCCCTGCTGGATTGACTTTTACGGGAACCAGTTATCGAACCAACGAAACCAGTTCGATTTTCTACCACTTACAGCAGAACTTGGCTGAACATGAAGATTTGGTAGCGCTCCCGGGAATCGAACCCGGGTTTGAAGATTGTGTGCCCCGTTAGAAGATGTGGAATCGCCATCAAAAATGAGAGCTGAAATTGCTAGGCGCGAGTTCATCGGGTAGTCGCATATTGCCCTCTCGGTCCTTCTAGCCGGAAGGAGGGACTTCCCTGCTCCCGTTGCAACTTCTCCAGCAAGGTCTGGACAGATTCGTGGTCGCCGGGTCTCGCAAAGAAATATCCTTGTGCAAACTCGCAATTCAAATTGCGCAATTGCTCCACCTGTGCAGCAGTTTCTGTGCCCTCGGCCACAACTTTCAGGCCCAGGCTATGAGCGAGCATAACGATGATGCGAACGATCTCAAGCGTTTCCTTGTCACTATCCATCTTGCACACAAAGGAACGATCTATTTTGAGTGTGTCCACAGGAAATTGCTGCAGTCGACTTAAAGATGAGTAGCCGGTACCAAAGTCATCGATGCTGAGCCGAACTCCGAGCTCCTTCAATTGTGAAAAAACCTCGCTCGCCCTTCGCGCGTCCTCCATGACAACTGTTTCCATGATCTCGAACTGTAACGAGCTTGGTTCAACACCGGTTTGACGGAGGACCATTGCAATATCACTGGCAAAATCAGGGTCTGCAAACTCGCGGGCTGATACGTTCAAACTCATCGATAGTTTAGGTACAGCAGGAAACAGAGCACACCACGACTGGAGGTGATGGCACGCTTCGCGAAGACCCGCTCGGTTGATGGGAATGATAAGGCCAGTGTCGTTCGCGGCCTGAATGAATCGCCCCGGCAAGAGCAAGCCATCCGAGGTTTGCCAACGGGCCAAGGACTCAAAGCCGATCACCTCGCCGGTCTTCAACGATACGATGGGTTGATAGTGATTTAGGAATTCCTTCCTTTCGACCCCCTTGCGCATGTCCGTCTCTAGCCGCAGCCTGGTGAGTGCACTACCGTGAAGCGCAAGATCAAAAATCTCGTGGGCGTTGCCGCGCCGCTTCGCTCGGTGCATAGCGATGTCGGCGTCGCGAAGCAAATCCTCCGCCTTTATGCAGGAAGAAGTGAACAAGGCGATGCCAATACTGGCGGAAACCACGATCTCCTGCTCATTCAATGCAAACGGCACGCCTATTTCTTTTTGAAGCCGCTGGGCGACTCGTATGGCGTCGGCGGGATCCTGGATGTTCTCCAAGATGACTGTGAATTCATCGCCTCCCACTCGTGCAAGGTTGTCGCCAATGGGGGCTGAATCTCTCACATTGGTGAGCGGACGTGAGACGGTATCATTGCTCCGCAGCGAGGTTCCCATTCTTTTGCCAACTTCAATCAGGAGTTCGTCGCCCCAGCGGTGTCCCACACTATCGTTAAACATCTTGAATTCGTCCAAGTCGATCGACAAGACTGCAAACTGATAGTTGGCAAGACGCTTGGCCAGCGCAAAGGCATGCTGTAGACGATCTAAAAACAGCGCGCGGTTGGGTAAGTTTGTGAGGGCGTCGTGAAAGGCGCTATGCACAACCATTTCCTCCGCTCGCTTGCGCTGCGTAATATCACGATTAACGATGACCAACTTTTCGGTTTCGCCCTTCTCATTGCGGACGGCGCTCGCTATTGACTCCAGCACGCGCCAAGACCCATCGCTGTGGAGTATTCGATATTCAAGCTTTTGGCCCATGCCGGTAATGCGTGTTTTTTCGGCCGCCTGCCTCACGCGCTCACGATCGTCGGGATGAATCTGCTCAAACCCAGAGGTACTGCTCAGTTGTGCCGCCGAATAGCCCAGTACCTTCTCGTAAGCAGGACTGTTGTAGAGTCGACGCCCCTCCATGTCCACAAGCGCAATCATGTCGGCTGCGTGCTCACTAATGAGTCGAAATAACTCATCCCGCTCTGCGAGCTTTCGGCGAACCCGATGTATCTGGATTTGTTGATACACGATGTAGATGTCGAAGAGAAAAACGAGACCAGCTAAGGCTTTGACGCCTTGGGCGAGGTTAAACCAGTAACTCTCGTCATCTAGGATGTGCAATCCCGGAAAGCTGAAGGACGCCAGCGCCAATGTCAATAACAGGGTTATGGTGACTGTAAAACTCCAAAGCCACCATTCACGTCCCTGAATCCCGCGGATCTGGCGTGAAGTCGTGTTGTCAGTCATGCTAGAGACCACCTTTTAGAAGACGCGAATTCGCCTATCCGAACGAATGCGTCCTTCCCACATCACTGAGTGTTCCCGTCACATGGGAGCATTTCGATGCTTCATCGCTGTCCCGGCCCGCTTCGCAACCGGGTGGTCGGCAGACAGGTGATGTCTTGAGCTAAACGCGCCAATTCTGCACTTGATAAGGTCTAGGGGCAACTAAAAAATGATGCTGGTTCCCAAAGCGGAACACCGTATAAGAGTCGTCGTGGCGCTGTGCCCTCTTGTGGCCTGCGATCCGTTGGGAAATTTCGTCACGAATTGCGCGTTTTCAAGAAGTTGCAAAATCCATTTTGAAGATTTTCTGCCGCGGGAGTCATTCTCGCGGTAAAACAGTCCATGGAACCCCTTACGCAGCAGCGTTTCCGCTTGCTCTACCAGCTGATTGTCCAGTTGTAGAGTGATGATGCGAGGTTGAAAGCACAAATCGTAGATTGTTGCGAACGGCTGGACGGGCTGACCGCAGATCCCGAAAATCGAGACAACACCAGGGATCGCAAGTTGAAAAGGTTTGGTAGCGCTACCGGGAATCGAACCCGGGTTTGAAGATTGAGAATCTTCCGTCCTAACCCCTAGACGATAGCGCCACGCAAGGGAGTAGAACGATTATAACAACAGGAATCGCAGCATCTGACGCCCCACACGAGGCAGGCTCGTGTGGGGCATCTGTTCATGGGCGCTCCCCCAACAGAGCGGCCCAAGAGCGCGTTACTGGTTCGGCGGGGCCTGGCCCTGGTCGCCCTGGTGACGGCGATCGCCACCGCGTTGATCTCGTTCCTTCACCAGAGCGTCGAATTTCTGCTGTTGATCACCGGTGAGAACAGAGCGGATCTGAGAATCGGCGTCGCTGCGCATCTGCTCGAACTTCGCATGTTTGTCTTCGCGCGACATCGACTGGTCCTGCATGAGCGACTGCATCTGATTCTGCCGATCGCTCAAGATAGATTTCACTTTGGTCTGCTGGTCTTTGGTGAGGTTCAACTTGTCAGATAACATCTTGGTTTGCTTGTCGGGGTCCATGCGACCACCGCGGCCACCGCGGCCGCTGTGCCCCATGCGCTCGCCCTGATCATTCCCACCTTGCATCGGCGGCTGCCCGTTCTGATCTCCCTGTGCCGGCGGTGCATCCTGGTCTGTAACCTGCTGGGCCAAGGCTCCGGTGGCCGTGGCCAGAACGATGGCCAATATCGACATCGGAATCCGGTTTTTCACTTCATGTCTCCTTCAGAGCGAAATGTTCGCTGTGGGATTAGACGGAATTTATTGACGGCGGCTGACACAAGGTCAGAAGCGAAATGCCATCTCAAGAGAGATCCTGCGATTGGCGCTAGCGGAATTGAACGGGCCGCCTGCGAGTGAGATCGACCTCCCGAAAAGCGGTGATTCCAGATCACCGATCGGCGAGGCGAGATTCACAGTATTGAAGATGTTCTGTATCTGTGCAGAAAAGGTGAGGTTATAGCGGTGCGCGTTTTCTGATGACGAGCCGCCGCGCGACCCGCGCCCACCCCGCCCTCCCGAGCCGAACGGTCCGGGACCAGGAGCAAGGGCAGGACCGCCTTCACCTGCGTCGGATGGTGGGCCACCGGCGTCTGGGCTTCCAGACCGTCGTCCGCTGGTGGCTTCACCGAAGCCAAATGTCTTACTCACGCGCAAGTTCATGGTGAACTGCGCCGGACCCGAACCGAAGTTGGCGGGAATGACTGGCTGCCCGAAAAGAGGATCGACGTCGAAATCACCCAGCGATGTCGCCACGATCGAACCCGCACCGGGAAGCGCAAAAGCCGGTCGGTCGTTGAAGATGGAATCACCGTTCAGGTCCTGACCAAGCGAAATGTTGAACGGCCGTCCGGAAGACGCGATGAGAAGAGGACTCAATCCGATCCCATGCGGAAGCGAAATGTTGCCGCCGAGAGTCACGCGATTGCGGACGTCGTAGCCGGCGCGTCCCCAATCCTGGTTAAGATCATAGGGATTCGACGGGAACGAACCGGGACCGCTGGTGTTCGAGTTCACGAAGCCGAGCGTGTAAAAGCCGAAGAGCGAGAGCCGTGAACTCGCGCGGACATTGAAGTTGACGATGAGCTGGTTCTGCTCGTACTTCCCTTTTGAGCTGAACTGGAAGATGTTGCCGACGGTTCCAAGAGGTCGCACTCCACTCGCGGGATCGTTGGGATCAAAGGTTCCCGGCAAGGGCGCGTTGATGTTCTCTGCGATCAGCTGGCGCTCGCCGTGTGAATGCAAATAGCTCACGGTCATAGTGGAGCTTTTGGTGATCTGACGCTCGACTGATAAAGCCAGTTGTGCGACATAAGGAGATTCGAAGTCAGGATCCAGGCGGTAGGTGGTGGGCGCCGAGGTCCCTCCGACCAAAGTGCCAGGCTGGGGAGTGTTGGGGAAAAAGTCCGGAGCGGTGACGGTAAAGTTTTGCTGGGTCACACCGTTCAGCCGCTGCAGCGTCATCAGGTAATCCTGCGTGAAGCGGTCGTAAAAAATTCCGGCGCCGGCGCGAATCACAGTCTTAGGCGAACGGCCGCCGCCCAGGGCCCAGGAGAAGCCGATGCGTGGCGCGAAATCACCGTGATCGCCGATCACATTCTGGGTCTCATAGCGCAAGCCCGCGCTCAGCACCATGTTGGGACGGAACTTCCAGTCGTCTTGAATGAAGCCGCCGAAATCAACATAGTTGGTGGAGTAATCTCCCGTCCCGCTGCTGACGGTGTATTGGCTTGCTCCACCTCCGGCGGCGCGGATCTGCTGCGGTGTAAGCCCATTGGCCAACCCTTGCAGCGTGGCCCGATAGGCGTCGAGCGAAGCGAAGGTGAAGGTGCCATTGAATCCTTGCGTGGAAGAAGTATTTTGGCCCGACTCCCTTAGCCTTCCTCCGAAACGGAGCGTGTGCTTCCCGGCGGTGATGGAAGTATTGTTCTGCAGCTCAAACCTGTTCTGAGTGTTGTTGTTGGTTCCCAACGGATTGCCCCCACCGGAAAATGCGCCGATCACATTGAGACTGGGGCTTTGATCCAGCGCGTTCTGTGAAGAATCCGAACGGATGAACTGGAAGCGAGTCTCGTTGATGATCTTGGGATTAAAGACATGTGTCTCGGTCAATTGAAATGTGTGCGAGTCGCTGTGGCTGTTGTAGGCCTGCGTCGGCAAGGAGAGCTGACCGATGCCGGCATTCTGCTCGCTCTGATCGAGAAATTGGTAGCGCGCGACCAAAGTGTCGTTGGCGCCGAGTTGAAAATCCATGCGGATACCGGTGTGAGTCCTTACCTTGGGATTGGCGAGTGTCTGGCTTAAAGCAACGGGATCAAAGCTGTCATTGAGAACGAACGCGTTGATGACGTCCTGGTCGCCGATGTCGCGCCGCTCGTAATTGATCTGGAATGAACTTTTCTTGCTGATCGGTCCGCCGAAGTTTCCCATCACCATATTGCTGTTGTAGTCGGGCTTGGTGCTGGCGAATGGATTGCGCGCATTCAAGAGAGCATTACTATCCATCAACGAAAACTGACCATGGAAGTGATCGGTGCCTGGCTTGGTGAAGATCTCGATGCGTCCGTAACCGAGTTTGTCGAACTCGGCTGAAAAAGGATTCTGGTTGATGCGGATCTCACGAATGGAAGATTTAGGGGGAAGCTGACCGCCGCTGAAGCCATCCACGTAAATTTCGCCACCATTGGGTCCAGCGGAGGGACCCGCGAGCGCCTGCAGTTCGTTCATCAGTTCGTCGGGATCATCGGAAAGGGCGTCGAGATCCTTTCCTTTCAGCACCAATGCACTGGCGTTGTTTTCCGGCGCGACATCCAGGGAGTTCCCCGGCTCCTGCACATCGACGGTTTGCTCTTCCACCTCGATCTTAAGTTTTGGATTCACTACTGTTGTGCCCGCCGCGACAGTGACCTTCGAAGCGAACGGCGAAAAGTTCGGCGCCGAAACCTGCAAGGAGTAGTTTCCTGGCGCAACGGAGTTGAACTGGAAGCGGCCCAGACCATCGCTGGTACTGGAGGCGGAGTGCCCGGAGTTCGAACTGAGAACCACGCTGGCGTTGGGGATAACGGCCCCGGTAGGGTCCATGACTTGCCCCTGCACGGAACCGTTGCTCTGCGCCAGGGCGGCAGAAGCAAACCCCAACATGATGATGAATGCGAACAGCCGCATGTAATGAGATAGACGAAAAAACGTCAAGGATGGGACACGCCAACAGGTCAATTTTTAATTGCGCGTCACTCCCACGTTTTGTAATCCGGAATCGTGAGAAGCCGTCTATCGCAGCTATGAAAAAATTCTTGGTGGTACTTGGCTTGTTTCTAGCCGGCGCTCTGTCGTTTGCGCAAGATGGCGGGGCAAACCCTGATCTACAAACACGTTGGCGGCAAGACCCCGGGACACCACAGACTGTCGGAGGCTCCATCCCCGCCACGAAAACAACGAGCGAACATCCGTGGGAGCTCGACTTCCACGTTGGCGCTGCTATCAATCCACGGTCGACAGGCGGAACCAGCTTCCTGCCCGACTCAACCACAACCTCCAGCACGTCTGGTGACCTGCTGCAACCTTCGTTCTTTTTCGGCAGTGGCGCCACGCAGGCGAGCGCAGTAACGACCGGCAATGGTTTCGGCGCCATCACACCTTTCGACAACGCACTCACGACCGCGCAAGCACAGCGCAAGAATGGCGTATCGTTCGGGTTCCGCGTCGGCAAAGACCTGAACCGCTGGGTGGGATTGGAATATCAACTCGACTTCAGCATGACGTCGTTGCAGATCAGCAGTTTCGCACAGAACCTGGCGAGCACGTCGGCGAGCACCACCCAAGCGGCCATGAGTCCTTTGGCGGCACTGACCGGCGGGGTTGCGAATGCGCAGGCATTCATCGGAAGCGAAGGGGGAAAGCAGGTCTTCAATACGGTGAGTGCAAACTTCTATTTGCGTCCGAGCGATTCGAAGTGGCGGCCCTACGTTTCCATCGGGGGCGGAATCTTGAACAACACCGGAGCCGATCCCTCAATCGACCTTCTGGACACCATTCAACTGGGCAGCTCTCTCACCGAGACAGACATGCTGCGCGTGAATTATCAGCCGCAGCGAATCGCGGGGGTGCTCGAATACGGTGTGGGCATGAAGCATTTCTTCAACGAGCACTGGGGCCTGCGACTGGACTTGCGCGACAACATGGCTTGGGAGAGCCTGCGAACACGCATCTTCGCATTCCCGGTTCCTCCGACGGGTGGAACTTCCTCGTTCCTCTTCTCCGGCAACGGACGCAGCATCGCATTCAGCAACGACCAGAGCACGCTGCAATCAACCTTGAGCACTTCCACGAATGGCGTGACTACCTTCGACGCCAACGGCATCAAGCACCATGTGAACGCGTCGGCGGGAATCGTATTTCGATTCTAGGCAGCAAAGAGGACGCCCCGGAAGTACCGGGGCGTTCTTTCGCGTTCGAGTTTTACCAGTACGTCAGCTTGAACTTGTCGCCCCAGACGGAGAAATCTTTCTGGGTGCTGCCGCCATTGAGTTGAAAGTGGAAGGTCACCCAGCTGGTAGTGGTGGTGACCGGCTTGGGACTGAAGGTCTTGTTCACGTAGTGTTTGACTCCGTCGACGGTGAATGAGATGAAGACAGTCTTCCCGTTAATGCGCTGCCCTTCCAATACAACATGCTGCCATTTATAGGCTTTCGGTCTTACGCATGGGACCGTGGTGTTCACCCACTTGCCGCCGGCGTTGTCCCAAGTGCGCCAATACTTCATGGTGTAAGCACATTGCCAGTCCCATCGATACCAAAGGCCGGGACGATGCTGCGCGGCGGAGAACTCCATGCCGGCTGAGGCGGCGGGGTCCTTATAGTAGTAATAAACGTCGTAGATGAAATGATTGGCAGTCCCATTGGTGGACATCTTGCGATAGAAGAGCGCGTCTGAATATGGAGTGGTGCCGCCGATCCAAAATTTCGTCGATCTGCCCTCTAGGACGGGCGAGATCAGACCTGATGTCATTGAATAGAGCGCTACTCCGCGGCCCTTGGCGCAAGCCGAGCAGGCTTTCCATCCAGTCATCTGATCAATATTGGTGAATGTTGTTTGAGCCCCAGCGGTATGGGCTCCGAACCACGCCATCATCGAGAACAGCAGAACAGCTTGCCAGTACCTGATCAAGTCTCTTCCCTCCCCCGGCCGGGCGGCCGGTGACGAAACAGCGTGCTTGTGGAAGGGGGAGAATAAGGGTGGTTCTGCTTAACCTCAATACAGGGAAGACACTAGTTACATAGAGTAAGTAGGCCCACAGAACTTTTAAGGTTACGAGAGTGGTAAACGGGTGAAGTCCGACGTCAGCGCCATCGCGCCTTGCGAAGACAATGCGTCTGCAAAGCAGCGAGCAGGTTACGATCCGCTGTACTAAGGTTCCTGGCATCGCCGATCGGTTCGAGGATGGCAGGATGGATCTCCCAGACGGTAGCGACGTGCTTGCTGCCGCGCTTGTGGTTGAAATCCTGATACGGGAGGCCGCGCACAGTCACCGGAAAAGGATCTGCTACCTCTTGTTGTAGAACACTCAACTCAATCCCATGCCCTCGCAATGCAGTCTGGATGGCCTTGCGCGCCGGACAATACTCAGGATCGATCGGCGTCTCGACGACGACTCGTGGCGCATCTTTGTCTGGGGTCTCAGAGATCTCGATGTGAATATCGCAATCGCCACGATAGGCCCAGGCGAACTGTACATATGCCCTTGGAATCACGACTAGCTGCAGTTCGCGTCCCTTACGCGGGTCGTTGTTCTTCGGGTCAGGGCCTTGTTCCCAGGCGAGAACTTCATGCACGCTGATCTGCTGCGACTCACCTTCAGGAAGCGGAATGTGCTTGGCTGCGTAGCGATAGTCTGTCGGCTTCTCATCGCGGGGCTTGCAGTTGCACACATCCAACTTCTCGGCGGCAAATGACGTTGCAGCGGCCATTGCCCAAACAAGTAGCAATCTCGGAATAGGTTTAGGCATTTAGGGAGAACTCAGAAGGATTGTGTCTACGATCCAGAAAGCTGTTGCTCGTTCACTTCAGCTGAAAACCATTAGGTTGCGTGAAGCCCTTCAATGCTTCCGGATAGGCTAGCAGAAGCGATTCAGGCGCGGTGACGTCATTGCCGGTCAACATGGACTTTAGCTGAAGCGAGTTCACCGCAGCTTTGGATTCGAAGTGGTTGTTACTGATCACGAAGGTGGACTCGGCCTGCTGGCTCACGTGTTCGATGCGCCGAGCCCAACTCCCGAGTTCATCAGCCTCATACAAATAGTTGTAGCGGTCATGCGGGTGCTTGTGCTCGAACCACTGCTGGTAGTTGCGTCCGTGCAAGCGGACGTAGCCGACCCGTCCGAGAGCGATCTGCGAGGGCGCAAGCGCCTTGCCGAGAAGTGGCTGATCGATGTTGCAGAAGCCGATGCCCATGTTTGCGAACGAGCGCAGGACCGTGGGATCGTCCCAGGAAGAGTGGCGCACCTCCACAACAATTGGATACTCGCTGAACCGTCCCGCAAGCCGCGACAAGTATTCGCGATTTTCGTCGTTGTTCTTAAACGAGATCGGAAACTGCAGCAGCAGTGCGCCGAGGCGGCGATTTGTAGCCAACACGTCGAGACCGGCTTTGGCTTCGGCTTCGTCGTTGGTGCCCGGCTTGATGCTCTCTGCGGAGGTCGATTCAATGACCGCAATAGGCGAATGAGTAAAGGCGCGATTGAGCTTGGCGGTGAATACAAAGTCGGGATTCACATCGGAGACCAGCTTGCACCAGCCCTCGGCGACCTTGGGCTTGATGTGTCCGTAAAAAGAAGAGTTGATCTCGACGGTGTCGAAATATCCAGCGTAGTACTGGAGCGCCGGCTGCTTGTTTTTGGACGGATAGAACTTGCCATTCCAGTCCTTGTATTGCCATCCGGCGGTGCCAATGTACGTGCGATTCATCGACCTAGCGCTGATACACCACCACTTTGGCGGTCTCCACTTTCGCTGAATCCACACGCGACGGAAGCTTGAAATGTGAGGTCATGCCGACGTTGGGAAATTTTGACGTCAAATATTTTTTCACGAAATACTCCAAGGCCATGCGCGGAACGGGTATTCCATCAATCTCGACGGACTGGGCAGTGACCGTGGCCGTACCGTTTTGAGCGGAGGCATCGGCGATCACGCGGACGTCATGCACGCCGCTGAACAAGGATAGCAATGGATTGTTGCTGGTGGAGTTCTGCGTGAGCACATCGAAGTCAATGCGCGCGATCGCGTTGACGGAGCCGGGCGTGGTCGAGTAACGGAGTTGTTGCACACTGGCAGGAAGCTTCACCCGGCCAGCGGCAAAGTATGCGTTACCTTCGTCGTCGGGAAGTTGGGTAGGGGCGGTGTCCGGCGTGGCTGACATTCCGTTCTGCTGAATGTGATGCAAGCGCAAGGCGAATTGGTCCGCCAATTTTTCATTCGCCGTTCCAGCCGCGGCAAACATAAATGCAGATGTGGAAAAGACCAGCCAGAGCAGCGAACGTCGCGCAATTAACCTTGCCTTCACAGAAACCAAGTGCATACCAAGTCTTTTGGAGTGTCCCACAGTTAGTAGCTAAGGAAGGCGCCACAGTTGCTTGTTGTCGAATCGGACGCGCGAATTTGCGATTCGCCGCCTCAGGTGCACCGAAGATAGGCGTTGAATGAGCTCTGGATAGGTTCTAGTTTCGAGGCTCCCATCCAGGGATTTTATTAGGAGGATGTATGTTCCCAGTCAGCCTGAACCCTTTCTTCAATCCGACGCTCTCCTTCTCGCAACCCTCATTTATCAACCCGGAATGGGCGATGCGCGCCTATGCACAACATGCATGGGACCCTTACAGTGCGCAGGCCTATTACCGGGGCGCGTACCCCCATGCGATGAGCGGCATCGATCCGGCATCGTTCACGCAGACGAACATCAATCCAAGCACATCGCCCAATCAGGTACCGATCGGCTTCGCCTCCCCAGTTCAGGGCAATCCATCGGCGATCCCATTCTCGCACGGACCGTTTTCGCCATTCGGTCACCTCTCGCCGCACGAATTGGGATTTGGTGGGCAGACGAATGGTAACTATCTCTCCCCCGAGTTTCAGGAATTCATCCGCGTCGAGCTGCTGCGTACCGGTAAGGCCATCCGCACAGTCGCCACCGCGCTCGAGAACGACAATGAGCAGATAAAGACGCAAGCGCAGCTGGCGTTGACCGCGCAATTCTTCTACGCGCTGGGCTTGCTCTACACCCGCGGAGTGATCATCCCACGCGATGTGCCGGGGGCGAGTACACGTGCGGACGACGTGACTCCGACCGTGGCAGCAGAAAGCTTCGGCGAATCACTGGAACGGTTCGCCCGCGAACCGCTCCAGTTCCGCTCGACCACGCTGGGCGAGCTGATCGAAAAAGCGCGCCTTTGCTTCCGGGTGTTGGCGAGCGAGGGGGAACAGCTGGAGCGATTCAAGGAGGACCGCTTCAAGATCGAAAAGAAAAGAGCCACCGCTTAGAAAGCAGCGATTCATTCAAGAAAGGCCGGCGCAGAGCCGGCCTTTTTTTGTTCCGCGAAAGGGTATTTGGTTACCATCAAGACATGCTTGAACATCTTGCAAGATGGTTGCGTTACAACGCCTGGGCAAACCTGGAGGTACTGAGCTCGCTGAACGCTAATGCCCCTGCATCTGCACTGAAACGCATGGCGCACATCGCAGCGACGGAGGGTCTCTGGCTCGATCGCATCGCGGGAAAAACAACCGGAGAGGTTTGGCCGGATCACGGCCTGGAAAAGATCGGCGAAGCGGTCGCGGCGGTTGAATCGCGCTGGCGGGGGTTGATGAAAAAGGTGGATGAACCTGGACTAGCGCGAAAGGTTCAATACAAGAACAGCAAAGGCGAACCATGGGCCAGCAGTGTGGCCGATGTTGCCCAACATGTGGCCTTTCACTCCGCCTATCACAGAGGGCAGATCGCCAGTGACCTGCGGGCCGCCGGCCACGAGGCCGCGTACACGGATTTCATCCACGCCGTGAGGCAGGGATTTATTGATTGAGTGCTCGGCTCTTCCTATTACGCAGCGAGCTGGCGCGGCCGTCGGACGTTTTCCGCTAGATGGAGCTTTTCCAAGATCCAGATCAGATACCAGCCGATGTCCACCTGATACCACTTCACACCCAGGCGAGCGGAGCCGGCATAGGAGTGGTGGTTGCGATGCCAGTTCTCTCCCCACGCGCCCATCTGTAGAGGTCCAAGCCACCACACGTTCTGGCTTGAGTCGCCATCGGGATGCTTGCCGAGGTGAGTCAGGCTGTTGACGAAGCACTGCATGTGCAGCGAGTAGATGAGGCGAATGGCGCCAATCCAGAAAAATCCTGCCCAGCCAAGCAGCGCGCCGCAGAATATGGAAACCACGATCATAGGAACTTCGGCGCGGGTCCAGAATTTGTAGATGCCACGGGTGAATTCGGGACAGTACTTCATCTCGTTGGCCGGTTGCGATTGATAAAGCCAGCGGAGATGCGCCCACCAGAAGCCGCCGTGGGTGGGGCTGGAAACGTCGTCGGGACCGTCGGAGTTGATGTGATGGTGACGATGATAGGCGACCCAGCTGCCAGGCGAGCCGGATCCATTAAACATCGGCCAGAAGATCAGGAAGTGCTCGACAAACTTATTGAGCTTCAGGGTCTTGTGCGACAACGTGCGGTGATAGCAAATCGTGGTGCCCAGCCCTCCAAGCACACTGATCACGAACGTGACCGCGAAAACTTTCCATCCCGGCACGGGAAACAGGATCAATCCAATGATGGCGAGAACGTGGATCAGGACGAGATAAAAGAAGATAGCGCCCTTCCCTTTTACCGGCTTCCAGAATGGGCGATCCCAAGGGCGTTCTTCCGCTGCTTGGACGGGTAGTGGGGTAGTGGCGGCTGCGCTCATGAACTCTCTTTATTTATTGGAACGTAGGGTTTCTACGTCCGAATCAAGATTTCCCTTGACCCAGCTGCGTGGCTTGCATGCAGCCCGGCCCGGGGCCGACTTACTCTTGGGATGAGGAACAATTGTAACCCGAAAAACGCCTGATTTGGCGGAAATCGGCGCTTAAAATCAGCGAGTTACTACTTCGAAATCGAGTTTGAGTTCGTCTTTTACCTTCACCGTGCCACCCGCGACGGCAACCGGCGTGATTCCGAACTCAGTCTGTTTAAGCTTTGCGGATCCTGCGTAAGCGCCTTTCTCTTTCTTTACCGACACTGAAACAGGATGAGTTTGGCCGTGCAGGGTGAGTTCGCCGGTCACAGTCCAAGCGTTTGAACCGGCTGGCGTGGCTTTAGTGGAGCGGAACTTGATCTCGGGGTATTTGACGCTGTCGAGAACGGCAGGGCTATGCATGGTCTTCTGAACTTCGGCGCGCTTTTGTTCGTCGAGGTGCGGGTCGAGGACTTGAATTTTGCGCGCATCAACTGTGAACTGTACCGCGCCGGCTTTCTGGTCAACTGTTCCGGACGTCAGTGGCGCGGCGATCTCGTGCTTGTCACCGGCGAAGGAGAACAATCCCGTCTTGTCGACGTGAATAGTGATCTTGGAGCGAGCGGTGTCGATGGGAGCCGATTGGGCACGCGACAAACACGGAGCAAACAAGACCATGGCGAGCAGAAACAGTCGACATTTCATAAGGGGCCCCTGAGAAAAGCGTACCAGAAAATGAAGCCCTTTCAGGCGCAGCAAACCTTTAAGGCAGGGATGAAGCGGTAGGGGGAGGATCGCTCAGTAAATATTCCTCGTGGCGCAGGCAAACAGCCGCTACTCGCTGTTATCCAAGTATTCAACAGCCACAGTATCCCCTGGATGCAAGGAGAACGAACATGCGGATACGACTCACGCTGCTGTTTACCCTGCTGCTCGCAACTTTCGCGAGCGCGCAGGTCACTTTCAAAGACACGTTCTATCAAAGCTCTGGCTCGCAAGCCCTCGGGGAGACTTCAGGTGACTTCAATCGCGATGGCAAGCCGGACATGGCGGTGGGCACCAACGGTGGAGTGGACATCTTCACCAACACGGGCGGCGGGAACTTCAGCGGGCCGATTACTTACGCGCTTCCCAGCGATGGAAGTGGCATCACCACAGTAGACGTGAACAACGACGGTTGGCTCGATCTCCTCGCGCTTAATTACCGGCAGAATTCCATCAACGTCCTGCTGAACAACGGCGATGGCACGTTCCGGAACGGCACGCCTGTCACCCTGAGCATGCCCGGCGTCGCCTACGCGGCTGGAGACTTGAATAACGATGGAAAAGTGGATCTGGTGGCGTTGGAGTGTGACTTCAACATATCGAAGTGCCAATTCCAAGTGCTGAAGGGAACTGGTACCGGGACCTTTACCGGCGGGCAAGTGCTGGCTCTGGCGAACACCTCGATCGTCGGTCCGGTGCTGGCAGACGTGAGCGGCGACGGCAAGCTCGACCTCATCAACACGCGCGATCCAAAGCTTTTTGTGTGGCGCGGGAACGGCGACGGCACCTTTGCGGCGCCCACTTCCTACCAGCCGCCGCCGGTCTGTACTGACATCAACGTCTGCGGCGATTCGCTCAGCAGCGTGGCAGTCGGCGATTTTAACAACGATGCTGCGCTCGACATCATCGTGCAGCAAGCCCACTACTGTGGCTCCGCGTGTGGGAACAACACGGAGTATGTCTACAAGAACAATGGTAGCGGATCGTTCACGCTGGCCGGTTCCTTTGGGGGCATGGGGACCGCGGGCGGCGTGTTGTTCGTCACCGACCTGAACGGTGATCAGAATATGGACCTCATCAATATGAACGGCGACCATTTCGGTTGCAGCACGGTGCTGGCGCCGGGCAAGGGAAACCTCACCTTCGGGTCGCAAAGCGGTCTGCCAGGGTGCGAGTCGTCCGACATGGTGACGCGCGACCTGAACCTTGATTCGCGCCACGACCTCGCCATCTCCACATGGCTTGGCGGCGGATGGAGTGCTGACATCAACACCAGCGCATTCACCAACTGTGCCCCGCCGAGCTCAGCCAATCTGGCAGCCAAGATCTGCGGTCCGGCGAACAACGCTAGCGTGACGTCGCCGGTGCTCGTCAAGGCCAGCGGCAACTCGCCGGCCGGCATTCGGCGCCTGGAGATCTGGATCGATGGAGTGAAGAAATACGAGAAGTGGAACGACCAGGTGGCGAAAAGATTCACTCTCGCCGCCGGCAGCCATCGCATCGCCGTGGTGGCGATCGATATGTATAAGGGCACGGCTAAAACGAGCGTGACGGTCAGCGTTCACTAACTCAAGCAGGTGAGCAAGGGCCGGATGAACAGTCGTCCGGCCGTTTCCCTCACCTGAGGCGAACTGCCGCCGGGGCCACCAGCAGCAGCTAGGTGGACATTTTCGTCACGTCGCAGGGCAAACAGCCGCAGCTCACTGTTATCTAAGTAGTACACACCACTGCAAGGAGAACGCCCATGCACTTGCCCGCCATTCT
>Ga0137403_10004794_pt1 | contig 15845 bp, 10 predicted proteins | sample CZOMad2_1_16fung_FD_122057 | JGI IMG/M metagenome (GOLD analysis project Ga0137403, IMG submission 122057) | Vadose zone soil fungal communities from Angelo Coast Range Reserve, California, USA - CZOMad2_1_16fungal (Hybrid Assembly) | ecosystem: Environmental > Terrestrial > Soil > Vadose zone... | reverse complement strand
CGGCGGTCTATGACCGCCGGTATTTCGTTGATTCCGGGAAAAACCGGAGCTCATAGAGCGCCGCTACAGTTGCTCGATCCGAGTTTTTCCGCACCCTGCCAGGAGGGAGCTTTTGTGTGCAGAGCCGACATAGGAGCAGCCATGAAAATCACTTTAATGAAGAAGTTTTGGATCGTTTTGCCGCTCATTCTGGGATTCGTTCTTGGAATCCTCGGCTGGCGACGGACTCCGTCGAGGACCGCGGCACCGAACCACACGCTCGAGCGTTCCGCACAGCCGGGTGATGTAATCACAGTTGACGAGAAGCAACTCCAGCAAATCTCCACGTATCCAATCGAACGGCGCTGGATAACCATCAATCGGAAAGCCACCGGCAGAATTGCCTTTAACGAAGATCTCCTGACGCCGGTTTTTACTCCGTATGCCGGCCGCACTGCCGAATTGCGGGCCAACAAGGGCGACAGCGTCACCGCCGGCCAGCCTCTCGTCGTGCTGGAGTCTCCTGATTTTGTCGGAGCCCAAAACGACCTTGCTGCAGCCCGATCGGATGTGGCCAAAGCCGAAATCGGGTTGAACATCGCTCGAGTCGGCCTGGAGCGCGCGCGCCGCCTGCACGAAGAGGAGGCAATTGCCACGAAAGAGCTCCAGCAGGCCGAAGCCGACCTCGCTCGAGCCCAGGACGAATACACCCGTGCACAGGCGACGCTGGCCTCGGTGCGCAACCGTTTGTCGCTTTTCGGCAAAACAGCAGTAGAGATTTCAGATCTCGAACAGCATATGGATCGCGATGTAGTTCTGCGCGCGCCGATAGCCGGCACGATCGTGAATCGCAGGATAGGTCCGGGAGAATACGTGAAGCCGGATTCTCCGGATCCCCTGTTCCTCATTTCGGATCTCAGTACGCTATGGGTGCTTGCGGACATTTACGAAAGTGACAACGCAGCCGTTCGTCTGAAGATGCCGGTCGAGATCAGCGTCGGCGCTTATCCAGACCGCGTGTTCCCGGCCCGAATATCCTTCATCAGTCCAATTGTGGATCCTTCGACGCGAACAATCAGAGTTCGCTGCCTGCTGCCGAATCCCGCAGGCTTACTGAAGCCCGACATGTTCGCCACGGTGAGAATCGCAGCGGCGACACAACAGCAAATGCCGATCGTACCGGCGGGTTCTGTGGTGGTTGACGGAAATGATTCGCTGGTTTTCATCGAGGAAAGTCCAGGTCACTTCCGACGCCGCAAGATTCAGACCGGTCAGGAAGTCGAAGGTGGCTTCGTGGTCGATGCCGGTCTGCAGGGCGGCGAGATCGTGGCGAGCCGAGGCGCTCTGTTGCTGAACGAACTGGGCAAATCAAAACAATAAGACTGGAGAAGAAGCTGTGGTAGGCAGACTGATTGATTTCATTTTGCGGGAACGGTTTTTGGTCATAGGTTGTTCGGTCATCCTGGTGGTGGGCGGTCTGTACGCATTCAAGGCTCTCAACATCGAGGCCTATCCTGATCCTTCACCACCGACCATCGAGATCATTGCTCAGAACTCAGGCTGGTCCGCCGAAGAAATGGAGCGGCAGATCACGGTTCCGCTCGAGACCCAGCTCAACGGCATGCCTGGACTGGATCACATCCGGTCGATCTCGCTATTCGGTCTGACTGACATCAAGTGTTACTTCCAATACGAAACGGACTACAACTTCGATCGCCAGGAAGTTCTCAACCGGCTGCAGATGGCGGACCTGCCGGCCGGCGTGCGGCCGGAACTGTCGCCGACGTCTGCGGTAGGCGAGATCTATCGCTATCAATTGATCGGGAAAAACAGCAGCTTGATGGATCTCAAGGTCGTGCAGGACTGGATTCTTGAAAGACAGTTCAAACAGGTGCCTGGAGTGATCGACGTGGTAAGTTTCGGCGGCGAAACGAAGGAGTTTCACATCGATCTGGACCCGAACAAGTTGATCGCATTCAACGTGTCGGTTTCGCAGGTCATGAACGCCGTCGCCGCCAGCAATTCAAATGTCGGAGCAAATTATCTGGAGATCGGCACGCAGAGTTACAACGTGCGCGGCATCGGCCTGTTCAAAGACAGCTCGGACATCGCGAATGTTGCCGTCACTGCGAAAAACGGCATTCCTGTCTATCTCAAGCAACTTGGAGAAGTCAGCGTTGGAGCCAGGGTGCCCATTGGACGGGTAGGAAAAGATGAAGAGTCCGATATCGTGCAGGGCGTCGTCCTCATGAGGCGCGGTGAGAAGTCTCTTCCCACGCTCGAGCGTGTGCGGCAGAAAGTGGCGCAGCTCAATAACGGAATCCTTCCCAAAGGTGTCTGGATCGTTCCTTACTACGACCGCACCAATCTCATCGACATTACCACGCACACCGTTACGCACACCCTGCTGGAAGGCATGGTCCTCGTGGCCCTGATCCTGCTGGCATTTCTCGGCGATTTGCGCGCTTCACTGGTTGTGGCCCTGTCGATCCCGCTTTCGCTGCTTTTTACATTTATCGTGATGGTGCTTCGAGGCGACTCGGCCAATTTGATTTCGATGGGGGCGATCGACTTCGGAATCATCGTGGATGCGTCGGTAGTGATGGTCGAAAATATCCATCGCCATCTCTGCGAACCGAATCCCTTCCGGGACGACATACGCCGGACAACCATCCGGGCCGCCCAGGAGGTCAGTAAACCCATCTTTTTTTCGTCCGCGATTATCGTTGCCGCCTTCCTCCCACTGTTCACGATGACGGGCGTTGAAGGCAAGGTATTTGGCCCGATGGCGCTGACCTACGGATTCGCTTTGACGGGCGCCCTGCTGCTCGCGCTTACGTTCTCTCCCGTCATGGCCTCCCTTGTACTCAAGCCTCAGGCGGATGACCACGAGACCTTTGTGGTTCGCGGCATCCGGCGTGTTTACTCGCGGCTGCTGCGGGGTGCGATTGGGCGTCCCGTAATGACGGTCTCGCTCGCGGCCCTGGCGCTGGCGGGAACACTATCGACGTTGCCTTTCATCGGCGGAGAATTCATGCCGAAGCTGGAAGAAGGAAATCTATGGGTGCGGTCGATGATGCCCAACACTGTTTCCTTCTCATACGCAAGCCAGCTCGCCGATCAGATGAGATTGGTTTTCAAGAAATATCCGGAAGTCACCGACGTTGTGAGCCAGCTGGGCCGCCCTGACGACGGCACGGATCCGACGAGCTATTTCAACTGCGAGTTCTTCGTCAACCTCAAGCCGCGTGAGGACTGGCGTCCGGGAGTGACCAAAGCCAGTCTCGTGCAGGAAATTGAAAGCGAACTGCGGCAGATTCCCGGCGTCAATTACAACTTTTCCCAGACGATCCAGGACAACGTCGAGGAAGCCATGTCGGGAGTAAAGGGCGAAAATTCCATCAAGCTGTTCGGAAATAACCTGGACGATCTCGAATCGACGGCCAACCAGATCGCAAAAGTGATGGGAACCGTTCCTGGCGTGGAGGACCTGAGCGTCATCGGGGAATTGGGGCAACCCAACCTGCTCGTTCGCGTGGACCGCGAGCGGGCCGCTCGGTACGGGATACTGCCTGGTGACGTAAACGGCGTAGTACAGGCTGCGATCGGAGGCCAGGCCGTAACTCAGGTGCTCGATGGCGAGAGGCGGTTCGACGTTGTGGTCCGGTTCCTTCCCCAGTACCGGGAGAGTGCCGAAGCGATCTCGGATATTCCGGTGAGCACGCCTGATGGTGGACGCATTCCGCTGAAGCAAGTCGCCGAGATCGTCAAGCAAACGGGGGCTTCATTCATCTATCGAGAAGACAATGCCCGTTATATTCCCGTGAAGTTCAGCGTTCGCGGCCGCGACCTCCAGAGCACGATTGCCGAAGCCGAAAAGAAACTCTCCGAGCAGGTCCGCATCCCGCCGGGGTACCACTATGAATGGGCAGGTGAATTTCAAGAGCTCCAGGCTGCGCTCGCCCGCCTCGAGATAGTTGTGCCGGTCAGCTTGCTGATCGTTTTCTTCCTGCTGTACAGCGCCTTCGGCAATCTTCGCGACGCGCTCCTCCTTCTCGGGACGGTTCCTCTGGCGCTGATCGGCGGGATGCTTTCACTGCTTGCAACGCATACCAATTTCAGTATCGCGGCGGCTGTCGGTTTTATTTCACTTTTCGGAGTTTCAGTTCTCGGTGGCGTGATTCTGGTTTCACGGATCCAGCAGCTCCGGGAGAAGGATATCCCGCTGGCGGAGGCTGTGGTCCGCGGTTCAGAGCTGCAACTGCGGCCAGTGCTGATGGCAGCCTTGTCGGCTGCCATCGGCTTGCTTCCAGCTTCGATTGCTACTGGTATCGGTTCGGAAACGCAGCAACCGCTGGCTCGCGTAGTGGTGGGCGGAATGATGACGTCAGCCGTGCTGATTCTACTCGTACTGCCGGCGATGTATGTTATTGTCCACCGCTCAAGCGAAAAAGCTACAAAGAGCACAGGCTAATAAAGGCGCGGGCTAAAGCCCGCGACTACATTTTGGGGTCAACCCGGTTTCCACTGTAGTCGCGGGCTTTAGCCCGCGCCCTTATTAGCTTGTGCTCTTTGTGGCTATTTATTTCTTTGTTGCTTGTTTCTTAGCGTCTTTCTTAGCCTTTTTGTCGGCCTGCTTTTTCTTCTTGGCGTCCTTCTTGTCCTCTTTCGCGTCCTTCTTGGCCTGCGTCTTCGCCTGGGTGTTAGCCCCTGTCGTGGACTGAGCCCATGCCGGTGCGGACAGCGTAACGGCAATGATGGCAGCGAAAATCAAAGTCGTGAGTCTCTTCATTTACAATTTCTCCCTCGTTAATTGAACCTTTTGGCCGTCAGTAACAATCTCCGACAGCTCAAGAAAGTGTAAAGGGCGTTGATTAAGCCGGCATTAGTTGAACATTAATTCCAATTAATCTTCCTTCCAGGCGCCGGACCCGACAGGAACTGCTGGGAGTGCCCGTCCCACTGCCTTACTATGACCTGATTTAACAATAGGTTTCATATACCTAAAGCATTGTTCCGTGTGTATTAGAAGTGATAAAGTCCCGCTTTAAAACTCGAACATCTTTGGACGGATCACCGCAGCCACCGGATCGAGGACTGTCACGATCAACGCTCGGGTAGATTTCTGATTTGTCACTGTAGCGGCGGTCTATGACCGCCGGCAATCCCGCAACTTGCTATACTGTCGGCGGTCATAGACCGCCGCTGCAGCATTTGAGGTGAATTATGCGCGTGGTCCTGAGGTCAGCCCTGCTGACAATCCTTCTAGCCGGAAGTGCCTTCGCCCAGATCGACTTTTCGGGCGAATGGACGGTGGTTCGTTCTCAGGACAATACGGAGAATCCGTGGGTGGGCGACTGGTTCGGCCTGCCGCTCAACGCGGCCGGCCTCGCCCGCGCCGAGAGCTGGGATGCTTCCATTCTGTCGCTTCCGGAATACCAGTGCCGTCCGCACGGCTGGGCGTACATCTACCGCGGACCCACGGCAATGCGAATTTCGAAGGAAGTGGATCCCTACTCGCGAGAGGTCATCGCGTATCATCCGGAGTGGCATCAATCGACAGATAGCCCGGTATTTTTGGATGCCCGCCAGCAGCCCGCTGACGAAGCGCCCCATGTGTGGGGTGGTTTCTCGGCGGCGGCATGGGAAGGCGATATCCTCCGCATCGAGACCACGCATTTGAAGGAGGACTACATCCGGCGAAACGGCGCCATGGTCAGCGACGAGGCGACCGTCACTTCCTGGTGGATCCGGCGGGGCGACTATCTGACCTGGATCAACATCGTGCACGACCCGAATTACCTTTCCGAACCGCTGATTCGCAGCTCCGAGTACCGGTTGAATGTCAATTCGCTCGTGCCTGCGCACCCCTGCACATCGGTATATGAAGGTCTGGAGAAGGGCCATGTGCCCCACTTTCTCCTCGACGAGAACCCGTTTCTAAAGGAGATTCGTGCCCGGTACGGCGTGCCGGCCGGCACACCGACCGGCGGCGCGGAAACAATGTACCCGGAGTTCCAACGCAGGCTCCGCGACAGCGAGTTCTCAAACGGTGACCGGCGCGCGCAGAGGACGGGACAATGAGAACCGTTCGGCTCATCGTGCTTGCTGCCGCGGCGATTGTGCTTTTCGCGGCATTTGGCGGGATGCATATCGGCGCGCAACAGCCGCGTCCTGCCGGCGACATTCGGATTCTGCCGTTGCGGGGCAATATCTTCATGCTCGTTGGAGGCGGCGCCAATATCGTCGCGTCGGTCGGAAGGGATGGCGTTCTTCTGGTCGATACCGGCTCTGCCGAAATGAGTGATAAGGTGTTGGCCGCCGTTCGTGAACTGTCTCGTCAGGTGACCTCGTCACCGATGCCCCAACAATCCTGCGTCGGAATCGTGCACTGTGTATGGTGGGACGGTTCAAGGTTCCTGGGAACGACCGCCTCACCGCCCGCGCCCCGCCCGATCGCCGGCATTATCAACACCAGCTTCGATCCGGACCACATGGGTGGAAACGCCGTCATTGTGAATGCGGGCAGCAGTTATGGCGCCCGCGTCGGACAGGGCGCCTGGGTGATCGCTCACGAGAATGCGCCGACGCATGTGTCCGGGTCTTCTCCGTTACCGGCGGCGGCTTTGCCGACAGAGACCTACCTTGGCACGGACAAGAAACTGAACTTCTTTAATGGCGAGGGCGTTGTCGTCTGGCATCGGCCGGCCGCACATACCGATGGAGACAGCGTGGTGCAGTTCCGCGGATCCGAGGTGCTGGCTGTCGGCGATATCCTCAACATGGCCGGTTATCCGGTGATCGACATCGACAAAGGCGGGAGCGTCCAGGGGATTGTGGACAGCTTGAACTGGATCCTCGACCTGGCGATCGTCGAGCACATGATGGAGGGCGGCACCCTGGTCGTTCCGGGACATGGGCGCGTCACCGATTCCGCTGACGTGGCGTATTACAGGGATATGATGACCATCGTTCGAGATCGCGTCCAGGAAATGATCAAGCGTGGCATGACGCTTCCGCAGATCAAAGCGGCCAAACTCACTCGAGACTATGACCCCCGCTTCGCCCGGAATCCCTCCTGGACACCCGATATGTTCATCGAAGCCGTATATCGCAGTCTCAATTCCAGGACTGCAAAAGAGTAGAGCCGTGCGCAGACTTCTCATTGCGGGAATCCTCGCTATCGTTCCTTTCCAACTCCACGCCCAGGGACGTGGACAAGCTCCGCTCACCGGCCGGACAGCCGCGCCGTTCGACATCACGGGATATTGGGTGGCTTTGGTCACCGATGACTGGCGTTATCGCATGCTCACGCCCCCGAAGGGCAATGTCGATTATCTGCCAGTCAATGCCGAGGGACGGCGGGTAACCGAGGCGTGGGATCCTGCGAAGGACGAAGCGAGTGGGGAGCAGTGCAAGGTGTACGGCGCCGGCGGCGTGATGCGTCTTCCGGGCCGCCTGCACATCACCTGGGAAAGCGATAATACACTGCGAATCGATACCGATGCGGGGACGCAAACGCGCCGGTTCTTCTTCGGCGGTTCGCAGCCGCCGACTGGAGAGCCGACATGGCAGGGATACTCCGTTGCCCGCTGGGATGTCCCCGGCAGGGGCCGCGGACCAGCCGCAACAGGCCGCGGTCAATTAACCGCCACTACAACCCGTTTGCGCCCTGGTTACCTCCGCAAAAACGGTGTTCCCTACAGCGGCAACGCGGTCTTGAACGAGTATTTCGTCCGCCTGGTCGACAACGGCGGCCAGGAATACCTCGCCGTGACGATATTCGTCGATGATCCTCAGTACCTGCAGCAGCCTTACATCAAGACTTATCAATACAAGAAACAGCGAGACGCTTCCGGCTGGAACCCGACTCCCTGCTCCGCGAGATAAGGCGCTCCTTTTATTTGTGTGGTCAGCGAACCGCATCAGGCGAGCATGTTCCCCTCCTGGTACAGGAGGGGTGGCTGCGCCGATTAAGAAAAGTTCCCGTTCCGAAGCGGCGCAGACGGGGTGGTCGCTCACACGAAAAGTTTCTCCGAACTGACCACCCCGGCCGCGCCTTCAAAAGGAGGCTTCGCGGCATTTTATTGATGGCGCGTCCACCCCTCCTGTACCAGGAGGGGAACACCCTTTTCCTGATGCTTACTGTGCTCCTCAATTCGAAATACGAACCCTATATCTAAAGGATTGTCCCTCCTTAAGTAGTGTGGTATACCGCCCCATCAACGAAACCCTAAATGAGTGGAGGAAAGTATGCGGCAGGTAAGAGGAGCGTTGTTTTTGATTTTCCTATTGTTGACGGGGTCGGCCCTTGGCCACGCCCAGGGTCTCGGCACCATTTCCGGTGTCGCCAAAGACGCATCGGGCGCCGTACTACCCGGCGTTACCGTGGAGGTTGCAAGTCCCGCCCTGATCGAGAAATCGCGCATGGCGGTCACCAATGAGTCCGGACAGTACACCATTGTCAGTCTGCCGCCGGGCGTATATAGCGTGACATTTACGTTGCCCGGGTTCAGCACAACCAGGCGTGAAGGCATTGAAATGCTCGCGAACTTCACCGCACAGGTGAACGCAGACATGAAAGTGGGTGGAGTGACGGAAACGGTCGAGGTCACAGCCGAAACGCCCCTCGTCGACGTGCAAAGCGCGGCGGTGGCGCGTGCGGTCACAAAGGACATCATCAAGGACATTCCGACCGGCGGCACGATGTATCAGCTCGCCGCGATGATGGTCGGAGTCACGATTGGGGGCGGCGCCGCTGTCGTGGATGTCGGCGGCGCCTCGGGGTCGCCGGTGCAGTCGCAACTCAGTGCGCACGGTGGCGCCGCGGGAGACGAAGTTCAGATGATCGATGGACTGAAAGTCGGAAACATGATGAGCAACAGCGGCAGGACCAATCAAACATTGTCGCCGCTGTTGTTCGAAGAGATCGACGTTCAGATTTCCGGGCACGCTGGAGACGCGCCGAGCATCGGTGTGCAGAGTAATCTCATTCCGCGCACCGGCGGTAACAGCTTTCACGGCACGTTTCTGGTGAACGGTTCCTCGGGCCGCCTCCAGAGCGATAATCTGACCAGCAAGCTCAAGGCACTCGGGCTCACAGATACGACTCGTCTCAAAAACGTCTATGACGTGAACGGTGGCTTCGGCGGGCCCATCGCAAAAGATCGATTGTGGTTCTTTTCGACAGGCCGCTATCAGACCAATACCAGCTACATTGCGGGCCTGTATTTTCCGTCCGACCCCAAATCCTGGATCCGCACGGATGACAAGAGCCGGCAGGCTTTCGATGATCAATTTCTCTGGGACTTCACCACGCGATTGACTGCCGCGATTACACCGAAGATGCGGTTGAACGGGTTCATCCAGATTCAGCACAAATGGTGGCCGCATTGGACGATTACGGCCGCGACTTCACCCGAATCCGTCGGGCGTGTGGATTGGCCGGGCCGTTTGTATCAAGTGTCCTGGACCTGGACGGCCACGGACCGTCTGCTCTTCGAAGCCGGTACCAATTATGGCGACAGCAGCGACACGATCCTGCCTCGCCCTGGCGAGATCAATGGCTTGGGAGCGCCCATCCGGATCGTGGAACAAGGCGGCACGTTCAACGGCGTTGCCATCGCTCCGATTACCTACGGGCCATTCGGCGCGAGCTTGTATGAGACACCCATGCATCAGTACGGCTCCCGCGCCGCGATGAGCTACGTGACGGGCAGCCACAACTTCAAGGTTGGAATGGACCTGCAGCGGGGGTTCCGCAGCCGCATCGGAGCAAATTTTTCCAACGACATCCAGTACCGCACGCAGAATTTCGTGCTCAACCAGGTCACCGTTTATGCCCCCGCTGGAACCTACCGTACGGATTTGAACTACAACCTCGGTGTCTTCCTCCAGGATCGTTGGAGAATCGGGCGCCTGGCGGTGAGCCCCGGCGTCAGGCTCGAATTCCAGAAGGAATCCAACAGTGCTTATGGAGCCGGCCCGACAAAGTACGCGCCGGCGCGAAGTCTGTCGTTCCCCGGCGCAGACGTCGTGCGCTGGAAAGAGGTCAATCCCCGCTTCGGTGTGTCGTACGACCTGTTTGGTAATGGCAAAACTGCCATCAAGGCGAGTGCCGCGCGCGGAGTGGCGCAGGAAGGAATCAATACCGCCGACAGCATTCATCCTGCCGTCGCCCTGGCGACAAATACCGCGAGAACCGTGAATGAGCTTACATATCCGGCCGGCGATCCTCGCCGTTTGAACAACGTGCCGGATTGCGATCTGTTCAATCCTTTAGCCAATGGAGAATGCGGGCCATGGCTGACCAGCGGCTTTGGCGGCACAATTCCCATCACCCTGCAGGACCCGCGGACGCTCAGCGGATGGGGTGTTCGGCCGTGGAACTGGGAGTTTTCTACGGGATTCCAGCACGAACTGACGCCGCGCATCTCGGCGGGTATGACGTACTACCGGCGCATCAACGGCGGCTTCCTGGTGACAGACAATATCGCGAACACCGCCGATGACTTCAAACAGTTCACCGTGACCGTTCCAACCGACAGCCGCCTGCCTGGTTCCGGCCAAAAGCTTACGGTTTTCGACATCAATCCCACACTGGCCAGCGGTCAACCTTTCAGTGCCACTACAAACGTGACGAAGTTCGCCTCCGATTATGGGCACCAGTATCGGCACTGGAATGGCGTCGACGTCTCGAGCAATTTCCGGCTTCAACGAATTACCGTTCAAGGCGGGGTGACATTCGGTAAGACAATGTCGGACAACTGTGCAGTCGCCAGGCGTTTGCCTGAAGTCCTCACCAGTGCTGCACCAGCCCTCCTTAGCACTCCGCTGGAGTTCTGCCATAACGAAACGGGCTGGCAGCCTCAGTTCAAAATGATCGGCTCCTATGACCTGCCGTGGCAGGACCTGCGGTTCAGCAGTAACTTCCAGAGCCTGCCGGGTCCTGCTCTACAGGCCGGTGTTATCTATTCCAGCGCCGACGTCACATCGTCCCTGGGCCGCGGAACCAGCGGAGGAGCCAGCAAAACGGTGAATGTATTCGACGCGAACACGCTCTTCGGAGATCGGCTTTACCAGCTCGATTTGCGCTTCAGCAAGATCTTCAGGCTGAATGAGGGAAATACGATCGACGCGAACTTCGATATTTACAACTCGCTGAATTCGGATGCCGTGCTCTCCGAAACGACTACCTACGCCGGCGTCAACGGCGGCGCGTGGAGAAGACCCACCGGTGTTATTCAGGGACGGATATTCAAGTTTGGTATGAGGTGGGATTTCTAGGCAGGGACGAACGCGGGCTAAAGCCCACGACTACATCTGAAACGTGCAACCACCAATGTAGTCGCGGGCTTTAGCCCGCGTTCACCCAATTTTCAGTTCGTGCAACTCGTAGCCACCATTTCCAGTGAAGTGAGATTCAGCTCCGCGTAATTGGGCTCTCTATAGAGAAGTCCCCTCGCCTCCATCTTGTGACTCTTGTGGGACTCCGGCTTGAAGGCAGACCGCACGCTCACGAGCTCGAACATTTGCGCTCCCAGCGGATTGGCAGCCGCTGCTCCTATCGCAGCCGGATTGGGGCTCTCTTCTCTGGTAGCGACAGGCTCGGTAGAATTCGTCAATGCCCATCGGTTGTTCGGACGCTCGGTCAGACAACCGACCACCTGAACCAAAGCGAAGTTTGCCGGCCCCGCGGATTCGGCGCCTTTCCTGACGATTTGAATGCCCTCGAGGGTTTCCGCGTCCAGACTCAAATCCGTCGATCCCGCGGGAAAGCCGTTAACCTGCAGCAGGTACGCCACGATGTCCAGTTTGGTTGGCACAGGAACCTGCTCGGCATTGAGCGGTGGCATCGTCTCGCGAATCTTTGTCAGGAGCCGGTTCAAGCTTCCGTTCTCCCAATCGGCGATGAAGCGGTCACCCTTCAGCGCCGGTCCTCGGTCTCCAGCCAGCTCTGCGCCATGGCATCCATTGCATCCATTCTGCAGCAATGCCGCCTTTCCGCGATCCGCCTGGGCAGTGGTGAAGACGCCGTCCCAGATGCCCTTTTTCGCCATACGGATGTCTTCCAGGGAAGAAACATCCTTCGTGAGTTCTGCGGTGCCTGCCGGAAAGCCGTTTTGCTGGAGGATATAAGAAAGGATGTCGATCTTGACATCGTCGGTCACGGTACCGGGACCGCCTTCCGGCATCGTGTCGCGGACCTTGGTAAAGAGACCTGCGATGGTGTCCTTTTCCCAGTGCGAGAGGAATGTGTTGCCCTTGATGGCGGGTCCTCTATCGGATCCGATGAGCGCTACGTTGTGACACCTGGAACAGCTGAGATCGAAATTTGTTTTCCCGCGCGCGGCCTGTTCGGAGGTAAATACACCGGCCCAGATTTTCTTACCGGTGCCGTCTTGCGGGGTGGCTGTAGCAATCGCCGTTACAACGAGCGCTGCTGCGGCCACGAAAAAAGAAACTGATCTTGCGCGCATATTCCGCTCTACTTCTTAGCCATCAATTCTCGGAGCAGAGCGGCTGTACTCTCGTTGACTCGCCCCGCGCCGCCGCGTCCGCCGCCGGCTCCTCCACGGCCGCCACCGCCGGCGCCAAGAGCGATGTCCAGCGGGGTTCGGCCCTGTTTGTCCTTTTTGTCGAGCTTCGCGCCTTTGCCGGCCACGTACTGGATGATCGGGTTTGCGCCTCGCCCGGCGGCGTTATGCAGGATCGTTTGTCCATTTGTGTTGAAGGCGTTTACGTCCACGCCATGCTCCAGCAGCAGTTTGATCGAGTCCAGCGAGCTGGCAATCATCGCGGTGGTCGTCCGGTCTTTCAACGTGATGGTTGGGTCGGCGCCGCCGTCGAGCAGGAGCTGCATGATTCGAAGATCATTCGTTTTGGCGGCCCGTGCCAGCGGTGTCGCGCCTTCGCCCAAAGAAGTGTCGCCGACGAGGTTGTTATGCCGGCCGATGATCGGCTTCTTGAGCGCGATGTTCGGGTTTACTCCCCTTTCGAGGAGGACCTTCACCATACCGGTAGCGTCGAGTTCTTCCTGGTTTGGAAATTTGGGATTTGGCCTCGTCATCATCCCCGCCGGCGAGCGCATGTCGACGGCGGCATACAAGGCCGTCATACCAGTACTGTCCTGAATATTGGGATCTGCGCCTTTCCTGAGCAGCAGCGCGGCGAGATCGTAATGAATGTTGATGATCGCAAACTGCAGCGCGGTCGTTCCGTCCCCATCGACGGCATTGAGGTCCGCTTTCAAATCGGCCAGCATCGCGGCTGCATCTTTGGCGTTCTGGCGCGCCGCGAACATCAGTGCCGTCCAACCACCACGCGGGAGCTGAAAGACGGCCATGCCGTTCGTCTCGTATCTGTACTCGGGAAAGTCCCACACCTTTGAATGGACGTTCATGTCGGCGCCGGCTTCGACCAGCACCTTGATTGCGGCGGCATTGTTTTCGGAGGCGGCCCACATCAGAGCCGTCTGCTCCTGCCATTTTTCCCTGGCATTCACGTTTGCGCCATGGCGGGTCAGCACTTTCACTGCATCGGCATTGCCGGTGCGGGCCGCCGTCATCAGGACCGTTTCGCCCTCAGGCGTCGCCGTATTCGGATCCGCTCCGGCCTTTATCAGCGCTTCCATCAATCCCGCATTGCCATTCACGGCAGCCAGCGACAGCGGAGTCACGCCATAGCGGTTCGCGGCCTTCGCATTCGCTCCCGCACGAAGCAGCAACTGGACGGTCTCCGTGTCGTTCGCACGCACCGCCCAGTGAAGCGCTGTCATGCCGTCCGGTTCTGCGGCATTCACGTTTGAGCGCTGCTTCAGCAGGGTCCGTACGGTCTGTCCGTCACCGGCTTTGACTGCCTCAATGAGGCTCACGTCAATGCCGGCGGCGCCGAAACTGACGGCGGCCGCCAGCACGGCCACCAGCCAGGTGTATCTCAGATGCATCAATATGTATCTCCAGGTGTGAACGCGGGCTAAAGCCTGCGACTACATTTGGGATCAACGTTCGTCCTGAATGTAGTCGCGGGCTTTAGCCCGCGTTTAATGCTAAATCTCGACGGTTCCCGTGCTGATCCCGAACTTCTCCAGGTCGCAACCGAACTTGTTCCCCAGCGATACCATCAGGTTTGCGATGGGGGTCTCCTTTGCTGCCTGAATGTGACGATTGCCCTTCATCTGTCCGGCGAGTCCGCCTGCCAGCAGGGTTGGAAGATTGAGACGAGAATGTGTGTCGCTCTCGCTCATGCCGCTGCCGTAGAGGATCAGCGAGTGATCCAGTAGCGAACCGTCTCCATCGGGTGTTGACCGCAGCCTTTCGAGGAATCTGGCGAACAGGCTCGCGTGATACGTATTCAGCTTCACAAGTCCCGCAAGTTTGTCGGGGTTATTGCCGTGATGGGACATAGCGTGATGCGGTTCCATGACACCGATGTTCGGATAGACGCGCTGGCTGGCATCGCGTGATTTCATGTAAGTGAACACGCGAGTGATGTTCGCCTCCCAGGCCACGGCCAGCAGGTCGGCGCGGTGGGCGATGAGCACGTCCCGCACCGCCACCGGCGGGCGTCCGGTCAGGCGCTCGAAGGCCGGGTCGACCACGTCGAAGTACCCTCGGCGGATGGCCCGGCCGAACGCCGTGATGTCGAGCGCGGCCGGCCAGGGCGTGCCGATGCCGACGAGGACCCAGGTGAGCAGCCAGTCGCTGATCGGGACAAGCTTGACCGGTTGTCCGGTCACGTCGGCGTAGAGTTCGGCGAGGTCGCCGGCGGACAGGGCCCGGGGGCCGGTGATCTCGTAGGTCTGGCCGGTGTGGCCGTCGGTCGTGAGGGTGATGGCGGCGGCCTCGGCGCAGTCCCGGCGGGAGATGGGAACGATGCGCCCGTCGCCCATGTTCGTGACCAGCCGGCCGTTGATGGCCGCCGTGGCGGCGGGCGGAAGCTGCAGCTCGGCGAAGCTTCCGAACCGCAGCACCGTCCACGCCAGCCCGCTGCGCTGGAGCATCGCTTCCGTCTCGCCCGGCTCCCGGGCGATGGCGCCGATCGGATTGGCGGTCACGGGGCTGACGTGGGACGTGAACACCACGTGGCCGACCCCGGCCACCGCCGCGGCGTCGATGGCGGCGCGATGTTGGCGGACCCGGCGACCCATGGCATCGGTGCTGATCAGGAGCATCCGGCGGCCGCCGGCGAAGGCGTCGGGCAGCGTAGCCGGATCGTCGAAGTCGCCGTAGCGGACGTCGGCACCGCGGGCACCCAACTGCCGCAAGGCCCGCGGACGGCGGGTGACGAGGATGAGGTCCTCCGGCGGGAGGCGCTCCAGCAGTTGTTCGGCGACGAGGCGGCCCAGGTGGCCGGCCGCTCCGGTGACGATGACGCTCATGACATCTCCGGTCGGTTGAACGTGATCTTCCTCTCAGCACGGAGCACGCTAAGGAACCGGGAAGCGCAACGGGACCGACCGGAAAGACGGGCTCTACCGTACGAGAGGCCAGCCGCACCCAGGGCATCGGCGCCGTTTGATGGACCGTGACCCCAGGGAGGCCCGCCGCCGCTTAGCGCCTCCGTCGAACCAGGAGGATGCGCCCCCGATGCCCCTCGCCAGGAACGGAACCATCAAGCTCCATTGGGAGAGCGTCGGTCAGGGACCGGCTGTGCTGCTCGTCGCCGGACGGGGGATGACGGTGGAGGGGTGGTGGGCGACGATCCCGGTGCTGGCCCGCTCGTTCCGGGTGATCGCCTTCGACAACCGCGACACCGGGGACAGCAGTCGCGTGCTCTGGCCCTATACGGTGGCGCAGATGGCCGAGGACGCCGTGGCGGTCCTTGACGCGGCCGGCGAGGCGAGCGCCCCCGTGTACGGTATCTCG
>Ga0137403_10004793_pt1 | contig 15846 bp, 22 predicted proteins | sample CZOMad2_1_16fung_FD_122057 | JGI IMG/M metagenome (GOLD analysis project Ga0137403, IMG submission 122057) | Vadose zone soil fungal communities from Angelo Coast Range Reserve, California, USA - CZOMad2_1_16fungal (Hybrid Assembly) | ecosystem: Environmental > Terrestrial > Soil > Vadose zone... | reverse complement strand
CTCGACACCCCGCGAGCCCCACCAGAGCCCGCCACACCCAGTTTATCCGCTTAACCTAACAAGCCATTGTCGAAGAATCCTGTGACCTTCGCAAGCAACGTCCCCCAACCGGTTGCCAAGCCAAAACAATTTTCCCCGATCACGGCTCGCTCCAACTTGTTACCTTTTCACCCATTCGCGATGCCATCGCAACCCTATCCAGGCCAAGCGCACGATAACTATCCTATTTACAATGGGTTACTGGCCAAGCCCCTTGGCACCCGAAGTGCACCTTCCGCCGTAGGTTTTTGAGTCGGACTCAAAGTCTAGAGCAATATTGACCCTTACGGAGACAGTAATGATCTGCGGTGCGCCAAAGCAACTCCGAACCAAATCACCTCGCCGAAGCTGCCGAGCTCGCGGCTTCACGCTCATCGAGCTCGTCGTCGTTGTCGCCATCGGCGGAATCCTGGCCGCAATTGCCATCCCGATCGTCCAGAATTCTCTCCGCATTTACACCCTGCGGTCCTCGGTTAGCTCCATGACCGGCGCCATCCAGTCCACCCGCTACCAGGCGATCTATCACGGCTGCCTCTACCAACTCAACTTTATAGCCGCCACTTCCAGTTTCACGGTGCAGAGCGAGGCTCCCGCAGTTGGCACGACCACCTGCTTGGCCGCCATGGGCCCGGCTGGCCCAGCCATTCCACTTCCAGATCGGGCCCGGTGAGCCCCAGGCCGAAACCCTTATTCTTCGGAGACTCCAGGTCGCAGATCGCGGGCGCCACAGCCCCGCCCGGCAGGCGCATGGGTCATGCCGGCGCCATCGTCAGCGGCGGCAAAGGGACGGCGGCCGCCAAAATTGACGCTTTCAAAGCGGCCGGCATTGGTGTATCTGCCACGCCAAGCGAAATGGCGGACACGCTGTTGAAAATGATGTGAAGCGTAATTCATGAAACGGGAAAAGCGCATCGCATTCGTGTCACGTTTCGCGTGTGACGTTTCATGTTCGACGCCATTGATTTCATCCTGAACGTCGCCGGACTTCTGCTCTGGCTGAATTGGCGTTCCGTCCGACTGGACCCGTTTAATCGCGGCATCCCCGCCACCCTCGCTGGCACCGTGCGGCGCGCGGAACCGATGCGCCTCAAGCGCTGGCACTTTCTCGCCGCGCTCGCCGGCTTGCTGTTAATCCGCGCTAATTTCTACGAGCACATCGGACCGGCGGTGAATTGGACTCCAAAACTCAATTTGACCGTTGTCATGCCGGCGTTTCCGCTGACGGTTCGCGGCCACGACTTCTTCCTCTCGGCCTTCCTTTTTTCCGTGGCGAGCTTTGTTCGCCTGCTGGTGGTTTTCTATTTCTGGCTGCTGGCGATCGCAGTATTCAACCGCCATGAAACCAATCCCGACCCATTGCAGAAGCTTCTGTTGCAGCAGCTCGGTCACGTGGCGCGATGGCCGTTGTTCCTCCAATTGATTTTGCCGATTTTCATAATCGCCGGCCTGTGGGCGCTGTTCCACCCTTTGTTAATTTACATCGGCGTCACCACGCACCTCCGTTCGAATGCTTTGCTGCTGGCCCAGGGGGCGGTGGTCAGCTTGATTGTTTATCTCACGTTGAAATTCCTGTTGCTTGCGTTCCTCAGCGTGCACCTGATTATCACCTACGTTTTTTTGGGAACCAATCCGGTCTGGGAATTTATCAACACAACCTCACGGAACATGCTTTCGCCGTTGAACCGCCTGCCGTTGCGCTTTGGAAAAATCGATTTGGCTCCCGTCATGGGAATCATTCTCGTTGTACTGCTTCTGTATCTGCTCCCGAATTATATTCTTCACGAACTGGATCGAAGACATCTTACCCTTTGGCCTCAATAAAATTCGGAAGATGCACCGCGTGATTTTTCATTTGGACATGGATGCGTTCTACGCCTCGGTCGAGCAACGCGATAACCCTTCCTTGCGCGGCAAGCCAGTGATCGTCGGATCACCGCCCACCCAGCGCGGCGTCGTCTGCGCCGCCAGCTACGAGGCGCGCAAATTCGGCGTCCGCTCCGCCATGCCCAGCGTCACCGCCGGTCGGCTTTGTCCCAAGGGTGTCTTCGTCCGGCCGCGCATGGAGGCCTACAAACAGGAATCCCGCGAAATCATGCGCATCGTGGGCGACACCGGCGCCACGGTCGAGCAAATGTCCATCGACGAGGCTTACGTCGATTGTTCCGCGCTGTGCCAGGCGGACGACCTGGACGCCTCGCTGCGCCAGGCCCTTCCGCTCGCGCAGCGTCTGAAAGAACGCATTCGCACCGAGCGCCAATTAACCGCCACCATTGGCATTGCGTCCAACAAGCTTCTCGCAAAAATCGCCAGCGATCACCAAAAACCCGACGGCCTCACCCTGATTGCCGATCGCGACAAGGTGCAATTCCTTCGCCCCCTGCCCATCCGCGCCCTGTACGGCGTCGGCAAAAAAACCGAGGAAATTTTAAACCGGGCCGGCATTGACACCATCGGCTCAATGCAGGATTACCCTGGAGATCTCCGCGCGCTGGTCGGTTCCTTCGGCCCCACGCTGAAACGCTTCGCTCTGGGTGAAGATGACCGCGCACTCTCATTGGGCGATGAAATCAAAAGCATCAGCAACGAAGAAACCTTCCTGCACGATACCGACGACCGGAAAATTCTGCGTCATTGCCTGCGCGAACAAGCCGCGGATCTTTCGGAGCGCATGAAACGCCGCCGCCTCGGCGCGCACACCGTGCAGGTGAAAATTCGCTACGGCGACTTCACAACCCTCACGCGCCAGATTTCCGTGGAGGAATCCATCAACGAAGCCGCCGATATCTACCGCCTCGCGTGTTTTCTGCTCGGCCGCGAAAAACTCGTCTCGCGTCCATTAAGATTGTTGGGGTTGGGCGTGAGCAATTTGCGCGAACCCAGCGGGCAGCAACTGGCTTTTTTGTAGTCGCGAAAGGTTTCGTGGATGGCTAAGCCGTTTGATGACTCGCCGTCATCCCGGGTCCGTCTAACGCTCCGGCGCCACTTTCACTCGAGTCCACCTTCGGCAACTTGATCGTGACCAGCGTTCCCCCGCCGCTTCCCTTCTGGATCGTCAGCGTGCCGCCGTGAAGTTCGGTCAACCGCCGCACGATGGTCAGGCCAAGCCCCAACCCTTGTTGCTCGTGAAGTTTCCGATCAAACTGCATGTAAGCGCCGACCTTCGTAATATGCTCGGTGGAAAAGCCCCGTCCCGCATCCGAAACGGTCAGGGTCACGGCATTTTCCGATTCCGCGAGCGTCACGCGCACCGGCGAATTTGCCGATGAAAATTTGAAGGCGTTCTGCACCAGTTCTTCGACAATTTTTGAAAGATACTCGTCGGAAATCGGCATCGGGACGTTGGTGAGCTCAAGTGTCAGGTCCTGCGGGCGTCTCGCCATCGCCGCCTGCTCACGCGCGTGTTGTTCGACCAGCGGCGCCGGGGCGGGCGTCTGCTTGCGCAACAAGGTATGCAGATATTGCGGATCGGAATTCAGCAATTCGAGCTGCGCGTAAATCAGGAAGTTCTCAATCAACCGTTCCAGGCGCTTGCCCGAATCGTAAATCACCTGCCCCATTTCCGCGATGTCCTTGGGCGCGATGGTCGCGGCGTCCGCCACCAGGATCTCGCCGTAGGCCAGAATTCCGTTCAGCGGCGTGCGCAATTCATGCGGCAGCATCATGCTGAGGTTGTCCCGCAAATCCGCCAGCTTGCGCTCGGCCTCCTCACGCACCGTTTTGGCTTTTTTCAATCGCGCATCCACGGCGGCATACAACGCCTCGATCGTGAATGGCTTGGGTAAATAATCATCCGCGCCCAGCTCCATTCCGTGCCGCATTCCCGCCTGGTCAGCCAGGCCGGTCATCAGGATGAAAGGAATCGAAGCCGTGGACGGTTCGCTGCGCAGCGACGACAACGTGAGATAACCATCCACCTTGTCCATGTTAACGTCGCAAAGAATCAGGTCCGGAAGTTCCTTGCGCGCCACTTCGATCCCCCGTTCTCCATTTTCCGCCTCAATAACTTCAAAGCTGCGTTGACGCAATGCCAGCAGCATCATTTCACGCAGCCACTCTTCGTCATCAATTACCAGAATTTTCTTCATCACTATTACGTCCTATCACCAGTCATAACCTGTCCATTTTTGGACACATTACAAGTCATCTTCGACGGAAACCCGTGTTCGTGCGATACAGGAGCAATGCTCGTGCCTGAATTGACTGGCTGTGCGCGGCAAAAACGCACCGAAGTTCCACATTATTAGCAACTTCTCACGGTATGGAAGTGTGAATTAGGCACCCATGGCTATGGAACGTCCAGTAGTTTTTGGATTATTAACGAAAATTAATCCAGATGCTCGTCGCACCCTATTCCACGACCAGACACTAGCAAGGGGTAATTACCAACTCGTCGGTTTACTTCAGCCGACTCATGATTTGGTCCGTAATGGCCTGCACCGCCGCCTCGGCTTCGGAATCAAAACCAATCGCGGGAGATTCCTTCGCCGGGACCTGGCACGTGACGCCGGGACGCCATTCGGCATTATCGCAGAGTTCACATTCCTTGAGCCCGTGACGCGGGTCAGGAATGCCGAGGCTCTGCTTAATCTTGAGCAAATCCTGAAGCTGCGCCGGAGTCATGGTACCCACCGGTTTGCCGAGCTGTGAGGCAACCAGGATGGTGCGGCAATAGGCCTCGAGAATTTCCATCTTGAAATAGGCGTCTTCGATATTGTTGTGGCTCCACGCAACGACACCATGGTTCGCCATCAAAATCACGTTATGCTTGTCCACCAAATCAGCAACGAGCTGGCCCATTTCCGGAGTGCCCGGCGTGCGATACGGCGCAATGGCCACCGACGCGAACACTTCGTATTCTGGCACCATGCAAGTGGGCGGCTCAATGCCCGCCACCGCAAATCCCGTGCTATATGGCGGGTGACAATGGCAGGTCGCCACGGCTTTCGGCTGCCGCTTCATTATCTGCAGGTGCATGAGAATTTCGCTGGTGCGCTTCTTCGCCCCGCAAAGCTGGTTGCCCTCGAAATCCACGAGACACATGTCTTCGGGTTTCATAAATCCCTTGCTCACGAGTGTCGGCGTGCAAATTGCGATGTCTTCGCCCACGCGCACGGCCATGTTGCCGCCGTTGCCGTCCACATACGCGCGCTGCCACAAGCGCCGGCCCATTTCGCAAATTTGTTCCTTGATGCTGTGGCAATAAGGCGAATTGAAAAACGCCTCGAGTTCAGCCTTCGAGCTTTTTGAATTCAGCGGCTTCGCGGGAGCCGTTGATTTCCCGTCGGAAATGGCATTGGCTTTCGCGCCATTCACGTGGGATTTTCCGTTGGTCTCAAAGTCACGGAGGAAATCACGGGCAGACGGCGTAAGGATGACATCATCGGGAAGCGTGCGAACGTCCTGGCCATTATGCTGCATCTCTTCCAAATCTCGAACACTGATGACTCGTTTCATTTGTTAAATGGTGAATAAAAAATTTCATCTACCAGCGCCGCATTGATCGCATCAATCGGCGTCGGCTGGTCGAACGGCTGCGCCGCCTCCCGGCCTTCTGTAAATCCAATCGTCTGCCCCACTCCGCCGCCCAGGCTGTCGTAAACCACCACGCTGGGATCCTTGCTCATGCCCGGCGGCGTCTCAGTGCCCCGCTGAAAATGTTCGCGCGTGAACGGGCTCACAATCAGCCAGCGACCGCCGATGAGCGACGGAACAGTCTTGCTCAGAGTCACGCGGCCTATGACGGTACCCAGTCTCATGCTGAAAAACCTCCAAGCTCCAATCTCCAAGCTCCAGAGAAATTCCAACATCCAAACACCAAGCCGAAAACCTCGGGGTCTTGTTTGAGGCTTGGCGCTTGGAGCTTCATTGAAATTTGGATGTTGGCGCTTGGAGCTTTCATACCGGCACCCCCGGCTCTTTTTCGTCCACAATTCCAGTAATCAACCAGCGCGCGGGACTTTTGTCGTCACCCACCACTTTGCGCGTGGCCAAACCATCCGAGGAAATGATCACCCGCTGATGCATGCCCGCGCCATGCGGATCAATCGCCACCTGCGGCGCGCCCTCCGGCTCGCCGGCGTTGTTGATCGGCTGGCAGATCACGAGCCGCCACCCGTCGAAGCTTGGATGCTTCCGGGTCGCGACCACATTGCCTTCAACTCTTGCCAGGAGCATAGCTCAGTAAATCCTCAAATTATCCACCATCACGCACCGCCGCACCCGCGTGAATGTTCTCGGGTTCGTAATTCCTTCGCCCGTCGGCGTGGCAACCGAGAAACTCAAGTAACCTTCGCCACCGAGTCCCAACCCCGCCATGCACGGTCCATTTTTAATAAATATCGTGGTATCCAGCGCGCGCGCCATGGCCGTCATGTTTTCGACATCGTGCGAATGAATAATCGCCGTGTGCCGATACTCATGCTCGGCCTGTTTCGACCGTTCGATGCCTTCCTCGACGCTCTTCACGCGCACGATGGGCAACATCGGCATCATCTGCTCCTCCTGCACGAACGGATGGTTCGCGTCGGTTTCAGCAAACAGCAATTGCGTGTTGGACGGCACATCGACGCCCGCCGCTTTCGCGAGCACCGGGGCGTCTTTGCCGATAAATTCCTTGTTGGTCGAAGCGTGCGGACAACCGCCGCCCTGCCCTTCCTTGAATGTGAACGCCGCCTTGGTCAAACGCTCGAGCTGGCTGTCGTTCAATTGCACCCCGCCGTTCTCCGACATGCGTTGCATTAATTTGTCCGCCACGCTGTCGAGCACGAACACTTCCTTCTCGCCAATGCACAATAAATTGTTGTCGTAAGCGCCGCCTTGAATAATTGCCTTCGCGGCGCGTGTCGGACAGCACGTGTCGTCCACAAACACAGGCGGATTGCCCGGTCCCGCGCAAATCGCGCGCTTGCCGGATAACATGGCAGCCTTTACGACCGCCGGGCCGCCGGTCACGCACAGCAGGCGCACCGCCTCGTGCTTGCAAATGGCGTTGAAGGAATCGAGCGTCGGTTGCTCGATAATCGTGATAAGGTTTTGAATTCCCGTTTCGCGTTCAATCGCCTTGTTGTATTCGCGCACCGCGTGAGCCGCGCATTTCGCCGCGCCGGGATGCGCGTTGAACACCACACCGTTTCCCGCGGCAACAATGTTCACGATATTGCCGCTCAACGTCGGAATCGAATGCGTCGAAGGCGTAATGGCCGCCACCACGCCGAACGGAGTGTATTCTTCCAACGTAATTCCGTGATCGCCACTGCGGCCGTACGGATTCAACCACTCGACACCGGGCACGAGCTTAATGATTTTCAGCTTCTCAATTTTGTGATCGAGCCGCCCGATCTTCGTTTCGTCCAATTCGATTTTGCCCCAGGCCTCGGCATTCGCTTCGGCCATGGATTTGACGATTTCAACGACCTTCACGCGGGCGGCGACACCCTTCTGGCGAAGCTGCAAAAACCCTTCGTGCGCCGCAGCACAAGCCTCATTCGCGTCCTGAAAAACACCGTATTTGCCGCGACCGCTGCTCATGGCAATGCTGCCGCCGCTAACGCGGTTCTTTTCGCCGCAACCACAATCGGCTTTGGCCGGCACCGGACTCGCGGCCGGTTTTGCCGAAGTCACCGAACCGTTCAGACGGCCCAACACTTCAGTCACCACATCCCGAATTAAAGTTTCATTGACGGCGCTCATAACGGCCTTGAAAGTGTTCTGGTTTTTGGGTTAGAGTCTTGCACGAATATGTCACAAGCGATTCATCTAAAGATCGAAGTGCCCGGTGATTTGGCCAAATTGCGATTGCCGAAAGGCGTCGAAAAGAGGCTCCACTTACTGTTGGACAAGCAGGATCACGGTGAAACGCTGAGTGCCGCTGAGAAACGAGAGGCTGAAGGCCTGGTGGATCTCGAAGAACTTCTTTCTTTATTGCGTCTGCGGTCGCGGCGTGTGAACGGGCGGCGAAACTGAAAGAATGGTTATTCCCGCCCAGCTGCGACGGCAGACAATTCAGCGCGCGCGCAATCGTTGCGAATACTGTGGGTTGTCCCAAATCTCCCAGGAGGCCATCTTTCATATTGATCACGTCGTACCCGTGGCAGCCGTTGGCAAGACTATTTTGACCAACCTCGCGCTTGCGTGCGTCTCCTGCTCGTTGCGCAAGGGCGCTCGACTTACCGCGACCGACCCGCAAACTGGTTTGGCAAAAGCTCTGTTCAATCCGAGACGAGATTCGTGGAGACTGCATTTTCGGTGGAATGACACCCAATTGATCGGCATTAGTCCGGCAGGCCGGGCCACCGTGGCCGCGTTGAAGTTGAATCGGCCTCTTGTCCAGGCCATCCGGGCAGAAGAAGCGTTGCGTGGCCGGCACCCGCCGCCAACACATCTCTAGTGCTTTCATTTGCCTTTCTATTCTTGTCATAACCTCGAATCTATTGTTTCGCGCTAAAAATCTCTTTCCCTAAAACGTCCACCGTATCGACGATGCCGATGATCACGGCGTCCACAGGGCAGTCCTTCAAGTTCGGCGCGAGCCGCGCGGAACTGCCCTGACAAAACATAACCATCTCACCAATGCCGGCGCCGACACTGTCCACGGCGATGATCGTGTTCATGCCGGGACGGAACCTGGTCGGATCCTTTTCGTCCACGAGTTGCGGACGAAGCAAAAGAAGTTTTCGCCCGTTCATTGACGGATCCTTCTTCGTCGCGACTACCAAACCTTCGACTTTGGCCAAAAACATAATCGTGTTGCGTGTTGCGTGTTGCGTGAAGGCCGCTCGCGCGCGTTCACGTTTCACGAATCACGTTTTACTTTTTCTTCGGCAAAACCACTTCCACGTCCTGATGCGGGCGGGCGATGACATGCACGCTGACGACTTCGCCTTTGATGGCTTTGATCGCCTGCGCGCCGGCATCCACCGCGGCTTTGACCGCGGCGACGTCGCCGACGACGACCGCCGTTACGAGCGCGTTGCCGACTTGCACCATGGGGCCGGCGAGCTCGACGTTCGCAGCCTTGAGCATGGCGTCCGTGCCCTCGACGAGGGCGACGAGTCCGCGCGTTTCAATGAGTCCGATTGCTTGATGTGCCATAATTTGTTGATAGTTATGTGTTGAGAGTTGAGAGTTCGGAACGTGATGCGTGGCGCGTGTTGCGTGCCGCAGACGTTGAGTTTTCGAGAAATCTTTTTACCTCGCGGGCGACCACCAGTTCTTCATTCGCGGGTATGACCAGGACTTTTACGCGCGAATTTGCGGCGCTAATCACTCCCTCTTGCGCCTTGGTGGAATTATTTTTCGAAGCGTCAAGCACGATTCCCAATTGATCGAGATTCGCGCAAATCGCTTCGCGCAATTCCGGGCGGTTTTCGCCAATGCCCGCGGTAAAAACAATTGCGTCCGCGCCGTTCAATTCAAAAAAGAAGCTGCCCATCCAATGCCGCGTGCTCGCGATGAAAACATCCAAAGCCATTTGTGCTGACGCATGGCCCTTCGCGGCCTCCGCCTGCACTTCGCGAATATCATTCGAAACACCGCTCAGGCCTTTAAGCCCGGATTCTTTCGAAAGCTGTCTCTGCGCTTCCTCGATGCTGATGCCGAGGGTCTTCACCGCGTAAGGAATCGCTTCCGCATCCAGATCACCGACACGATTATTTTGCGGCAAACCGGATTGCGGGCTCATCCCCATGCTGGTGCCAATCGCCGCGCCATTCAAAATGCCCGTCACACTCGAACTACCGCCGAGATGACACGAAATGACGCGCAGCGGCGCGCCGGTGACTTTCGTTTTGCCGCCGTCAACGTAAAGATTTTGCGCCCGGTGGGCGACGTCTTCGCGGCCCAGCAATTCCGCCGAACGTTCGGCAACGAATTTGTGACTTGCACCATGAAAACCAAACCGGCGAACACCGGCGTCATGCCACGCGGCAGGCACGGCGTAACGCGTCATGGCCGGCGGCGCGAACTGATGAAACGCGGTTTCAAAAAGCCCCAGCAATGGCGTGTTTGGCATCCGCTGCGCGAACATTTTTATTCCGGTGATGTAAGGCGGATTATGCGCGGGAGCGAGACCGTTGTAATCCGCCATCGCCTTCAGCACGCGCTCATCGAGAAGCACGCAGCCAGTGACATCCTTCGCCAGCACCGTTTTAAAACCCACCGCCGTCAGCTCGCTTTCACTTTGAATCGCGCCGGCTTTTTTCAGTTCCGCCAGACAATCCTCAATCGCCTTCGGGTAATCCGTCACCCGCTCGAAGCCGCCCTTATGGAGCATGCGCTCGGGGCTGCTTGAAAAATCAAACAGCCGCCACTTGAGCGACGTGCTACCGATATTTGCGACGAGAATTTTCATGAATGTCAAATGACGAATGACAAATGGCCATTCGTCATTTTATTGCAGCCACTTTCCAAGTCCGGACAAACCTTCATGCGGACGCGGAATCACCTGCACGCTGACCACCTGCCCTACCTGGGCCGCGGCGGCCGCGCCGGCGTCGGTGGCGGCTTTGACCGCGGCGACATCGCCCCGGAAAAATCCCGTCACGTATCCGCTGCCGACCTTTTCCCAGCCGGTCAACGTGACATTCGCCGCTTTGAGCGCCGCGTCACACGCTTCGAGCAAGGCGCACAGGCCTTTGCATTCGATCATTCCAACTGCTTGTTGAGCCATAAATTAGTTCGTAGTTAAAAGTTGATAGTTGAGAGTTACTTTTTGGCTGCGCCATTGTCGCCGATGAATGCGGCCAGCAAATCGTCGTGCGGACGCGCAAGAATATGCGAGCTGACGAGTTCGCCGACTTTCGACGCGGCCTTGGAACCCGCGTCCACCGCGGCTTTCACGCTGCCGACGTCGCCCCTGCACAGGACGGTAATCAGCCCGCCGCCGATGGGAATGGTTTTCACAAGAGTCACGTTGGCGGCTTTCACCATCGCATCGCTGGCTTCGATGCTGCCGACGTAACCTTTCGTTTCTATCATGCCTAATGCTTCGCTCATAATTATGTTGGTTGGTTGTTGAGAGTTATTGGGTCAGTTATTTAATTAATTCACACAGCGTTTCCGGCTGCAAGTTGCACGCGTTCCCCTCGTCCGTATCAATGTGCACTTCGAGTTTGAAACTTTTGTCCACGCGACAAAGCATTTGATCTAACGTAATGCCGCACGGCCCGCCGATCTTCAGCTTCATGCCATCGCCGGCCTTCACGCCGTAAAACTTCGCATCATCCGGTGACATATGCACGTGGCGCATCGCGCGAATCACGCCTTCCGGCATTTCAAAAAATCCCTCTGGCCCCATTAGCATGGCGCCCAGGCTGCCTTTGATGTCTCCAGAAATTCGCAACGGCAAATCGAACCCCAGCGCGATGCCGTCCGTATAAGCCAGTTCCACCTGGTTAAAATTCCGGCACGGGCCCAGAATGCGCAGATTGGAAATCACGCGGCTGCGCGGCCCAATCAAAGTCAAAGTCTCCTTCGCCGCGAACTGCCCGTCCTGGTAAAGCCATTTGTGAACCGTGAGTTGATGACCTTTGCCGAAAAGTATCTCCACCGCTTCCTGCGTGAGATGGCAATGCCGCGCGCTGATGTTCACGAGCAACGGATTCGGCGCGCTGCCACCGTCGGGCAACGGCTTGCCCATCCGTTGATAAACGGCCTGCCGGACCATGTGCTCTACCACCGCACGATGCGTTGTTGGACTAGGCGCAACCATAGCAATTCGTCTGTTTTGCCAGATTATGAAAAATAGTCAACAATAATCTTGCAATATCTTTCATAATATACCAAACTCTTGCTCGATGTCGGCAGAAGAACGCCAAAAACGCATCGATAACTACCTTAAACAGGTGGAATTCGCGTCGCTGGAAGAATTGGCGAAACAGGTAAATGCCTCTGTGTCAACGGTTCGCCGGGACCTGACCCTGATGGAAACGACCGGCGTTCTGAAGCGCACCCACGGCGGCGCGCGCCTGACCGAGCCCCCCTCTTCCGACGAATTTATTTTTTCTGCGCGCGAGACGCATCAACCCACCGAGAAAGAAGCCATCGGCAAAGCCTGCGCCGAATTGATCCAGCCAAATCAAAGCGTCATCATTGATGCCGGCACGACCGCGTATCACGCCGCCCGCTATCTCGAAGAAAAAACGCCGCACATCATCACCAACTCCCTGCCGGTCGCGAATTTCTTCGCTGGAGCGAATCGTTTGGAAGTTGTTGTCTCCGGCGGCGTGATTTACCCACGGCTCGGAGTGCTGGTCGGTCCCCTCGCGGTGGAAGCAGTTACCAAAATGCACGCGGACGTCGCTATCATGAGCGGCGGCGGAATTGTCCTCGAAGGCGTCAGCAACTCCCACGGCCTATTGATCGATATTCAGCGCGCGATGATAAACGCCGCGCAAAAAGTGATTTTCTGTTTCGACCACACCAAATTCGGCCGCCGCTCCGTCCTGCCGCTATGCGACCTGGATTGCATCGACATCATCGTCACCGACAGCAACGCGCCGAAGGAATTGGTGGAACAATTTCGAGGGAGAGGGATTGAAGTCGTCGTTGCACTATTGGCGAAGCCTGATGAAGTGGAGATCTAAACCGCGAAAGCGGCATCTCAATATTGGTAGGGCGGACCTGCTGATTTGTAGTGTTAACCCGTTCCCTCCAAAATATTCGGCACCCGTTCCAGGCTGCGCCCCTCGACGACCGCCATTCCATGACCGCCAATCTTCCCCTCGCCCCCGATATGATCGCCGAACTTCGCGCCGATCAGGTTATCTGCGACAAGGCGCTGACTTTGACCACCCCCGAAAACCAGGCGCTCGCCAGATCAACCGAATATCAACCGTTCGAATTTTTCAACTTAGAACAAGCTTGCTTCCGCGATTGGAAAGTGCTCTCGTACTTCTCCGTAACTGGCGGGAAATTTGGTTGCGTGTCTGCCCGACGGAACGCGCGTGTTGTTCAGAAGCGAAAGAGTTGTTTCAGTCGGTTCAACGCCTATTGATGAAGTTGTTGCTGCTCGACCGCGAAAACCAGCAAGCACTGCTGCAGCGGGGACTCGTGCCGCCATGCCACCTCGCCACTGCCGCCGTCCAGCAACCCAACTTCGTCGCCAACGTTTACAAGCGCCACACCCCAAGTTGATTTATGTCCATCGAGAAAGTTATCGTCCTCGAAGACGATTTGATCGTCCGCAATAACCTGGAGCAATGCCTGCGCCGGCGCCGCTACGATGTCGCCTCCGTCGGCACCATCGCCGCCGCGACCGAACTTCTCGGCAGAGATAATTTCGACCTCATCTTCCTCGATATGCGCCTGCCGGATGGCGATGGCACCGATCTGCTCAAAACCATTCAACAGCGCCCGCAAAAACCGCTCGTCGTCGTTACCACTGGCTTTGGCAGCATTGAATCAGCGGTGGAATGCGTGAAAAATGGCGCGTTTGATTACGTAATCAAGCCGTTTTCCAATGAGCAAATCGAGTTCACGCTGCGCAAAGCCGAAGAGTTCACGCAACTCCTGCGCGTCAACCGTTACCTGAGCCAGGAAACCGAAACCGGCGCCAGCGAATTGCTCGGGACCAGTCCCGCGATGCAAACCGTCCGCCAACTTATTCGCAAGGTTGCGCGGACGCACGCCACAGTTTTGATTCACGGAGAAAGCGGCACCGGCAAAGAACTGGTTGCCCGCGCGCTCTATCTCGAAAGCCCGCGCGCCAGCGCCCCCTTCATACGCGTGAACTGCGCCGCCGTCCCGGAAAATCTCATCGAAAGCGAATTCTTCGGCCATGAAAAAGGCTCCTTCACCGGCGCGTTGACCAAACGCGAAGGCCGCTTCGAACTGGCTCACGGCGGGACGATTCTTCTCGATGAAATCAGCGAAATCTCACCCAACGTGCAGGCTAAACTGCTGCGCGTTCTGCAGGAGCGCGAACTTGAGCGCGTGGGCGGCAACCGCACCATCAAAGTGGATGTCCGCGTCATCGCCACTACCAACCGCAACCTGGAAACCAGCGTCGAAAAGAAAGAATTTCGCCAGGACCTCTATTTCCGTTTGAATGTCGTGCCGATTCACGTTCCCCCGTTGCGCGAGCGCCTCGAAGACGTGCCCTTTCTCAGCAACGAATTCATGCGCCGCCTCAGCCGCAAGCACGGTGTCCCGGTCAAAGGTTTCTCCGATGAGGCGATGATCGCTCTTAAGAGCCACAATTGGCCCGGCAACGTGCGCGAACTCCAAAACGTCATCGAACGCGCGGTCATCCTTTGTGGGGAAAATGGTGTTTTGGAGCCTGAACATCTCGGTCTGACACCGTCGCGAAAACTCGTCTCTTCAACACCGGCCGACAGCGTCACCGCCTCCTCTTTCGCTGGCAGCGACACTCTGCCGCCGCTTGCTGAAATGGAAAAACGTCATATCCTGGCCGCGCTCGAGCAGTGTAAAGGCAACCGGACCCACGCCGCAAAACTCCTCGATGTCAGCATTCGCACGCTGCGCAACAAATTGCACGAATACAACGGCACCTCGCCGAAGACGGAAGAAGCGTCCGTAGACGATTGACCTGGGTTTATCGAGCGCGTCAGTGCTCAGACTTCAAATGACGAATGACGAATGGAATTGACGTGGCCGCTCGGCCATTCTTCATTCGTCATTTGAGAGTGCGGCACTGGACATATCGCCCCGATCTCGCTTAATCTTCTTTTTACTGGAGAACGACATGCTTGAAGGACTTAAGCCCTTATGTCTGAAACTGAGCATTCCGACGGTAATTCATCCACCAGAAAACAGGTTGTTGCGGGAACAGGCAAGGCAATGAAATCGAGATTAAAGGACAAATGGATTTTGATAACCGGCGCGTCCAGCGGATTTGGAGCGGCGGCCGCGAGATTATTTGCCGGGCACGAAGCGAAGCTTTTGCTCGGCGCGCGACGGATCGATCGGCTGAAAAAGGTCGCGGCCGAAGCCCGGAAAGCCGGCGCCCGCGAGGCGCATTGTCACAAACTGGACGTCTCACAAACCTCGAGCGTGAAGGCGTTCGTCGAATGGGCGCGGACAAAAACGTCGCAGGTGGACGTCTTGATCAACAACGCGGGTGGCGCTCTCGGCGCGGATACGGTTGCCGAAGGAAAAGATGAGGATTGGGAAACGATGCTGCAAACCAACGTGCTGGGGGTGTTGCGCATGACGCGCGCCGTGCTGCCGCTGATCCCCCCAAGACGCCGGCAGCTCCATTATCAATATGGGCTCTTTCGCCGCGCACACGGCTTATGAGGGCGGCTCGGCCTACTGCGCGGCAAAGGCCGGCGAATTGCAAATCACCCGCGTGCTGCGGCTCGAATTGAACGGCACCGGCATCCGCGTGGGCACGGTGGACCCCGGCCTCGCCGAAACGGAATTCTCGCTCGTCCGCTTCAAAGGCGACGCCGCGCGCGCAAAGAAACCGTATGAAGGAACCAATCCGTTGGTGGCCGAGGACGTCGCGGAGATTCTGGTGTGGGTCGCCAGTCGTCCGCCGCACGTGTGCATTGATGAAATCCTCATCAAACCGACCGATCAGGCGGCCATGCACAAGCTGTATCGAAGAACCACAAAGGAAAATCGCTAGGGTCCAAACTGCTTCGATTGGGGGTCGAGGTGCGCGCGACAAATTTCTTCGGTTAGGCGGCAAGCGCCAGACAATCATTCCTGGCGGCGTGGGTATTGAGACGCGTCTTCCAGAAATCATCGAGCCGGCGGCTGGCGCTGATGCAGCGGAGAGCCAGGATGTTTTGCACTCCGGGTACACCCCAGAACATGCCCGATTGTTTGCAGCGTCCGCCAATG
>Ga0137403_10004792_pt1 | contig 15847 bp, 15 predicted proteins | sample CZOMad2_1_16fung_FD_122057 | JGI IMG/M metagenome (GOLD analysis project Ga0137403, IMG submission 122057) | Vadose zone soil fungal communities from Angelo Coast Range Reserve, California, USA - CZOMad2_1_16fungal (Hybrid Assembly) | ecosystem: Environmental > Terrestrial > Soil > Vadose zone... | reverse complement strand
TTTATTGATGGCGCAGCCACCCCTCCTAATCTAGCCTAATCTAGGAGGGGAATTCAGAGTGACGCTTCGTCTGCCTGACCGCTCGCACAACGAAGTGCAAAAATTGGAGACGTCAATGCGGACAATATGACCCTCTTCCTGCACTGTCATATTCCGGCGCATGACAAAGTGGGCATGATGGGCAAGCTCGTCGTCGGAAAGGGCGGCGAATTAAAAGCGGCACCGCAATTGACAACGCTATCGAAAAACCGAAAGCCTTACCAGGGCGTCGGCACTGTTGTTGCGACGACTCCGCGTGCCGGCCGGCTGATCGTCAACCACGGAGACATTACCGGTTTCATGGCAGCTATGGAAATGAGTTTTCCGGTCACGCCGCCGTCCCTGCTCAACGGGCTCAACGCCGGTGACAAGATTCGTTTCAGTATCGACGGGGCTAGTTCCGCTATTGTCTCCATCGAAGTGATCGAATCCGTAAAATGATAGTTACTGTAGCGGCGGTCTATGACCGCCGGCGGTCACAGACCGCCGCTACAGTGGGGCATGGACTTCACATGGTCATGAAATGGCTTTTGCTTATCCTGGCTCTGATCTCGGTCACGGCTTGCCACGATTCAGTCCAGACGGAACAACCCAAAGCTTCTGATCCCCCGGACGGTTGGGCGGGAACGTATGCCTACTCCGGTTCGGCTGGAGAGACAGCCGGGGGCACGCCGGTCGCCGTCGGCTATCGTCTGGTGCTTGCTGACAAAGCGCCTGGAGAAGGCACATTGATCATCCGTGGATACCAGACGGACGAGACCCTGCGCTGCGAAATCACCGGCACAAAGGATAAGATCGAGATCAAGTTCCGCAGCTATGCCTCCGGCAAAACAACGAACGAATTCGGCGTTCAGCAACACCAACCCGGGAGCGTGTTGTTCACATTGGAGCGAGTTCCGCCGGGCAAGCAGGAGAAATTACTGACGAATTGGAAATCGCTGAGGCCAGACACGGCAAAGTCCGAATCAGGCGAGTACTTCACAAAGATCAGCGGAGCTTGAGATCGATACAGGCGACGGTCAAGAAGAGGTGGTGCAATGCCAACACTAAATGGTTCCGTAGGTAAGGGTGGCCACAATCGCGCAGACGATGCGCGGTTAGTACAACAATTGCTAAACCGATATCGTGGCCCAAGTGCAACTTTGCTGCCAGTGGATGGCGTAGTTGGCAGTCAGACCTTGTTGGCCATCGAGGATTTCCAGCACCGTGTCATGCTGATGAAGAAGCCGGATCAACTGGTCTCGCCGGATGGGCCGGCCTTCAAAGCGTTATGTGGCGGAGATACGCTGGTTTTCAAAATCGCCTGGGGCTCAAAGATAAGTCCGGCTTTTAAACAGAAAGCAATCTGCATCTGCGACGCGTTACAGGTACCTGTGGATTTTCTGATGTCGGCAATGGCGTTCGAATCGGGTGAGACGTTTAGCCCGAAAGTGACTAATGCTGCCGGGAGTGGCGCTGTCGGTCTGATTCAGTTCATGCCTAATACCGCTCACGCGCTTGGCTCGACAACGGAAAAGCTTGCAGCCATGTCGGCTCCGCAGCAACTCGATTACGTGGAAAAGTACTTCTCGCCGAGACGCGGCAAATTGAAGACACTGGAAGACGTATACATGACTATTCTCTACCCTGCTGCGATCGGCTCGAGCCCCGCTGCAACGCTATTCGCGAAACCAGGCGTTACCTACACCCAAAACGTCGGCCTCGACGCCAACAGAGATGGAAAGATCACCGTCCAGGAGGCGGCCGCAAAAGTTCGCGCCAAATTTCAAAAGGGAGTACTGCCGGGATACCTGGGATAGTGTCCCCAGCGGACGGTACGTTACTCCTCGGTTTTCACGACAATCATCAGGCCCGAAGCCCAGGCTAGTCTGGAACACAAAGCCGCTTCGCGTTTCCAAATTTTCAATCAAGGCGGGGATCTTCGGTGCATGGCCTTCCGGCCAGTTGGGCTGCGGCAGAAGATCATCGCAGGTTGCAGTCGTCAAGATCTGTTCACTCGCAGCGTAGAGCCGTAGCCGGATCCAGCCGTGTAGCGCGCTGAAGCGGCCTGAAGGCGGCCAGCAGCGTCACTGCAAGAAAGAACAGCACAACAGAGGAGTACATAGCCGGTGACGCGGGAAGCGCACTGCTGGTGAGACTGCGTATCGTGTTGCCGGCCAGCACCGCCAGACCAAGACCGCCTGCGAGTCCAGCCAGCACCCAGGCCATCGTGGTTACCAGAACGGTCTTGAGGATCGCCTTCCGGCTGGCACCGAGTGCGATGCGGAGTGCGATTTCATTTGTGCGCTGCGATACCAGGCACGAGATCACGCTGTACATCCCGCTGGCGGCCATTGCCAGTGCAAGCAACGCGAACGCGCCCATCAGGAACGCATTGAAGCGCGGCGTGGCAATCGAGTTCGAAAAAACCTGATCCATGGTCGAAACGTTGAACACGGGCTGATCGTGGTAGGAGGAGCGAATCGCATCCTTCACCCTCCTCACAAGTTGAGCCTGCGGCAATGACGAATGCACGAGCACGTAGACGGCCGGCTGAAAATACTGCAGGTACGACGTGTAGAACTGCGGCTCGGGTAACGTCTGCGGACCGCGCACGCGCGCGTCTGCAACGACACCCACAATCGTGATCAGCCCGCCCGGACCATCGTCGATCTGGCGGCCGATCGGATCCGGCCCGATTCCGTGGCTACGCACGAATTCCTCGTTCACGACGGCCACCAGCGGCCGTCCCTTCGCGTCGTCATCGCGGAACGTGCGGCCCGCGACGAGAGGAATGCCAAGCGTGCGGAAATAATCCGGGCTGACGAAGTAACCCCAAGTCGGACGCCGGCTCGCCAGAACTTCGGGCGGCTCGCCGACCATTCGGAAATATCCGCCTCGAAAGGGACGTAATGGAATCGCTGTCGCGACGGCAGCCGAATCCACTCCCGGAATCGCAGCGATCTTCTCCAGGTATTCCTGATACGCCAGGCTCGTTTGCGCCTGCTGGGGCGGCAGCCGCAGTTGCATCATCAACACCTGTTTCGGATCGAAGCCGGCTGGAGTCGAAATCAGGTTCCACAGGTTCTGCCCAATCAGCCCCGCTCCACATAGCAGCAAAACCGAAAGTGCCGCTTCGACGGCGATCATGACATGCCGCCACCAATTGCCCTGTCCGATCGCGGCGCGCGTGGTTAAAGCAGGTCCCAACGTCCACATGCTCCCTTTAACCGCAGGAACGATCGCGAAGGCGATGGCGGAAATCACTAGCGCCGCCAATGTGAACCCGAACAGACGCATGTCCGGATGCGCCGATTCCAGAATCGGGCTACGGACCGGAAGCAGACCAACGAGGAGGCGCGTAATCCAACCCGAAACCAGCAGCCCGATGACGCCCCCGCATGCCGCGAGAACCAGGCCTTCCAGAAGAAACTGCCGGATCAAACGTGTCCGGCTGGCTCCCAGTGCCGCTCGAATCGTGACTTCCCTTGCCCGGCGAAGGGATCGAGCCAAAAGAAGCTGCGCCGTATTCGCGCACGCAATGAGCAGCAGAACCGCAACGCCTCCCAGCAACAACCAGAGCAGCGAACGTTGACTGCCCACGATGGCTTCACGCAACTCGAGCACCCGGAAGGAAAAGTCCCGCGGTTGGCCAGGAGCGATCTGTTCCGAAGGATATAGAGCGGCGGCGATGCTCTCCAATTCAGCGGCTGCCTGCGCCTGCTCACTTCCGTCGCGAAGCCGGGCCAGTACACGCACCGGATCGACGACCCCGTCCACCCCGGGCCGCAACGCGTAGGAAGCCTCAATCGGAAACGGTACGTAGATCTCGGCCGGCTCGGGGATCCGAAGACTCGGATAGTCGAAACTGAAGCCGGGCGGCAGTACGCCCACTACAACACAAGGCTCGCCGTTCAGACGCAAGGACCGACCAACCGCAGCGGGGTCCGCTCCCATCCGGGTTTTCCAGAAGTCGTTGCTCACGATCACCACCTGGTTCCGGCCGGGGCTATTCTCTTCGGGAGAAAACGTTCGGCCCAGCGATGCCCGCACACCAAGCAACGGGAAAAACGACGCTGTTACTCGTGCCGCGAAGACACGCACAGGTTCGTCGGTCCCGGTGAGCTGAAAGTCGCGATGATCCACGAAGGCCATCTGTTCGAGAACGCGGCTGCGCTTGCGGATTTCCAGAAACTCGGCAACACTCGGATTGTATAGATTGACCCCGCCCTGAATTCGCTTGTCGCGCACGCTCCCGATTACAGTGACCAACCGGTCCGCATCCTGATACGGCAGCGGATCCACGAAGGCGGCTTTCAGCAGAGTGAAAATCGCGGCATTGCCGCCGATCCCCAGCGCGAGCACCAGCACAGTGAGAGCAGAGACACTGGCGTCCCGCCGTAAAAGGACGATCCCGTGACGAAGATCTTGAACAGAAGACGCCATCCATTGAATGATGCGCGCAATCATTGAAGGTTCTCCCTTTCAAATTCATCCAGTCTGGCCAGTTTGTGTTTGAACTTTCGCACTTCGCGGTGCCGTGCAAAGAAGGTCAGAACCAGCGCAGACGGCAAAAGGACCCTCGGCACAAGAGGGTTCGTGATGAAGATCGCGTTCCACATCATGAACATAAAGACCACAGCCGGGACGAGGAAACGCCAGGTCAACGCAATGGAACGATACTGGGCTTCGAGCTCCTTCCGATAAAAGTCCAGGCAACCTTTAAATGCAGCATCGGGCGATAAGGTGTGCAGCGGCCAAATCCGGTACCAGGCCTTGTACCCGGCTACGACGGTCACGACCATCATTGCCCCGATAATCACCTGCACAGAAGTGGCAATCCCCCCCGCAATTGCAAGCGTGCCGAGGACCAGAACGAGAAGACCAAGAGCGAACGCAATGATCAGATTGCGACGAACTTTCGCGGGAGCCTTCTGCGCCATGACCCGAACTTCTTCCACCGACATGACCGGATGGTCCCTTCTCTGGCTCTGCCACATCAGCCTTGGATCATTCGCGGGAGTTTCGCCCATCACGGTTGTCCTCCCGCATGGAAGCGGCGAGCCAGAATCGCTTTGATCCGATGAATCTTGCTTCGCACGTTCACCGCCGACATTTCCATGATTTCTCCGATCGCCGCCGCATCGAGGTCCTCCAGATACAACAGCATGATTTCCCGATCCGGCGGACTCAGCCGATGAACCAGCTCAAGGAGTCGTTCGAGATCCATGCGATGGTCCGTCTCGCTGATCTGATCGCCCTGTTGAGGTATGGAGTCGATTTCCTCCAGGCTGAGCAGGAAACGTGAATTTGCCCGGCGCTGTCGAATGACGTACGAAGTGGCTATGTTGTGCGCGATGCGATACACCCATGTACGGAGAGAACATCGCGCTTCAAATTTTTCAAAACTTCGCCACAAAGCCAGGTGAATGTCCTGCAGAAGGTCCCGGCGCCTTTCCAAATCGAGCTCATAAGCCCGGACGAGCCGGTCCAGCGCGTCGCCGTAAGCTGCAGTCGCCTCCCGGTAGAGTTCGTCCTGGCTTTGGCTCACATTAGAGATAGTCGCCGCTCGGAGCGTCCTGTTGCAGGTTTTATTCGGCAGGAAAGTGTAAAGGATCGGGGAAGCACGTGCCCGTCCTCAATCTGAAATCCGCCATCGCCGATACGCAACCGCCAACAAAGATGTGCCATACCCGACAGCAATCCCTCACTCGCCCTCTCACATCCAATATTCCTGACGAGGTTCGACGGCGGCGACAACGTCAACAGAGAGGGTTACATCTTCGGTAACTTCCACCGGTTCCGAGAAAGTTTCATAGGGAATCTTGCAGACATTCAGCTCATAGGTGCCTTTGGGCAACTCCACCTTTGCGAACCCGGTTTCATCCGTCGCAGCGCGGTAGACACCCAGACGCACTTCTGCGTGCTGAACCGGAGTCTGCGTGACTTTCTCCGTAACCTTGACTGTTACTGTGTGTTCCGGCGGCTTGACGATGATGAGGCTGAAGGTGGAAAACGCCGGTTCGTGCGGCAGTTCCAATTCGCGAGCCGTAAATCGCACTGCCCAGGAGTGTGTTCCTTCTGTATCCGGCGCAGTGAAATCCAGATCCGTCCAATAGAGTCCGCTGGTGCCTGGCCATGCGGCCGCACCGACTCTTCCGGTCGCCTTCGTGGCTCCTGTTTCATTGTGGACTTCGATTTGTTGGCCTGTGAGCTGGCACCCGGCGGAGCACCGGAGGCCGACCTTCATCTTCGATGAACGACCCATCACCATCGGGCACGGAATATCCCATATCGCAAGGCTGGTGTTGTGGGGCTCGGCTTCCGGCGTCATTTCTGTTTAAGGCTGGTGTACACCGCCTCAACGAACATATCCGTTGTCCAGGGACCGGTGATTGCGCCAAAGCGATCGTCATAGTCCGCGGTGACTCTTGCGGCCTTGACCTGTTCCAGGGTGGCGTTCTTCCTGATCATGTCCTGAACGCGATCGCGAATGATGACGAGCATATCTCGATATTCCGCGACTTCCCACTCATCGCATAAGCGTCCACGCCCGGGAATGATGAGTGTCCCACCTTCCTCGTCGTGGTCGTAAACGGTTCGGTCGAGAATGAAGTTGAGCGCCCGGATCTCCCCTTGCAGGCTGCCGCCGTTTTTCGAATCGATGAACGGATAGCTCGTCGTCGAAAAGATGTCGCCGGTGGCGATGACGTCGGAGCGGCGGAAGTGGACAATGCTGTCACCATCCGTAATTGCATTCGGTTGGTGGAAGATCTCAACCGCTTCTCCATTGTGGTGCTTCCTTCTGCGGCCGCTCAGAAAAGTGTCGCTGGGCCAGCCTATCGCCGGCATTGCAGCAGCGCCCGTAAGCGCGCTGAGCCGGTCTTGAACATTCTGGTGACCGATGACGGTGGCACCCTGGCCTGCGTCGGCAAACTGGTTGGAGAAAAACGAACCAACAACGCTGGCGTCGTGGCCGGCTTTTTGAAGCTTCACGTTGCCCCCGGTATGGTCCGGATGGAAGCTCGTGTTGACGATGAATTGAATCGGCCTTTCGCTGAGCTTGCGGATCGCCGCGATGACCTTATCGGATAGCTGTCCCGCGCCGGTATCGACGACGAGCGGACCTTCGTCGCCCACCTGGACGGCAATGTTGCCACCGTCGCCAACGAGCATGTACAGATTACCCTGCACCGGCAAAACATGGATTTCACCGTCGTGCGGATCCGGATCCACCGCCCGGCTCGCGCGCGAAGGGCCGGAAGGAAACAGCTTCGCATTGGCGGCGGCGTCTGCAGCGCGCGCGTCTCGTACCTTTGCCGGAAATTCCGGGTACATCGTTTCCGCACCGCCAAGAGCTCCCAACACTGGAACTTTATTTTTATCGGCGTACTCCCGGAGGAACGGATTCTGACCGTACAAGTAACTCGCGATGTCGTCATCCGGTCTGCCAACGATTTGCTCGGCGTCATCACAGGCGTACAGGAAAGCAAAGGGATCGCGCAGACTGCGAAGCATCACGGCAGTTTTGCTGAAAGGCTCAGTCAGATAGATCGGGTCCGTGGTCACGGCGAAATGCGTGAGGCGATCGCCGTGCCGGATAAAATGCTCGACAACCGTGGCTTCATCACTTTGCAACGCCCCGTTGGACCGGTGCCAGCCGCGCTTGATATGCGTTGTCTGGACTGTGAGGATGTGCCCTTCATACTTGCCGGTGGAGAATCCGGACCAGGTATGTTGCGCGTAGGCTGGAGGGTGGGGCCGCCCGTCCATCCAAATCGTCCGGAGGCCCTCACTGATCTGACCGTACATCTTGATTGCGACCAGACGCTGTGTGTTGGGATCTCGGTCTTCCCAGAACCGGTAGTTTCCGGGGGCATAAAAAAAATATGGCGGAACGTAACCCGCGCACTGCTGTTGCCGCACGGTAATTCGGCTCGCGTTCCAGGACAGCGCATAAATGCGGGCGTCGTCATTGAGCGGAATCCCGCCCCAGTCCACCATCGCGCCTGCCGCTGTCCCCAAGCCGGGATCCTGATGGCGGCCGGGAAACCATGACCCCGAAAGGTCGATGCCCGACACTGGCGGGCCAATGGTTTGGCCAAAAGCCGGAACGATCATCAGCAACAACAGCCCAATGACCGTGGAGACGCGTTTCATCTGAACTCCTCCGCTCCTGCGTAAATAGTGGAGGAATCATACTGAACGCCGGGAACACAATGCAACGGTGCGCCGGAGTGGAACGCGGGCTAAAGCCCGCGACTACATTTAGCCGAGACGTGATTCCAAATGTAGTCGCGGGCTTTAAGCCCGCGTTCTGTTCCAGGAGCTTGTGCTATCCTTCACGACACTCAGGATGGGGAAGAGAAATGAAACGTTTGCTGGTCGTGCTAGCCCTTTCTTTACTTGTCAACGCAGGCCTTTTCAGCCAGGGCCGGGGAGGGGGCCAGCGAGGAGCGCCACAGCCGCCTCGAACACCCAGGGCGATGGCCCCATTTGACATGAGCGGCTACTGGATATCCGTCGTGACGGAAGACTGGCGCTGGCGGATGTTCACTCCGCCAAAGGGAGACTACGCGGGCGTTCCCTTGAATCCCGACGGCCGCAAAACAGGAGATGCCTGGGACCCGGCGAAGGATGAGGCCGCAGGAGAGCAATGCAAGAGCTACGGCGCCGCAAACATCATGCGCCTGCCTGGCCGCCTGCACATCACCTGGCAGGATGATCAGACGATAAAGCTCGAGACGGATGCCGGAACGCAGACTCGTATGTTCTACTTCGGCGCCCCTCAGAAGCAGGGTGATGACTGGCAGGGTATTTCCAAAGCGTCGTGGGAACTCACGCCGGCAGTCGGAGGGTTTAGTTTTGGCGGCGGCGGCCAGACGGAGGGGACAGGTTCCCTGAAGGTCGTCACTACCAGGCTCAAGCCTGGATACCTGCGCAAGAATGGGGTTCCTTACAGCGCAAACACGACACTAACTGAATATTATGATCTGGTTAAAGAGCCTGACGGTGATTTGTATCTCGTGATCACAACGACGGTTGAGGATCCCACGTACCTCTCTGAACCCTACCTCACCAACGCACACTTCAGAAAGCAGGCGGACGCAACAGGTTGGAACCCGACGCCGTGCACGGCGAAATAGCTGAGTAGAAGCACCCCTCCTAAGTTAGGAGGGGTGCTGCTGAGTCCGTCACTTCTGGCCTCCACTATGACGGGATTCCGGTTCAGGATCGGAAACGATACTGGAGAAGATGTCTTCACTTCCCTTGCGAGTGTCCGTCCAGGCGACGAGAACATCACCGAAGGTCACGGCGATTGCAGTGCGGTCTCCAAGGTTGGCCACAAGATTACGCGACAGGTTGGACCTCGAGTCATTCGAAGAAATGGTTGTGATGCGTTGAATCTCGAATGAGTCTGCCCTGGTGGATCTGGCCCAAAACACGTCTGCAGATTCAGAATCGCTGCCTAACCGAGTGTCATAGTAACTAATTTTCACGCTGCTGTTGGAATCGACAGTAATGGCAGGGCCGAACTGATCCGCACCGGCTGCATCCTTATTAATAGTCCTCACCCGCCAGGATTTCCCGCGATTCGAAGAACGGGCGAAATGGATTGTCATCCCGTCGACTCTATCCGCGAAAACCGCATACACGCGATCCTCATTGTTCGGATCTGCCGCGAGGCTCAAATTCGGAGCCGCACCCAGCTCCGGCATCGCGGTGATCTTCCGCGCAAAGCCGATGCCGGTTCGGGCGATCTCCTGAGGCTCAGCGAACCTGATCCTGAAGTGCGGCGAAGACGTCATCATCAGCCTTCCACCGGTGTTGTAAGGCGGACGGGAATCAAATCCCCACTCATCCCATCCGATATAAACCGCGGTTTTGCTCAGCGCCAGGGTTGGCGAACTGACCAGCGCGTCTGCGACCACAGTCGTAACGGCGCCGAAGAGTCCACGCTCCTCGGACCGCGCCACGTTGATGCTGTAACGGCCCGTTCTGGTGGAGAAACTGTCCCACGCCACGTAGCGGCCGGCGCGAAATCTGATTGCAATCACCGGCCGGCTGTCGATTACACCTTCCGAAGCCAGATGAGAACTGATTGCGGTGGGCGAACTCCAGTTTACTCCGTCGCTCGATTCGCTGATCACCACGGCGTTCGCGGAGTCCGCAAGATTTGATAACGTGTAGACGACGGAGAGCCTGCCCAGCGTATCAAAAGCAATTGCCGGATTCTGAGCTACAAGGAACTCCTGCTTCCCGAGAGAGCGGCTGAGGTTCGCGGCACGCCAGGTCTTTCCGCCATCGTCGCTCGTACTCACTCTCACGGATCCGGACGCGTAATCGTTGCCGGCAATGGCAATACGGTTGGGAATGAGGGGGTCCACAGCAACCGCCGGGCGAGACTGGGGCCCCGCTCCGGCAATAACGCTTCCGCTGTCTTGAGACGTTTCCGAAACTTCAAATCCGAATCGCTGAAGCCAGGTCGTTTTTCCGGCAGACGCCGCCAGGCTTAGCTCCTTGAGACCTGCATCCTCCGGAGCTGCCGCGCTTCCCTGTTGGACGGCATAGAAATCAACGAAGATGCTGAACTGCTGGCGTGAACCGATGCCCACGAGAAATGAAAGCAGTACAGATGCGCCTGTTCCCAGCGATTCTATCGCTAACTTTTGGACATCACCCACATGTCCGAAACCGTTGTCGGCAGTAAGTAAAACATTCGGTTGGCTGGGCATCTGGTCGGGTCCAAGCTTGCTCAAATTGATCAATTTGAAAAAGAGCGGGGCCGAGATCGGCGGACCGTTGTTGGTCAGTATAAAACTGAGAGCGTATCTGCCGACAAGGCCCGCCGATGGAGTGGCGTCGTAAATTGCTCCGGTGAGAGCAAATGAAATATTGCCCGGGATCACACCAGAAACACCCATCGTGTAAAGCCGGCTTGCGTAGCGGTTCTCGGAGTCGACGATGCTGACCGTGAAGGCGGCAGTGCCTGAAGTCGTGGGGGTCCCGCTGATTACTCCTGTCGAGCCATTCAAAGAAAGTCCGGTTGGCAGGGCGCCTCCCACAAGGTTAAAGGTATAAGGCCCGACACCACCGGCTGCAGTCAGCGTCCCGATGTATACGCTTCCAACGATTCCGGCGGGAAGCGTCGGAGGAGAGACCGACATCGGAATCTCCGACCACTCCATGGCCGTCGTGCCGTCCCATGACGGGTTGTGCGGTGTGCCTGTTGCTTTTTTGTCCGTGACGTCGCCCGGTCGCGGATCCGTATTGAGATACCAGATGAGATTTTGCCCGGCGGTCGTGGATTTCGGTACGTCGATTTCTGCTTGAATGTCGGAAAGTGAAAGAAGTCCGGAGTAGATCTGGATGCCGCGGATGATACCGTTGAATTCTTCCCACCCCGGATACCCGCCCCATGACTGTCCATTGAAATCCGGCGCCTGCCCAATCACGATCGCCGGTGTGGGCGGGTTTTTCTTTGCCCACGCAGGGTCGTCAACGGTTTCCTCAATGACTTTGCTCCTATCCGGCCAGTCCCAGTAGAACTCGTGATGAGTGATGGAAGATGACTCACGCCAGACGCGGATCGCCTGTGTGTGCCAGCGATTCCATTCGACTTCGGTGTCACTGACGAAATCGTTGCCATTGACCGAAATCTCCCACTGACCAGGACCGGTGGGCGCAGGAACGGGATACGGATGCATGCCGTAGTAAGTATTCGCGTTGCCGTTATCCCAGTCGAACCTTCCATCGTTGCCCCAGAAAAACGTCGTGTAGTAGAGAAAGTCTCCGTGTTCGCTGGTCTTTTCGCGTGGGTACACTTTGAAAATGTAGGTGGCGTCGTAGATGGGGAACGGGTTGTGCCAGTACAGCATGCGGCGCACGGCCCCGTCGCCAGGCCATTCGAGGCCATACGACAGGGTTTGGGCCCTGGCAATTGGGTTGTGAAAAAAGCCAAAAGCGAACAGGCAGCCCGCAACAAAAACAATTACCCGCCTGGGCCTGAATTGTAATTTTCCTTCACCTCGTCCCACAGAGCATCCGCTTTCTCAACGTCAGCGTTCGCAACGCAAAACAACGATATAAGCACAGATAGGGTTTTGTGGCTATGGCCTTGTGTCTCTGTGTTTAACCTATCGTGCCGTGCAAGGTGAGGGAGTCCAGCTCGAGCCGTTGGGAAGTTTTTGAAGTGATACGTGACGATGTACGGCTGGGTCAGATATTGCGGATCCTCGATCATCTGTGAAAAAACGATCCACTCGCTGTTGTCGAGTTCCTTGTGAACGCGGAAGTGCTCGGTCATGATTGCGCCGCCGCTGTAAGGCATGCCGTTTTTCCAGTAATATCCCGGCTTCATATTCGTCGTGACGACTTTCAGATTGCTGCCACGCGCCTGTTTTCAAGTCAAGCCAGCATAACGCGGGCTAAAGCCCGCGACTACATTGGGAATCAACGCACTTCTGAATGTAGTCGCGGGCTTTAGCCCGCGTTTATACGGTAAAGAGATAAGATATCCACGGGAGGATTACCATGAAACCTGTTTCCTTAGTCTTGATATTGATCCTCGGCTTCGCGTCGTGGGCGGTAGCTGGAAATATCTATGGGAGCATCACGGAAGGCGGCAAGGCCATTGCCCAGGGAGTAAAGCTGGAAGTCGCGTGCGGGGCAAACAAGTATGGTGCCGAGACGGACGCGAATGGAGCTTTCAAATTGTTCGCGAAGGATCAAGGCAAGTGCATGCTGAAGGTTACTTATCAGGGTCAGTCGCCTTCTTTTGAGATCAACTCCTTCGAAGGCTCGGTGCAATACGATCTGGTTTTGGAAAAGCAGGGCGGGCAATACGTTCTGAAGAGAAAATGACCACCGAAAAAAAGGAAAAAGATTATTGGGACAAGGTGGACGTCATTCTGCGTCCCCTGAACGGATTGCTGACGGCGCTTGCCGTCGGCCTGCTTGGCTACTACACCTCCGGCATCGTTCGCCAGCAGGAAACGCGGGATTCCAATGAGCGTGTCTATACGCAACTGATGAGCAGCCGCGAGCAAGCCGACACCGGTTTGCGCAAGGACATGTTCCTTTCGATCATTTCTGTATTCCTGCGGCCGGAACCGGCAGCGCTTGAAGCCAAAATGCTCAACCTGGAAATGCTGGCGTACAACTTCCACGAGTCGCTGAATCTAAAGCCGCTCTTTGCTCATGTCGACCGGCAGATCGCGGGATCGACCGGGCGGGAAAAGGCCGATTACGTCACCCGGCTGAACCAGGTCGCGAAGGAAATAACGACCCGGCAACTCCTGCTGCTCGAGCAGGTGGGCCAGAAGTTTGGCCGCACCGTGGATTTTGAAAAGCTGAAGGCAAATCCGGGCGGCCTGGAACTGGAACCGGAGAAGCTGAAGCTGGACAACATGGAAAGGGAATTTACGATCACTGTCCTCGACGTGGATCCGCAGCGCCGGGATATCCGGATGGAACTGGGGGTGCGCACGTCGGGAGAATCCGCCGCAATGCAGCAAAGACGGACGTTTCACGTGGGATATTACGATTTCCCCATGATCGATAACACGCGGCTCTCGGGCGACCAGCGCGCCGCTGTTGTCGTCAACCAGCTCAACGAAGCGGGAGCCGATCTTACGCTCGTTTACTTCCCCGGTTCATATGCCAGCCTGAGGGAAAAGGTCTCTTACGATGAAGTAGTGGAGAAACTTCGGATGCTGGGAGAATCCCGGTAGGGAGATTTTGAAATTGGACGAATCCTGCATCTCAAATCCGAAATCCGAAATCTCCAATTGGACTGGTCCAATCTGATATTTCGGATTTCGGATTTGAGATGCAGGATTCGTCCAATTTCAAAATCTCCCCTGTCCCCGAATTAAGTATACTGCCCGCATGCGCTGCACAATTCTTGTCCTCTCCTGTCTCGTCCTTACCTTCAGGCCGCAGGAAGCATCGAGTCAGAATCCCGCAGCGGCGGACTGGCCGGCATACGCCCGCGATTACGGCTCGACGGGATACTCGCCGCTTTCGGAGATCAAGCCCGAAAACGTATCCACCCTGAAGCAGATCTGTTCCTACTCCTTGCCGGAACAATCGACATTTGAAAGCAGTCTCCTCGTTTTGAATGGAACGATGTATTTCGCGACAAGCGAGTACACGTACGCCCTGGACGCATCCAACTGCGCTCTGCGGTGGCGCGTGCGGCATCAGATGCAAAATCCGGGCCGCACAGTGCGAGGTGTCGCGATTGCCGGGAACCGGCTGTATCGCGGATTCAGCGATGGTAACGTGATGGCCTACGACCTCGGCAGCGGTGATCAGCTCTGGACCACCAGACTCACGGAAACTGATGGCAGGCCTGCAACGATTGCGGCGTCGCCGGTAGCCTGGAATGGAATGGTCTTTATCGGCACGTCCGGAGCGGAAAGAGCTTGTGGATGCATTCTCGCCGGCCTGGATGCCAACAGCGGACGCGTCATGTGGACTTTCCCACTGGTCCCGACCGGAAATGCGCCGGGCGCAGAAACCTGGCCGAAGGGCGTGCGCGTGGGAGGAGGCTCGGTCTGGACTGCGCTCTCAATCGACACGAACTCCGGCACACTGTATACATCCACGGGAAATCCGGGGCCGGATTTCTTCGGCGACTACCGGCCGGGCGCCAACCTTTATACCGGCTCGATTGTCGCGCTCGAGGCCAGGACTGGCGCTCTGCGCAGTTGGTATCAGCTCGTGCCGCACGATGTCCACGACTGGGATCAGGCTGCGGCGCCTGCACTGGTTACTACCAGGCGAGGCAGGCGCCGCGCCATGGCTGCGGGGAAGGACGGATATCTCCACGCTATCGACATCGACAACAAAGCAGTCGCATGGAAGACACCCGTAACCAGCATCGTGAACGTCGACGCCCCACTGACGCCTGAAGGCACTTTCTTCTGCCCGGGCACAGCGGGCGGCGTCCTGTGGAATGGTCCGGCATTTTCGCCCGAAACCAACCTGGTCTTCGTTAACAGCATCGATTGGTGCACCACACTGAAGCTCGACACAAAGTCACCCGTGTTTGAGCCCGAAAAGCAATTCCTCGGCTCGGCCAATGCTTTTGGCGAGAAGGACGAGCGCAGGAAGGGCTGGATCACGGCCGTTGATGCGGACACGGGAGTTGTTCGATGGCGCCACGAGACTCCGGCGCCGATGGTTGCCGGAATCGCCGTGACTGCCACCGGACTCGTATTCACCGCGGGTCTCGACGGCGACTTGCTGGCATTCGATGCCGCCTCAGGAAAGGTGCTGCATCGATTGCCAACACAACAGCCCGCAGGCGGCGGCGTCATCACTTATGAGACCGGCGGGAAACAACGGATAGCCGTCGCCACGGGTCTGCAAGACACCATCCTCCAGACGAACGGCAAACCCGTCATCATCGTGTACGGGCTGTAGGAAAGGCTCGCCTCCGTGTTTTCATTAGTTCGGGTAGAAATCCGGTTGAGCGCGTCGACGCCCTGGATGTCATTCCTTCAACAACCGGGCGCATTCGTTCAACTCTGGCTGGTTCAGTTCGGATATGAGCCAATAGGTCATGCCGGATTTGGTCCAGTGGATCAGGTTGTAACCCTGGAGCGTCAGTTGGTTCTCTTGCTTGACGGTGCCGCCATTCGACGGCCAAACAAACAAATTAATGAAATGCTGGCTGCGCTGGTAAACGAGTGCTGCGACAGGCCGGTTCTCGAGGTATTCCAGCCGGCCGCCAATCAATCGAAATCCTTGCTCGGTTAGATCTTTCACTGGCGGTGAATAATCGAGCTTGCCGCCAAACCATGGCTTCACGGTGTGACTA
>Ga0137403_10004791_pt1 | contig 15851 bp, 9 predicted proteins | sample CZOMad2_1_16fung_FD_122057 | JGI IMG/M metagenome (GOLD analysis project Ga0137403, IMG submission 122057) | Vadose zone soil fungal communities from Angelo Coast Range Reserve, California, USA - CZOMad2_1_16fungal (Hybrid Assembly) | ecosystem: Environmental > Terrestrial > Soil > Vadose zone... | reverse complement strand
GACCGAGCTATAGGCACATCGAACCGGAGCTCTTTCAGGAATCGCAGACGCATGTTGCCTAGGTTATAGCCCCAGTCGTACCGACGATTCAGATCGATAGTGGCCACCGCCGCGGTGCCCTGCTCAGTCGTAGACGCCAGGATCTCGCCCTTCGCCTGGCTCATCCCTCCAGCATCCCGTCGTCCGATGCCATCGCGATCGACCCCACCGTCCTCGCCTATACCGCCATTCTCTGTTGCGTAGTCGGAATCCTGTTTGGCATCGCTCCGGCGTGGGAAGGCTCAAAAGCCGCCCTAACCGAAACGCTAAAGGAAGGTTCGCGCGGCAGCAGCGGAGGTTTCGGCAACCATCGCGCCGTGCTGGTCGTGGTCGAGACTGCTCTCGCTTCCATGCTCTTCATCGGCGCGGGACTGTCTCTGCGAAGCCTGTGGCACGCCGAGACTGTGAGCCCAGGCTTCAATCCCGAAGGCGAGCTAACGTTCCGCGTCGCCGCACCCGCGCAGTTTTCCGGCGATCGAATTCCACTTTTCTACCAGCAGGTATCGGATCGACTACGCGCCCAGCCGGGTGTGCAATCAGTCGTCCTGGCGCGCAACCTTCCCATGAGTGGAACCGATCCCTCAATGGCCATCGAGATCGAAGGCACTCCGCCCCCTCCGTCGCAGATTCCCATCGTCTCCCGCCTTCGCGCCATCGGCCCCGGCTACTTCAATGGCCTCCAAACATCCTTATTAAGCGGTAGGGAATTCTCTGAGCACGACACGGCAGCCTCTCTGCACGTCGCCGTCGTCAGCGAGAGCCTGGCCAAACTCTACTGGCCCAACGAAAATGCATTAGGCAAACGCATTAAGCCCGCCATGCCTGGAGGTGACTGGTTCCTCGTAGTCGGAGTCGCCGCCGATGTCCATCACTGGGCCGCCGACGTCGATATCGAGCCCACCGCCTACTATCCCTACAATCAAATGCCACCCGCTTTTTTGCCTCTACTCGAAGGCAGCATGAGCTTCGCCGTCCGAAGCCAGACCTCCTCTGGTCTGCTGACCTCGATTCGGAACGCAGTTGAAGACGTCGACAAAACCGTGCCCCTCTACGACATCAAGAGCATGGAGGAAATGGTCGAGGAATCCGGCTCGCTGCGCCGCCTCGATATGTGGCTGATCGGCGCATTCGCAGGCCTAGCTCTGGTTCTCGCTGCAGTCGGCATTTACGGCGTCATGGCGTACTCGGTTTCGCAGCGTACGCGCGAAATCGGCATCCGCCTCGCCCTGGGCGCACAGGGCCGCAACGTCTTGTTGCTGATTCTGAAACAAGGCGCCAAGCTGGCTCTTGTTGGAGTGTTTGTGGGGTTGGTCGGCGCGCTTGCACTCGCACAAGTCATGGCGAGCATCGTCTTCGGTGTGAGCCCAAGGGACCTGGCAACTTTTTCAGTCGTACCTTGGTTGGTTCTGGTACTGATTCTCGCCGCTTGCTACATCCCAGCCCGTCGCGCCACCAAAGTGGACCCGGTGGTGGCGCTACGTTACGAGTAAGGAGTCTCGCATGAACGGTTTGTTCCAGGACATCCGCTACGCTCTTCGCCAGTTACGCCAGAGCCCAGGTTTTGCCGCCATCGCGGTCTTGACCATCGCCCTCGGCATCGGCGCGACTACCGCCATGTTCACCGTAGTCAACGCCGTTTTGCTTCGCCCTCTGCCCTTTCGCGATCCGCAGCGCTTGCTCGCCCTCAGTGAATACGACACTCGCACCGGCGATCCCGGAAGCGCAACCGGCAGCGATTCCTACGCCAACATCGCCGACGTTCGCATTCGCAGCCATTCCTTCGAAGATGCTGCTGCCTTTGATTCGAGTGAAGGCGCTCTCACCGGTACGGGCGAACCGCTCCACGTCAATTTCGCCCACGTCAACACCAGTCTTTTCCGCTTGCTCGGCGTGCAGCCGTTCATGGGCCGTGATTTCCGTCCTGAAGAGGATCAGCCGGGTCACTACGTCGCCGCCGTTAGCTACACATTCTGGCGCACCCGTCTGAATGGGGACGCAGGCATCATCGGCCGCATCATCAATCTGAACGGGCGCCCCTACACCGTGATCGCCGTCATGCCCACTGGCTTCCAGTTTCCCATCGCCTCCGAAGCCCGTGACCTATGGCTGACCTTCTCGCGCCCCGCCGAATCCGATGCCCCCGACGATACACCCGTCATCCGGCAGCGCGGCAATCATACCTTCTCGGCCATTGCTCGGTTGAAACAAGGCATAACTATTCAACGAGCCAACGCGGATCTGAAATCCATCGCATTGAGCCTCGCGCACGAATATCCCGGCTCCAACGCTTTCAGTGGCTTTGCTGCCAGGCCTGAGCTCGACTTCTTGGTGGGCGATACGCAGACTCCTCTGTTCATTCTCCTCGCTGCCGTGGCCCTCGTCCTGTTGATCGCCTGCGCCAATGTTGCCAACCTGCTGCTGGTGCGCAGCAGTGGCCGCGCCAGAGAAATCGGCCTGCGCGCCGCTCTCGGTGCGAAACGCTTCCGAATTGTCCGGCAGTTGGTCACCGAATCGGCGGTCTTGTCGGTCGGCGGCGCGATACTCGGCATCGTATTCGCCTCGGCCATGCTTCAGGCAGTAGTCAGCTTCTACCCGGCCAACCTTCCTCGCGCGGGCCAAATCACTATGGATTACCGTGTCCTCTTATTCAGTGCGGCGTTGGCAGTCCTCACGGGAATTCTCTTCGGAGTCGCCCCGGCGCTCCGTGTTTCATCGCCCAATCTCGCAGCGGCCATGCGCGATGGCGTCCGCACCACCAGCGGACCCGCCGCCAGCCGCTTTCGTTCCGCTCTGGTCATCGGCGAAATTGCCCTGGGCGTAATGCTCCTCGTCGGCGCAGGACTGCTCTTGCGCAGCCTGCATCGTCTCTCTCATGTCGACCTCGGGTTCAGTCCCGAACATCTGTTAACCGCGAACTTCGACTTGTCGGAAACCCGCTACAACCCCGATCAGCAAGACCGTTTCATCCATGACCTCCTGGAGCGATTGAGAGTCCTCCCCGGCGTGACCGCCGCTTCGGGAGCGATGCCCCTTCCCCTCGGCGGTTCGTCCTGGGGAATTTCTTTTAATTTTCCCGACCACCCCGTCCCCGAAGAGAGCGAACCCACCGCGGGCGTCTATGTGGTCTCTCCCGGGCTCTTCGAAACCATGAAAATCCCACTGGTTCGCGGCCGTACGTTCGATGGTCGCGATCAACGCAACTCCGCCCCGGTCGTCATCGTCACGCAGTCTTTTGCGCAGCAGTTTTTTCCTGGTGAAAATCCCGTTGGCCGCCGCATCAAAATGGGCGGAGGCGAGGGCCCTGCTCGCCAGCGCTACATGACCCGCGAGATTGTTGGTGTGGTTGGAGACATAAAAAGCAGCAATCTCGACAAGGAGCCGGTCCCCGCTTATTACGTGCCCCTTCCACAACTCATGTGGGGACCTCCGACTCTTGTGGTCCGCACCGCCGCGGAACCCTCCACCGTTGTGGAAGAAATTCGCAAAGTGCTCGCAACAATGGATGGCGACGTACCCCTCTACGCGGTCCGTACCATGGACGACTATCTCGCCCTCAACCTCGGGCGCGCGCGTTTTCAAACCCTCTTACTGGGACTCTTTGCCGCGCTCGCTCTTGTGCTCACCGCGGTCGGGCTCTACGGGGTCATGGCGCAAACAGTCGCCCAGCGCACCCATGAAATCGGCGTGCGCATGGCCATGGGAGCTACCCGCGAAAATGTACTGGCGATGGTATTGGGCCGCGGCACCCTGCTCACCCTGGCAGGAACCGCGATCGGCATCGCCGGAGCCTTTTCCTTCGCCAAACTCATTGAGTCACTCCTCTACCAGATTCCGCCCCGCGATCCACTGACTTACGTCAGCGTATGCGCGGTCCTGGCTCTCACAGCGGTCATAGCCAGTTATGTGCCTGCGTTACGCGCCACCAGAGTCGACCCGATGGTCGCGCTGCGCTACGAGTGAGGAAACTATGGAAACCATTTCTCAAGATGTTCGCTACGCTCTGCGCACGCTCCTCAAGAGCCCCGCGTTCACGACAGTCGCTGTGCTCACGCTCGCCCTCGGAATCGGCGCCAACACTGCCATCTTCAGCCTCGTGGATGGCATTCTCCTCGTGCCCCTGCCCTATTCCAAACCCGAGCAGTTGGTCAGCGTCACTGGCTTCTATCCAAAGGGTGCGTTTGCCGCCATGCGTGAGCAGGTCCATACCATGGACGTCGGGGCCTACGCCGAAGGCCACGAATTCAATTTGACCGGCCTCGGGGAAACAGTCCGCCTGACGGGCACACTCGTATCCGCCGAACTTCTCTCCGTCCTTGGCGCGCGCCCCGAACTCGGCCGGACGTTTTATCCCGGCGAAGACCGTGCTGGCCAGGACAATTATGTCGTCCTAAGCCACGCTCTTTGGGAGCAGCGTTTCGGGAAGGACCCTGCCATCATAGGCCGCTCGGTGGAACTTGAAGGCCTGAGCCGGCAAGTCGTCGGTGTCATGCCCGCCGACTTTCGTTTCCCGTCCACGAAGACACAAGTTTGGATCCCCCTGCATAACGATCCGGGAAACGTTCCCACCTATTGGGCCGGGGACTTCATGCCGGTGATTGGACGCCTTCGCCCCGGCGCGTCCATCCCGCAGGCGCATGCTGAGATCCGTATGTTTCAAACCCATGTCGGCGCGCTGTTTCCTTGGCAGATGCCCGCCGCATGGAATGCCGATGTCAGCGTGGTCCAGTTAAAGAACGCCATGGTTTCTGGTGCACGCAACCGGCTCTTCATGCTTCTGGGTGCTGTGGCGCTGGTCCTCCTGATTGCTTGTGCCAACGTCGCCAATCTAACTCTCTCTCGCTCCGCATCCCGGCAGAAGGAAATCGGTATTCGCTCCGCACTCGGTGCGGGACCACAGCGCCTGATCCGGCAGCTTCTCACCGAAAGCGTGGTGCTGGCAGCGGTCGGTGGCTTCCTCGGGCTCGTCGTCGCCACCTTCGGACTCTCCTTGCTGAAAACGGCACTCCCTGTCGATATGCCTCGTTTGATGGATGTTCACATGGATTGGCGGGTGTTGATCTTTACCGCGGCCCTTACGCTCTTCACCGGATTTGTCTTTGGCCTGGCCCCGGCGCTTCAATCATCGCGCGCTGTCCTCTCGGAAACCCTCAACTCGGGCGGGCGCGCTGCCGCGATTTCGGTATCCCAGCGCCTCCGCAGTTCGTTAGCGGTTGGTGAAATCGGGTTTGCCGTTCTCTTGGTCGTTGCCGCAGGACTTCTGATCCGGAGTTTCTGGGCTCTGTCCCACGTTGACCCAGGTTTCCAACCGGAGCATGTCTTCACCGCACACATCACTCCGAACGAATCTTTCTGCAGCGAACCCGCACGCTGTCTCACGTTCTATCGCAGCGTGTTGGACCAGGTTCAGTCCGCTCCGGGAGTGAAAAGCGCCGGACTGGTGAATACGCTTCCGCTCGGAGGCCGAGTCGCCAAACGCTCGTTGCAGATTGAGGATTTCACCACAGCCCCAGCTCAAGCCCCACTCGTCTGGCTCAACACCGTCAGTCCCGGCTATTTTCATGCGATGGGCATTCCTGTCCTCTCGGGCACAGGCTTTACCCGCGCCGATGAATCCGGCGACTCTCTCGTGGCGGCTGTGTCCGCAACCACCGCACAGCGCATCTGGCCAAATCAGATTGCCGTCGGTAAGCACATTCGTTTCGTCGGCGAAAACGATTGGCGCACCGTCGTCGGAGTGATCGCGGACGTTCGAGCTTACGATCTGCAAAAGAATGTTCCCGACTTCTTCAACGGCGGCATGATCTATGTCCCTTACAGCCCCAAGGCGACTCTGGAAGATGGCCGAGTACCCGCCGAAATGACGATCGCCGTCCAGACAGCCTCGGATGACGCTCAAATGGGCGCCACGTTGAGCGGGATCGTTACCACCCTCAATCCGGAAGTCCCGGTGAGCGAACTCAAAACCATGCGGACGGTCGTTTCCGAGGCCGTGTCTTCACCAGCCTCCACAACATCCCTGATTACCGCCTTCGCTGGCCTGGCCCTAGCGCTGGGCCTGATCGGAATCTATGGCGTTCTCTCGTTCTTGGTATCAAAACGCACACGGGAGATCGGCATCCGCATCGCCTTGGGGGCGCAGCGTCAGCATGTTCTGTGGCTGGTTCTGAAGGAAGGTGCGAAATTCTCTCTCAGCGGCATCAGCCTTGGCCTCGTGGGATCTTTCGCGATCACTCGCTGGCTGGCCAGTGAACTCTATGGAGTCGGCCCCATGGATCCCGTTACCTACGTCGGCGTCGCGATCGCAATGGCAGCAGTCACCATGTTCGCTTGCTATGTGCCCGCCCGCCGAGCGATGCGCGTGGATCCACTCATTGCGCTTCGGTACGAATAGGAGGACAGACAATGAACGGACTTCTTCATGATCTCCGCTACGCCATTCGCCAATTGCGAAAGTCCCCCGGCTTCGCGCTCACGGCCATGCTCTCGATCACGCTCGGAATAGGCGCCACCACGGCCATCTTCAGCGTCGTCTACAGCATTCTGCTCGATCCCTATCCCTACCGCGACGCTGACCGCATGGTCCATGTTCAGCTCCAGGATAAGAACACCGAGCGAAACCTGCTCTCCGTGAATGCCTCCGAGTATGAAGAGCTCCGCCGTGCTTCTTCCCTGGACGATGTCTTTCTTCAAACTCAGCAGACACAGACGCTGACCGGCGCACAGTTCCCGATCTCGGTACTCGTCGGACAATACACACCGAATCTGTTCACCTACATGGGTGTTCCGCCGCTATTAGGACGCGGCTTCACATCAGCCGACGCGCCCGGCGGCAAAGGAAACCCCGTCGCCGTGCTCAGCTACTTGTTCTGGCAGCGCCAGTTCCCAGGGAATCGCAATGTGGTCGGGCAGACTATCGAACTCGGTCACAAGCTGTATACCGTCATCGGAGTCGCCGCTCCCCGCTTTACTTGGGGTGATTCCGACGTCTACATCCCTGGAATCCCCAGCGCCGATCCCCGCGATTACTGGCTGGCCTTCATCAAACTGAAGCCAGGAGTAAAGCACGCAGCCGCCGGTGCCGAACTGCAACTGCTCGTCGATCGCTTCACCAAGGACAACCCGCAAGACTTCCGCTTCGGCAAACGCGTTGCGGTCGTTACGCTCAACGAAGAAATTCTGGGCCGGTTCTCCGGAACGCTCAACCTGCTCTTCGCGGCTGTGCTGGCCCTTCTCCTCATCGGCTGCGCCAACGTCTCCATCTTATTATTAGCCCGCGGAACCGCGCGGCAGCATGAACTGGCGGTTCGCGCATCCATCGGCGCCAGCCGAAAGCGTCTCGTTCGCCAACTCCTCACCGAATCGGTGGTCCTCTCTGTCGCGGGCGCAACCTTAGGCGTACTCCTAGCCTATCGCGCGGTTGGAGCAATCTCTTCCATGCTCCCGCTCTACTCCTTTCCCCATGAGGCCGCGATCCGAGTCAACGGCACCGTCCTCGTGTTCAGCGCGACGGTCGCCATTGTCACCGGAATCCTGTTCGGCATCTCTCCCGCATGGCAACTCTCTCGTCCCCCCATCAGCGAGCTAATCCAAGCCAACAGCACCAAGCTCTCCGGTAACACTCGCAGCCGCAACACGCACCGCCTTCTGATTTCCGGACAGGTCGCCCTCACGCTGCTGCTCATGGCCGCCGCAGGCGCCGCGACCAAGGCCTTCCTCGCGCTCACTCACACACCTCTCGGCTTCGATCCCGATCACGTTTTTTCTCTGAATGCCGCCCTTCCCAAGGGAGCGAACATCACCTGGCAAGCGCGCCTCAACATGAGCGAGTCGATCCGCCAGACCATCGGCGAAACGCCGGGCGTCTCGGACGCGGCAATTTCCACCACCTTCCTTCCCCCGTTCGGAGGTTTCAACGCCAAAATCGAGCTGCGCAGCAAGCCCACTCTGACCGGCGCCGAGGCGCAGTTGGATCTCGTAAGCCCTCAGGAATTTTCCACCCTCCACGTCCCACTGCTGACCGGCCGCATCTTCGACGATGCGGAACTCCATCGCGGCGCCCACTTGGCTCTCGTCAACCAGGCGTTCGCCAAACAGTACTTTCCAGAAAGCAATACCATCGGCCAAAGCGTGCGTAGCCCCATGCTCAAAGCCGACTTCCCGGACCTTATTCTTGCGCAGGCTCCAGACGACTGGCTCGAAATCATCGGCGTGGTTGGCGACGCCCGCAACGACGGACTCGATCATCCTGTCAAACCCGCAATCTTCCTGCCCTACAGCTTCGTGCTGACCCCGGATGTCTCGCTGCTGGTCCGCGCCAGGGGGAGTTCAGAAGCTGCAATTCAGGCGGTGAAACAGCGCCTCCTCGAACTCAATCCCGAATTCGTCGTCAACCAGGATCACACGCTGGCATGGTGGCTGGAAACGCGGGGATGGGGCCAAGGGCGTTTCATTGCCACCTTGTTTTCGCTTTTCGCGATTCTAGCCCTCGCCCTATCGGCTACCGGACTCTACAGCGTCGTTTCTTTCTCCGTTACTCAGCGCACGCAGGAAGTTGGGATTCGCATGGCGCTCGGCGCCCCGAGGGCCAACATTTTGCGCTTGGTAATCGCCTCTACGGCCGCAATGCTCGCCGCTGGTGTCATCGTCGGCCTCGGACTCAGTCTGATCTTGAATCAGGTTGTTCGCACGTGGGCGGGCGGCAGTCCGCGCGATCCGCTCACCTTACTATTTGCCGCATCCGTTCTCCTCCTCGTAGCGGCAATCGCCTGCATCGTACCCGCTTGGCGCGCAGCCACCGTCGATCCCGTTGTCGCTCTCCGGTACGGATGAGCGTCGGAGCACATTCACGATCAACTATCAGACTGAGGTCACTTCCTTATGAACATGATTCAACTCAACAACCTCGAACGCAGTTACAAAACCCCCGCTGGCCAGACCTGGGTCCTGCGTCGCATTAACCTCGCAATCCGCGAAGGCGAATTCATCACCATCATGGGCCCATCGGGCGCCGGCAAATCCTCCCTCTTAAATGTCCTGGCCCTGCTCGACGACGTTTGGGAAGGCGAGTACTGGTTCCGCGAGGAAGCCGTCCACGCCATGAAGCGCAAGCAACGCAGCGAATTGGCCAAACGCAACATCGGAATGGTCTTTCAGAGCTACCACCTGCTCGACGACCTTACCGTTCAAGAGAACATCGATCTTCCTCTCTCCTATAAAGATGTCCCGCACGGCCAGCGCCAGAGCCTCGTAGCCGACACCCTCGACCGCTTTCAAATCGTCGCCAAGAAAGATCTCTTCCCCAGTCAGCTCTCCGGCGGACAGCAACAGTTGGTTGGAATCGCCCGAGCCGTCATCCACAAGCCATCCTTACTACTGGCCGACGAACCCACGGGAAATCTCCACTCCTCGCAGGCCAAGGAAATCATGGAACTCTTCTGCGAGCTCAATCGCGAGGGCACCACCATCATTCAGGTCACTCACTCGGAAGCGAATGCTGCCTATGGCTCTCGCACAATTCAATTGCGGGATGCTTGGCTGGTAAGCGATACGGGAAATCCCGCACTGACGCAGCAACCCGGAAAGGTGGCACAGTGAGCGGAAACACACACAAGGCCCGGCGGAGCACTCAATTCGTTGCCTGCCTCTTAGTATCGACCACCACCTTGCTCCCGGCCCAATCGGTCGCACCCATGCGTCTCGAAATGTCGAAATCGCACAACCCGCTTCGTGCCTATACCCCGGAAGGCGTCCCCTCGCCGGAACTGTCGAATTCGCAGCGCCTCACTCAACTCATTCGGGATGGCAAGCTGTATCTATCCTTAAAAGACGCAGTCGCTCTTGCTCTGGAGAATAATCTCGATCTCGCCATCGCCCGTTACAACCTTCCCATCGCGGACACCGACATCTTGCGTACGCGCGCCGGAGGCATTTTCCGTGGTGTAAACACGGGTGTCGTGCAGGGAACTCCCGGGGGCGGCGTCGGCGGCCTTGGCTCCGGAGCTCCAGGCGCGGGAGCGGGCGGGACAACTGGAGGAGCCGGAGGAGCTGGCGCCGGAGCTTCAGGACTCGTACAGTCGACGCTCGGAGCCGGTACCGAGGTCCCATCGTTTGATCCGTCCATCAATCTCAATGGCGGTGATGAGCATCTGACACAATCCCTTTCCAACGTGCAGGTCAATCTTGTGCCTACGTTGCACGTGAATACAGGGCAGCTCAACGCCAACTACTCCCAGTCGTTCCCCACCGGGACAAGCGTCTCATTCGAATTAGACAACAACAGGCAGACGACCAATAGCCCAGCTACCAGCCTCTCGCCAGCCTTGAATTCTTTCTTCCGGTTTACGTTTCGGCAGGAGTTACTTGCCGGTTTCGGATTTGGGCCAAACCTGCGCTACCTTCGCATCGCCAAGAACAACAAGAAGATTTCCGACATTGCTTTTCGCGATCAGGTCATTGCTACCGTCACGCAAGTCGAGGACATCTATTGGGACCTGGTCAACGCCTATCAGCAGTCGAAAGTGAACGAGCAATCGGTGGCCTTCGCTCAACACAGTCTGGAGCTTGCCCGGAAGCAATTGGAGCTCGAAAGCATTCCTAAGATGGAAGTATTGCGCGCCGATGCCGAAGTCTCTAAGCGCGACCAGGACCTCACCGTTGCGCGCACTAATTTGCAACTCCAGGAATCGCTGATCAAGAATGCCCTAACCAGAAGCCTGGATGACGCCGTACTGGAGGAGATGCCAGTCGTTCCCACCGACGAACTACAGGCCGTGCAAATCAACGAGAGCTCCCCGATTCAGGAACTGATCACCCAGGCCTTGCAGAGCCGCCCCGAGCTGCTCGAGTCCGACGTTGACTTGCAAAACCGCCAGATCAGCCGCAAAGCCGCGCGCAATGCGCTGTTGCCAACGTTGTCGGCTGTTGGCTTTTATGGCGGCACCGGTTTGGCGGGCGAGCTGAACCCGGGCTTTCAGGGCAGCAATTCCTCCACCCTCCCCACCGATTTGGGCGGAGCGATTACCAACTCGTTCAACAACTCCTCGCCCGACTACTACGTTGGCCTGAACCTCAATATTCCCATCCGGAATCGTGTGGCAAAAGCGGATCAATTCCGCTCCGAACTCGAATACCGCCAGTCCGAGCTGCGCACACAGCAGCTCAAGAAACAAATCCGGATCGAGGTCCGTAACGCGCAATACGCCCTGGAGCAGTCCTCCGCTCGCATGGACGCAGCCCGCAAAGCCCGTGACTTGTCGCAGCGTACCTTCGAAATCACCCAGGAAGAGCAGAAGTTGGGCGCCGGATCGAGCCTCCAGACTGTAACCGCACAGCACGACCTCGCGCTGGCCGAACTGGACCTCGTCACCGCCACCACCACCTACCAAAAGGCAAAAATCGAACTCGACCGCGCAACCGGGACGACGTTGGAACATAATGGAATCAAGATCGCGGCCGCTATTGAAGGATCAAGTAATGATGCTTCAGTTAATAGCCCCAAACCTTGATCGCCCCCGAAGTGAAGGTTGAGGCTGATTTGCAATAAGTTAAGAAGGATTGTCATCCCGACCGAAGACGTTGCTCGCGAAGCGAGCAACGGCGAAGTGGAGGGACCTGCTGTAGCTTTGGGTGGAGTAGCGCTTGAAGCCCCCTGAGGTTACGAACTTGGCTTTTTCAGCAAACTGTTAATTTAGATGCCCACATCCGCAAAACCAGGAAACCTCGGAGTCGCGAAGCCCGCCGCCAAGCCGGGAGCTCGTTCTCCGAACGACCGTTCCCCGCGCGTCCTCGCAGCCGACGACCAGCAGCACATCCTCGAAGCCATCGAACTCCTGCTCCGTCCGCAAGGCTACTTAGTTGACACCGTCCGCTCCCCAGCATTGGCGCGGCAGGCCGTCCTCACCGAAACTTACGACGCTCTCCTGATCGACCTCAATTACACCCGTGACACCACCTCCGGTAGTGAAGGCCTCGATCTCCTCTCAGAAATCAACGCGCTCGATAGCGGAATTCCCGTGGTCGTCATGACGGCGTGGGGCAATGTCGAACTCGCCGTCGAAGCCATGCGCCGCGGCGCTCGCGACTTCATTCAAAAGCCATGGGACAACGAACGCCTCCTCGCCATTCTCCGCACGCAGATCGAGCTTCGCCGCGCCCTCCAGCAGGCCGAACGGCTGGAGGCGGAAATGCGCTTGTTCCGCGCCCAAGGCTCTCCCGAATTTATCGCCAACGCCCCTTCCATGCAATCCGTCCTGGAAATGGTCACCCGCGTCGGCCCCTCCGACGCCAACGTCCTCATCAGCGGTGAGCACGGCACCGGCAAAGAGGTCGTCGCCCAAACCCTTCATGCCCTCTCAAGCCGCGCCCAGCGCCCCATGGTCGCAGTCAATACGGGCGGTCTCTCCGAAGGCGTTTTTGAAAGCGAACTCTTTGGCCACGTGAAAGGTGCCTTCACCGACGCCCGCGTCGACCGCATCGGCAGGTTTGAGCTTGCCGACCACAGCACCATCTTCCTCGACGAAATCGGCAACGTCCCCTTCCGCCAGCAAGCCAAACTGCTGCGCGTGCTGGAGAGTGGCGAACTGGAGCGTGTGGGTTCCTCCCGTTCCCGGCACGTCGATGTCCGCGTAATCTCCGCCACCAATGCCGATCTCCGCGCAGCCTGCGCCAACGGCCAATTCCGCGAGGATTTACTCTTCCGCCTCAACACCGTCGAGATTCACCTGCCCCCGCTCCGCGAGCGCCGTGAAGACATCCCTCTGCTGGCCGGCCATTTTCTCGCCCGTTCCGCCACGCGCTATCGCCGCCCGGTGCAAGGTCTCGATGCGCCAGCTCTGCAAGCCATGCTGCGTTACACCTGGCCCGGAAATGTGCGCGAATTGGAACACGTAATGGAGCGTGCGGTGCTAATGTGCCGCACCTCGGAGATCAAGGCCGCCGATCTCGGCTTGAACGCCTCCTCGCCCAACGATCAGCACTTGGAGGAACTCAGCCTCGAAGCCGTGGAAGTCATCCTCATTCGCAAAGCACTCCAGCGCTTTCAAGGCAACATCAGCCAGGCCGCCGAGGCCCTCGGCTTGAGTCGTGGCGCACTGTACCGGCGAATGGAAAAGTATGGACTCTAGTCCTGCCCCGCGTCGGGGTCCGAAACGAGTCCGTCTCCTCTATGCCCGCCGAGTAAGCCTGTTCACCGCTCTAGTTGCCTTACCCGGCTTCATCATTACAGTCACCTTACTGTCGTTGGAATCCTGGAGCCTGACAGCCAAAGCAACAATCCTGTTCTTCGAACTCTTCGCCTGGTGGTTGCTAGCCCTGGCGCTCCAGGAGCATGCCACTCGTCCTCTCCAAACCTTAGCCAACGTAGTCGCCGCGCTGCGCGAGGAAGATTATTCCTTTCGCGCTCGCAACGCTGTTCCAGAAGACGCACTCGGCGAATTGTCACTCGAAGTCAATGCCCTGGCCGACATGTTGTCCGATCAGCGCATTCGCGCCATGGAAGCCACCGCTCTTCTGCGCCGCGTCGTGGAAGAGGTCGAAACCCCGCTCTTCACCTTTTCTCCCAGCCTGGTCTTGCAACTCGTGAATTCCGCCGGCGAACGATTACTGCAACAGCCAAGCGTGCGCCTGCTCGGCCGCACCGCCGCCGAACTCGGTCTGGCAGATTGTCTGTCTGTGGACAACGGCGCGACGCTCGCACTCTCAGGCAGTGCTCAAGCCCGCTGGCTGGTTCGCCGCAGTTCCTTTCGTCAGAAAGGTGTGCCGCACATCCTCGTTGTTCTCTCTGATGTCAGCCGGGTCCTCCGCGAAGAGGAACGCAATGCATGGCAGCGCCTGGTTCGCGTTTTGGGTCACGAACTCAACAACTCCCTAACGCCCATCAAGTCCATCGCTGGCAGCCTCAATGCCCGCGTTTCCGGAATGACACTAACTCCTGAGGAGCGCCAGGACTTCAGTCGCGGTCTGGAGATTATCGAAACCCGCACCGCTTCCCTCAACCGCTTTCTCCAGGCCTACCGCCGGCTGGCCCAGATGCCCGCTCCAGTCCTGCGCAAGATTGCACTGGCCCCCCTGGTGACCCGCGTGGCCAACCTTGAGACGCGTCTAGCAGTGACAGTTCTCGGAGGCCCCAACATAGACTTGACGGTAGACTCCGACCAACTCGAGCAAATGCTCATCAACCTGATCCGCAACGCCGCGGAGGCCGCCATGGACCCATCCATGGACCGAGCCACAGACTCGTCGATCGATCCGGCTCCCGCCTCGCACGGTTCGCCTCCCAACGCGCACTGCAGACCCGAAGTCACGCTCAGTTGGAGAACCACCGACCGCGAAGCTGTTATCACCATCGAAGACAACGGACCCGGCCTCCTCAGCCCCGACAACCTATTTACGCCCTTCTACACAACGAAAGTTTCCGGAACCGGCGTGGGCCTAGTCCTGTCGCGTCAAATCGCCGAAGCGCACAGTGGACAAGTCGAACTCTCCAACCGCCCCCGCCAACGAGGCTGCGTAGCAACCATCGTCCTCCCACTGAAGGCGGCAGTTTAACAATCAATCCCTTAAGTCCTTGATCCTCAATGGCTTGTCGGAGTAAAGAGACTACGTGAGAACTAACAACTACGATGTCGATAACTACAATGTCGATGCCAGAAGGCAGGACTAGCTTTTCCTCTCCACCTCCCGACACGGTAGAGCGGGCCTTCAGCTGTCCAGTTCCATGACATCCTTTACAAAACGTTCCGGGACACCTTCAGCCGCGCGTTCAGCGCCAAAAACGCGGGGCTTCAGCCACCGAGGTAAGGGTTTACGTTGCCGTGAACCCGCCCAAGGTCAAACCACTGGATGAAACACCAGGTGCGACGACCATTAGTCCGTCCATTTTGCACGCAAAGGTGCGGCCCATCCTTGCCGATAAGCAAGGAAAGAAGCGTCCGCTTGGGCTTAGGCCAGCACAGGAGGCTGGAACCGCGTGGAGAAACGATCACGACCGTTTCGGCTGGGGGCAGGTTTACTCTGCGCGTCCGCCTGGATGGTGGGCGCTCTCCCGGCTCCTGCCCAACAAACCATCACCTTGGCCGGGTCCGGTTTCCAGCCTGGCCGCTACCCCCGGCGCCATCGGCTTTGTCGAGTACAACGTGGCCGTCCAATTTGGGCTGCAATACGGGGCCGTACAGAATGCTGCTGGAAACTATGCGACCCCTCGCGGCAGACTATTGACGCGGCCTCCGCCGCGATGCAGGAACTGGTCCCATCGGATTCGCGCGAGCCTCTGGTCGACGCGCCGGGAGAGAATTCCTATCCCCTTACCAGCTTTGCGTGGGTCTACGTAATCGCCCGCATGCCTGCGGAGCGGAAGAGCGACCTGTACGAATTTCTGAATTGGTGCCTGGGGGAAGAGCAGGATCTGATTCCGGGACAAGGCTACGATCGCCTGCCCAGCGCGGTGGCAAGCAAGGCGCGGGTCCGGCTCTCGGCCCTCTTGCGGTAGCGGGATAAGCTCTCGCGGCGAAGCGTTTCATTACGTGCCGGAGAGCAGGGACGCTAGAATCGCCCGGCGCGGGTCAAATCCGGTACCCTGGCGGCTTGATTCCCTTGTCGCGCAAATAAATTTCCGCTTGGCCCCGATGATGCGCGACATGAATGTACATGGCCAGCAGGACCTCCCGCCCCGGGAGCCTTCCATCGGGAGAGCTGTGGACCCGGCCGAGCTGCTCTTCTGAGATTCCGGAGATCACACCAGAGCAGTAGTCGAAGGAGTCGCTGAGAAACTTGACCACGGCGTCCTTCTCCGTCGGTGAGGGCAGAGCCGGTGGGTC
>Ga0137403_10004789_pt1 | contig 15855 bp, 8 predicted proteins | sample CZOMad2_1_16fung_FD_122057 | JGI IMG/M metagenome (GOLD analysis project Ga0137403, IMG submission 122057) | Vadose zone soil fungal communities from Angelo Coast Range Reserve, California, USA - CZOMad2_1_16fungal (Hybrid Assembly) | ecosystem: Environmental > Terrestrial > Soil > Vadose zone... | reverse complement strand
AATGGCGCCGGGCAGGGCCGTAATCATGATCGCCCCTGTCTCGGTTTGCCACCACGTATCGACGATCGGACAACGCCCGCCCCCGATCGTCCGATGATACCATATCCAAGCTTCGGGATTAATCGGTTCGCCTACCGTGCCCAGCAAACGAAGCGATGAAAGATCATGTTTCGCCGGCCATTGGTCGCCCCAGCGAATAAATGCGCGGATCGCCGTCGGAGCCGTATAGAGAATGTTGATTCGATATTGCTCGATGATTTTCCAAAACCGATCGGGCTCGGGCCAGTTCGGAGCGCCTTCGTACATGACCACAGTAGCGCCGTTGGCGAGCGGCCCATAGACGATGTAACTGTGACCGGTTACCCAGCCCACATCGGCCGTGCACCAGAAAATATCATCGTCGCGAATGTCGAAGATGTATTTAGTGGTTGAATAAACGCCCACCAGATAACCACCCGTAGTGTGCAAAATCCCTTTCGGTTTTCCTGTGGATCCGCTTGTGTAGAGAAGATAAAGCGGGTGCTCGCTATCAAGTGGCGTAGCTGGGCAGTTTGCATCTACATATTCCAGTTCCCGATGCCACCAAACATCCCGGCCTTCCTCCAGATGAATGTCGTTTCCGGCGCGGCGAAAAATGATCACGCGTCTAATCGAGGTGCCATCACGCAGTGCGTCATCGACATTTTTCTTTAATGGCACAATCCCGCCGCGGCGGTATGAGCCGTCGGCAGTGACGACCGCGATGGCACCGCTGTCGATGATCCGATCGCGAATGCTCTCGGAGCTAAATCCGCCGAACACCACCGAATGCACCGCGCCGATCCGCGCGCAGGCCAGCATGGCAATCGCAGCCTCGGGAATATTCGGGAGATAGATGATGACCCGATCGCCTTTTTTGATTTTGTTCCGCTTCAACACATTCGCGAAGCGGCAAACTTCGTGATGCAGTTGCTGGTAGGTGAGCGTACGTCTGTCACCCGGTTCGCCTTCCCAGATAATTGCCGCCTTGTTCCGGCGCGGGCCAGTCAAATGGCGATCCAAACAATTTTCCGAGATATTGAGTTTGCCGCCGACGAACCACTTCGCAAAGGGCGCTTTCCATTCCAAAACCCGTTTCCATTTGGCGCGCCAGACCAGCTCGCTCGCTTCTCGAGCCCAGAACTTTGCCGGCTGCTGCATCGATTCTCGATACATTCGGCGATATTGTCCGAGACTTTTGATTCGCGCGTTTTTCGCGAAGTCTCTTGCCGGCTTGAAAACGCGCTTCTCGATCAAATGCGACTCGATATTGGTTTGCATGAGCAGTCCCTAATATGCCGAAGAATTTTTCAGGGCAAGCGCGGGATTGCGGCTGTCGTTAAAGATCAAAAGGTTACAAGAGTTACAATAGTGACAGCGCAACAACGGTTGTAACTATGTAACCCTTTGAACTGTTGTAACATTGCGAATGCTTGAGCCGCCAAACGACGAGTTTTTCATGCGTGAAGCATTACGTCTGGCCAAAAAAGCGGCCGAAGCCGACGAAGTCCCGGTCGGCGCGGTTGTCGTTCGTGCGGGCAAAATCATCGCGCGCGCCTGTAATCAGGTTGAGCTACTGAAAGACGCTACTGCGCACGCCGAAATGCTGGTGCTGACACAAGCTGAGGCAGCCGTAGGGGACTGGCGGCTGACGGAGTGCGATCTTTACGTCACGAAGGAGCCATGCGCGATGTGCGCAGGTGCGCTCGTGCATACACGAATCCAACGCGTGATTTTCGGTTGCACAGATCCATCCGCCGGCGCTGCGGGAAGCGTGATCAACCTCCTGCAAATGCCCGGCTTCAATCACCGCTGCGATATCGCATCCGGCGTCTTGCAAAATGAGTGCGCGGCTATTTTGCAGGACTTCTTTCGCCGGCGACGCAATCTGCACGGTCCGCGATCTGCGTAACTGGTTGAGTCAATCTGATCCGAACGCTTTCGGGATTCTTCGCATCGGAATTTTGTTGCGTGGCCGGCCAGATGTATTCAAAACTCGACGCGCATCATCCAGAACAAATCTGAATTGGGGATCAGGGCAGAAAGCTTGCGCCCGGAACTTTCTTCCCCTTTTGAGATGGAGGAGTGCCAGGTAACCCGAGCGGGCAAAACCAAAAAACAGAAATACTAAACATGAAACTTCAAAAACTAATTCACACCCTGATCCCGATTGTCTGCTTTGGGTGCTTGGAGACTGCGCAAGCAGTTGTTCCGGCGCCGGATGGCTGCTATCCCGGGTTCACCACGGCGGAAGGATGCAAAGCGCTTCAGAGCCTCAGCACCGGTGCTGGAAACACAGGGATTGGCTGGTATGCACTCTTCTTGGATACCAGCGGCAGCTACAACACCGCTCTTGGCGCTGGGGCGCTGGTCCTCAATAACGGGGACTCAAACACGGCTACGGGCGCTGCGGCGCTATTGCTCAACACTACCGGTACAGAGAACACCGCTATTGGAACAGACGCGATGGTCTATAACGACACCGGCAACGACAATACGGCTGTCGGGGCGTTCTCCCTGTTCAGCAACACCACAGGCACCGCGAATACTGCCAGCGGCGATCGAGCGCTCTTTAGCAACAGTGGGGGCAACTTCAATACGGCGAGCGGTTTTTTTGCGCTTCATAACAACACAACAGGCGTCGGCAACACGGGCAGCGGTGCCAGCGCGCTCCAACATAATACGATTGGCGGCTTGAATACAGCCGTCGGAGGGAACGCTCTCCTTAGCAACACTGAAGGCCACGACAACACAGCCACCGGCGCTAATGCGCTTTCTGGCAATATCGATGGCGTTGAAAATACCGCTGCCGGTACACAGGCGCTCAACAACAACACAACCGGCGACGACAACACGGCGACAGGGTTTCAAGCGCTTAGTAACAACACAACGGGTGTCCAGAACGCGGCGACTGGCGCGCTCGCGCTGTCAAGCAACACTGGCGGTGTTCAAAACACGGCCAATGGTTACCGGGCGCTCTTTGGCAACATTAGTGGCACACTCAACTGCGCCTTTGGGTTTGATGCGCTTTTTGTTAACACGACAGGCGTGGCCAACGTGGCGATAGGCGGGCAGGCACTTTCTTTCGCCACGACCGGCAGCAGCAATGTCGCTTTAGGCTTCAACGCTGGCCTTGGTGTCGTCACGGCTGATAACGTGATATGTGTCGGCAACGAGGTGCTTGGTGCAGATGTAGGCGACAGCTGCTACATCGGCAACATTTGGCAGCAGCCGGGCGGCTCGCAAGCGGTCTATGTGAATGCATCTGGCAAGCTTGGTGCCATAGTTTCCTCGCGACGTTTCAAGGACGAGATCAAGCCAATGGAGCAGACCAGCGAAGTTATCTATCGACTCAAGCCGATGAGCTTCCGTTACAAAGCGGAGATTGAACCCACGCGTCCACTCGGCTTTGGGCTCATTGCCGAAGACGTAGAGAAAATTACTTCCGATCTGGTGGCTCGTGATAGGGAAGGAAAAGCCTACAGCGTGCGCTACGACCAGGTGAACGCGATGCTTCTAAATGAATTTCTGAAAGAGCACCGCAAAAACGAGGAACAGGAGGCGACGATCACACGTCTGCAAGAGCAAATCGAAGCGCTTACTGCGGGCCTACAGAAGGTGAGTGCACAGCTTGAACTGAGTAACTCTACTCGGCAAACAGCTCTGAATAATCAATAAAGCCGCCGCCCACAGGCAGACGAGCCGGTCCATACTCCCGAATTTGTCAGAGCGTGGTTTTTACCGCATCGTCTCACAGCTAGGGGATGGGTGCGGTTGGTTCGAAAGTCCAAGAGAAACACTCCTTTTTTCTAACGCTCCTCACGGGCGTTGGAAATCGTGATGAAACGCCTCGGAAAGTAACAACCGCGTTACTTTTCCGATACACTGACGACCACTGGTTGCCTTGACAAAACAAAGGTCGCGTTCCTAGCCTCAAACGGGAGGAATGTAATTATGAAAAATAAAAATATTCTGTTTTTGGCAATGGTGGCGGCAGTGGCGAGTCTCGTGGCTGTTCCCGTGGTTAACTCGCAAACGGAGCGTTTTTCCGCAAGCCTAAGCGGAGGGAACGAGGTGCCTCCAATTAATAGCGCAGGCACCGCTGACTTCGACATGGCAATCCAGCAAGGCACGATCACGTTTTCGTTAACTTTCTCCGGCCTGTCATCGTCGCTTACCCTGGCTCACCTGCACTTCGCGCCTAGCAAGGTCGCTGGTGGTGTCATGATATTCCTGTGTGGCGGCGGGGGCCAGCCGGCTTGTCCGGCGACAACTTCGGGGACGATCACCGGGACGATCACGGCGGCAAATGTCACGGGACCTGGCAACCAGGGGATTGCCGCAGGTGATCTCGATTCCGCGTTGGAAGCGGTGCGCGGAGATCGCGCCTACGCGAATATGCACACAACGAACTTTGGCGGAGGTGAGATTCGTGGCCAGGTCCGCCGTGGTGCAGGCCATGGCGGCGACTGAGCGGGACAGGCCCTGACGAATCTTTCCGTAAATTTCTCGGGGCGGCCGAACGGAAAGGCTGCGGGATCGACCTCCGACCCTGACGCCTGACCTCTGAATCGGCTCGCCAGGATTCGGGTCGCATGTCATCGCGGCTTTGATCTAATTACCGACGTGCTGCCATTCGGTCGGCTGTGGTATAGATCATCGAAGAGATCCTGGTGCAATCGGCTACACAAAAATTCCATGGTCGCTCACATTGTGCTGTGATCCCGCGTTTAGGATGACCCTCGCAATGTGATCCCAGACGCACGAGCACGCTGGCGATTTCAAAGACGGGTGACTGCGCGCAATCAAACGCAATCCTGGATCAACGACATTGACAGTCCGGTCGCGGTGCCTCACGCTTCAATCAATTTACAAGGACGCGATGCCATGCCCGTAACAAACGCTATTGGAGAACAAGTTCTGGAAGCAGTTGTAGCCGGACCCGACGGAGCGAATCGGCTCTTCACCGTTACTGGAGCAGCCAACCTCTGTATCCAGGCGACCCGTCAGCAGCGTAGCACCGAGACATGGACGTTCTTGGTGGGACCAACTCTTACGCGCTTGCAGTTTCATCGGGCCATCGGCACAGCTTCAGTAGCTTCCCAGACCGTAAGCGTACAAACCACCCCGCGGGAGTTCACAGTCAATGTCCACTCCGTCGAGGCCGACTGGGACGATGAAGATCAAAGGGTCGAAGTGCGTGCTGAAATCGGTATCATTTCGAATGGGACGACCGTGGAGATTACCCAACTTCGCTATTGGGTCGCAATTCTGGCACAGTTGTGAAAGGGGAGCTATCCCGCGCCAGCTCCGCCAAATTCCACATCTTCGGTCACAAGGCCAAACTGCGATGTGCCTGCTGCGTCGATTTCCAATCTTCCGAATTTCGCACCACTACGGCCTGGCCGGTACTTGAGCCACAACGATTCCGGGTTTGAGGCGAATTGTATCCCCGAGTCCAATATGCAAATCGCTGTCCGCTTCAGCTCCTAGGTCGGCAACACGGCCAGTCAGCGCGCGGTGTAGGCACTCACGACCTTCGCGTAGACCGGATTTCGCGTCAGCTGGTCGGGTCTCAGCTGCTCATGGTCACACGGTCCAGTATCGAAGTGCGTGAAATCCGCGTGCACGTAGTTCACGGTGAAGGGCACGTCGTTCGTGTGGCTAAAGGCGCCAAACGTCCCCTCGCTCGGGCAGTATCCTCCGGGTGGGTCTCCGGTCGGACACACCCATACCTTGTCGTCGAACTGGAAGTTGCAGATCCCCTTAAGTTGCTCGGGATGTTGCATGCCATAGGCAATTGACCGGTTGAGCTGGCCTTCAACGACCTCCAAGTAGTTAGGGTTGGCTACCCAGAGGTCGCATTGATGAGTTATGGGATCAGTGTGGCCACATATGCTGCGAGAGTTACCAATCTCTGTGAAGAGCAGCGGCTTGTGGAATCGGTTATACGTCAGTTCCACGTAGCCCATGCCGGAACTCTCCGCGTTATCAAACAGGTAAGCGGCATCATTCTGGGGCTGTGGCGCTAGGAAGAGTCGGTTCTGCAGATCGCGTATTGTCGTTCCCTCCAATCGTCCCAGCAGCAATGTCCAGTAATCCCATTGCGGATACGGTTCGTGGCCGCGCTTGCCGAAATCGACTGGATGCCCGATAGGCGGCGTTCTGAAGCCGGAAAACTGCTCCTGCTCAATGCGCACCCAATCTTGCGTGAATTCCACGGCCTGACTCACGCCAAATTGGTGGTTAATGAGCGGTTCGTTGCCCATGATGATGCCGGCAATGGCGGGGTGGTAATCGGTCCCGGCTGCGTTGCGGTAGGACCTGATAAGGTTTGGAATGTGGATATTCCTCATTCTAAAGCCGCCGTTGATCGGATTCGGATCCGGATTGAGGAAATAATTCGAGACCGGTGCAAGGACCTTGATGCCGAGTTGGTCGCAATAGTTCAGGAAGTTCAGGTGCAGGTTGCGCGGCTCCCAGTCGTAGAGGCGGACCAGAGTCACGCCCATTAGGTTCATCGTTTGCAAATCGTCGCGGCCCGGGAATCTGGTACGACTGGCTGAGGTGAAACCCTTCCCCCAGAGTGGCTCCATGGGGTTGTAGGCGATGTCGCTCCCAAAGAAGATGCACGTTCTGTTGGCGGTCGATGGGTCGTACGGCGCCGGGAAAGCCGAGTAGCACATGCCTTTGTAGAAGCTGGTCGGCCACAAGTCGACCAAAGCCTCGGCTTCGCGTCTCTGTAGAGACGACGCGATCCGCGGGGTAAGCACGACCGCACCTATGCCCGCGACAAGGCCCGTTTCCAGGAAGTGTCTGCGCGTGATAGAGGGAATCGTTGGTTGTTGATTGGATTTTGGAGCGATCGAGCGCTGGTTTCTTTTCCTTTTCATATCCGGGATACCCGCTGGTTGACCCTTGTTGACACGCAAGTCTGAAAACGAGACGAAGCTCGCGGGTGAAGCGTCCTATGCCGATTTCAGAATTTTGTAAGCGTACGCACAAAGTAGTCAGGCAGTCAATTGGACTTTAGTCGTACCCCTCGTTGCAGGCGCGATGCACGCTCTCTCACCTGCGGCACCAGCACGAGCACACCTGCGATTTCAAAGAAGTGGCCAGGGTGGAGTGAGACAAAGAGCTGCCAGCGCGGTTGTGACGCCGCGGTCCGCGTTTACGGATGACCGAGACATACAAGTACAAGGGCAATTTCAAAGTATGGTGAGCATTTGATCACTTCTCACTGATCACATGAGAATCAGGGTCTCGGCGGCAGCGTTGGACGCGGCCTTGGCGTGGGCGTAGGCCTCGGCGGGTGCGTAGGCGTTGGCGTAGCTGTCGCTGTGGCTGTTGCTGTGGCGGTGGCGGTCGGGGTAGCGGTCGCCGTAGCTGTTGCTGTGGCAGTAGCCGTTGCAGTTGCAGTCGCTGTGGCCGTGGCAGTGGCCGTTGGTGTGGGAGTAAGTGTAGCGGTGGCTGTGGGAGTGGCTGTTGCGGTGGCCGTCGCTGTCGGAGTCGCTGTCGCAGTTGCAGTTGCAGTGGCAGTGGCAGTGGCAGTGGCAGTCGGTGTTGCACTTGCCGTGGCTGTTGCGGTCGGGCTTGCCGTAGGCGTGGCCGTTGGCGTCGGCGTAGGCGTCCCGCACTGGCTGAAGATTTCCATCGTGTCCGTCGCCGTGGTAGGAGCGTACCCGCCACCCAGCCAGACCCGGCTGGTGCCGTTGGTATCGGTGGGGAAATTACGCCGCGCGGTGGTGAAAGGCAGCCCAAGGGACCAACTGTTAGTGCCCGGATTGTAGATATCGACCTCGTTCGATGGATTGGGAGCGGTTCGGCCGCCACCCAGGACCCACATCAGCCCATTAAAGGTCAGTGCCCGGGTCTCACCCGTGGCCCTTGGTATATTGGCAATGGTGATAATGGAGTCAGCTACCGGGTTATATCTAAAGGAATCAGTGGTATCAACAAGCAGGCCGGCCTGAACATCGGTCCCACCGCCGGTGTAGATGAAGCTACCAATGGTGGTGGTCGGTAGGTAAGCGCGCGCCACAGGCAGCACAGCGGCCTTTTGCACCCAGACGTTGGTTGTGGGAGTAAACTCCCAAATCGTGTTAACGGGCGCTGCAGGCGATACCGTGAATCCACCCAGAATGTACAGCTTATTGTTGAACACAGAGAAGCCACCAGGCAGGGTCGTGTTCCCCAACGCGCCCGGCCATGGAGCAGCAACGGCGCTGATCGTGTCAGTGACAGGATTATAACGGAAGACGCGATCGGTAGTCGTTATCTGTGTAGCTGCCGAGCCGCCCACGCAGTAGATGTACGGGGTCCCGGCATCAGTGAGAATACCGCAGGCCATGTTGTTCACCTGGTTATCGGCGTAAGTGGCTGCCTTTGTAGTCCAACTGTTGGTGGCTGGATCGTATTCAAAGGGATGGGTGAAATTGCTCCCCACCAAGTCGGAGCTGCGCCCGCCCATGGCATAAAACTTCCCGTTAGCAGGGAAATAAACGCCAACCGCGCGCACCGCGGGCATCGGGAGATTTGGACCCGGTGCCCAGCCCGGTGTGCAACTGGGCGTTCCCGTTGGCGTTGCCGTAGCTGTTGCTGTGGCCGTGGGTGTGGCTGTGGCCGTAGCTGTTGCTGTGGCTGTCGCCGTGGCTGTGGCTGTTGCTGTGGCTGTAGCCGTAGGGGTGAATGTAGCTGTCGGCGATGCGGTTGCCGTGGCCGTAGGGGTTGGCGTTGGGCATACCCCCTGCGTGTAGCTTTGTCCGCCGCTGGCTGCGCCTCCCGTGCCGTTGCAGAAATATTGAGTAAAGGCGGTGTTGTTCTTCTGCACTCCAGCTGTTGCGCTGCTGTTGCCATTGGCCACTGTGCCGTAGACCACATCAAACCGACTCTGCCCCTCATACAACCTAATCTCATGGTTAGACTGCTGCGCTGTGTTGGCGAAATACACCGCGCGCCATTCAATGTTGAATATCCGATTGGGCGCAGTGCCCGACACCGAGGTGAAAACACCGCAGGTGCCACCCGGGTACGTCGTGCAGCCAACCCAGCCCAGATTATCCGTACGCTGGTCGTCCCAGTATGAGAAGATCGTGTAGTCGTGGGCGAGCCATGGCAGGCAAATGTTGGTAAAGTCAGTAGCCATGGTCGTAAACTGAGCAGGGCCATTGGACGATACGTTGATGCTCGTGAAAGGCGTGTCGTACAACGTGAATGGGAACGGCAATGGAACACTGGTCACCACATCATCCCCGTGATTGCCGCTGTCCGTTGTCCCAGGCACGATGCTGCCCCCTATCTGAGCGATCGTGTAGACGCCGCACGTCGCTGTCGGCGTGGGCGTCGGGGTCGCCGTAGGTGTAGGTGTGAACGTAGCAGTAGCCGTAGGCGTGGGTGTAAACGTAGCAGTAGCAGTAGGGGTGGGCGTGAAGGTCGCCGTCGCGGCGGCACTTGCCGTGGCTGTCGGAGTTGGACTGCCCGCTGGGAATTGGAATTTACCGACGCGGGTGGCCCAGTTAAAGCTGCTGTTGGTAACGTAGTATTCGTTGGTATGCCAGAAACTAATGCCATCGGAGGGATCGATGCTAAGATAGCTGTAATCGCCCCAGCGGCCATTGGTGTCGGTCTGGCTACCGGTGCCGGTGAACATTATGGCTTCTCCCTGTCCCAGGTCATTTAATGGGTCACCCGCGAAACGCCCGGCGTAACGAATGCCAGGGAACAGCGTTGGGCTGGAGTCGGAATAGCCTATCGCGGTGTTTCCATTTTGATCGACCGCTATGCTGGACATAAAGCGCCATACGCCATCGTTGCCATTGGTGAAGGTCTGCTGTTGGACCGGCGTAGCGGGGAAATTGCCGCCCGTAACATTGAATTGATACCAGCGAATACCAGTCGGCTGGGTGCAGGCCGCATCGGTGCAAACCGTACCAGACGCCCACAACGATTCGGTTCCAGCGCGATTCTGGTAAACAAGCGGCGTCATTATTTTATCGCCAAGGGTAGCGATCTTTTGGGTCGTTCCTACCTGGGGCACGATGGTAAAGCCAGCGGCATTGCTGAATGCGTCAACGAATGGGCTGACTGTCATCAGCGCATTGGGGGTGTGGTTGGGGAGAATGCCCAGAGTCGAGTTCGCCGGGGTAACAAAATCGACGTGGTACCTCCAGCCCTTGACCTGCGTCAAGGTCACGCCCCCACTGGCCGGGCTGTCGATGGCCAGGAGAAATTCATCCTCTCCTGCGGGTGGCGCGCTGCCAGTGCGAAAGGTTGCGGCGACCAGGCTATAGGAATCGCCCAAGCCCGCTGGAGGAATCGTAATGGCGATCGCGTTGGCGGACATGCCAGCGAGCATACGTGCACGATCAAGTGCGAAAGCGCGCACCCCGACGAATGTCGTCGGGGTGGTAAACAGGTTGACCGTGAAAAAATAGGTGCCGCCCGGCTGCGGATTGTTCCACATCCCGAATTTTGGGTAGTCACCCAGTTGCGTCGGGTTGGCTGGGTCAATCTGAATGGCATAGAGAAACCACCCGCCACTGACCGGACTGGGCGTCTGCGAGACAGCAATGCATTGCCAGAAGGAGGCGCCGGGAAAGGACGGAAAAGCGAAGTCGCTCACCACCCAGCGATCAGCCACCTGATCGTAGAAGACGAATGGATCACCGTCGTTAAAACCGCTGCAAGGCGTGCCCGTCAAAGGCGCAAAGAGCGAGTTGTAGGTGGTCGGGCCGGCCAGAGTAACACCGGTTTTGTCGAAAACCCTGAACGAAACGTTGACCGCTTGCACATAATGGTTCGGGCCGACGTCGCCATCTGTGTCAGGCGGCGCACAATTGCACCCGCTCTGTACTCTGTTGGTGCCGTCAAATGTCAGCAGCGGCGGCGGCATGGTGGCCGGTATCGAAAGACCTTTGAGCAACTCCTGGACCTTCGCCAGGCCGGAAACGCCGTACCCTGTCGCCGTTCCTCTCTCGCCAGTCCCATGCGGATAGCGCATCAGCGCTTGCTCTTCGAACTCTGCCTTTGGCGGAATGAACGGCAGATCGCGCAAGTCCTGATCCAGACGGACTGGACCGACCATTCGCACTACCTCGGGCGATTGTGTGCCGGGAGCATCCTGGTTCCCCGGAGACTGATTGTTGTTAGTGCCTTTTGTCTGGGCAAAAGCGCTTGAGAACGCGCCCGAGCCAAATAGCGCCACGGCCACGCCGACAAGGCAAAAGAGAGCAGCAATTAAAATGCGAAGATTAAAGAACGCAGATTGTGAAGTAGATTTTTTTTTCATGAATGCTGTGGAGTCATTTTCGCCTGCGGTGAACCCGAGACGGTAATCGAGACGCTAGGATTTATGAGAAGTGTGTCAATAAATTATTTTAATCTTACGGGGATTCTTTCTGTGGAGACAGCCGTGCCAGCTGCGTGATTCCAATTTCGCAGGCGACACGCCTGGCCACTACAGTTAGTGTGATTTCGCAGAGCGCGAGCTAGCGGGTTCCGACACGACCAGCTTATGACGTAGCCTTATGGGCGCGGCCGTGGCGTCGGGCGAGGTCGCGGCGTCAGAGCAAGGCGTGGAAAATGAAATTTACCGACGCGGCGTGGACCAAGATATGCCCGTTGTTGTGTAATACTCGTTCGTATGCCAGAAGGTCATGCCATCGGTACGTTCGCGCAACGTCGCTTCCTGCTAAGGGCTGCACGACGATCAGTCGCTGGCAGTAATCACCGAGCGCTCGAATTACCGCACTGCAGTTCGCGTGGGCCGAACCCGACTGCGCCAACCGATCAGTGATTCGTGATCACCCGATCGCTGATGCCGACATGCCCGTAGCGAAAACGTCAGAATGTCACGGTCACTTGGTTCGAACAAGTTTGGGTGCCTGCGTTACACACCTGATACGTGAAGGTGGCAGGGCCGCGGGTTCCCGTCGAATCGGTGTAGAAGCCATCGTTTAGGGTCGTGGCGACCACTCCGCCGTTGCGGTAAACGTCGACATTAGGCGTAGTCACCCCGCTCCAGGAGAGGTCCACTACGTGCCGACCCTATATTGTAGCCACACGCACTGAGCGTGATCCCGGGCATCGGGGTCGGAGTCACTGTGGGTGTTGGCGTTCGATAGTTTTAATGACTGACTGTTATTGTGGTTGTCCCGCAGTTGCCAACGGATCCAGCCGGTAGGCTTTGGGACGTGATTTTCTGACCGGGATTGCCAATGGTCGTGATGTTATTGCTATTAAATCCGGCAGCCACCCAAGTCTGGGTCGCACGCCGAATTTGTGTTCCAATAAAATTGGGCACAACACACTGCGTAGGAGTAGCTGTAGGCGTCGCCGTTGCTGTCGGAGTTGGGCTCGGAGCGACAGTTGCTGTCGGCGTTGCTGTAGCTGTTGCCGTGGCTGTAGGAGTTGGCGTCGGACTTGGACTGCCGCCGAGGCACACATTCACGTTTGTAGTTTGACCATTGGTAATTGTGAAGTTCCCCGTTTGAGTTCCGACGCCGGCCTTCGACACAGAATAACTGTGCGACCCGGGTGTTAATACCGCGTCGTAAGTGCCGTTGGAAAGCGTTGCGCCGTAAGACCTGCCATCGATTGATACCGACGCGTTAGAAATCGGCGCGCCTCCAGTGCACGCGGTGACGACAAAATGCGCTGTCCCCTTCTGCGGTGCGGCGCACTCGGCAAACTTGAAGTAGCCGATGCGTGTACGCCAGTTAAAGCTACCCGTCGTCTGGTAGTACTCGTTCGCGTAATAGAAGGTGCAGTCGTCCACGGGGTCGACAGTCATATCGCTGTAATCGCCCCAGCGGTTGGAGGTTCCTGTCTGGCTACCGGTGCCGTCAAAAAGATGTTGTTCACCTGACAACGTGTTCAATGGATCGGTTGTCAGCCGGCCGGCATAGCGGATTTGTGGGTTGATTGAAGCACTGGACGCGCTAAAGCCCAGCGCAATGTTGCCTTGATTATCCGAGGCAATGCTCCCCATCCAGCGCCAGGTGGTATCAGGCTGATACGTGCTCTGCTGAAAGATCCCCCAGTTCCCCGGTTGCGTGCGTCGCAATTCGATCCAGCGGACGCCTGCCACTGAGCTGGCGCTCACGGTGTAGTTATCCAGCAGCGACTCATGGCCGTCCGAGAAGCGACGATACGCATTGCGGAACATCATTCGGTCGGCAATGGCGTCCAAGTTAGCGCTTGAGCCAAGCTGGGGTACGCAGGCGCGAGTGGTTGGGCAGAGTGCGGTGAAGGACGCTGCCGGAACACTGGCCTCGAGAGTAAAGGTCGAGTTCGCCGGGTTCGCGAAGTCCGCGTGATACGCCCACACCTTGTAAATCAGCGGGCTACCCTGGGGAAACGCGACGAAGTGGTTTGGATCGCCAACCGGTGGCGGATTAATACCATCAACATCGGCTGGCAGGAAAGTCTCTTCACTGGAGCCGCCAATAATCCCCCGCGTTTGCGATGTGGCAGCAGGATCGCCTACCAACATCTTGACCCGATCAAACACAAACGGCTGCGGCCCGAGGAAGGCTGTGCCAGCGGTATTAAAAATGTTCGCGGCCATGTAATAGCCGTCCGGCCAGACGCCCAACTTCGGATAATCGAGAAAATTGGTAGTGAGATTAAAGCCATAGCGGTACCAGGCTCCAGTCGCGTCCCCGGTTTGAGACACGGCGATGCACTCCGTCATTGGAACGCCAACACCGGCGAACTGGCTGATGACCCAGCGGTCAGCCAATTGATCATAGATCACTATCGGATCGCCGCTGCCGCTGAGTTCGCAGACGCCGCCAAAGCCAGACCAGAATGAGCTGATGGCGAGCGGGCCAAGAAGCGATGTGCCGGTAAGTTTATCAAAAACCTGCAGCCCTTCGTTCACCATCTGGACGTACTGAGTTTTTCCCACCTCACCATCGGTATCGGGCGGGGCGCAATTGCAACCGACTCCGGGATAAGGAATGCCAGCCCACTGGAGAACCGGGCCCGGAATTGCCGGCGTGTTTATCATCCGCTGCCAGAAACTGCTTTGAATAACCGGGTCGGGTCCGTCTTGATGCTGATGCGGTATTTTCGGATTGAGATTTGCCTCATGTTCCGCCTCCATTGGCGGCCAGATCAAAGGCTGTTCGCGCAGCGGCCGTGACAAGTCGCTGTGGAACGCAGGGATTACCGTTGTTTGGCCTACTTGTTGTGCTTTCGATTCTTGAGCTTGCGCCTGGGCTGAAGCATTCGAGAAGGCGCCAAGGCCCAGTAGTGCTAAAAAGACGCCAGCTAGGAAAACAAATAGACCGATTAAAACACGAAGGTTAAGGAACGCTGATTGCGAAGTGGATTTTTTTTTCATAGTGGAGGTTCATTGGAGTGTGCGATTCTTGCGTTAAACGCCTGCAGAATCAACGTTTATTTCGTCTGCTGCGGGTGGAATGAGCGGATCACGGACAACGAATTTCATAGGATTCTGCCCGGTGGCCCATCATAGCCGTGATTGACGGGGTCGATTCGCCGCATCGGCTTTTCGCGGGTCTGCTCTTCGATGACATGCGCGATGAGCCCCGGTGTGCGCGCAATCATGAAAATGCCGTTGAAAGCGGCGGGATTCATTCCTAGATCGGCGAGGATTGCGCCGATGGCGCCGTCCACGTTGATCGGGAGCGCTTTCTTGGCGTTCGCGAACGACTTTTCAACGGCCCGCGCCGCTTTCATGTGCGCGCCGTCGACGCCGGCTTCGCGCGCCAGCTCGAACAAGCGCGCGGTGCGCGGGTCTTTGGTGTGATAGCGATGACCAAATCCTGGCATGCGCTCGCCCGTTTCTCTCATGGCCGCCAGCGTGCGGGTAGCGGCTTCGTCCACCGAAATGGATTCATGCGCGGCGCGATCGGCGATCGCTTTTAGTTGCCGGGCGCAATCTTCAATCGCACCACCGTGATGACGATTGATCGACATGATCCCGGCGGCGACCGACGCGCTCAACGACGCCCCGGTCGATGCGACGGTCCGGGCAGCCAACGCGCTCGGAGGCGTCGCGCCATGATCAATCGACGCCACTAAAATCGCATCCATCAAGCGCGCAATTGGCGGCGATGGCAGTTCGCCGGTCAAAATCAAGTGCACGGCGGCGCCAAACGAGACGCGTCCCATCAACTCGGCGATGTCGTACCCGCGCACCGCCACTTTGTTAGGCTCGACGCGCGTCACTGCGGTATTCCAGACGGCGTTCTTGTCGGTTTCGCTCATAAGACTCTGTCCTTTCGTCCGCTTGAGAATTTCAACCACCGCGCCCGGCAACTCACCAAAAGCATCGACTACGGTAGCCCCGGCTTCGCGTAACGCCTTCACTTTTCCAGCGTGAGTGCCTCGGCCACCTTCGATAATCGCGCCCGCGTGACTGAAGCGAGTGCCTTCGCGCGCCGCTTTCCCGCCGATGTACGCAACGACCGGCTTGGTGACTTTTCGATTCTGAATCAACTGCGCCAGTTCCTCTTCCTGTGAAGAACCAATTTCGCCAAAGATGACGATGGCTTCGGTGAGCGGATCAGCTTCGAACATTAATGCCGCATCGGGAATCCGAATTCCAAGAACAGCGTCGCCGCCGATGTGCGCAATCGTTGAGATGCGCACTCCCGACTGTCCCAAGTAATAGCCCGTGCTCGAAGCCATGCCGCCGGAACGACTGATCACGCCGACGCCTTTTGGAATGCCGGGCTTAAACCATTGCCGCGCACTTTCCGCGCGACCGCCGATCATGCCGACCACGCCCTTGCCCGGACTCAACACTCCAAGCGTGTTAGGTCCAAGAAAAGCCGCGGCATTCGCCTTGGCGGCGGCTGCGATCTC
>Ga0137403_10004788_pt1 | contig 15856 bp, 25 predicted proteins | sample CZOMad2_1_16fung_FD_122057 | JGI IMG/M metagenome (GOLD analysis project Ga0137403, IMG submission 122057) | Vadose zone soil fungal communities from Angelo Coast Range Reserve, California, USA - CZOMad2_1_16fungal (Hybrid Assembly) | ecosystem: Environmental > Terrestrial > Soil > Vadose zone... | reverse complement strand
TGAATCCCTTGGTGAGGCTCCCGATCCCCCGATCGACGTCCTCCACCGCCTTCAGATAGGGCTTGCTCATCCAGCCCTGGTCGTGGCCGGCCGTATCGATGTCGGCGAGAAATTCCGCGTGCGGCTCCTTCCGTTGGTGTAGTCGCTCTACGGTTACAACCTCGGCTGGGGAGGCTTCACCGGATTCCACGTCTCGGCCCCACGCCGCTTCACCTTCACCCGATACATGCTCTTCCAATCCGTAACATAAAGCCACTGCAGACTTGGTCCGGCGAAGAAAACATTGCTCAGACCATCACTGCCTGATGGTGGATTGATGATCGCCATCACGCGGCCCGCCTGGTGATCGCAGACGCATCGAGGATCAGGGCGCCGGCCCGGTGATAACAGCGCCGGCCGGTCGCTGCCGCCTTGCACGAGCAAGATCCCTCGATGGCGTCGACCAGGTAGGTCAGGGTGCCGTCGGTGCTCACTGCGGCGTACAGGCCGGGGCGGGACAGCGGGACGATCGACTTCTCCTCGATGGCCTCGCGGGCTTTCTCGACCTGCCAGGGGTGGAACTCGGAGAGGTCGGCGGCCTCGCCCGCGGCGGTGATGCGGGCGCGGCAGGTTCGGCCATATCCGCGGCTGAGGCTGGCCTGGGCAGTCAAGCGCCGGCCGCAGCGGAGGCACCGGGTGTGCTGGCCGGTCTGGGAACCTTGCGAACTCATGTGACAAGGTTACTGCCAGGCCGTACGTCATGTCTACAAAAGTGACAAGGTTTCTGGAGGCTAGCCGCCCTTGCGCGGCCGACCCCCGCCGGCGCCCTGGCCTGGCCGTGTCCCCGTCCACGCCTTAATCTCGGGCAACCTCGTCCGGAGCCAGCCCGGAGCCCGGCCGATCGTCACGTCCGGTGCCGGGAAGTCGCTGTACCGAGTTCGCCAGACAGTGACGGTGTTCCGCGCCACGCCAAGCTCGCGGGCGAGGTCGGCCTGGCTCAGATACTCAGCGGCGGGGCTCATCGTGGCGGTCCTCCTGTCACCTTTGGTCTCAAAGTAACACGCTGGCGGCCGAGGACTGCCCATGCAAGCCATGGAAACGCGGGAGCCCGCGGCCGTGGGATCGGCGCCCCGGGTAGGCAGCCCGGCTGATGACCTGGCGGGCCAGCTAAAAGCCCGCGAACGGCATCAGCGCGCACAGCGCGTCCGGTGTCTCGCCGCGTAGCGGAGGGTGCTCCTCGTTGGCCACTACGTACAGCGCGGCGTAGCCATCGAGGCCGGTCTCGGCGACCAGCTCGCGGACGGCGGCCATCCTGTCCGGGGTGCGCTGCGGCGGATCGGGCCACGTCCACCGGGCGGTCCAGAACCAGCCGTTGTACTCGACGGCCCACCCTGGGTGGTCGCGCTGGACCTGGTCGGCGATCCAGCCGCGCGCGACGTCGATGGGCTGGGACGGGAACGGGCGGGGGAGCGCATCGCGGTCGGCCATGCGTCCAACGCTAGCCGGGGTTATCACGTGATACCACGTCCCACCACGTGATAACCGCAGGTAATCGGGGGTAACACGTTGTAGTTATGGTTCCCCACATGGCCAGGACGGCGCTCGACCCAGGCGACCGGGAACCGCTGTACGTCCAGCTCGCCGAGATCATCCGCGGCCAGATCAAGTCCGGCGAGCTGGCGTCGCGTCGGCCCATCCCGTCCAAGCGCAGCCTGACCGAGCAGTACGAGATCTCGGCCCGCACCGTCGACTCGGCGATTGACCTGCTGCGCGCCGACCACCTGATCGAGACCCGCATCGGCCGGGGCCTGTTCGTCGTCCCCGAGGACGAACGCGGCGGGTAAGCGATCCGGCAGGCCGGACTGACGGCCTGGCGGGCGGGACCGGCACCGAGCCCGTACCGGGGAGCACGGTGCGACTGTGGGAACCGCGCACAGTGCCGGCCCCGCCGATCATGGGGTGTCCGCCGAGCGGAGGACACGCAGGATGGCGCCGACCGCCTGCGGCACCTCGCCGGGGACCGCCTGAGCGATCGGCTCGGCCCAGCTCCACCAGTAATGCCAGCCGCCGCCCTTCGGCGCGCAGTAAATGTCCTCAGACAGCGCGCCAGCGCCAGGCGCGGGGTTCTGGACGCGGAGCCGCGGTATCTGGCCGGGCCCGGTCAGCAAGCGCGCGCGCCACCCCTGCGCCTCGATCGCGGCGCCGAGTTCCTCGAGGCGGGTAATGGCGTCCTCAACGGCGGCGCTGTCCGTTCCCTGATCCGTGGCGGGCATTGCGGCGACCTCCCCTGGCCGATTTTTCCGGATCCCTGAACCTTGCGCCTCCGGGCAGGCCAGACGGAAGATGAAGACGCCCAATGTGGCCACCGCTCGCTATCGCGTGCGTGCACACAGTTAGCCGTGAGGAAAGGAAGCGACGCTGTGAGCGATCGTGAGCGAGACCCTGCCGCCGGCCCGTCGCTGTTCGTCGCCGAACTGGTCGCGGCCCGCACCGCGGCGGGCCTGTCGCAGGAAGCGTTAGGCGGCCAGGTCAACTACAGCGGCAGCACGATCGGGATGATTGAGTCCGGGCGGCGGGCACCGCAGCTCGACCTGGCCGAGCGGCTGGACAAGGTATTCGGGACTACGGGGACGTTCGCCCGGCTGCAGCAGCACGCGCGGACGACGCCGCTGCCCGCGTGGTTTCAGCCGTACGCGTCGATCGAGGCGACCGCGAGCCCGCGATCGTCCCAGAGAGACCATGATGTCCCGTTGGTCGGATCGGTCATGCCGCCACGCCGGCCGTTGGCGATGAAATATCCCCATTGATGACCGAGCGCGTCGTTGGCGGTCTTCAGACGCGCAAAACTGTCGTAGGCGTGAGCTTGAAAGCTACCCCTAGGCGCGGACCAAAGTTATTGTTGTCCGCGGCGAACAGGTTATCGGGATAGCCTATCGCCCGCGCCGTATTGAAGGTCAGGCCGCGGGCTTCCCACGACGTCAACACGGACGGAGGAACTCCAGGCAGCGAGTGCATGTCGTGGTTCCCCGGAGTAATCACTTCGAACCTGTTCGGATCGGATATGGAACTGATATCGGCGGTGGTGAGGCGATTTAGTTTTTCGTGGTAGGGGGTCCACTTGTCCCAGCGTAATCCCAGGTTCAACGTCAAACGGGGCGAGACCTTCCAGCTGTCATTAAAATAGAGTCCTATTTCCCTTTGTCGAAAATAGAAATAACCCCGGTTGAATTGGTTTCGCAAAGTAGTGGGAAGGCCCAAAAGCAAGTCCGCAAACCCATCCCCCGTGAAATCCAAAAGCCTCCCGGTATCGTTTGGATCATGGGCTGACTGTCCCGTCCAGCCACCGTTAAAGTCATGCGATCCTTGGGCCTGCTGTAGCTCGCGAACGTTATTCTGCTCCAGGCGCACCCTCCCACCAAACTTGATGGTGTGCTTGCCCTTGGTCCAGGTCGCGTTGTCGTCAAGGACCTCAGCCGTCAGGGCCTGATTCGAATGATTGTCCGCGTCCCAGCAAAAATAACCATAGTATCCCAGGTTGGAGGCGCAAAAAGTAGGCCACCCGTTGACACCGAACGGGTTGGGTAAGCCCAGGTTGCCCGCCCAGTCGGTAAAGTCGGCAAGTGTCCCCTGATCGTGAAACGATCGGTGCACGCCTACCAAGATTTCGTTCAGGAAGGAATTGGAAATCAGTCCCTGTAAGGCGTTCTGGCTCATTTGAGGATAAAGATGCTCAACCTGGTTCCGAGCAACGTTAACCTTGTCAAATCGTTCCCAGTCAAGGTTTATGTCAAGCGCCTTAAATCTTTCACGGATTTGCTGAACATCGACCGTGTTTTTGCCGACGCCCACAAATACTACGTCGCCATTCGCGACTCGCGCCGGACGAACCTTGGCCATCATCAAGGCATTGTTGCTGTCCTTGGGAGAAATCCGTCTGAGCTTCTCTTTGAATAGGAGCAGGATACCGGCGTGGATGTTCCGCACGGCTGACAGCAACCGCGGGCGCTGGTCAGATTGGTAATCGGCGATGCCAACTCGGATTGACTCGATAGCGTTGGTGAGCAGGTCCATTGAGGTCTTCCGACTCGAACATTCTAGCATTTGGGCGAGTTGCTTCCGGCAACCGGACAGGAAGGCGGTTTAGCTTAGCTTACTGCCGTCATGTCCTTTAGAGGCTCTGCTTTTCGGAGCAGCCGCAGTGTTTTCTGGGACAGCTTGGGTGAGAAGAAGCGCTTGTTGCATTCAGTAATGGCGTATGCCCGTGCGACTTCCAACAGTTTTTTGCCCTTGGAGTCGCGCAAGCTCAGACCGCACTCTTGAAAAACCCGTTGGGCTCTCGGACTCGGATAGAATGCTTCTCGCGAACGCGATGTAATCTCGAACGGCCAGTCTTTTACCGATGCGAAGCTGCTGTTCAGCGGTTTCTCAAAGGAATAGAACTTTTTCCCGACGCGGTAGCCAATACTGCACACCCTCAACGAAAACGCGCTCTGATTAACGACAACAATGCCCGGCCAATCGTCTCCGAGAACTGATTTGCCATCGACGGTCGGCGAGAAAATTGGACTCATCAAAACGTCGAGGCGTGCAATCGTCTGTCTGCGTTGGTGAATGAGCGCCCACGCCGAAAGGGCGGTCGCCGGGATTATCGAAAGGGCAGTTTGCAGAAGCTCAACTTATGGTCTGGGGTCATCGCACGACTATACCCCGCTCGGCTCAGGAGAAGGGAGATTGAAATCCGTGTTCCTTGTACTGTTCTGCGACTCTCGTGGCCTCTCCAATTGCGTCGTCCCGAAACTTGTCCAATAAATCGGCGTAAGGTTTTAGGCTGGAGTCCGCTGAAAGATTCGCTGAAAAGCCTTTCCACAATTCCAAAACGTCTTTAGCGATTTTGACAACCTCGTTCTTTATCCCACCGTAGCCCGAGCGGTCCTTGTCTAAGTGCATGACACGCCCGTGAAGTGGTTTCATGAACTGATTGTACTTCGAGGAAGTCTGGCGGGCCGTTCGGCTATAGTCGCGCCAAGTAAGTCGTGTCACGCCGTTGGCCTCGTTTCGGAGTATCGAGTTTTCCGTCGCCGTGAAAAACTCGCACAAACTGCGTGCATGGAGGAATGCGGAGTCCACGGTATAGACCTTCAGGTGATAGCGAGGCTCTTTGATTTTGGGCACTTGAGGCGGCTCGCCAATCAGCCGGTCGTAAGCATCCCACTGGGTTGCCGCGCAAAGAAGCCATCTCAGTTCGTTGAATAGGTCCTTCTCTATCGCCTCACGCAACGCGTGATCCATGAGTCTCCCTTGCGCCCCTATGTTATAGTCCGGTTTACCGCGCGCTTAGAGTCATTCCGCGCGGTTTCGTTCGTTTTCCGGACTTACCTATTATGTCCCGCGAACGGCCTAAATCGGGCGGGATGGCTCCCCAGTGGCTTACGCTCAATTTTGTCCCTCGAAAACCCGCGTAAAACGGGGGTTTCAGAGGGGTCGAAATGCGTGTCTAGGACACTCTAAGCCGCCCTCCGCAATTGCTTCTTGCACGCATCCGAGCAGAAACGCGTCCCAGCGCGCAAATGACTCAGGCTGGCGGGCTGTCCGGATTCGCCTCTGGTGCAATAGGGGTTACTGCAGAATCCTTCGGACGTCGTTTTGATTCCCGCGGCTTCGCGATACTCCTTCGGATGATTCCTCTGCAGCCAGAGCATGTATCTCTTCCCAGTCCCAAGCGCCGCGGTTCTGTCGCCCGCTACATGCGCTCGGTACTTCGCGCTGCAATCACCGGAGCAAAGGCGAGACTCGACCGACATGTATGCTTTCTCGACTTCCTTGCCGCACCAACGGCAGTGCTCTTTCCCGAACAAGTCCGTTTCGATGCAGCCCATCGAGCAATACAGTTTTCCGCCCGGCACCTCGATTGTTCCGCAGCTCCAACTCTTGCAGAGAGCGCAGCCGTCCTTTTTCTGGATAGGGTCAATTTGCTCCGTGCGAATCTCTTCGATACTCACTTTCGATTCTCCTGTGATTTCAAACTTGGTTGTCATTTTCCGGATTGATTTGAACTGGCGGATCGAACTGGGGGATTAATAAGAGAGTTTTTTTAATCTCCATACTCTCTTATTACCCCTCCCCCATCCCCCAGTTCGTTATGCCCTGTAAAATCAATAATTTAATTCCTTTAAATGGGGGAGACCTATTTTCCCCCAGTTCACATTTCCAGCTCTTGTCCCCCAGCTTCTCCCCCCAGTTCAATCGCTGTCACGCGACCACAGTGCGGTATTCGAGCGCGTCATTCCCGTCCTAATGATTGCGTCGGCGTGGGTAAGATTTCGCCACGCCTGGCTAAAGGGACCGAACCCACCTGGGCAGTTTTCCGGTTTAATCGACTTTTTGCACTGACGCTCGGGGCTGTTCGGATGCTTATCGTAAAAGCGCAGGATTTTATTCTCGAACGCTTGGACAAAGGTGGCCGCATCGTCCGGCATCAGCTTTTTGTACAAGGCAAGCTGATAGTCCGCAAACTGGAGGCCGAGCTTCATCGTTTTGCCGGTTACTGTCGATTCGCCACAGGTCGCGGCGACAATTAGTGCAAACCGCTTCGCCATGTCGAGTACTCTCGTATGCTTGCCGCGGTCAACGGACATCTCCCACCAGATTATTTCGTTCTGGGCTTCGTCCGACAGACCAAAGTACTGGACTTCTTCGCGACTCAGAATGGACGACAAGTCCGCCTGAGCATCAGCGAGCATCGCTTCATCATTTCCGCTCTTGATGGGCGGCATCGTTTGTTCGGAAAATGACAACACAAATCGGCTCTGGAGCCCGCTGGCCGCGCCCGACGTTCCGGACCAGATTCGCTCGAACCTATCGGTGGTGGCCGATGCGCATATTGCGAAATGCGCGTCAGTCACCGGCTTTCCGCGTCCGCCATTCCGCTCGATTACGGCTCTGCCAGTTTCGCCGGACTCGTACAGTCTGAGGAACTCCCCAAACAGTGAATTGCGGCCACTTGTAGTTTGCTTTGCTTTCTCGAATGCGTCCGCTAGTTCATCGGGGCGGTAAAGGGTTCGGGGCTTCTCACCCAGAATCTCGACAAGCGCGGGGCCGCTGTCTATTGATGGCTCAGCGTTGACGTGAGGCATGAGAGGCAACACTGCGCGCGCTATTTCTTTGTCAGCCGCACTTTTACCGGTTCCAGCGAGTCCGACGCTGCAAGCGTAGAATCTCGACTGCAGGAACGGCTCAGTTTTGATTTTGATGCGGCCCGACAGTGCAACGCCGACGTATGTCACCGCCGCGAGGGCTTTGTGGTCATACGCAATGTCCGTCGTGATGGCATCAACCAACCTCCCGAGTGGTCCGGGGAGACGCGGGAACTCCGGTAGCGATTCGTTTTCCGGAGCGGCGGTTTCCACTTCTGGCACTTCGGGAAGTCCCTGCCGTTCAAGTTGGAAGTCTTCCAACAGTGCGATGTCTTTAGCGCGCATCGGAGACCCCCCACTTTTCAAACAGTGCAACTGGAGTCGCAGGGGTTTCGAGCCACTGACTTACCTTCGCGAACGAGAGCACATCGAGCATCGCCGCCAGCCGCGCTTCGATGTGATAGAAGCGTGCTAGGGCGTCCCAAGCCGAGTCAGACTCCGGAAAGCGGAGAAGCACGCCCTTCGCAATCTCAGCCATGCGGCCCAGACGGCGATGACGCACGCTCACTTCGCGATGGCGCGAATCAACCCACTGGCCGAACTGCGCCGCCTTTGTACGTGCCTGTCGCTTTTCTACCGACTCAGGTTCAATGGTTTTTCCGAGGCCTTTTGCCAGCATCACGGTGTTCGCGGTCCAGGCACACCTATGGCAATACGCGACTTCGTTTGTGAATGAGATGGTCTGCCGAGACCCTCCGCGGCATTGACGGCAATCCGCGCGATTTCCGTGCACCCGATAGCCGGATTCTTTGAGCAGAGCGCGCATGTTCATTCCGACACCCCGCTCAACACGCCGCCTAGTTCTGGAAACGCTGGAACGCGCTTTGGTTTGGCCTCAAATTGCACGGAATACGAATCGAAGGTTCCGGCTTTCGGCCTGTAAACCGCATCAGCGAGCCGCTGCTGCTCCGCGCAGAACTTCTTGAGCGCGACCGGGTTGGCAAGCAACCGTTCGGCCAACGTCGGCCTAGGCGCGACAAACCAATACATCTCCGCCAGGTTCACGTCCGCGGGCATGCACAGTTCTACGCCACGCATTCGGTGGGGCACCGGTCTAGAATTTTTCGGGAATTTCTTACTACGTGAGGCGGGAGTCGTTTTCATTATTGTTCACAGGAAAGGTGAGAGGGCCGCTTGCGCGACCCTCCGGTGAACAGGAATGACTCAGCAAAGGGAGTCTAACCGAACGGTTGACTAGGCCGTCCGTTGTTGCGTTGGCTGTGACGACAAGCTCACTGCCAAAATTGTTGTACGATGCTGAGTTCATATTTACTGTCCACCTTGCCCGCAATCCTTTTGGATTGTAGGCGCGCAGCCAGCGGGTCAGGCCGGTGCGTCTGGCGTTCTGGTTGTCCTGGGATTGTCCGGAAAGGACGATGCCAACAATTTTCGCCACGTCGATGGTTCGACGGTTGCAGCGTCATCTTCGCGCTGCGGGTCCTAATTTTAACTACGAAACATTATATCCTGACAATATACTGTTATCAAGATGGTAATCACGACGTTTCGACGGTTTTGGATACAACTAGTTGGCGTCGGTTGGTGCATCGTGTCGCCATAAAGCGAACGGGCCCACACCGTTAAGCGTGAGCCCGAGTAGACATGTGATGAAGCCCATCCCTCAAGGATGGGAAATTCTTTGAGTCTGCTCGGTTGTTCGCTGCCCCTGTTGGGGGGCATTGTCCCGGTCGGCTGTGACGGGTTACCGACACTGAAAATGGCAGCTTACAGCCGATTTGCAGTCATGCATCGTGTTTTCATACAGATACAGAAATCGTATTTTCGATTCGTTCGGAAAGCGGACGTCCGCAGGCCGGAAATGAGCCGGAAAGTAGCGGTCGAAAATGCCAAAATCGCTCTACGGCGGTCCTAGTACCACCGCGGAGCATTTCGGGTTTTTGGCTGGGTCGGGAAGCCCGCGAGCAGAATCGCGCGCCCAGGCGATTCCTATTGCCAATTTCAAAACACCTGTAAGTCCTTTGTTTTAGCAAATTTAGAGAAAATCAGAGTTAAGTCCTTTATTTTCGTTAAAAATCTTTTTGGCTCTTTTCGCTAAGTCCTTTGTTCTCGTTAAAAATCTTTTGGATGTTAACTGTAGTTAACGTGCCCGCCCTTGGGCACTTTCCGCTAGTCCGCCCATTCACCGCTTCCATGCAGGGAGCGGATGTGCGCGGCGAACATACAATCTCCACGCCTCGTAACCAGCGAAACCGACGACGAAGAACGTGCCGGTCAAATACGCGAGGGAGTCCATCGATGAACCGCGGAGTCCGAATATGACTAGAAGCACCGCAAACGCGCCCGCCAGTTTGAGCGCAGCCCACTTCGGAGCCCTCTTTCCGCCTTTTGCCGTGTACCGGTTATCCGCGATTGCTCCCCACACGGCTAAAACAAGCAGCAAGAAGTTGCCAGTGTTCGGTGCGGCTTGTGGAGGGTTTGCAAACATTTTGGCCTTTCTGACCAGACATACGAAGGCCTTGCCAGCGATGCAAGATTCTAGCACTGAATCATTCCGTTTCAGATATCCTTTGCACACGTACCGCTGGAGGAAATCGGGATGTCCGAATATAACGGCTGGGAGAAACTCAACCGCATTGGCGGAGGCGGCCAAAGCGATGTTTATCTGGCCCGCTGCCCTGAAAGAGTGAAGCAACGAAAGGAAATTCTTAACTCGACTCAGACGGCTGTCGGCATTGGGAACCAGGGGCAATTTGCAGACGCCGCATATCTGTACAGCCGCCCTGACTTGCCGAGAGAAATCGGAGCATTAAAAGTTTTCAAGATTCGAGAAAGCGGAGCCCAGCCGCTCGAAAGACTCAAGCGCGAAATAGCCATTCTGAAGGAGAGCCGCCCCAATCTGCCGCGACTCCTAGATTCCAACGCGGATGCGCTGTGGATGGTCACGGAGTATTTTCCCAACAAGACTCTGGCTGATGCCCCTAAGAAGTTCAGAGGGAAGCCGTTGGAGGCCTTGCTGGCTTTTAGAGGGCTCGTCGAAACGATTGCAACGCTACATCACGATGAAGTCGTTCACAGAGACATTAAACCTGCCAACGTCTTCTTCGCGCAGGACGACAGGTTGATTCCCGGCGATTTCGGGCTAGTGTTTCATCCCGGCAATCAGGAGCGAGTAACTCTGTCGAATGAGCGCGTCGGGCCTTGGGAGCATCTTCCGTGGTGGGCAAATATTGGTCCGAGACTGGAAAACCCTACGCCAGCGATTGATGTGTTTTTGCTCGGGAGCCTGTTGTGGTGCATGGTGTCCGGCGACCGATGGCTTCATGGCGAGAGATACAGAACCGACCACTACAATCTTGAAAAACGCTTCCGAGGAGACCCGTCTATGCGGTGGGTGAACTTGGTGCTGAGCCAGTGTCTAGGAGACGACGAAAATAAATGTGTTAAGAACGCCGGTGAAGTGCTTGAAGTTGTTGATGAGGTTATCTCGACGATTACGAAGCGAACGCCCATCTTCGATGAAGACAACGTGCTCATCATGCCGTGCCGTTTCTGTGAGACAGGTTTTTATCACAATATGACTGCTCAACAATCTAAGGTACACACTCGTTTTAACGTGAGCGATGAACTGGGAAAAATTATCCAAAGCCCTTCCTTTGATGTCTTTGTTTGTGATGCGTGCTCCAATACGCAGTTCTTTTCTGTAAACCAGCCTTCTGAGATTCTGCAACGCCACCGAGCCAGCCGCGTAAATCCGCGACCCAGAGCAGGCGGCGGGACCACGATACAGGTAAACGGCCGTTAAGACTGCACGCGAATCTTGTTTGCTCGGACATCGGGTTATCGCAATTTCTCAACGACCTGCCAGAGATAAATTTGGGCGGTTTCGTTTCTAAATGAAACTTGCAGGCGCTTTCCTTCCGTCGTCTCGATGATGGCTTTTATTTCTGCGTTGACCAGGCGGCCGCCAGACAACTTGACGGTAATGTGCTGGCCGACCTTGAAGTCGCTCATTTAGGGCTCCGGGCAGGCGAAGTCTAACACGTCACCGGGAGCCCCGCGGACGGGCATCTCAGGATTTCAAGTCACGGCGCGAAGAACTTCTATCGGTTGTTGGCCTTTCAATACATGCAGGTTAAACGCGGCGTCCCGAACCGCGAGATGTTCGTCGATGTCCCAATCGTTGCTTGTTAGCTCTCTTGCGCGTTGGGAAATTGCCGCTTCGGCGATGGCAATCTTCTCACTTAATTGCTCCTGTTTCACTTCCATCAATGCTGCAAGATACGGTTTCTGCCATTTCGGATACTTCATGTGTTTGTCCAGCATAAAAGCTCCCTCGCTGTCGGGAGGCGCGAACGCTCGGCAGCGTATTTTCGGTTGCGCTAAAGTTGGAAAAGGTAGAGTTACCGTTTCGGACCTTGGCGTCGGTCTTATGCACAAGGTGCCGTTGCCGAAACTGGGCGAGGCGGAAGGGTGTGTATTGACATCACGACATTACTCTCAAGCGTTGGATAAAGCCAGCCAATCCGGTGAAGAATTCCTGTCATCGGTACGTGCTGGCCGATTTTGAAGAAGCCGGATGCGAGTGGCCGAAACGACAGGTCCGATAATGCGACTACTCAAGAGTTGGCCTGAATTTTCGGTTATTTCCTCGTTTGTTTTTCCAGTTCCTTGATGAGACGTTCGCCGACGCTATTGAAACCTGTGAGGAGACCACCCCATAGATGCTTGTCACTCCAGAGATTGTCTCCAGTCTTGCGGTCAATCACCGTCAGGTATGCGTATCGTGTGGGAAACTGCTTGTTGTAATTCGGTACGGAGTCTTCAGTGATGCGACCGTCGTCAATCCTGCCTGTCTGACCGCTCGCGAAGATGATGTTGCCGCCCTTGTAGGCGTCGGCGGAGAGAAGAATAACCAAATCGGCCTGCTTTGGGTCATCTACGAGTTGGAATTTCCCCCATTTCTTCAGCTGCTCTAACGCATTTTTCCCGACTGCATCCGAGCCAGTTTGATTGGTAAAGTAAACGGACTTCGCCGAAAGGATTCGCGGTGATTGCGCCAGTTGCTTCTGTGCAACCGCAGGATTCGTGCCTAGCAAACTCGCGAAAACAAGAATGACTAAAAGATGTTCGGAGACCCGCATCAAGCACCTCCGAGAAGGGCAAATGAAGTCTACACCCGAAAAGTAAGCCACAGGCTGGTAAACTCTCTTACCATCCATATGGATTTTTGACTCGCTAACTATCAGGGTACACCCGCCGACGTTCCAAATAATTCCGAACGAAAAACTTGTCACAGGCACACGTATCTGTGCACCCGCACGCCTGCACCCAGCAGGGCAGAGAAGGCCACACAAATGCCAAGCGCACTCGAAATAGCTGGATCGCGTTCCGTAAAGCAAACGCGATTCGCTCCCATCTTCCTCAATAGGCCGTACGGAATCTATACCAATAGAAATCCGTTGCGCGACCCGTCCGAGACGGCGTTCGAGCGGTTTTAGGCGGACGGCATTGACCTGAAAAAGTGGGACGGCACTAACACGTGGAACTGGGGCTCTACTGCTGACCCGGCGACCGATGCACTTTACGAAAAAGGAGCAGCATGAATCCGACCCGAACGAAAACGCCTGAGCAAGTCGAACGCCGAGCGGCCTACCTACGCGGCAAGCTCGCAGGGATACAGAAAGAACTCGACCAAATTGCCCCGGCATCTGCACCGAGTTCGCCTCGTCCAGCCACGCCAGAGGCATTCAAGGACTTGAATCTCCTAATTGGAATTCCGGCGTACGGCGGCCTGTTGCAAAACACGTTCGTTGCGTCTTTGATTGTGTTGAGCCAAAGTCTCGTGAATCTCGGAATCCCTCACCAAATTAAGATTCTCGGTAACCAGTCCCTCATCACGCTCGCGCGAAATCATCTGGCCAATGCTGTCTTCGACGGAGACACAACCGGCAAACCGTTCACACATCTGTTGTTTATCGACAGCGACCAAGGCTTCCAGGCTAGCGACGTGATTTCGATGATTTTTGCTCGGAAGGAAATCATCGGCCTTCCGGTTTGCTACAAATCAATCGAATGGAACCAGGTCGCCGAGGCGGCCCGCCGTGGTGTTCCACCGGCACAGCTTCCGCAGTTCGTCGGTCGTACTTCATTTGTGCGCCACGACATGTCGGAAATTCAGATTGACAAGCTCGCCCGCGTCAAAGCCATTGGCACCGGAATCTTGCTCATAGCAAGAACGGTGCTTGAAAAAATGATGAACGCACACCCGACGTGGACCTACCAACGAAATTCCGACGACACGACGAATCCAAAACGGGAAAGGGACTTCGACTTCTTTCAGACATCGAGGGACGAAGAGACCGGGCTATACCTTGGCGAGGACCAATTTTTTTGCCGGACGGCGGGACAACTGGGTGTCGAGATTTGGATGATTCCCTCGGCAGTTACCGCGCACATTGGCACCTACCAGTTCATTCACAATTTGCCAGCCTTGGCTTGGCTCAGCGGCACCGATGCACCCTCAAAGAACTGAAAAAGACCCAGAAATGAAAAGGCCGAACATTCTTGTCGCAGTTCCCCTGTTTTGGCGGAAAAGCTGGCCACCCTCTCACTCCTGTTCTCGAACCGCTACTACTTCAACCAAACGACGCAGCCAGCGTGGTGCCGCCACATGCAAATCCGCGTAAATTACGCACATCATCAGGAGAGCTAGCGCGTTTCAATCTCAGCGGTAATTGGAAGCCCACCGGTTATTTAGGCCAGGTGGGCTTTCGTGTTTTGTAAAGTAATCCCGCCCTGCGACATATGCTGTGCCTCTAACGTAACTTCACGTATACTCCCGATTGGTTCACACTTGACCGGGACGCTACAAAGTAGGTCCACGACGCTGAGGCGCGAATTCGTTCAATGTCCACTTCTCTAGTTTCTCTTGTTCCCAATGCTGATGACTTGCTTGCGTTAGAGGTGGAAGAACTCGCAGGCATCTTTCTGGTCTATCTCAACCGCTCTGGTCACTATAGTCCGACAATCAATCAAGGTCTAATTAGCGTCCACAATCTCTTGAACAACCTGGACGTCCATCCTGAGTATCCCGGTCGGCAAAAGGAAGTGAACAGGGCTCTCATGGAAGCCTGGAGTTGGCTCCAAAGTGAGGGATTCATTGTCCGCGAAGCACACCAGCCTGGCGATTGGTGCTTCCTTTCAAGGCGGGCACAGCTGTTGAACAATAAGGACGATTTCACTGCGTACCGCAAAGCAAGCCTGCTCCCGAAGGGTCAACTCCATCCACTCATTGCTAGCCGAGTCTACCCGGCGTTCCTACGCGGCGAGTATGACACTGGGGTTTTTCAAACATTTCGTGAGGTCGAAGTAGCTGTTCGCCGTGCGGGGAATTTTTCGGCTGAACTGGTCGGAACTTCATTGATGCGGCAAGCGTTTCGTCCGGTCGATATGGAGAGACCAACGGTATTGCCCGGCCCCTTGACCGATAGCAGTGCGCCCGTGGCTGAACAAGAAGCGATGGCGAATCTCTTCAGTGGCGCAATCGGGCTTTACAAAAATCCTCAGAGCCACCGGAATGTGCCGACTGACGCAGCCGATGCCGCAGAACTCATCATTTTCGGTAGCCATTTGCTTCGGATGGTCGATACGCTGAGTCCACCGTCGGTTTCCTAGTCCAAGCGTGCAAGGATTTCGGTCCGTTTCGTTCTAAGAGTGTGAGGAGGTCTGGCCTGATGCTCCGACTTTGGTGCGGTGTAGCTTTACTTGCAGTGACAACTTGTGGTCTTACGGCGCAACAGGCTCCGCCACAGAGCCAGCAGTCTGCAGGGGCAGTCACCGTGCATCCACAGAATTTTGCGACTGAGATTCGCAAAACCGTAGGTTTCTTGCAAGTAGACTACAGGGATGGCGAGACGCTCAAACAGATTTCAGGAACCTGCTTTTTTGTCATCTACGAGGATGCAAGACTTGGCAAAGACCGTGGATTCAGCTACCTGGTGACCAATCGACATATGGCAGTGCCTGGAGTTGAAAAGGGGCTTTCCTACCCAGTCCAGCAAGTGTCTCTATTCCAGAATTTTAAGTCACCTCCGGACGGTGGCCGCCATCCGCATTGGGGTCTCGGGAATGTGCTCCCCTGGGCTTTTCCGGAAGACGAATCGGTGGACTTGGCTGTACTTCCGCTAGCCCCTTCTCATGAGATATTTGACTACCGCTCAATACCTATCTCGTTTATCGCGACGAAAGATCGCATTGAATCAGAAGGGCTCAGTCCTGGCGACAGCGTTGTATTTGCCGGATATTTTTACCAGTGGCCAGGAGACAAAAAGATTCAGCCAATCGTTCGGCAAGGTGTTTTAGCTATGATGCCCGACGAGGAAATCAAAACGACGATGCAGAAGCTAGGGCACATCTATTTGGCGGATGCCCACGCGTTTCACGGTAATAGCGGGTCTCCGTTGTTTGTTAGTACGGGAGGGATACGAGGGAATTCAATCGGCGTGGCGTCATACTTACTTCTCGGCGTAATCAGCGGATACTATCCCGAAGGGGAGAGTTTCAGTGTCCCTGCAGCGACGGTCCTAACTGGCGAGGTTCACGACAATAGCGGAATCGCAACGGTCGTACCGGGATACGAACTGAAGGCCCTACTCGATTCCCCTCCTCTTCAAGCCCAGCGAGACGCTGCTGTGGCGGCGGAGCAAAAGACAAAGCCGTAGGCC
>Ga0137403_10004787_pt1 | contig 15856 bp, 15 predicted proteins | sample CZOMad2_1_16fung_FD_122057 | JGI IMG/M metagenome (GOLD analysis project Ga0137403, IMG submission 122057) | Vadose zone soil fungal communities from Angelo Coast Range Reserve, California, USA - CZOMad2_1_16fungal (Hybrid Assembly) | ecosystem: Environmental > Terrestrial > Soil > Vadose zone... | reverse complement strand
ATGGACGGCTACTCTGTGTGCGCGATCGCCACGAGGGTGAACGTGGCTGAATAGCCGGCGACGGTGGTCACCCACTGCGCCCGATACCGGGTGTAGTCCAGGGTTGCCGACTGCACCAAGGCCGAGTTCGCCGCGACCGGAGAGGCCGGGGACACGGCGCTCTGTTGCGGGAAGGTGGCCACGATGTGCCACTTGCCGGACGCCTCATTGAAGCCCTGGATGGTGACGTCCAGGGTGAACGTCCCGGAAGCCGCCGCCACGTCGAGCAGGAAGATGGCTTTGGCGAAGCGGCTGAACTCGGGGAACTCGCGGCTGAGCGCGGTGGCGGCCGTGGTGACGGTGCGCCCAGCGCCAAGGGACTGCTCATTGTCCGAGGCCAACGCCCACATCGCAACAGTCAGCTTGAGGGCCATCAGTCCTCCATCGTCCCAATGACGTTGGCGATGTTCACCCACCGGCGCGTGCCCGTCGAGGCCGAGAACTCGAAGCTGTAGTGCATCCCCGCGAAACCCGTGGTGTCGGTGGCATCCAGCGTGTATGCGGACAGGTCCACCGCCGCCTCTCCGTCGAGTTGGACGGATACATATTTCAGCGTCACGAAGTCGACGACGAGCTTGCACCAGTGCCAGCCGCCGGCCCTGTCCAGCCGACCGGACGGGACATCGTAGGTGTGAGTGCCCCCGCCGTTCTGTAGCACCGACGTCAGCACATCCGCGTACACGGCGGTGCCCGCGCCATTGGTTCCTGACAGGGCGTTGCTCGCGGCCCCGTCGAGGATCCGCGCATGCATCGGCACGTTGTTGCCGTTCGGGTCGAGCCAGACGCGGCCGTGATGCGCCTGGGTCCCGTTCCGGTTGTAGATGCTGGCCGACAGCAGCGCGTTGCTCGTCAGGTTCAGCGACGTGAACCTGAACCAGAACTCCATGCCGAACCGGTGCCGGTAGCCGTCATGGACGCGGCGCTTGACGACGACGCCACTCGTGATCGCGGTGCGGTTCGGGTTCGCCGGCCCGCCGTTAGAGTTGCCGCCGGTGTCGAGGCGCATCGTGGGCTTGCCGCCGAACATGATGTCCGTGTCGGAGCCCGCCCAGCCCACGCCGTCATTCCACAGTCCGATTTGGACGGCGCGGAAATCCTCGACGTAGAGGATCTGGCCACCGCTGGTGCGGGTCGGTGCCGGGCGGAGCGGCTCAGCGACCGCGACCATCTGCCGCTCCCGGCCGGCGACAGTGCGGGTCTCGATGACTGCGCCAGCACCATTGGGTGGAAGCTGCACGCTCACGGCATCCCCTCCCTCAGCCGATCAGTGGAGGAACAACGGGCACCACGGTCCAGTGCCAGTCCGGGTCTGGGAACGAGTACACAGGCCTAGACGCGGCGCTGTACGCCAGCCGCGCCGCGTCCAGGATGTCCTTACGCCGCGCCCGGTCCCACGACACGTTGTGGTCGTCGAGCGACTCCGACGCCGCGGCGTCGGGGTTGCGGAACGCGATCCCGGCCAGCTCGATCGCCCACGCCCACAGGTCATCCGGGACAGGTAGCGGCCACACCGTGAGGCGGGTGGCTCCCATGAGCCACCCGCTCGCAGCGCGCCGAACCCGGGTCGCGGTCTCCGTATCGACAGACGGCACCTGCAACCAGGACGGCAGATCCACCAAATCGAACAGGTCGGAGGCCGGCACGGGCTACGCCTTGGCCTTGGACTTCGGCTCCGGCTTGACCGGCTCGGCCGGCTCGGCCACTGGGGCGGGCGCCGACGGAACCGGCGCCATCAGCCCCGAGTCGAGGTGATGGGCCAGCGAGGTCGGGTCGATCTCCTCGGCCCGGATGACGGCCCCCTCGTAGTAGCCCCGGATCACGGAGCCACCCGCGTTGGGGTCCTTCACCTTCAGGGTCACGTACGCGGCGGTGACCACGTACGCATCGGGATCGGTCATACCGGCACCCACCTCACTGTGTTGCCACCGGTCGCCGTGTCCAACGCCGTACCGATGATCTTTTCGAACGTGTTGGCGCCAATCGTTTCGACCGTCCCGGCCGCACCGGAGACGAGCTTCGCGCCAGCGGTGACACCTGTGGGCGTGGTGCTGGTCCACACCCCGGCCGGCACATACACCCGGACCGTTGCCGCGGATGCGGCGTCAGCGATGGCGATGCCGACCACTGCGGCCGAGTTCGCACCCGCCGGGGCGAGGGTGCCCGACCCGGACACCGCCAGCACCTGCCCGCCGGTGATCGTGGCCGACGCGGTGCAGCCCTCGAAAATCGTGACGGGCCCCTCGTGCATATGATTGGGCTGCCTCACGACCCAGCCCGATGTTGCGGTTACTCCTGCCATGTCACAGCCCCGTACCGGTGATCTTCACGGCGGCGCCCGGCTCCTGCACGACCGGCACAGTTTTCCGGCGGCCCTGTAGGTCCCACGCATCGTTCTCGTCCTTGCGGATTGACTTCACCTGGACCGCGAGGTCCGCGATCGCGTAGCCCGGTGCCCCGTCCAGCTCGTCGGCCATGCCGCCGAGACTGAGCGAGTCAAGCACGTATGCGGTTCCGGACGCGATCGTCGGTGACACGACGATCGTCAGACCCGAGACCTGCTCGATGTTGCCGGTATATACCGGGTTGTCGGTCGTCTCCCGGCGCCAGGTGTTGGTCAGCGAGACGTCCGTCATCGCATAGGCGTAGGCCGTGTCGTTGAGCGCGATCGTGTCGGGCTTGTAGCCCAGATTCAATGCGAGAATCGACGCCTTGGCCCGCAGGATGTCCCGCAGGATCGTGGGGCTGGCCGCGCTCCACGCCGTCGGCACCGCGAACGTGTTGGTGACCGCTGATGAAATCGCCGACATAGCGATCGAGTCGACCTGCGAGATCACGGTGTTGACGACCTTGCGCAGCTGCCGGTCCAGGGCCGCGCCCGCGTACACGTTGCGGGCGATCTCCTCGTCGGTGAGGAGAACCTTCTGTCCCCACTTCTGGATCGCGGCGATTGCCGCGGTACCGGTGGGCAGGTTGGCGTACGGGTACTCGGACCCGGCACCCACAGCCTCAGCGGTGCGATCGCTGACGAACGGCTCGGTCATCTCGTAGAGGACCGCACCGCCCTGGCTCCGGAATCGCTGCGTCAGCAGCTGGTCGGAGACGAACCGGAGATCCTTGTAGTCGCGCAGCCTGCGCGCGAGCATGAGCGGGGACTGAAGGAACCGGCTGATGGAAAGCGTGTCGCCCGAAAGGGTGGGCGCTGCTGCCGGAAATGTACCTGGCATTGCCTATCTCCTCTCGGGTATCAGCCGCGGCCGACGAAGCGGACCTTGGCGGGGGCGGTCGCCGTGGTGGTGGCGATGCCGATGAGCGTGCCGGCCGCAGCCGCGGTAGCGACCGCGGCGGTGTTGACCGTGCCGGCGGTACCGGCGATCACGCCGTCCCCGACCGTGACGGTGCCCGCCGCGACGACGGTGATCTCGTGCACCACGTTGGCCAGCGGCCACACCGTGACCCGCGCGCCCGAAGCAGCGTCATGCGCAGCCACGCCAACCGACTTGAGCGAGCCCGCCGCAGCGGGACCGACAGCGCCGGTGGTGGTGGTCTCGAGGACCTGGCCGCCGGTGACAGCCGCAGACGTGGTGGTGGTGTAGGGCAGCGAGCCCGACCCGTAGACCGGGGAGTAATCAGCCACGGCTGCCGCCCCTCGATGCCGGCGGGAACAGGGCCGCGTAGTCGGCGTCCATGTCCTCGTCGTTGTCGGTCGAGTAGCCCGACGCCATGACCGGGACCACATTGGTCGCCAGCGTGTCGATCAGCTGACGGGCACCCTCCGGGTCGGCGTTCCACATCCGCACCCAGTGCTCCTTGCGGGCCGGCGCGAACTTGCCGGCCTGCACCGCTTGGCCGATGATCTGGTCCCGCTCCGCCTCCCGCGCCTTCGCGGCCTGAGCTTCCAGTCGCTTGATGCGGTCCTCGCGCTCCTGCCACGCCGACGCGTCAACGCGCATCAGGCCGGAAGCGTGGACAAGGCCGGGGTCGGACGTGGGACTTGCCGGGGGGTCGGACACGAAGCCAGCCGTTGTAAGCGCCGCCTTCACGTCATCGTCGGAGGCGCCCGGGTCCAGACCCAGCGCCTCTCGGATCTTTACCGGATCCATGCCGGCTCCTGTTCTGTTCGTCGGAACAACCGCCTCCGGGGCGGAAGTAATGGGGCCGCCAAAGCTGGCGACAATGCGGCGGCCGGACGCGGCGACACCGAGCGCGGCGGGCAGGTCGCGCAGTGACTTGAGGGACGACATGCCCGGCGGGGTCACACCGAGCAGGGCCAGGCCGTCGATAGCGAGGCCGTACGTCTGTCCATCGTGGACATAGTCGGCGTAGCCCTCGATGCTGCGATCAGGCCACGCGGTGGGCGCGGCGGCGGCGAGCCAGTCGGGCATGCCGGTCACGTCGCCCATGAGCACGTGGCCCTGGTCGTCCTCCTCGACGCGGATGTTGCCCAGCCAGCCAAGCGCCGGCTCACCATCGCCGGCGGCGAACCGGGTGTCGGTGTGGCCGAGCTTCAGGTAGCCGGCGCGGCCGCCCTCGCGCGCCGCGAATCTTGCGGCGTCGTCGAGCATCTGCGGGGTGACCGTGATCTTCCCGCTGGCAAGGTTCCACGTGCCCGGCCGGGCAAGCTCAAGGTCTTTCAGATCGGCCATGGCCTGCCTTTCGTGGGCATGCGTCATCGCCCGCGCACCTGGGTCGGTGTCGGGTGAGGTGAGGCGGAGAGTTAGCCGGGGCCTATGTTGTTGCCGCGCGGCGGGTGACCGTGGGCGACCCTATTGAGATCGGACCCGCTGGAATATCCTTTGACCTCTTTGAACCAGGCCGAAGCCCACCTCTTCAGGACCTCCAGCGGCTCGCCCTTGACCTCTTCGACCAAGTTGGCCAGCAACGTCGTCCAAGGCGTAGGTGAGCCGGACCATCGCGCGAGGCCCTCACCTCTGGTCCAGTAGTGGTGCAGCTGGTCGTGGCCAGGCGTGACATCCGCACCGGCGGCCGCGGTGACGGGCGCAGGCTCGAACATCGCGGCCAGCCGGTCAGCGAACTCGTTCAGGTCCGCCAGTCGCAGCGCGATCGCTTCGTCATCCTCGTCAGCGACCAGCGACGTCGAGCCATCGTCGTCGACCTGCAACGTCAGCCAGTCGGATACCTCGTATGAGCCCGGCTGCCGCTCGCTGGCGAGCAGGCGCACCCCCGCCACGACAAGGCTGGCGTCGTCGAGATCCAGCTCGAGCGCGTCACCGACCCAGATCGTCGAGTCGGACCACAGCGTCAGGTCAAGTCCGGCGGCGACTGAGGCCGTGACCCGCTCCGCGTCCTGCTCGTCCTCGTCCTCACCTGAGTCCGCCGCAGCCGCGACCTTCTTGCCGACGCAGGGGGACAAGCTGTGCGCGTCGGCGAGACGATGGATGAGCGCGCTGGACGCCCGGCCGGTCGGCTTCATGCCCAGCTTGCTCTGTGCGGCCCTCACCGCGGCCTCGGTCGCGGGCCCGTACTGGCCGTCCGTGGCGACCCCCGCAACCCGCAGGCTGGACAGCAGCGCCTGGAGGTTGCGGACCTCCGCCGCATCGTTCTTGCCGCCGCGCTTCAGGTTCAGGTGGGCACTCTTCGGAGGGCCGGGAGCAGGCGCCGCCGGCGCGGCCTTCGGGGCCGGCCTCTTCTGGGTCGGCCTCTCCTGCTGAACCTTCCGTCTCGCCTTCGGGGCCACTCTCGGTTGCGGCTTCGCCGCCGGCTGCGACTGGCCCTGCTTGACGAACTGACCGCCCAAGTCGCCGGTACCACGGGCGGCGTCGGGCGGATATGCGGCTTCGACGGGGATCGTCACGGCGCCCCCATCCGCATCTCCGGCCACGTACCCGCCAGCCGGTCGACCAGGTAGCCCTTGCGCCGACCGGACAGCCCTTGGCCGTAGCCCATGTGCGTCAGGACCGCCCTCAGTTGCGGCACGGTCATCTTCGACGCAGCGGACCAAGCCTCGTCGTGCGAGCCCAGGTCGCGCAGGGTGGCGAGAGTCGCGTCCGGGGTTGATGCTGTTGGTGGCTTCGCGGTGGGCGTTAGCCATCCACCGTTGCGGATTCCCGCGTGATCGACGCGCGTCCCGACAGTCGCATCGACCACGGCCTCGCGGTAGTCGGCCTTGTTTCGCTGAGGTGCGACCTGCAATGCGTTCGCCACGGCCTTGAGTTCAGCCAGGGACAGGTCCGCAACTAGAGCGCGGCCCTCTTGCCTGCTCTTCGCCTCCGCAAGGCCGGTAACGACTTCGTCTGTCGTAGCAGACCTCCCGTTCGCTGGCGCCGATGGCTGGTCCATTATGGGCAGTGGGCGCGGTGACGGGTCGGGGATCTTGATGGCGTGGTGGTCTTCGCCGCCCATCCTCAGCGCCGAATCGCGGTCCGCCTGTGTCAGCGCCCGGCTGTTCTCGACCGGAATGATCTGGACGCTGCCATCCCGTCGGCCGCCCGCCTCGATCGCCATGCGCTGCAGCGCCGCGTCGACCTCCTTGCGGGACATCGACTCGCCGAGGTGGTCGCGGATTGCCGCGAGGCCGACATAGTTGTCAGGCGTCGATCCGTGCGCATCCTGGTATGCGGCCCGGTACGCCTCGCGGATCCGGTTCTCGATCTGGACCTCGCGGACCGTACGGGCCTTGTCTATGACGACCTGCCGCTCCCGGTTGGTGGCGAGACGCGCCTCATTCGTCCTGGCCGGCGCGGCCAGACCCGGGATCGGCTGCGGCGAGGCGTCCTCGAACGAGATCGCGTGTTTGCCCTGGTCGCCGAAGTGCACGGCCGCATCGCGGTCCGCCTGCGTCAACGTCTTCTGGTTGCTCTCGGGCACGACGTTGGCGCTGCCTGGCTCCCGGGATACCGCCAACCGCTTAAGCGCGGCATCGACCTCGCGGCGGCTCGCACTCTCGTCCAGTTCCTTCCGTAGGTCGGCAAGGCCAACCCACTCGCTGCCACCTTCCTTGCGCCCCTGCCTGGACAGCACCGCCCGATACGCCTCGCGGATGCGGTTCTCGACCTCGACTTCGCGGGCCTTCACGGGATCCGGCTTGCTGGGCTCCGACGGCATCGGTATCGGGTTGTCGCGCCCGGTGCGCAGATCGGCGATCAGCGCCTTCGAGATGTCGTCCCGTGACGCGCCGCGCTTCAACGTGATGCCACGCTTCACTGCCGCACGGCGCAACTGCTCACGGTCGAAGCCACTAAACGGATCGCCCTTGCCGCCCGATGACGCATGCTGCTTGAGCGCGTCGATGAGGCGGTCCACTGTGGACCGGAATTTTCCGGCGCCGACCGTGCCCTTCGGGTTGCGGGGATGCAGCGACGGGTTGAATACGGCGGCCGTGACCTCGCCGGCGAACTCGGCCAGTGCGACCAGGAGGGCCTCGGTGTCCTCGTCGAGGTCGTCATCGTCCTCGGCGAGGTCCGACTCCAGAGCCTCCACTCGGGCCGCGAGGTCATCCAACCGCAGCCCCGCATCGGGGTCCACTGTGGCTGTCGCCGACGCGGCCACTGAGGCGGCCCCCGTCTTGGTGTCCACCGCCGGAGCGGGCGCCGCACCACCCGGCGCCGGCCCCGTCAACGTCTCCCGCGTCAAACCCGGCAACGGCCCGGGTGGGGGGGCGTTCGGGTCGCGCGGCGGTAGGCCGTATTGCTGCCTTGTGGATTCCTCCAGAATGTCGTCCGAGTGGATGACGCCAGCGTCGATCAGGAGCTTCAGTGCCTGCGCCGTCGCGGCCTGCCTGCTGCCGATCTCGTCAAATACGATCCGAGGGGCCGGCTCCTGCGGACCCCAGTTGACGTCGACCAGGTCCTCGACCACATGCATGTTGGCGGTGTCCGCGATCTGCTGCCCCACGGTCTGCACGCCGAGGGTGAAAAAGTCGCCGAGGGTCGCACCGAGCGCGTAACTGCCGGTCCCCATCTGCTGCCCGAGGTTCAAGAAGTGGGCCAGGACCGTCTTGGCGATCGACTCGTCGTGGTACCGAATCGCGGGCTCGGCGTCAGGCAGCGTGCCCTCGACGCCAACCAGCTTCAGGATGGCGCCATAGGGGATGGCCGTACCGGCGGCATCGCCAGCCCGCCAGCCCTTGGCCATTGCCAGGCCCCCCGAAAGATCGGTGGCGCCCTCCTGGCCAACGTACAGCGGGATGCCCATACCGTTGCGCTCGATCGTCTGCGCCTGCACCCGCAACAAGCGGTCCTTCAGGAGCCAGTTCTTGTAGCAGTTCCTCAAAATCGAGGTGCCGAGCCAGTTACCGCCCTCCTTGGCGTGGATGTACGCCACCAGATGCTCCACCGGGATCGGCTGCGGCCGCTCACCAGTCCTGATCCAGTACTGCTTGATGCTGATCAGTCCGCCGTCCTGCGCGACGTTGATGTACTCGATCGTCCGCGCCGGCCGCAACGCCAACTTGCGCAGATGCGCATGGTCGCCGTCCGGATCGATGCGGTAGACCTGCTCGAAGTAGCTGTAACCGATCGGCAGCATCAGCAGCGCCTCGGCGAGGTGGTCCTTCCATGAGAATCGATCCTTGGTCCGTGGCGGCGCCTTCGGGCTCTGGCCCACGATCGGCAGACCCAGATCATCCGCAACAAACTGCACGACCTCGTCGCGGGCACCGTTCGGGTCGATGCGCCATGGCGTGCGCAGGACCAACAGATTGACGGCCCGCAGAATCGACCCGACCTGAGAGTCTGTCTTTCGCATCTGGTCGTAGACGTAGACCGACTGCGGCCAGACCAGCTCCGGGGTGGTCTCGTTCTCGTACAGCCACCACATGTACTGGCCGACGGCCTGCTGGTAGCCGATCTCTTGCACGGGGGCGGATGCGGGCTTGGTTGGAGCGGTCACCGCAGGCACCTCCCGGTCAGAAGCCGACGGTCATCAGGTCACTGGGGTCGTACGAGTTCCGGCCGGCGGATTCCAGTTCGATGAGCGGGGGCGGGTCGGGAACTTTCGGCTGGCCGTAGACCGTCAGGCCGTACAGCGCGTTCGTGACCGCGCTCAGGCCACTGATCTCGCCGATCGAGTTCTTCAAATCCCAAGCCCAGGCATCCACGAGGGTGCGGGTGGTCGACTTGCGTAGTGCTTCGCGTAGCCGATCGTCGCCGAGTTGGCGGACCTGGCCCTTTCCGGTCCCCGGATCAAGCGTGGTGACCGCGTCGTACAGCAGCCCACAGGCGTTGGCCTGATCCCGGGCCGTCATCGGCTTCGGCTCCAACTTCACGGGCAGCCGTTCCGTCACCGCCGACAACAACGACGCCCCCGGCCCCGACGGATTGAACACAACCGCGAGCACCTGGTGCCGCTTCGCCAACTCGCCCATCCGGCCCGGGATCCAGTCGGTGCCCTCGCGGTAGTCGATCAGCTCGATGTGCGGCAGGCCGTCGTCGCGGTAACCGGCCACACCGATCGCACCGCGGCTGCGGTCCCAACTGACCTCCCATGACAGGACCAGCCCATCGGAGATCGACGAACCGGGATCCGCGCACTTCACCCAGGCCGACAGCGGAATCTTGCTCGGCACGAGGTCCGGGACGCGCTGACACAGACATTCCGTGCGGAAAACAGGCTCTGGATCCGTCACCATCGCCGCCAACAGCGCGTCCATCGTGATGCCCTGCGGATAGCCGAGAGCCGGATTCGCCTGCCGCAACCCATCGTCGTCGTCAATCGGGCAGTCGTCTGGCGCCGACCACTCCATGATCCCCAACGATGTGTCGGGGTCGCCGAGCGCCGCGATCGCCTTCTCGCGAAGGTCGTTCAACACCACGCTGCGGTCGTCGCCGGCGTTGCTGAACGCCCAGATCTGGGCCTTGCGGCGTGCCATCGTCGTCTTTGTGACGGCACCCCACGACTCCCACGTGTGATGCTCGCGGAGTTCGTCGAGGTTCACGTCGTCGCCGGACAAGCCACGGCCGCCCTTACGCGACGCTGCCGCGATCTTCCACCGGGAACCGCCGATCAGCTTCAGTGCCTTCTTGCCGTTCGTTCGATCGACATGCGCCACCTCGGCCGCCAAATCGGGCACCGATTCGACGATCTCCACGGCCTTATCCCAGGATTCCTCGGAGATGTCGAGGTTCTGGGCCGTCCCGATCACCAGCGGCACCCGCAGGACGAACATCTTCCACAGGTTCTTGACCTCGACGAGCGTCGTCTTGCCGTTCTGCCGCGCCACCAGCACGACCACAGTCCTGAAGCGGAACCGCCCGTCCGGGCGCACCTCCAGCGCGTGGATCAACAGCCAACGCTGCCACGGCATCAGCTCGAAACCGAGAACATCCTCAGCGAAGGCGACGCACGAGAAGCCCAGTGAGGTCTTCGGGGTGAGAGCGCATCCGCAACCGCATGGAGCTCCTGATCCACGCCCTGGTCGCGGCCTTCGGGGCGATCATGGCCTGGAACGGCGCGATACTCGCCGCGTCGGTCGCGGGTTACAAGATCCCGACGCTCGGCATCTCGGAGGCATTCAACCAGGCGCCGCTGGTGATCTCGGGGGCCCTGATCGTTCTGTTTTCCATCGAGCACATCATCGCGCTCCTCTCCGGCGAGGAAGTGGTGCCGTCGTGGCACTGACCATCCTCACCGTCAGCTTCGTCCTGCTCCTCCTGCTCGGGGTGCCGGTCGCCTTTGCGATCGGGCTCTCGGCGGTGTGCACCATCCTCTGGGAAGGCCTGCCGCTCGCGGTGGTGTTCCAGCGCATGACCTCGGGGATGAACATCTTCTCCTTCCTCGCGATCCCGTTCTTCATTTTCGCCGGAGAGCTGATGCTCTACGGCGGCATCGCCGACCGCATCGTGCGGTTTGCGAAGGATCTCGTGGGCCATATCCGCGGTGGCCTCGGGATGTCGAACGTGGTCGCCTGCACCCTCTTCGGCGGGATCTCGGGCTCGGCCGTCGCCGACGTTTCGGCGATGGGCGCGGTGATGATCCCGATGATGAAGAAGGAGGGTTATCACGCCGACTACGCGGTGAACGTCACCACGCACGCGGCGCTGGTGGGCGTGCTGATGCCCACCAGCCACAACATCATCATCTATTCGCTCGCGGCGGGCGGAAAGGTGTCGATCGCCGCGCTGATCCTCGCGGGCCTCGTGCCCGCCATGCTCCTTACCGCGAGCAATCTCGCCGCCGCCTACCTCGTCGCCATCAAGCGCGGCTACCCGGCGGGAATGTTCCCCGGCTGGGAGAGGGTAGCGCGCTCGCTCGCAGCGGCGCTCCCCGGCCTGGCGGTGGTGGCGATCATCATCGTCGGGATACTCTCGGGGGTTTTCACCGCCACCGAATCGGCCGCGATCGCGGTGATCTACGCGCTCGTTCTCACGCTCTTCGTCTATCGCAGCATGACCTGGAAGAATTTCCTCAAGGCCGGTGCGAAAGCGGTCAAGACCACGGGCGTGGTGCTGCTCCTCATCGGCGTCTCCAACACCTTCGGCTATCTCATCAGCCTGTACGAGGTGGCCGAGATCACCGGAAGCGCGCTCGCCGGCGTGTCGACCAGCCCCTGGGTCATCTTTCTCCTGGTCAACGTCATCCTCTTCGTGCTCGGCACCTTTCTCGACATGGCGCCGACCATCCTCATCTGCACGCCGATTTTCCTGCCGATCTGCGCGCAATACGGCATGAGCCCGGTGCAGTTCGGCATGGTGATGCTGATCAACTGCGCGCTGGGGCTGAACACCCCCCCGGTGGGCACCACGCAGTTCGTCGGCTGCGCCATCGGCGGGGTGTCGATCGGCTACGTGATGCGCACCATCTGGCCGTTCTACGGCGCGCTCATCGCGACGCTGATGCTGGTAACCTATGTGCCCGCATTTTCGCTCGCTTTGCCCGATCTGTTTCTGAAGTAGCGCATGAACCCGAAGCCATGAAACGGCCCGAAACCGCGCTGATTGTCGGCGCCGGCAGCGGCCTGTCCGCCTCCCTCGCGCGCTTGCTCGCGAAGGACGGAATGCGGGTGGCGCTCGCCGCGCGCGAACCTTCCAAGCTCGCTTCGCTGGTGAAGGAAACGGGCTCGCTGCCGATTGCCTGCGACGCCGCCGAGCTCGTGCAGGTCGAAGCGATGTTCGCCGCGGTCGAGGCGAAATGGGGCGTTCCCGACCTCGTCGTCTACAACGCCGGCTACCGCGTGCGCGGTCCGCTCGTCGATCTCGATCCGAAGGAAGTCGAGCGCACGATCAAAGTGACCGGCTACGCGGGCTTCCTCGTGGGGCAGGCGGCGGCGAAGCGCATGCTCGCGCGCGGCTCGGGCGCCGTGTTCTTCACCGGCGCTTCGGCGAGCGTAAAGGGCTACGCCGAATCGGCGCCTTTCGCCATGGGCAAGTTCGCGCTGCGGGGGCTCGCGCAGAGCATGGCGCGAGAGCTCGCGCCCAAAGGAATCCACGTCGCGCACTTCGTCATCGACGGCGGGATCGCGAAGGGCGCGACCGACCCGCGAGGGCACGAGCGCGGCGCGGACGCGATGCTCCTCCCCGACGAAATCGCGAAGAACTACCTGCACGTGTTCCGCCAGCACCGCAGCGCCTGGACCTGGGAAGTCGAGCTGCGGCCCTGGCTCGAGAGGTTCTAGACACGAGTGCGACACCTTGTAGTGTTCCCCCGACAGCCGTGTAGGGGATCTTCCTACACGGCGCGAGAAATTCCTCACACAGAGGGTGAAAATCCGCTGATAAGGCCAGACGGAGCTTGCCCTTCTTCGGTGGTTCGCCTATGGTCGGCGAGGGAGTCGGAAGGGAAGGCTCGAAGGAGCCCGGCACGGCGGGATCTCTTCGCGGGGCGAAAATGGGAGAGGGACTCAGAGTTCTGTTGGTTGAGGACGTCGAGGACGACGCCTTCTTTGCAACGCGCGAGCTCAAGCGCGCCGGCCTTGTCGTGGACTCGCGCCGGGTCGAGTGCGAGGCGGATTTCCGGCGCGAGCTCGGCGAATTCCGGCCCGACGTCATTCTCTCGGATTTCAACATGCCGCAGTTCGACGGCATGCACGCGCTCGTGATCGCACGCGAGACCGCTCCGGAGATACCGTTCATTTTCGTCTCCGGCACGCTCGGCGAGGACTATGCCATTCGCGCGCTCAAGAACGGCGCGAGCGACTACGTACTCAAGTCCAACCTCGTGCGCCTGCCGCCCGTGGTCGAGCGCGCGGTGAGCGAAGCGGCCGCGCGCTCCCAGCGCAAACGCGGCGAGCAGCTCCTTGCGCTGGAGCACACGGTGGTCCGGCAGATCGCCGACGCCGACAATGCCTCGCAAGGGCTGAAGGCGGTGATGCGCTCGATCTGCGAATCGGAGGGCTGGGACCTCGGCCGGTATTTCCGCGTGGACGAAAAGGCGGGGCTCCTGCGTTTCGAGGAATCCTGGTGCGTGCCCGAGCCCTCGCTCGAGGAATTCGTCGAGGGCTCGCGCGAGGTGACGCTCACTCGGGGCGCCGGGCTTATGGGCCTTGTCTGGCAGGCGGGAGAGCCGCTGTGGTCCACCGATACGCTCAACGATCCCCGCGTGCGGCAGTCGGACCTGTCGCGCAGGAGCGGGATACGGGGGGCGTTCGCGTTGCCCGTGGCGTCGGAGGGCAGGACGATCGGTGTCATCGCCTTCTCCGCTCGGCGGAGCCGCGAACCCGACGAGCGCCTGCTGCGCGCGGTGCAGGTGATCGGCAGCCAGACCGGGCAGTTCCTCGCGCGCCAGGAACAGCAGCGGCATATCGCCCGGCTGAACCGCATTTACGCCGTGCTGAGCGGGATCAACGCGACCATCGTGCGCGTTCGCGATCGCGAGCAGCTGTTCCGCGAAGCCTGCCGCATCGCCGTCCGGGCCGGGGGATTCCAGCTGGCGTGGATCGGCGTCGTGGAGGAAAAAACCAACAGCGTGAAACCGGTGGCCTGGGAAGGCGCCGGGCAGGACTACATCGGGCTGATGCCGCTCGGGCTGGACGAGAGCCGGCCCGAGCAATTCGGTCTCGCGGGGCGGGCGGTCAAGGAGCGCAGGGTGATGATCGCGGGCGACGTCGCGAAGGATTCCCGGATCGATCTCCGCGGTGAGGCGTTCGCGCGCGGCCTCCGCTCGCTCGCCGTGCTGCCGCTGTTCGCATCGGAAAGACCGGTCGGCGTGCTCGCCCTGTACGCCGACACCCCTGGCTTTTTCGACGCGGAGGACGAGATGCGGCTGCTCCTCGAGCTCGCCGGGGACATCGGCTTCGCTGTCGACCACATCGAGAAGGCCGAACGGCTCAACTACCTCGCCTATTACGATCCGCTCACCGGCCTCGCGAACGCGACGCTTTTCCGCGAGCGCCTGGCGCGCTTCATGGACGCGGCGCGCGAAGCCGGGCACAAGCTCGCCCTGGGGATCGTGGACGTGGACCGCTTCAAGACGATCAACGATTCGCTCGGCCGCCCCGCGGGCGACGACCTGCTGAAGCAGATCGCGCGCCGGATGTCGGGACACTCGAAGGAATCGAGCGAAATCGCGCGGGTCGCGGCGGACCGCTTCACCGTCGTGCTGCCGCGCGTCGGCCGCGGGGACAACGTCGCGCGGCTCGCCGAGCAGCGGGTCGCGGACGCCTTCGGCATGCCCTTCGTTCTCGGCGCCGAGGAGCTGCGGGTTTCGGCGAAAGTAGGGATCGCGATGTTCCCGGAAGACGGCGCCGACGCCGAGACGCTCTTCAAGAACGCGGAGGCCGCGCTCAACAAGGCGAAGGAATCCAACGAGCCCTACCTTTTCTATACGCAGAAGCTCACCGAGCGGGTCGCCGAGCGGCTTTCCCTGGAGAACGAGCTGCGGCAGGCGCTCGAAAAAAACGAATTCGTCCTCCACTACCAGCCGAAGGTCGAGACCCAGACCCGGCGCATCATCGGCGTGGAGGCGCTGATCCGCTGGATGAGCCCGGAGCGGGGCCTCGTGCCCCCGCTCGAATTCATCCCGCTGCTCGAGGAAACGGGGCTCATCCTCGAAGTCGGCGAGTGGGCGCTCCGGGAGGCCGTGCGCGACCACGCCTACTGGACGGAGAATGCGCCGCGCGCCCCGCGCGTCGCGGTCAACGTCTCGTCGATCCAGCTGCGCAGGCCGAATTTCGTCGAGATCGTGAAAGAGGCGATCATTCAGGGCGCGACACCGCACGGCCTGGACCTGGAGATCACCGAAAGCGTTCTCATGGAGGAAGTCGCAGCGAACATCGAGAAGCTCAAGGCCCTGCGCGGGCTGGGCGTGAGCGTCGCCATCGACGACTTCGGCACCGGCTATTCCTCGCTCGGCTACCTCGCGAAGCTCCCGGTGCAGTCGCTCAAGATCGACCGCTCCTTCATCATCACCATGCTGAAGGAGCCCGGCACGATGACGCTCGTCTCGACCATCATCTCGCTCGCGCGCTCCCTGCGCATGGAGGTCGTGGCCGAAGGCGTCGATTCGGAGGACCAGGCGAACACCCTGCGGGTCGCGCGCTGCGACGCGATGCAGGGCTACCTCATCAGCAAGCCGGTGCCACGCGAGCGCATCACGGAGCTGCTCCGCCAGAAGGAAACGAAGGTCGCGAAGGCGGGATAGAGCTCGCCCGTCTTGAGTATGCCGGCGCGTTGCAAGATGATAGCGGCATCGAACAAGGAGAAATCATGCCGCTCCGCACCGGATTCGATGTCCAGCGCTTCAATCATTTCGGCAGGGAGCACTTTCCCGGCTTCGTCGGGCTCGTCATCACCGAGGTCGCGGAAGGGCTTTTAAAAGGCGAGCTCGCGCTCCGCAAGGCCCTGCTCGCCCCCAACGGCTACCTGCACGCCGGGGCGATCGTCACCTTCGCCGACACGCTCGCCGGCTACGGCTGCATCGCGCACCT
>Ga0137403_10004785_pt1 | contig 15860 bp, 10 predicted proteins | sample CZOMad2_1_16fung_FD_122057 | JGI IMG/M metagenome (GOLD analysis project Ga0137403, IMG submission 122057) | Vadose zone soil fungal communities from Angelo Coast Range Reserve, California, USA - CZOMad2_1_16fungal (Hybrid Assembly) | ecosystem: Environmental > Terrestrial > Soil > Vadose zone... | reverse complement strand
CAGCGGGGACAGTTTTTGCTTGGCGTACACGTGGTTACGGGTTGATGATATCACGGCTGCGCGAAATGGATTGTGCGTCCCGGATACCCGCTGAAAACACAGAATGTCACGGCAGCGCTGGCGGCCCGATCCATTCCCGCCAGACGCAGTATGGAGCCACAGCGAAACGATTTCATAAGGCCAGCCGTCCATGTAAGAGGTCCATTGTTCCAGACAAGAATCCATCTTCAGGAGCGATCGTAATGAAGCCCATGCCTTTGCATCGCAATCTATTGTTGTGGCTGAGCGTGGTATTGGCAGCCGCCCTGGCGGCCATCCCCGCAAAGGCTCCCGCGCAAGCAGAGGCGGACCAAATTCCGGCCGGGCCCACGAAACTCCTGCGCTTTGCGGATATTTCGAAGGACAAAGTGGTCTTCGCCTACGCCGGCGATTTATGGACCGACTCGCGCGAAGGCGGCGCGGCTCGCCGTCTTACTTCCCACGTCGGCGACGAGCTTTACCCAAAATTTTCGCCTGACGGAAAATGGATTGCCTTCACCGGCGAATATGACGGCAACCCGGATGTTTACGTCGTCCCCGCCGAAGGCGGCGAGCCCAAGCGCCTCACGTTTCATCCTTCGAACGACATCGTGCTTGGCTGGACTCCCGACGGCAAAGATATCCTCTTTCGCTCCGACCGCTTCAGCGCGCCTCCCGGCCGCTACACGAAACTGTTTCTCGTCTCCCCGCAGGGCGGCCCCGCAAGGCCACTTCAGGTTCCTCGCGCGAGCCTGACCAGTTTTTCCCCCGACGGCAACAAGATCGCTTACCTCGAAACTTCCCAGGAATTCCGCACCTGGAAGCGCTACCGCGGCGGCTGGAGCCTGCCTATCGCCATCTTCGACCTGAAGAAAAATTCCTACGAAGAGCTGCCGAAGACCGCCGGCATGGACCTCTTTCCTATGTGGCACGGCAACACGATTTATTTCATCAGCGACCGTGACGGGGTGATGAACCTCTTCAGCTACGACCTCGGCTCCAAGCAAACGAAGAAACTCACGGATTACAAGGAATACGACATTAAGTGGCCAAGCCTTGGGCCGGATGCCATCGTCTATGAAAACGGCGGCTTGCTCTACGAATTCAATCTCGCCAGCGGAAAGACGCGCAATCTCCCGATCGTAGTGCGCGCCGAAGATCTCGAAACACGCCCGGAGTTCAAGAGCGTCGCGCAATCCATCGGAAGCTACTCGCTTTCTCCTTCGGCGGCTCGCGCCTTGATGGAAGCGCGCGGCAACATTTTCACCGTTCCTGCCGAGCACGGCAGCATTCGAACGCTGACCACCAATCATTCCAGCGTTCACGAACTGAATCCTGCGTGGTCCCCCGACGGGAAGTCGATCGTGTATCTCTCTGACAAAACGGGCGAGTTCGAACTCTACACGCGCCCGCAAATGGGCGGCGAAGAAACGCGCATCACCTCGGATGGCGGGGTCTATCGTTACGGCCCCGTGTGGTCGCCGGACAGCAAGAAGCTTCTCTACTGGGATAAAGTGCTGCGGCTCTGGTACGTCAGTCTTGATGACAAAAAGCCTGTGCTCGTCGACAAGTCCGACTACGGCACGATCTCGGACGGCGGTTGGTCACCCGATAGCCTGTGGATCGCCTATTCCAAGCCTCACCGCCGCGGCTCCAACGATGTATTTCTTTATTCTCTGGGAACGAAAAAAATCACCGCAGTTTCTGCCGGCTTCTACGATGACAACCATCCGTCCTTTGATGACAATGGAAAATATCTCTATTTCATTTCCACGCGCTACTTCTATCCGAGCGTGGGCCAACTCGATCAGCGCTTCAACTACTACTCCACGGATGGCATTTTTGCCGTCACGCTGAAGGCTGATGAAGCTTCACCTTTCAAGCCGCAGAGCGACGAGGAAAAAGCGGCCGACGAAAAGAAAGATGAAAAAAAGGACGAGAAGAAAGACGACAAGAAATCCGGCGACAAGAAGCCTGACGAACAGAAGGATGAGAAGAAGGACGAAAAGAAGCCCGAACCCGTCAAGCCCATCCAAATCGATCTGGACGGTATCAGCTCGCGCGTCGCGCCTGTGCCCATCAGCGCCGGAATCCTCGGCAATCTAGCCGCACGCAAAGACAAGTTTTTCTACGTTTCCACGCCGCAGGAGGCGAGGCAGTTCGGAACACCTGACCGCGCCCCCAAAAATGTTCTCCACGTCTACGACGTGACCAAGCGCGAAGACAAAGTCCTGCTGGAAGGCATTGACGGCTACGACCTCGACAAAGAAGGCAAGAAGGTCATCTACAAAGCCGGGCCGGTTTACGGCATCGTCGACGCAACCCCAGGCAAAGCCAAAGTCGGCGAAGGCAAGCTCAATTTGAGCGAACTGGAAGTGAAGATCGATCCACGCCAGGAGTGGCGCGAAGTGTTCCATGAAGCCTGGCGCGTCGAACGCGACTTCTATTGGGACCCCAACATGACCGGCCACAATTGGAAGAAAATCGGCGAGCGCTACGAAGCGCTACTTCCGTGGGTCGCGCATCGCAGCGACCTGAACTACATCATCGGCGAAATGATTGCCGAGCTGAGCACTTCACACACTTATGTGGGCGGCGGCGATCAGCCCGCGAAGCCGCACGTGAGCGTCGGCATGCTCGCCGCCGATTTCGAACCGGATGGCGGCTACTTCCGCATCTCGAAAATCTATCCCGGCGAAAACTGGAATGATTCATCGCGTTCACCGCTGACCGAACCGGGATTGAAAGTGAAAGCCGGTGACTATTTGATCGCCGTAGACGGCCAGGAAGCGCGTTCGAATCAGGACGTCTATTCCTATTTCCAGGATCTCGCTGGAAAACTCGTCACGCTGAAAATCAATTCCAAGTCCAGCCCCGAAGGCGCGTGGGAAATCACCGTGAAGCCGGCGGCCAGCGATGCCGGCCCGCGTTATCTCGAGTGGATGGACCAAAACCGCCGTAAAGTCGCGGAAGCCACTGGCGGCCGCATCGGCTACATGCACGTGCCGGACACCTCGTTCCCCGGCATCATCGCGTTCGACAAACAGTTCACCGCGCAGCTCGATAAGGACGGCATCATCGTTGACGAGCGTTACAACTCCGGCGGCCAAATTCCTGACTTCTATACCGAGAAACTCCGCCGCGAACTTCTTGCCGCGCTTGCACCGCGCGAGGGGAAAGACGTCCCCTGGCCGCCCGTGGCGATCTACGGGCCAAAAGTAATGATCGTCAATGAGCTTGCCGGTTCCGGCGGCGACGCTTTCCCTTGGTTCTTCCATCGCCAGAAAATCGGCCCGATCGTTGGCACGCGCACCTGGGGAGGCTTGGTCGGCATCTCGCGCGGAATTCCGCTACACGACGGCGGTAACGTCACCGCCCCGGAATTTGCATTTTGGTCAGCTGACAATGGCGGCGAATGGATCGTGGAAAATCACGGAGTGGATCCCGACTACGTTGTGCCGCAACGGCCGGATCTCGTCGTCACTGGCCACGACCCGCAACTCGAAAAAGCCATCGAGCTCGCCAAGGAAGCCCTCAAGAGCTACAAGGGCCTTCCCCCGCGCCCCAAGTATCCGGTCGCCAAGGAATAGTGGGCAACCCGGGAACAAATCATGCCTGAAAACGAGAAGGGGCCCTGTTGGGGCGCCTTCCGTTTTTCTCTTTCTCAAATTTCTGACCGCTAGCCGGATGGCTCGGAACGCGTCGCCGGGGGAAGAGTAGTCTCTGGCTAAAGAGTCAAGCGCGGCGGTGCTTGCCTTTGTGCTTGTTGACCGCTTGCGGTCACCAGTTACCTTGACCGCTTTGCGATCACAGGCCAGAGTCTGTCTTCCTTCCTGCCTCGTGTCCCGGGCCATCCACAGGGGTTTTGGCTAGCGGAACCCTTGCCCGGCGTGACCGCCGAGAAAATTCACTCTTAGTGTGAGGCCCTTCCGCGCGGGTTTCCGTGCGGCGCGAACCCTTAGGTCCGCACCGGATTCGTCCGTCCTGTTCCGCGACAAAAGCCGTCGTAGTTGTTCCGAGAGATAAATGTCGTAGGCGACCAGTGCCCCCGCGCTTCCAAAGACTCCCGCGCCCACCAGCATCAACAGCCATCTCAAAGCCACCATGGAACTACTCCCTTCTTCCAACTCCCTGAAGCCAATCGCACAGGCAGAACCTGTCCCGTCTGCCTCGAGCTTCTCGGGGGCTTGGTCGGGAGCCTGTGCTCTTCGGCCTGTGGTCTGAACGTGTGCTCTTTACCCTGCGCTCTTCCGCTCTGACCAAATCACCGTTGCGGCGGAGCGGTGACCTGTGGGGCACGCCTTCCGAGGCGGGCCGCTTTTCCGCTCAACGAGGTGCCGAATAAGCCCGCGCCAATTGCGCCGTTCCGCGCGCCAGTTCCGTTCGCACAGCAGTCCTTTGAACTGTGGCTGGCCGCATCAGCAGAAACGCTGCCTTCAAGAACAACCAGTGCAGCCCCGCAGCAACAGCCACCGCAAAGATCGTGATGAGAACCAGAATCGTAAGTTCCAGCATGGCAATCATGACGTGCCTCCCAACTTGCACAACTGGGAATCGCACCTCTATGCCCAAGCTCAATCTGTTGATAGGTAACGACTTACACGGCGGTAAGTCTTAACAATCCGTGGGCTCAACTACACATTGTGTCGCGTCGGACGCGCCAACAGCTTGCTCCGTTGCAGAGTCGAGGATTCTGTCCCGACTGGGGTCGGGATGCCGACTCTTTTCATTTTGTAGATTTTCTCTTCAAATTCAGGGCGATTGCGCGGCGGGATCGCGCGGGTGAGCCTGGGAAGCCATGGTCATTCATTAACCAATGACTCAACAACGAGGTTCCTGCGGTTCTCGAGTCCGAGTTTCCTGAGAAGATTGGAGACATGGAATTTTGCCGTGCGTTCTCTAATGTTCAACTGGCGTGCAATCTCCTTGTTTGTGAGGTGCCTAAAAAGAAGCTGGAGCACTTGACCTTCCCGTGCCGTTAGTGATTGACCTGCCAGAAGCTGCCTATCAAGCAATGTCTTCATCTGCTTGACGAACGCCAGCAGCACTTCCGGAGGCACCCAAAGCCTGCCCCGGAGTAAAGCCATGGTCGCTTTCGGAAGCTCCGTCTTCCACTTCTTGTGCAGAGTCACAAAGCCGTCGATTCCCCAGTGAAATAGGAGCGTCATCTCGCTTTCACCGCTTCTATCGGGAGGAAGAAGGGCCAGAAATCTGCTACCCGCCGAATTGGCACGCAATCGGCCGCTCAAAGGCCCCAAAGCCAAATTCAAAGAACAGCCGTCCAGCAGGAAAAGGCGTGGGCAATTCCGCCGCTTGAGCGTCTCGGCTTCGCTTGCCGCGTGTGGCAGGAGAAGTTTGACAAGAACCTCTTGAACAGAGAGAGCCTTTTCTATGTCGAGGGCACCTAGATGGTGAGAGCTGATGACCTGAAGGGCAAGAGCCATCAAGGCCTCCGCCGCCTCGTCCCGAAAGACACTTTCTAATAATTCCCAAACCGCATTAGCCGCTGCGCTATGCAAAGTACGAGGGCGGAGACTCTGCAACAGGGCTAAGCGAACAACCGAAGCAGTAGAATACTTTTTTTTCGGGCATTTGCAACCAGAATTAAGTCTGGAGGAAAGCCTCCCTGCGCTCTCTGCAAACCATCCGCTGGGTCTCGTGTGTATCGTCCTTCTCTTCTCCTTCTCTTTGCTGGCCTCGGATCGACCATGGAGGGACAGGAGGAACTGCACCAATCAATTGAATCAGGGACGTGGTAATTGCCGGAACACGGGATGATCATGCGGCTTCGGGAGAGTAATTTGCCAGGCGAGATTCGTCTGGCAATTTTCAATGAATTTTCTTACGCGCCCGGATCATTTCAGTGCTCCGGTCGCGCTCAGAAAGATAGTAAGACGCCGCGAAGTGGTTTTGATCTTTGTCCGGATTGGTTACGGTCGAGTCCCCTCCGCAAGCCCAATCCAGTGCGGCAGAGATCGCGATCTGTATAGGCAATGACCCTGGTTGCCTGCGAGGTCGGTTTAAGGTTTCGTGGGGGTCCCGAGATTCTCCACGGGCCATTCGAATCCGCCGGTCCTTTACATATCCAGAGGATGACGCCCGGACGAAGTCCGCTGGGTGTCCATCGCGCGCCCAGCCATCGTATCCATTCCCAACTACAAATTAGGATTAGAAAGGATAGGCTCATGAAGCGAAGAACACTAATAGCATTATCGGCGGTTTTCGTCACGGCCATCGCCATTTTGCTCATCTCCTCTCAAACCGTGCTCGTATCGGCGCAAAACCACGAGCATGGAAAGGGTGATCGCGATGAGCCGCCGCCGCCGTTTTACAACCCGTACCCGTTCGGTATCCTGCCAGCCGATTTGAATCCCGAGATAGCCCGCGTCCTGCGTGAAGTGGACTTCATCGAAAACGAAGCGCTAATGCAGTTGCGCGCATTGCCGCCGCCGACGCTGACAAATCAACCGCCGTTACTGGCCCACACCGGACAAAGGTTAAACGTCTTAGTGGGCAAGGCCTTGAATTTCGACAGGAATATCTCGCCTTTCAACGATAGGGCCTGCGCGTTCTGTCATATGCCGTACGTCGGCTTCAGCGGACCGATCCCATCCGTCAATCTGACAATGGTAGCGTATCCCGGATCGTTCCAGTTTCGGGCCGGCAAGCGGACCGCGCAGAGATACACCTATGCACCCAGTTTCCCTGTTCTCAATTTCAACGATACCCAGCAAGCCTTTTTTGGCGGAAACTTCTGGGATTCGCGAGCGACCGGCTACTTGCTAGGGAGTCCGGATGCCAATCAGGCGCAGGGCCCTCCGGTCGATACGCAAGAACACGCGTTGCCGGACACGGCTTGCATCGCGTTCCGGCTTCAGAGCGCCGTGTATAAGTCTTTCTTTATCGAACTATGGGGCGATGACCTAGATGCCATCAAGTTCCCGCACAACACCGAGGATATCTGCGAAACCCCCGGAGGCGCCAGCATATTCGGAACGGACACCATGCCGATCAAGCTGTCTCCCGTCGATCGCGCCATAGCAAACCACGTCTTCGACCACTGGGGACAGTCTATTGATCAATACGAAGGCTCACCGGATGTCAGCGCTTTTTCGTCGAAGTTCGACGTCTACTTGACGTACCTCGCCGGGACCATCAAAACGAATCCGTTTACTCCGGACGAAGTGGCCGGCTACAACCTCTTTCGCGGCAAAGGCAATTGCAACTCCTGCCATCTCGACGGCAGGTCCACTGCGCCCACGCCTCCGCCTCCCGACGGCACACTTCCAAACAGTGAAGACACTGGCGCGATCGCGGATACGCGTCCCGTGTTCACCTGCTTCGGCTCGGCTAACCTCGGCTTGCCGTTGAATCCCAGGGATGCCATCTATTATCAGGACAAGCCAGATTTCTTCGGCTTTACCGCGAATCCATTTGGCTTCGGCTTCCGAGATTTGGGATTGGGAACTTTCCTGCGAAGCGGTCCCGGCTCTTGGGCAAGCCCGAATGACGATTGGACACAATTTGCGCCAAGTTCGGACGGCAAAATGCAGACGTCCAGCGCCCGCAATGCGGCGTTGGTGCCACCACAGTGTCCTACCACGGAGGCTCCAGGACCGTACTTCCAGAAGGAGTTCTTCCACAACGGCTACATCAAGAGCCTGAAGCAACTCGTGCACTTCTACAACACGCGCGATGTTTATCCGTTCAACGTCACTTCCGGGCACTGCCCCGCAGGGACAACCGAAAAGGTAGACTGCTGGCCGATGCCTGAGGTCAAGAACAACGAGGACATGACGGTTGGTAAGCTTGGCCTGACCGATACGGAGGAGAACCAAATCGTTGCCTTCCTCCAAACCCTCACGGACGGGTTCACACGACCCTATCCCGACATCAATACGTTTACAGGCATGTGCATGACGTGCAACCCCGCCACAGATCCAAATTGTTCACCGTCGAGGCAAGGAAACGGCTTCCTTATCCCGACTCCGACGCCGCTTCCGCCCTGCGCATCGGCCATCTGCGACGTTGCGCCTCTGCCGACTAAGCCAATTCCGTGAGCGGAGGACGCTAAGCGGCGGATGTCCAAAAACCAATGGCCTCTCTTCTCCGGCTCGTTCGTCTCGCAAGCGCCCGGATGCGAGCGGACGAGCCGGAGCGGGAGATCGTGGATTCAGTCGGCCGTGGTTGCGTACCTTTTGATCATCTTGCTTTGAGTAATTCTCCTTGAGGTGTAAATATGAATAGACTGTTTCTGATATTGGCGGTCGCGGCTGCGACCAGCAGTCTGCTCCTCTCAAATCCAACGTCGGCACAATTCGTTCCTGCTGCCAAGAAAGCCGCGCGCGTGCGCATCATCAAGGGACCAGAGCTCGAATTGGCTAGAGAGAATTTGACCATTATTACGTGGACATCCAACAACCCTGGGGGCTCGCCCGAACACTTTGGGGTTGTACACTACGGCACGGATCCCAAGAACCTGAGCCAGACCGCGAAATCGCACATCCGGCTGAACCCGACCCATTCCTATACGGTGTTCCGCGTGCGCGTGGAAGGCCTTGCGCCGAACACTACCTACTACTACAAGGTTGACTCTATGGAGCCCAACGGCAAGAGCGACGGAGTCACAAGCCCAATAAACACCTTCACGACACAATAGTGGAGGCGGTGCCAAACGGCCAGAGGCGGGAACCCAGTCCAGAGTAGCCATTCGGCTTCCTAAGACCGATCATTCGGAACGATTCCCTCCCTCGAACTCCTGCGTATTTCTGCATTCCGCCATCTGTAGACAGTCCGTAGGATGGTGACCTATGTTACAAGAACCTGCTTTCCCTCTAAGAAGGCTTAACTCTCGAGTGGAGACGCCGGAGGGTGTCTGGGTCCTTTGGAGCTGTGATGGACGTAACGAAATCTCCCAAGTTCGGGATTTGAGCTTGGGTGGTCTGTTTGTCGAGACGGCATGTCCAAGGGCCGTGGGTGCGATGACCGCGCTTGATTTCCTTGTCCAAGAGGGACGGATCAGCGCCGACGCCGTAGTGCGGCACCTAAATCCCGGTCATGGCGTGGGCCTCCGGTTCATGGCCATGAGGGATGGAGATCGTTCACATCTGGCCGCCTTGTTGAACCGGTTGAGCCGTTTGTCCTCCCCAGAAACTCCGGCGTTTTAGGCTGCGGGAACTTCGAGAAGGCGGGTCGCACACCTAAGTGCTTGGCACTCAACGGGGTGGCCTACGCTTTGCGATCTTGTTTTTCGCAAAGGGTGCGAAATCCTTCGCTTGTCTTCTTCCTCCGAAACCGTTCAACCAGCCCGAGCTACCGTTCAACCCCCAATTTCGGCCATTCGATGTAAAACACTTAACAACTTGATTAGGACGTGCTACCCTTCCATGTGATTATTTACGCTGAGTCTCGAAGCGCCAAGCTCCACCCTCGCCGCGGTCTTATTTCTTTCTCCCGCCCAACTTCTTCGTCGCGCCTCCGGTGTGTCCCGCGTCCCCCGAACTTGTTGGGCAGGCTCCTAGCTAGCCGGGAAAAAAACCTAAGCTCCTTCTCCTTCCATTCTCCGTACACTCTTCCAAGTTCCGTATCCCGCAAGTCCTGTATTTGGCACTCTTACGAAAACTGCTGGGGCGTGCACCAACAATTCCCATTCTGGATCTATCCCCCTAACCTTCAAATCGAACGTGTGTTTCCGACCTATCCCTTTTCTTTCCACACTCTTGCGCACTCTTTTGCACCGCGAAAAAACTCAACTCTTTTCTTTTCAATCAATTCCGCACTCTTTACTCCAAAACACCGGGGTGGGGGGTAGAACTACTTTGAACTCTTCGGCCAAAATGAGGCAGAAACTATGGGAAGCCAGTCCCTTCTCCGCCGAAGTCAAACGCGCTCCTTCCAGGCTTCCCTTCTGGTCTTGTGCTAGGCTAATTCGTGAACCTATGAACCGCGGATCAGGCTTACGCATCGGCAAAATTCTTGGAATACCGATCTATCTCCACTCGACTTGGGTCTTCATTTTTGCGGCCATCACCTGGATCATTGCCTCGCAGTACAAGCGAGACCATCCGAATTGGACGGATATCCAGCACTATGCCGTGGGTGTGTTAACCAGCCTCCTCTTCTTCGCCTCGGTGCTCTTCCACGAACTCTCCCATAGCGTCGTGGCTCAGCATTACAAAATTCGCGTCGTGTCCATCACTCTCTTTCTCTTCGGAGGCCTGGCGCGTATCGAGCGCGAACCTTCCAAGGCAATTCAGGAATTCAACATCGCCATTGCCGGACCGCTCGCCAGCGGCCTACTCTCTGCCGGTTTTTTTGGACTGGCGGTGCTCTTCCCTTACAGTCAGTCCGTCGGAGCACTTGCCAAATGGCTTTGCTGGACCAATCTCTCGCTCGCCGTTTTCAATCTCCTGCCGGGATTTCCTCTGGACGGAGGAAGAATTTTCCGAGCGATGGTCTGGGGAACCACCGGGAATTTCGAGAAGGCCACGCGTGTCGCAGGCGCCAGCGGAAAGTTGATCGCTTATGCGATGATTTTGGGGGGCGTGTGGCAAGTGGTTCACGGCAATACACAGATGCTCTGGACCATCTTGATCGGCTGGTTCATTTTGAACGCCGCGCAGGAGAGCGTCGCTCAAGTAGCCATCCGGCAAGCCCTCGCCGGCCTCAGCGCCGCCGACGTTATGAGCAAGGAAGTGCCCACCGCTCCGGGGCACATTACTCTCGAAGAATACAGTGCCGAAGTGCTTCGCACCGGGCGCCGCTGTCATCTGGTGGTCAACGCCGACCGTCTGATCGGCATGATGAACGTCCACACCCTAAACTCTGTCCCGCGCAACGAGTGGGCCCACAATTCCGTGCAGGCTGCCATGATTCCGCGCGAAAAAATCCTCTGGACCTCGCCCGAGGAACCGCTCCTGCGTTTGCTTGAGCGAATTCTGACCGCCGACGTCAATCAGATGCCCGTGGTAAGCGGCGCCGGCGACGGCGCACCCCAAATCGTCGGCATCGTCACACGCGACTCCATCCTTCGCGTGATGCAAACGCGTTCCGAACTCGGCCCTCTCGCCGCAAGCAGATAGCTGAACTCGGTCGCGCCGAAACGTGGTTACCTTTTTTCTTGGAAGGAGAAATTTGGTCCACAATCGTTGAACGAAATAGCCGGACAAATTCTCTCTGAAATGTTTGTTGTTTTTGGAGGAAAAAGCTAGTCCGCGACAGCCGATTGTTGGCCGCTAGAAAATCTCACCGCTTCTTTTTCCTGTCGCGCCTCGAACGTGACTCGCACACCGTGACGTGGCCGCAGCGTGATCGAAGCCAGCGGCACCACTGGATGATTCGCCACCAGCCGCAATCGAAACGTTCGCGCAATCGTAGCAAGAATCAGCGTCGCTTCCATCAACGCAAACGTATTCCCGATGCATTGGCGCGGCCCGCCACCGAACGGGAAATAAGCGAACCGCGGCAATCGTTTCAATAAATCATTTTCCCAGCGCTCCGGCCGGAATTCTTCCGGCGCGTCATACCATCTTGGATCGCGATGCACCACCCACTGCGCCATCGTCACGCCCATTCCCTTTGTAACGGGATAGCCGGCAATTTCATGGTCCTCGACTGCCAGCCGCGCCAATCCCCATGCCGCCGGATATAGCCGCAGAGATTCCGTGATGACCTGCCCGGTGTAAACAAGTTTTGGCAAATCATCAAGGGTCGGGGCGCGATCGCCGAGGGCAGCGTCCAATTCCGCATGCAGTTTTGCTTCTGCTGCGGGATTCTGCGCCAGCAGCCACCACGTCCAGGAAAGTGTGCTCGCCGTGGTCTCGTGGCCCGCCAGGAACAAAGTAATCGTCTCATCCCGAAGCTGCTTGTCCGTCATTCGCGAGCCGTCTTCGTCCTGGGCCGCAAGCAACATCGAGAGAAGATCGCCTGCATCGCGGCCCGAAGCGCGGCGCTCACCGATGATTCGATAAATAATTCTCTCGATCTGCGCCACCTCCCGCTTCACCCGCAAATTCGCCGGCGTCGGCAGCCAGTGTGGCACAAAAATCGTGCGCCGGAAATTCGCGCCGATTTCGAGCAGGAGTTCCAGCGATTTCCCCACCTCTTGCGCGTCGCGCTCGACATCGGCGTCGAAGAGCGTTTTTCCCACGATTTGCAGGGTCAGCCGCAGCATCTCCCCGTGTACGTCGCGCTCTTCCCCGCTTCGCCAGCCATTCATCATTCTCTGCGTGTACTCCACCATCGTCCCGGCATACGAAGCGATTCGTGCGCGGTGAAACGCCGGTTGCGTCAGCCGCCGCTGCCGCAGCCAGAAATCTCCTTCGCTCGTCAGCAGTCCTTCGCCAAAGACGTGCCGGTTCGCTCGCAAGACCCTGCCTTTCGAATACAAGCGAGCATTAGTGACCAGAACTTCTTCGATCAAGTCCGGATGATTGATGAAAATCGTTTTGAAATTCAGAATACGCAGTCCCGCAATATCGCCGTACTCGCGGGCAATGCCCGTGAAATATTCCAGGGGATTGTTATTGAGCGGACCGAATGACCATCGTTTGAGCACTTCGGAGGGTCCGGGGGGGAATTTTTTGCGAGTCGCGCGCCACATCTTATGATGCTATGCTCGCGCTCGGAATGCGTCAACGCGCCGCGCGTGAAGCGGTCAGTATTCCCGCGCGCGAAGTGCCCGAATTCGAAAGCCTCCGCGCCGGATATCAACCGTCACCTTTGAAAATCCAGCAGTCGTCAATCTTGCAAACGCCGACGCGGGCGCGACAGGGACAAACGTGCTCCGGATGTGCGCCACGCGGTGCAGCCATCCATCCTGAATCTCGAACGCGACGAACACTCCGCCTGGCTGAAGCGTGCGGCAAATTTCCGCAAAAGCCCTATCCTGGTGCTCAGTGCATCGCAAGTGATGAAGCATGAGAATCGCGACCGCCGAAGAAAAAGTCCCATCCGCGAAGGGCAATGTCGCCGCGTCGCCTTGAATCACGGCCGCATTCGAGCCATTCACACGCTCGCCCAGCTTTGCCGCAAATGCATGGTCGAACTCGAGACTCGTCACACGACCAGCGAGGCGCCTTAGTTCTTCCGTCGCCGCTCCTGGTCCAGCACCCAACTCCAGCACGTGGCCGCCTAACTCGGATCCTTGCAGAATCCACGGCAGAAGCTGCCGCCGCGTCACCCATCGCCACACCCGCGTTCCGCAAAACCACGTTTCATATCGATTCATTGGGAGCTCGACAGAATTCGAAGACGGGCAATTCTATCGTGAATGAAGTAGATTACTGAAGCAAAGTGCGGATGCGACGCAGCGCAGAAGCAAATTGATCAGCGTTGTACGACGAAGGATTCTCGAGCCGCTGAAACAGTGCGTTAATCGCCGCGCGAACGTCAGCGGCATTCGCGGGCTTGGCGTCCTTGCTGTAGGCGATGTACAGCGAATCCATCGCCATGGCCGCCTGTTCGGCCGCGCGTTCATCTGCAAGCGCGATATTTTCCGCATCATCGGGGATGCGTTGCAGCATCCGCAGCGTAACGGCTTGATCGTACTGCATGTCTGCCAATCGCATGGCAATCCGCTGCGCCAGCGGAGCGGCCGCCGATGCCGCCGCGGCCACCATGTTGCGATCCGGATTGAGCTTGCTCATCTCGTTGGAAACAGCAAGCAATTGACGATCCAGCTCCTGCGCGTTCGCCGAATCAATCTGCTTGGCCAGCAATCGAAACACCGCGTAACGCGAGCTGTTCCATGACGGATCGCCGGGGTGCCGCCCGATGTATCCATGCTCCTGCCGCCAACTGTCTTTCGCCTGCCCGAGCGCGTGATGACAAGCGAAGCAGGAAAGCTCTGAGTATTCCGGCCAAACGTCTTTTTTATCGAAGCGCTCATTCCTCGCGCGCCAAGCCAATCGCTCCATCGCGGCGCGTAACTGCACCGCCTGGCCCGCGCTCCACTCGCGCACGCCCACCCACGCGGCGTCCTCCACCGGCTTGCCCGGCTCCGATTCGCGCGGCGACTTCCAGTGCCGCGGCATCACCGCCGAAAACGAATCCAGCTCGAAATAAAGATCGGGATGTCCTGCCGCAATCATTTCGTGATCAACGAATTTGCTTTTCGTCCCTAGGTGGCATTCCAGGCATTTCTCCGTGCGGTGAATCACGTCTCGCGTGTCCTGCATTCCCAAGCCGACGGATTTTTCATGCGCCCACGTTCGCGTCGTGTGCGGCCCCAGCCAGCCCGACGCCGGCCCGTGGCAGTTCTCGCAGGACACGCCTTCCGAAATTTCAAACGCGCGTCCGCGCTGCCCAGTAGGAGGATTCAGCGCGTGGCATGCCAGGCACTTCGGCGCTTCTTCCGCCTTCGCGCCCAATTTCAGGATCCGTGCCATGCGCTCGCCGATATCTCCGGTCAACGCCTGGTACGCCCGGCTATGTTTGTCCTGAATGATCCAAGTGGAATACTCATTCTGCAGAATCCGGCTACCCGCGATGGGCTTCACGCTGCCATGACAACTCGTCGCCGCGCATGAACCTGGCCCGATGTACTTGCTGGTTTCCGTCTGCGCCAAAAGCAAAGCAGGAAGCGCCATAAACGAAACACAGAAAACCATAGGGAGCCGGCAAGAGTTGAAAGGGGCGCGCATTCGGTTCGTTGTGAGTCTGCTTGCTTATATCGTTTGCGCCGCGATGAAGTCAACGGGCCACGTTGTCTTTTTCGCGGCGCGCCGCGAAAAGCCAAACGCATCCTATTTACACCCGCCCTCCCTGCCAGTAGTATGCAAAGGATTCAGCACGCCACTTCGCGCCGCGCGTCTCTTGAATAGGATGCCCGGCGCTTTTCGCGCGAGACGGGGCTCCGTGATCTTTGACGACCTTTGGGCCATCCAGCTTCGCCACGGCTTCTTGCCCAAAGCGGAACTCGAAGGTCTTTCACAACGCACCCAGACGCCGCTCTACCAAATCCACAGCGTTGCAAGTTTCTATCCCCATTTTCATCTCGCGCCGCCGCCCAAAGCCGAGATTCGCGTCTGCGCGGACATGAGCTGCCATCTCAACGGCGCCTGTGAGTTGCGTGTCGATCTGGAGCGCTGTTTCGCGAATTCACGGCCCGAAGACGTGCAGATTCGCGATGTCTCCTGCCTGGGGCGATGCGATCACGCCCCTGCGATTTCCATCAACGATCACATTTTCACGGATGTCACCGCTGCGCGGGCTGAGCAAATCGCACGTAGCGCGATTCACGGCGAAGATGTCTATGAGCCGCATCCCGAGCAGGCGCGCATCGAGTGCAAGGCAGATCCTTACGGCGACAGTGAAAAGTACGGCGTTGTGCGCAAACTCATTCCATCCAAAGCCTGGGACGACGTTCTTGCGCAACTCAAAGCTGCTGAGCTGAAAGGCATGGGCGGCGCGGGATTCCCCACCAGCATGAAGTGGGACCTCGTTCGCAAGCAGCACGATCCCGTCCGATATGTTGTCTGCAATGCAGACGAAAGTGAGCCCGGCACCATCAAGGACCGCTTCATCATGACCAATCTTCCTCATCTCCTCATCGAAGGCATGATCATCGCGGGACTCGTCACCGGAGCGAAGCGCGGCATCCTCTACATTCGCCACGAATATCACCTTCAGGAAGAAATCCTCGGCGAAGAGATTCGCCGCTGTTATCGCTCAGGGCTTCTTGGCAAAAAAATCCTCGGCAGCGATCTCGACTACGATCTCGAAGTTTTTGTCAGCCCCGGCGGCTACATCTGCGGCGAAGAAAGTGCGCTCATCGAAGCCATCGAAGGCCATCGCGCTGAGCCGCGCAACAAACCGCCGTTCCCCGGCCAGATCGGCCTGTG
>Ga0137403_10004784_pt1 | contig 15864 bp, 20 predicted proteins | sample CZOMad2_1_16fung_FD_122057 | JGI IMG/M metagenome (GOLD analysis project Ga0137403, IMG submission 122057) | Vadose zone soil fungal communities from Angelo Coast Range Reserve, California, USA - CZOMad2_1_16fungal (Hybrid Assembly) | ecosystem: Environmental > Terrestrial > Soil > Vadose zone... | reverse complement strand
CTACGAGTACCGGATCGAGAGCCGCCAGGTCACCAACTCGAAGCGGCTGGTGATCGTGAGGGTGCTGCAGGGCGGCGGCACGGTCCGCGACCTCGGGGCCGGCTTCCAGCTTGCGGACGGCGTGATCTCCTTCGAAGGGCAGCGGCTCGAGCAAGCCGAGCTGGCGACCTTCGAGGTGCTGCTGCAGCTGCCGAAGGAGCGGATCTACCGTGGCTACTGGGCGCGCGACCGCAACGCGGTCTGGTACGGCGCGCGCAGGGTCGAAGGCGCCGATCCGCGCACCTTCACGGTGATGGACGAGGGCTCGAACCTTTACGCGTTCGACGCGAAGGGCCGCTACGAGTCGGGACAGCCCCTGAATCCGGTGTGGAACGACAAGTTCGAGGAGAGGCGAGCGGCGTGGATGAAGAGGAGGGTGGCTCGGTGAAACCTTCGCGCTGATCGATTCGCGACGGTTCGAGCCCACCGCTGTCAAACAACCATACAGCGCGCACTCCCCGTCGGGCGTGCAGCGCGAGTAGCTCGGCTCGAGCCAGCCGTTGGCGCGCGGGTTGCACACGCGTATCCGGAACCATGGCGAACCTCGGTTTCATCGGCCTCGGGGCGATGGGCAGCCGCATCGCGGACCGCTTGCAGCGAGCCGGCCACTCGGTGACCGTCTACGACCGGAATGCGAAACGGGTCGAGGCGCTGGCTGCGAAGGGCGCGGCGGCGGCGCGGACTCCCGCGGAGGTGGCGGCGCGCTCAGAGATCGTCCTGAGCTGCGTCGCCGACGACGCGGCCGTGGAAGCGGTGCTGCTGGGACCCCACGGCGCGCTCGAGCAGGTGCGTCCCGGCACGCTCGTCGTCGACCTGAGCACCGTCTCGCCGGTAACCTCGCGCCTGGTGGCCGAGGCTGCGCGCGCCAAAGGCGCGGCATTCGTCGACGCGGCCATGTCCGGCAGCACGCTGCAGGCCGAGGAAGGTGTGCTCGTCGTCTTCGCCGGCGGCGAACCGGGCGCAGTCGAGCGCGCGCGGCCCATCCTGAACGCCATTTCGAAGACAGTGTTCCACATGGGCCAGGCGGGCGCCGGCACCACCATGAAGCTGGTGGTGAACGCGCTTCTGGGGGCCGGGCTGCAGGTCCTGGCCGAGGCGCTTGCGCTGGGCGAGAAGGCGGGGATGGACCGCAAGCGTCTCGCCGAGGTGCTGGGCGAGACGGCGGTGATCTCGCCCGCCCAGCGCGGCAAGCTGGCGAACGCCGTGGCGAACGAGTTCCCGAGCACGTTTCCTATTCGCCTCATGTACAAGGACTTCAACCTCATCCTGGCGCACGCGGCGGCGCTGGCGGTGCCCATGCCGACCGCCGCGGTCGCCGCGCAGCTCTGCGCCGCTCAGGACGCGCGCGGGCCGGACGAAGACTTCTCGGCCACCATCCGGCTGATGCGGCAGCTCGCAGGGATGCCTGCGTAAAGGCGTCAGGGCGTCTCGCAGATGGCCTGCACGATGGCGAGCACCAGCGCTGCGTCGAACGCCTCCTTGAGGTCGTCGATCGGGGGGCCCTCCTCCGACCCGCTACCGTGCGCCGTGAAGAGAACCACCGGCACCTTCCGAAACCGGGAACGGGACCTCATCCAGTCGATCAACTCCCGTTCGCCCTCGCGCGCGACCCGGCGGTCCACCAGCACCAGATCCGGCGGGGTGTCCATCGCGTTGACGCGGGCGATCGCATCGGCCGCATCGTCCACCGCCACGACGGACATGCCATGTTCGGCGAGCAAGCCGAAGAGCTGCGTACGCACTTGGAGATCGCTTCCCACCAGGACCACTCTCGGCATCCTTCCGTCCCTCCGCTTCGGGAGACACGGCGATGCCGGAACCGTGGAAAACGGCGTCGGGTGGCGAACAAAGCCTAGGGCGACAGCAGGGACGAGAGCGAGCGAGCGATGGCGTTCGTGGCCATGCTGCCCAGCCGCTCGCGCAAGGAACGCGCTCTCTCGAAAGCGACCTGGTAGAGGTTGCCTTCCGCAGCCCGGGCGACCAGATATTCGTCGCTGGTGCCGAGCTGGTCGACAAGCCCGAGCTCCAACCCGCGCCGCGCCAGCCAATGCTCGCCCGTTGCCACCTTCCCGATGTCGAGCTCCGGCCGGTGCGCCTTGACGAATTCCTTGAAGAGCAGATGGGTGTCTTCGAGCTCCTCCTGGAACTTCCTCAGTCCCTTCTCCGTGATCTCGCCGAACACGCTGACGGTCCGCTTGAATTCGCCGGCCGTCATCTCCTGGAAATCGACGTCGTGCTTCTTCAGCAGTCGATGGAAGTTCGGCACCTCCGCGACGACTCCGATCGACCCGATGATCGCGAAGGGCGCGGCCACGATCTTGTCGGCGACGCAGGCGATCATGTAGCCGCCGCTGGCCGCGATGCGATCGATGCACACGGTGACCTTGATCGCCTTGTCCCGCAGCCGCATCAACTGGGCTGCCGCGAGACCGTAGTGGGGAACGGCGCCCCCAGCGCTCTCGAGCCGGACGACGACTTCGTCGTCCTTGCCAGCCGCCGCGATGATTGCAGTCACCTCCTCGCGAAGGTTTCTCACCGCGCTGGCGAAGAGATCGCCCTTGAACTCGAGGACGAACACGTTCGGCTTCGCCGCAGGTCTCGCGGCCTTCGCCTTCTTTCGGCTCTTGCGCAGCTTCCGGAGGTCCTTCTTCCGCATCACGCCGGCGCGCAACGCGTCTCCCATGGCGTCGATCTGCTGGTTGAGTGGCTTGACGAGTAGCCAGCCGCGGGGCGGCTTGCGGCGGCGGATGATGTTGACGAGGAACAGAGCGGTCAGCGCGATCGTGGCAAAGACGACGAAACCCCTGGCCGCGAACCCGAGTACATCGTGGAGGATGTCCATGGCGCCCGTTGTATCCGACCTTTTACGGTCGCGACGACAGCCCCTGCGCGGCGGGGGGTGCCACACCTCCGCTGCGCTCTCCTAGGCCGCGGTCCCGGTCGTCTGAACGGCGACAGGCTGCCGGAGGAGGAGCATCCGCGCGAGCCACAGCGCGCCGACCGTCGCGAGTAGATGCTTCAAGGTGTGACCGCTCACGAAGCCGAGGGCCCGGTAGATCGCGCCATCACTGCTCTCCGCCCCTTTGGCGGCCACGTACCAGGCGAGCGCGATGATCAGATCCGCGCCGTGCGTGTAACGCGGAGGATAGAGCGCGAGGAGGAGCAGGATCGCGACCAGCGGGTAGAACTGGACGAGGTAGTAAAAGCGGACGTCGCCGCGTCCCAGCGACTCGGTGCGGATCCAGTAGCCGACCGAGGCCGCGCCCAGCAACACGAGTGGCGCGAGCAACAGGGCGCCCCAGCGGACAGACACGCGCTCGCCGATGAGCGCCGCGAGAAGCCCCATGAAGCCGAGCGTCATTGGCAAGCGGTCCCACACGAGAGAGTCGTTGGTCGGCGCGAGGTGATACCAGGTCGATCCCGCGCTGGTGAGCAGCACGCCCGCGAAGAGTACGAGCCAAGGAATGCGCTCGCGCCCATCGACGAAGGCCGCAGACCTACGGACCGCCGCGAGGCCCACTGCGCCGGCGAGGACGAAGCCGAGGTTGGAGAGCACGTTGAGAGCGTTCCGGACGCCCAGCAACGTTCGTTGGTCGGCGAAGTCATGGTAGCCAAGACACTGTGGGATGGGGTTCGCGCATGAAGTCATCGCGAGGGCGACGGCGGTGACGGCCATGAGGATCGCGGCCCGTGCCCAGTGGGGACGTCGGTTCAGCTCACGCCATTCATCCAAGGCCGTCACGACAGCTTCTCGTCGCTGAGTTTCAGCGGCTCACGCGCGGCGAGCCATGCCGGAGGAATCACTGTCCCTGCAGCAGCGACGATCCCACCAACGATCGCGCAAGTCGTGTCTCGGTCTCCGAGGCCGGAGACCGTCTCCCAAAGCGCCTCCGAGAAGTCGTTGAGGTGCCGAGCGGCACACCACAATGAAAATGGCACTGTATCTGGCGCGGTCACCTCACTTCCGTTCCCGAGAAGAGCGACCGCCTCTGCAACAGGCTTCTCGAACGAAAGTTGAACCGCGCGGGCAACTCCATCCTGCGTCTCGCCGTCCGGTGTACCTGCGAGGACGGCTTCGATCAATTCGCGCCCGCGGAGTCCGCGGCACGCATGCGCGCTCGCGAGCGCAACAGCGATCGCACCTGATTGCCCTTCCGGGTGCGCGTGCGTCACCTCCGCGGACGCGCGTGCCTGAGCAATCACGGCGTCGAGATCATCGGAGAACCAAGCCCCAAGGGGTGCAACCCGCATCGCCGCGCCGTTCCCTTTGGAGCCTTCGCGACCGAAAGCACTCCTGGACACGCTCCACCAGGGCACTCCTTGGTGGATCGCCTCCAGGATTCGATACGCACCCCCGCCGTACCCGCGGGCCGGCTGCTCATGCCAGCGCCGGGCAAACACGCGAGCGAGAGCGTCTCTATCGATATGCCCCAGTCGATGCAACTCCTCCATGATGCCTAGCGCCATCGCGGTATCGTCTGTCCAGCGCCAGGGCGGGGCTGGCATACCGCGCGACGCAATCAACTCAATGCCACCTCTGAAGAAGCGTTGGCCGAACGCGTCTCCCACTGACAATCCATCAAGAGCATGTGCGGCTCGCTCGCCGTTCATCGATGGCATTGTACCTTCATTGGCGTGTGAGGTTCTCGGAGCTATCGATCCGCACACCAGCACTTCCTTTCATCGATCTGCCTCGTGCCACGATTGATTGGGGACTGATCCACTCGCATTCACCTGGCACCACCATCCGTCACGCGGCTCATCACGCGGTCACATTGTGTGACCGGTTTTGCGTATGTCGCTGGCGTTATTGCCGCGATCCTGTCTAGCTTGTATCCGGACGCTGGCGATGATCTACCTGGGACAGGTACAACCCGACGCTGCGGTTCGCTCGGGAGCGATCGCCCTCGGCGGCTCGCGAGCTCTCGCGCGGACGTTCCCCGCCTGGTGCCCGAGGAGCCCTTTCGCGGCAGCAGCGCCCCATCCGGTCGGAGTGCGAACGGCGCTACCGCAGCGGCCATGACGAAAAGCGGTCAGCGGCGCGCGCCTGCGACTTTCGGAGCATCCGGCGGACGGCTTACTCGAATCTATCGCGCCGGTAGACCGCCGCGGAGGCTGGTGGCGCCCTCGACTATAGGAGCAGAATAGAGTGCGTTCTCCACAGGAGGTACTGCGATGGCGACAGATACAGCGACCTCCGGGCCAGGAGGCGCGGGGCGCTTCGATGCGATCGCGGTCGCGCGCGAGTTGGGTCCCACGCTGGCGCAGCGCGCGGCGGCTCACGACGCGGACGACTCGTTCGTGGCGGATAGCTATGCCGACTTCAAAGCGCGCAAGCTCTTCTCCGCCGGGGTACCGGCTCCGTTGGGCGGCGGCGGCGCGACCCATCCCGAGCTGTGCGCGATGCTGCAGGAGATCGGCCGCTGCTGTGGCTCTTCCGCTCTTGCGCTCTCGATGCACACCCACCTGCTCGCGACGACCGTGTGGCAGTGGAAGCACGGAATGCCCGCGGCCAGAACGGCGGCCGAGTCGTTGCTCAGGCGCGTCAGCGCTGAGGAGTTGATCCTCGTCTCCAGCGGCGGCTCCGACTGGCTCGAGGGATCGGGGAAGGCGGAGAAGGTCGATGGTGGCTTCCGCGTGAATGCGCGCAAGATCTTCGCGAGTGGCTCTCCCTCGGGCCAGTTGCTCGTGACGACTGCCGTGTACGACGATCCGGTGGCCGGCGCGACGGTCCTCCACCTGCCTGTGCCCCTCGATGGACCGGGCGTCCATATCCACGATAACTGGCGCACGATGGGCATGCGCGCGACGGGCTCGAACGACATCACCATCGAAGGGGTCTTCGTCCCGGACCACGCCGTCGGCGTGCGCCGCCCCAAGGGGAAGTGGCACGAGTTCTTCGACGTGCATTCGGCCGTCGTCTGGCCTCTGGTGATGTCCGTCTATGTTGGTGTGGCCCGAAGCAGCGCGGCCGCTCGCGCTGGGCCAGGCGGCGAAGAGGCGGGACGATCCGATCGTGCAGGGCCTCGTGGGCGAGATGGACACGCTTCTCGCCGGCGCGCAGGTCGCGCTGCGGGAGATGGTCACGCTCGGCAGCGACTACGATTACCAGCCGAGCCTCCAGCGTTCGAACAAGGTCTTTGTGTACAAGACGATCGTGGCGCGCAGCGCGCTCAACACCGTCGAGCGCGCCATGGAGATCTGCGGCGGTGCCTCGTTCTTTCGAAGTGCAGGCATCGAGCGGATCTTCCGCGACATCCAAGGTGTGCGGTTCCACCCGTGGCAAGAGCGCAAGCAGTACGTTTTCAGCGGGCGCGTTGCGTTGGGACTCGAGCCGGTGTAGTGCCGGCTTTCGCTTCCTCGCCGCACCAGATTGACAAGTGGTAGCAGGCGGAGGGCAGAGGCGAGGGAATTGCGGTTATCTGTCCTTGCCGTCCTCTCGGGCGCTGACTCACGATCGTGCGAAGATGTGGCCTTGCGCCCGCCCCAAGCCCTGCACGTTCCACGAACTAAGCCACGACCGCGACGCTGCTGCTCGCCGCCGGCGCGGACCTGTGGGCCGTGCAGAAGATGCTGCGTCACACCGACGCCCAGGTCACGACCGAGTGCTACGCGCACCTCGTCTCCGGCTATCTGCAGACACAGATTACGCGCCTGAAACTGACCGGTTTTGCCTCCCCCTTGCTATCGGCAGCCGCAAACGACGGAGGTCCGACCGAAGCGCCGGATCGAAACGACCAAAGACTCTCGAGAGGATGGATTGGAGCGGGAAACCGGATTCGAACCGGCGACCCTCAGCTTGGGAACGCGCGCAAAGAAGCCGGCAGTCTGTGGCAGCGGATGGCAGACGTCAGAAAATCGGGCGGTTGGCGAGCGCGGTCCGAACGACCGTTCGCCCACTTTGGGAGAGTTTCGCATGTGCGAAGCCCCAGTAGAGCCCCATGACGTCACGCACGACCTGCCCACCGCAGTCACGGGCGCCAGCGAGGCTGGACCGCGTCGTCGTGAGTTCCTGTCCGACGCTGTGGCGTGGCTCACCGTTGCCGAGGTAGCTCGGCAGTTGCGGGTGAGTTCGGCAACCGTGTACCGCCTGGTTGACCGCGGTCAGTTGCGGCACGCGCGCGTCAGCAACACGATCCGGATCTCGCGCCTGGATCTCGCCGGGTACTTGGGTGGCGCTCCGGAACGCCGTTGACGGTCTCGTGTGGCTTCCGGCAGGCCGGATGCTGCTCCACGCACCGGCGCTCGGGTGGTACCCGCGCTCAGGCGTTCCGGAACCGGGCGACCGTCTCACGCCCCCACCATGGACGCCGCCTCTCATGTACGGTATGTTTGACGCCCATCGACGAGCAGCGTCCAGCGGTATCGAATCCCTCGCCGCGCGGCAATTTCCAGCTCGCCACGGGCTGAGAGCCCCAGCCCGATGACCTCAAGCGCGTCCTGCGAGGAGACGATCCGCTGTCGCCAACCGTCGAGATCGAACTCGACCTGCACGGATTCGCCGTGCTGATCGAGCATGACGTGGATGTCGAACCCGCCCGGTCTCCCGGGGATGGTCAACCAGGGTTGATCGTCCTCGATGGAAGTGAAGGCGATCCCTCGGTGCCGTAGCGACTCACCGACCTGCCTGAGGATCTCGAAGTACTCGTGCAGAGTCATCCAAGAACGACGATGATGATAAGGGTGAGCATCATGCTTCATTCTACCAGCGGCGCGCCATCCGCTCCTGGCCCGAGAATACCAGCGTGGTGTCGTTTAGCCGCGACCGCATCGTCTTAGTGAAAGTGTCCGGACTGGCCGATCACGCCGGAGCGCACAAACACATCGGAAGAACCTTGGTTCAAGCCGGATCGTCTGCAAGGAATCGGGTTCTTGCGCAAATCGCCGTTAGATCGTGAGCCGAAAGCTTCCGGTTCACCGGCCGCAGGACCAACGCGGGTTCTCGTCCACACTCGCGATCACGGCGCTGAGCCGCCGCTCGAGCACGCGATATGTCCAGACCCCAGCGGACGCCGAGGAGGTCACGTGGTAGGCCCCGTCAGACAGTTGCATCACCGTCTCCGCCAGCCGGCTCCGCCCGAAGAACCGATCGTCCGCGCTCCATTTTCCGTCCGTAAACGGCGCGGATTTACTGCTGTGCCAGAACGCGTCGCGCTCCTCCGGCGTAGCCGCAACCAGGTCGTTGGCCGCGGAGAGGTCGATTCGAACCACGTCCCCGTACGTCACCTTCCCGAGCACTGCGTCACCGACGACAGTTACACCTCCGATCGCAAATGGATGCTGCGTCGAGGCGACCCGCCCGTTCGCGATGCGCGCAACCACACTCTCCAACGACAGCTCCGACGGCTCTGAAGGAATCCCCGCCGTCTGCTTCGCACGTCCGAACAGCACTTCGAGCACGCTTCCCCGGTACGTCAATCTCTTCGAATTGATGATCACGATGGCACGGTCGTGATTCCACACTGCGACGCCACCCACGACGCTCTGCACCGTCCGGCAGCTCTGCGACACTCCCGCCGCCCCTAGAAGGGCGGCGATGCACACGGCGGAGACGAGCACTGGCTTCATGGCGGCGGTCCCCCCTTGGATAGCGGGTCTGGCCAGGTGAAGCTACTTCTCTGCCTCGAGCCGCTGAAGCAATGCGCGTGGCGACAAAACGTCGATCCCGAGCCGCCCCGGAAAGTGCCGAGCGTTGCCAGAGACCAAGGCGTCTGCTTTGCCGGAACGCGCGACCTCGACGAACGCCAAGTCGTCCGGATCAGGCAGCTGCACCCTGCTCGAGGTCGTGGCGATGCGCTCGCCGTCCGCTTCAAGCTGCCGGAGGACTTCCGACACGTCAGCGGGTTCGAGCTCGAACCGGGGACGCGCCAGGACCTCGGCATATTCGTCCAGGATGCGCTGATCGAAAAGCAGCTTCAGCTCACCAGCGAGTACCAAAGTGAGCACCTGCGAGGGCGCTCCGTTCCGATTCAGGAAGGCTGAGACCAGAACGTTCGTGTCGAGGACGATGCGCTCGATCTTCGAGCTCACCCTCGTCGCCTGCGTGCGGCGCGCGCAGCCTTGATCTCAGCGTCGATGTCCTTCGCCGATAACCTGTCCAGCCCGCGTGCCTTCGCGCGCTCCTGCGCGCGCCGCAGGGCCGCAAAGGACCTCCCGCGTGGGCCACCAGAAGACTCGAAGGCGTTTCGAAGAGCCAGCGCCCGGAGATACGTCCCGATGCCCAAGCCTTCCCGGCCTGCCTGTGCAGCGATCGTGTCGTGCTCTTCTTTGGTCAACCGAATCTGAATCGTGAGATCTCGCGCCATCTGGACCTCGGTCTCGTACGTACATTGTATACACGGTTGCCGACGGAAGCAACGGCGCAGCAATGGCCTCGTTTCTTCCCTACCCGGTGCACGACGACCGTGCATCCGGTGTCCCGGCGGGAAATCAGTTGGTGCGCCCGCCGCCGACGAGGTTCACGGTGACGCGGTCGGGGCTTTCCATCCCGACGGGACCGCATGGGGCCTCGGCGAGCTCGAGCGCTGCCTTGGTGAGAGGTTGGTCGGGCGCAGCATCGAGCATCCTGCGGAAGTCGTTCATCGTCCCCAGGATCTGACGGCTCATCGTCCTGGCGAATGCAACCTTCGCCATGTGTCGCTGCTCTTGTTCAATCTGGTCGGCCGGGATCTCGAGCGCCGTCAGCACGCCGCCTAGAGCTGCAGCGAATCTCGCACCGAGCGACGCAGGATCGCGGGCTGGCACGAGAACCGGCAGCAAGCTGCGCGCGCTCACCGCCAGGACAGGCGGTTTCCGGTGCAGCCACAAAAGGCTTGCGTACCAATCACCGAGCACGGTCGACGAAGCGGGAGCTACCCCCATCGGCTTCTGGTGTAAGCGTCGGAGCAGCGTCTGCGTGCACCTGAGAACGACCATCGTTCCCGAAGATAGCAGGGCGGGCCGGGTGGAACTTCTCGCGCGCGAATGTGGTCGAGCAGCGTCTTCGGCGGGACCAGCCGCGCGAGCCGGTCGCGATCTGCTGGCTGCACGCCACCAACCTGGCGACGAGTGGCTTCGTTCGCCCCTCTCTCCCGACGCCCCTCATCCGTCCTGCGCGACCACTGCGGAGAGGTTCTCCCGAATTCCGTCGCCTGGCTTCCGTCGTTGTCCTCCGTCTCGAATTCAATCTCGAGGAGTCTTGCCGCTCTCTCGACCTCGACGCGGACCCTTCCTCGCCGTTTCCCTTGACTGCTTGTTCCCGTCTTTCTTCCGCCCACTTCCCTTGTTCCCTTTCAACTCACCGGATGTTCTTGGGGCCTCAGAATCACCTGTCTCTCTTGTCCCTTCTTTCCAGTTCCAAACTGGCCACCCCGCCCCCGCCATTCATGGTGACATTCATGCCGGCCCCGACCCCTCCATCCAGGTCGTTGGGAGGGAGGGGTCGGGGCCGGTGTCGCTCCGATCGTCGCCCTCATCGGCGGGGGCGGGGTGGCCAGCTGTTCCGCGCAAATCCAAGGGCTTGCGCGCTCGAAACTCATCAGCTGCCTCATCAGCAAAGTGGTTCGCGACCTAGTACAGGTGCTGATGACCCTGATGATGACCTTCCTGACGACTTCCGTCGCCTGCGACGCCGTGACCCTCCAGCCCTCTTGCGCGCGTCTCATTGCCATGCTAAACGTACATACAATGGGCGTCAATGGCCAAGACAGCCACGGTTGAACGCGAGACCGCCACGTTCCGGTTGCCGGCATCGCTCCTCGAACGAGCGCGTGCCGAAGGCGCTGCCCGAGGCCTCGCCTATGTCCGCTCAGTCGAAGAGGCGCTGGAGGTCTACTTCTTCTCGCGTCTTCCGCCGCCGATGGCGGAAATGCTCGAGCAAGACGTCAAGGAGCTGAAGGTCTCGCGCGAAAACTACTTCTACTCGCTGCTCGATGCCCGCTATCGCCAGCTGATTTCGAGAGACGCGATCGCCGGACGCAAGCATGCCGGAGCGAAGAAGAAGTCGCAGTGAGCACCAAGGCGGACAGAGGCACAGGATGATGAGCGACGCAGTCCATGAGCGCAGATTCAAGCCGGAGCGTAGGCTCGCTCAGCGGCGGAACGGCGAATCGAGGTCAGCTCCGGCCCCGTTCCTCGGGCCAGCGGTTCAGGATGCCGGGTCGCCCCTGACCATGGACCGGCTGTGGACCGTGCACCAGGCCGCTGCCTTCCTCGGTCGCTCGACCTCCTGGGTCTACAAGGCCGCGGAGAGCGGCGTGCTCCCGCGCGCGAAGGGGATGGCTTGGGGACTCCGGTTCCTTCCGGCGGACCTGATGGCATACGCTCGCGGCGAGTTGCTTGCGCCTCTTCCCGAGCGGCGGCGCGAGAGGACCTGATGGCGCGCATCGAACGCCATGGACACAGCTGGCGGGCCGTTTACATCGGCGCTGACGGGCGCCGCGAGCGGGAGGTATTGCCCGCGCACACGAAAGCCGAAGCTCGCGAGATGGCCGCAAAGCTCGAGCGCCGCGCGTGGCTGCAGCGGCGCGGCCTCGAGCTCGGCCCCGAGGAGCTGACCGGTACCCTCGCCGAGCTCTGCTCGTGGTGGCTGGAGAAGCGCTGTCCAGAGGCGAGCCGCAAGGGCGGCGCAGTCGCTGGCCTCGTGAAGCACGTGATCCACGCTCCGCTCGGCGCCACTCCGCTCACTCGGCTGCGGGCGCACCATTTCGATGACCTCCTGCACGAGCGCGAGGCGGCAGGTGCGGCGCCGGCGACCGTCAACAATCTGCGTGCGCAACTGCGGACGGTGTTCAGCAAGGCGAAGAAGGCCGGCCAATGGTTCGGCGACAATCCGCTCGACTCGATCGAGCGCCGAAAAGTGCCGAAGCGCGCGTACCGGACGCTCTCTCCAGTGCAGATCGGCAGGATGCTTGCTGAGGTCCCGGAGGACTGGCGTCCGCTCTTCGCCTGCGCCGCCCTCGGGCTGCGCAAGGGCGAGCTGTTCGCGCTCCGGAAAAGCGATGTCGATCTTGCGCGCGGCACCATCACGGTCGCCCGCTCCCACGATCGCGACTCCACGAAAGGCGGTGTCGCTGCCGTACTGCCGCTTCCGAGCGCGCTGCGCCCCTGGATCGAGCATCAGCTCGAGCACGCACCAGGGCCGCTGGTCTTCCCTGCCCCGGACGGCTCTCAGAGAAAGCGCGAGGCCGACCCGCAGAAGATCCTGCGGCACGCGCTGGCACGCGCCGGCATCGTGGATGGGTACGAGCACCGCTGCCGCTGGTGCGGGCACAAGGAGCGCGCCAGCGACGCCGAGCCGCGTTTCTGCCCGACCTGCCGCAAGACCACGGACGGCTGCGGGCGGCGGCTCGCTGAGCCCCGTGGACGGCGCCTGTGGCCCGTCGCGCTCCACATCCCGATCCGCTTCCACGATCTGCGCCATTATCCCGACCGCCGGATTATCCCGCATCGGCACACAGCATGCGCGTCGCCGCCGTCGGTACGCGGATTCTGGCGCATGCTGGACGCGGGATAATCACAGGCCCTCCAGGAAGGCGAGGAGCTTGTCGTCGGGGCGGTAGCGCCCCGGGGCAAGCCCCGACGAGGCGGTGTGCGCGAGGGCCTTCTCCTTGAGGCCCAGATCGGCGTGCAGGTAGATCTGAGTGGTCTCGATCGACTCGTGCCCGAGCCACATGGCGATCACGGTGCGGTCCACGCCACGTCGTAGGAGCTGCATCGCGGCGGTGTGGCGCAAGGTGTGCGGCGTGACCCGCTTGCCCGCCAGCGACGGGCAGCGCCCCCGCGTCGCGGCGGTGTGTTTCGCGACGAGATGCTCGACGGCATCCTCGCTGAGGCGTCCGCCGCGGGAGCTCGGGAAGACCGGCGTGTCGAGCGCCGTTGGACGCTCGCGCAGCCATGCATCGAGGACCTTCACGACATCGCGGCGCAGCGGCGTGCAGCGGAGCTTTCGCCCCTTGCCGTGACAACGGACGTGGGCGCCCGTGTCGAGCGCCACGTCCTGCCGGCGAAGCGCGGTCAGCTCGGAGACGCGCAGGCCCGTCTGGACGGCGACGAGCAGGATCGCGCGGTCGCGTCGTCCGATCCATGTGGCGGGGTCGGGGGCGTCGAGAAGTGCCTCGACCTCTTCGTCGCCGAGAAACTCGACGATCCCGCGCTCGAAGCGCTTGCTCGGGATCGCGAGCACGCGCTGGCAGTGCAGCGCGTGGGCGGGCTCGGTGAGCGCTACGTAGCGGAAGAAGGCGTGGAGCGCCGCGAGGCGAGCGTTGCGACTGCGAGCGGAGTTGCGGCGCTCGCGCTCGAGGTGGTCGAGGAACTCACCGAGGAAGGCAGCGTCGAGATCCGCGAGCACGAGGTGGGACGGGGCACGGCCGAGGCGCGCGGTGGCGAACCGCAGGAGCAGGCGGAAGGTGGCGCGGTACGCAGCGACGGTGTGCGGGCTCGCCTGCCGCTGCCGGAGCAGGCGGTCGGTGAAGAAGGTCTGCAGGAGCGCGGGGAAGTCGGCGGCGGTCACGGCGCGTCCTTCCTCGGGCCGGTCGCCCGCTCGGTCGCAAGCTGGAGGAGCTCCGGGACCGCTTCGATGTACCAGTAGGTGTCGGCGACGTGGACGTGCCCGAGATAGGTAGAGAGCTTGGGGAGCTCGCGCTCCACGTCGCGTCCATCTCGGTACCAGCGGACGAGCGTCCTTGCGGCAAGTCGGTGCCGCATGTCGTGGAGCCTCGGTCCGTGGCCGTGGTGGTGCCCGCGTGCGGGCGGGCGCAAGCCGATCGCGCGGGAGACGACCACGAAGTTGTACCGGGCGCTGCACTGCGTGACGCGGGAGCCGCGCTCGGAGAGGAGGAAGGCCCGCGATGCGACGCGAGGGACGAGCCGATCCCTGAGCTGCGCGTAGTGTCGCAGAGCCCTGCGTGTGGATTCGTGAACCGGCACGAAGCGGGATTTGCCGAACTTGGTGCGTCGGACGGCGAGGACGCCCCCACGAAGATCCACATCGCCACGGTCGAGCGCGAGCGCCTCGCTGAGACGTAGGCCGGTGGCGGCGAGCAGGCCGAAGAGCGTCGCGTAGGTCTGCGCGCGCAGCATCAATCGCGAGGGAAGCCGTCGCGCATGACAAACGATGCGCTCGATCTCCTCGTCGCTGTAGACGTAGGGCGGGCGCCGGCGGTAGCGGTCGGGCAGGAGCCCACGGGGCAGGACCTCGGTGCGCGGGTCCGTGGCGCTCAGCCAGGCGGCGAACCGGCGTACGTCATCGAGGCGACTTGCCCATGTGGCTGGCGTGGCGTCGGCCGGTGCCGTCGCCCAGCGGAGAGCGAGCGCAGTCGTCACGACGGACGCCCCCTCGTGGTCGAGGAACTCGACGAAGCGGCGCAGGTAGGCGCCGGGTCGGACGAGCTCCGTGCCGAGCCCACGACGCAGGGCGAGGTACGTCTCGAGGGCTTCGCCGAGAGTGCTCATCGCGCACCTCGGCTCGTCGGCCAAGGCATGGCGACGTCGCGCAGGGAACTGAAGTCGAGCTTGGCGTAGATCTCGGTGGTGTTGGGCGAGCGGTGGCGAAGCACCTGCCCGATCTCGGCGAGAGAGGCGCCCCGGCGCACCATCGTCGTGGCCAGGCTGTGGCGGAGCAGGTGCGCCCCGCGCATCGCCGGCGCGAGACCGGCCCGGACGAGCGCGCGCGCCACGATCGTCGAGACGGTGGAGGGATGCGCGAAGCCGCGGTGCGGCGCTCGTCCGCACAGGAAGACGCGTCGAGAACTGCCGGCCGGCCGGTCCTTCCTCAGGTAGAGGGAGAGCGCCTTTCCCACGTCGGGGAGCATGGGCAGACGGTCGCGGACCAGGCCCTTGCCGCGCACGACGATCTCCCCCTCCCGCCAGTGCACGTCGTCGAGATCGAGTGCGACGACCTCACTCGCACGAAGTCCCAGTCTGGCGAGGAGCAAGAGAACCGCGTGGTCCCGGCGACCCGTGGCCGACGAACGATCGCAGGCCCGCAGCAGCCGCCTTACGTCCCGTGCGGGAAGGTGGCGCGGCACGCTCGAGAGCCGCCATTGGCGCACCGTCGGTACGGCGAGGGAGAGGTCCGTCCTGGTCTCGCCGCGCAGGAACAGAAACCGCAGGAACGAGCGGAGCGCGGTGCCCATGTACTGCGCGCGCTTGGGGACCATGCGACGAACTCGGGCGAGCAGGAAGTCGCGGATATCGCCGGGGCGAAGGGAGTCGAGCCGTGCCGCACCCCCATCGAGACGCTCGGTGACGCACGCGCGCACGAACGGCAGGTACCCCGCGATCGTGCTCTCGGCGAGCGCACGCTCCCGGCGCAAGTGCTCCTCGTAGCGCGCCAGCAGGATGGCCATCGGCGAATCGTCACAGGTCGCCACGGGCGTCGGAACGACACCCGCCGAGCGGAGCCGATCGAGCAGCAGGAGCACCGTCCCGCGGAACCCTCGGTACGTACGGCCCCGGCGGCGGCGTGCGCTGAGGAACTCCTCAACGCGCCGCTCGTCGAGATCGACGACGGCCAGGTGCGCGCCCACCATCCAGCGCGCCAGGTCGGTCGCAACCCACAGCTTGTGTCGAATCGTCGCACGCCGGTAGCCGAGGTCGGCGAGCTGCGTGCAGAACCCGTCGAGGTGGACGCCGAGGGCGCAGGACCGCAGCCGCTGCGCGGCGGCGGGAACGATGAAGAAGTCTTCGAGCATGTGTCTCCTCCTGGGCGCCGGCGACACCGCCGGGTGGAGGAGACGGGATCAGGATTATGCCGCATCCGCCAGACGCCACTTGGGCAACTGCCCAGGCAGACGCGCCGCGGAGCGGTGCCGATGCGGGATAATCCGGCGGTCGGGATAATGCCGG
>Ga0137403_10004783_pt1 | contig 15866 bp, 13 predicted proteins | sample CZOMad2_1_16fung_FD_122057 | JGI IMG/M metagenome (GOLD analysis project Ga0137403, IMG submission 122057) | Vadose zone soil fungal communities from Angelo Coast Range Reserve, California, USA - CZOMad2_1_16fungal (Hybrid Assembly) | ecosystem: Environmental > Terrestrial > Soil > Vadose zone... | reverse complement strand
CCTCGTCTGCGACAGTTTTCGCCTTCTCACCTTGCAAGTCGGCGACGACGACCTTTGCACCTTCACGTCCCATGCCGAGTGCGACGGCGCGGCCGATCCCCTGCGCTCCGCCCGTGATCACCGCCACCTTGTTTGGTAATCTCATCGCTAGAGCAGTCCTCCGTTGCAATGAAAGGTCTGGCCGGTGATCGCGGCGCTCTCCGGGGTCGTGAGAAAATAATATAATTCGGCGAGATCTTCCGGTTTACCCGTCCGTCCGAGCGGGATCGATGAATACCAGCGTTGCTTGCGCGCTTCACCAGTTTCTTTTTCCATCACCCGCGGCGTATCCGTCGGTCCGGGCGCGACGGTGTTCGCGCGGATCCCATCCGCCGCAAGCTCCATCGCCAAACTCTTTGTGAAGGCGATGATGCCGGCTTTGGCTGCCGAATAGGGCGCGCGCAGCGCCGATCCGGTGACACCGTAATTCGACGCCGTGTTGAGAATCCGGCCGCTCTTCTGTTTTTGCATGATCGGCGCCACTTCGCGGCACATCAGGAACGTACCTTTCAAGTTGGTATCGATGACATGCTTCCACTCCGTCCAGGTAAAATCTTCGATGCGCTTGGTATAAAAGCTGCCCCCGGCAATATTGGCGAGGACATCGACACGACCGAACCGGCTTGCAACATCCGTAACAACCGCTTTGGCTTCACGCGCGACCGTCACATCAATCGACAGCGCATCGGCCTTGCCGCCGGCGTCAACAATTTCCCCGCGCACCTGCTCGGCCGCGGCATGATCGTAGTCGGCAATGATGACGGTTATTCCCGCCGCTGCCAGGCGACGGGCAGCGGCGCGCCCAATTCCGTTGCCACCGCCGGTAATGAGCGCAACCAGACTCATTCCGTATCTCCTTCCGCAGACAAAGAATACATTTCGTCGATCTCACGCTGATAACGTTCGGCGGCAATTTGACGGTCCACTTTGATTTTTTGAAAAACGTTTATGCTGCGAACCTCCGGCGGAAAATCATTTTTCATCACCGCGATCTTGCGAATCTGTTCATAGCATTCAAGTCGGCCATTGACCCGCGCGATCTGCGCCCATAGCGCCGCCTCGATTTCAGAGTTCGATAGTGTGGACGCGTCTCGGTTGAGCGCCAGCGCGATCTGGTTGCAGTCCGGAACCACCAGCGCGGCGACGAATGGACGTCGGTCGCCGAGGAGCACGGCTTGTCGAATGAAGGATTCGTTTTCCAACAGAACCTCGATAAGTCCCGGGTAGATGTTCGATCCGTCGGAGCAGTTAAAAATATCTTTCTTCCGACCAACGATCCGCAGTGAACCGTCGGAGTCTAGCGCGCCGAGATCTCCGGTGTAAAACCAGCCGTCCGAATCGAGCACCTCGCGGGTCGCCTCGGGATTTTTAAAATAGCCAGGAGATACGGTCGGCCCGCGGACGAGGATTTCCCCGTCACCGGCGATGCGAATTTCGACGTTGGGAAAAGGCTTGCCCAGGTTGCCGGGTCGATTGTCTCCAACGCCGCAGAGCGTCACACCGCCACATTCCGTCGACCCATAGGAACCAATGAGCGGAATACCGATCAGCTCGAAAAAGCGCATGATGCGCGGCGGCATCGCCGCCGCCGCGTAGGCGATATACTTAATTCTCCCGCCGAGGGCTTGGCGCACGGCGGCTTTCAAACTGCTTCTTAACTCGTCGCACTGCTGCTTCTCGGTTTCGCTGAGTTCGGTGCTCGACTTTTTTCGATCGAGCTCTTCCAACTGCTGCCAAAGCTGCCGGTTATCTCCTTCGTCGAGGATCGCATTCCAGATCCGTTCCATCACACGCGGCACAACAGAAATAGCGGTTCCAGCAAGCGACGCGACGACCTTCAGATCAAGTTTTAATTCCGTCGCCTCGATGAGCGCAGTTGTCCTGCCGGTAGCCACGCTCTTGAGAAATCCAAACCTGCCGAACAGGTGGTTGAGGCTTAGGACGATCAGGGTGAGCTCGTCCGGCTTGCTGACTACGAGCTCACCACCGTTAGTAATGTTGGAAAGAAGGTTGTCATGCGTGCGCATCACCCCTTTCGGTTCTCCCGTCGAACCGGAAGTATACATAATCGTCGCCAAATCGTTCGGATGAACCGACTCGAGAATCTCTTGTAGACGTCGAGCGTCGGCGCTCCTTCCGCGGTCGATCAACTGCTTGGTCGACCAAGTGCCATCGAGAATCGATTCGCTATCCTCCATAACAAAAATATGCGATAGCGCGGGAAGTTGGCCCTTTAGGTTGAGCAATCTTCCAATTCCCGTCACGTCTTGCACAAACGCTGCGCGACATTCCGAATGACCGAGGATTTTGGCCAGCATGAGATCGGACAGTGATGGCGAGACAACCACATTCGGCCACCCACCAGACAAAGTCGCCAGATCGGCGCACAGCCACGGCAAACAGTTTTCGCCGATGATGCCGACGGTCTCTCCCGGCGCCAATCCCAGACTCCAAAGCGCCAGGATGAGGTTTTGTACCATCGCGCCGAAATCGCGCCACGAGACCTCTTCGAAGCGCCCGCCTGTTTGCAGTTTAATGAACGTGCGATCACCGAGCTGCTCGACTCGTTGAAAAAAGATCTGACCGAGATGACGTCCTTGCGGCGAAGAATTCGAATATGCGCTCGGGTCATTCATAGTCGCGTGAAATGGGCGGGTTCGTACTTGGACCTCGTCGAATCGTCGATTCGTTTCAGTCCTTTGATCTCGCGGCGGTTTGCGTAGGCGTACAGGATCGCCTCGGCAACGTCATCCATATGACCCTGAAGATACTTCCGCGCCGGCACGGCAAGTCGCAGCAGATCGGTGCCGCGCTCAACCTGGCTTGGCGCCAGCGGCGGTCCCTTGGTCACACGAACTCCCGACATGAGGTAGACAAACGCCGCCAAGGCTTCAGCTGGGTACTGGTCCGGCGGCACGTGCGCCATAAAAGCTTTGACGTCGATAAAGACAGCGTGACCGCTGGGAGGACTGACCAAGGGTACGCCGCCATTGAGCCGGCGCCAGAGATAATTTACTTGCCCAACCCTTTGAGTCAGATACGACTCCGCTTCAAAGATCTCGCGGAGCGCGATCGCCAAGAGCTCCATCGCACTGGACGGCAATTGTACGCCGTCGAGAAAGCTCTGCATGTATGCCTTTTGGTAGCTTGCTTTGTCGCGGGTCAGGATCAGACCACCGGCGGGAACCAACAAGTCTTTTAGCGCGCTCAAGGTACAGCCGTCGGCCAGATCGCAGGTCTCTCGCACAATTTGTTGAATCGAGCGGCCCTGATGCCCAGCTTCTCTTTCTTTGATGAGAAAACTGTTCTCAAGAATGCGACACCCGTCGAGGAAAAGTGGAATCTTGTGGGCTGCCGCGATTGCTTTGACTTCGGCTAAATTAGCGAGCGACACCGGATGGCCGCCACAAGAATTGACGCTCAGCTCCACATAGATGCAGCTGATTTTGCCGGCACCATGTTCCCGGATTGCCGCCTCGAGTTTCTTCAGATCTATGTTGCCCTTAAAGTCGTGGTTCGACGTCAGATCGTGCGCGAAATCGCCAATGACGTCGACAACTTTGGCGCCATTCATATCGATGTGGACTCGGGTTGATGGAAACAACATGTTGCCCGGAACCACCGTGCCGGGTTTGACGTGGACTTTCGTCCACAGGCGCTCCGCCGAGCGACCCTGCGTCGTTGGGATTGCGTAAGGAAAGCCAAAGAGCCGCTGAACCTGGTCAAGAAGTAAACCAAACGAGCGGCTTCCCTCCGCCGCCAACCCCATTCCCGACTCTACAAATTTCGGCCCGGCCAATGCCGACAATTGATTTGTGCTGAGCGAGCTCACGCCACTGTCAGTGCTAAGATCGACGTAAACCAGATCTTGCGGGATCAGTTCCGTGTTGAAATGGGCGGCGCGCAGCGTTTCTTCCCTTTCATTAAACGTCGTCTGCCTTAGCGGCCGCACCGCCGCGATTTCATACGGCACGGAAAACGTAACGCCCAACGAACTAATTGCCATTCCTCCAATGCCCCTGCTTCAGATTACTGCCTGGATAGCATAAAAGGCAAAAATCGAGAAACCGATTTCACGGCATGGTCAGGAACTTCCTTGCGCGGCCGGAGGACGCTGCCGTCCTTGCCCGGCTGTCAGAATGGACAGGGCGCGGTGCACCATCTTGCGCTCGGTGGCAAACTTGAGCTGTTTGATCGCTTCCTCGATCGGGAACCAGCGCGCATCGTCAGCCTCGTGATCGTGATCACGCACGTCGCCTTTGACATAACGCAAGAGAAAGAAATGGACCCGCTTATAGATGCGGATGGGTTCATTTTTCTTGTTCTTGTCACGGTAGGAGTAGCGAATATCGCCGAGTTTCCGAATGAGCTTGCCCTCCAATCCGGTTTCTTCCCGCACTTCGCGCAGCGCCGCTTCTTCGACCCGCTCGCCTTCTTCCACATGGCCCTTCGGAAGCCCCCACCGGTTGCGCACGTAAATCAAGGCGGTGTCAAATGCATCGGCGTTTCTGCGGTAGATCACGCCGCCCGCTGACACTTCCTTGACCGTGCGAAGTTTGTCATCTTTTGCCTGTGAGTCCGCGGCTACTTGGCCGCGCAACCAGCCGAGATAGTCGGAGCTGCCGGTGATCACCGGCAGAGCAATGATTTCTGGAACCGCATAACTGTGGAGCTCACGGACGCGTGCTTCCAAAGCCGGAAACAGATCTTTATGGGTCTTGATAATGAGTAATTCTTCATCGCTTTGCTCCACCTCGCCCTGCCAGCGATAGACGGATTGAATCGATTTGACGCGATTAACGCATGCCGCGAGCCTTTCGCTGACCAACGACTGCGCCAAACGATCCGCCTCCTCAGCCGACCCCGCGGTCACATAAACCACAATGAATTCAGTCATTGTAACGATCTTACAACCCGCTTTCGCTGGCAGTCAATGAAGCGCCGAGACACGCGTATAGGTAAAGGCGAGGCGCGCCTTGCCCCTGCCTCTATTGCTTACTGCCTGTCGCTTAATTTACGCTGTATTCTATGAACACCAAAGAGGTCATACGAAAAGAAATTTGGGCGTTGCTCCAGAAGCATAAGGTTGCGCGCTTTCCGGGGGCCGAAGGCAGGATCCCAAATTTCATCGGCGCCGAAGCCTGTGCCAAGCAGTTGGCTGAAACGACCTATTGGAAGACGGCAAAGGTCTTGAAGATCAACCCCGACTCGCCGCAACGCGCCATTCGGCACAGAGCATTGGCGGAAGGCAAGATCATTTACATGGCCGTGCCGCGGCTGCGCAGCGATAAACCATTCATCGAGCTCGATCCCAAAAAACTTAAATGCTCACCCTACGTCGCCTCATCGATCAAAGGCGCTGGGCAACACGGCCAACCGATCGGGATCGCCAAACTGAGAACGGTTGACCTCGTCGTTTGCGGATCTGTTGCCGTCAATCGCCGTGGCGCCCGCGTCGGCAAAGGCGGCGGCTATTCCGATTTAGAATTTGCTCTGCTCACAGAACAAAAGAAAATCGCCGCCAATACCCCCATCGTCACGTCGATTCATCCGCTGCAAATGATTGACGGGGAAATTCCGATGACCGAGCACGACATCCCGCTCAGCGCCATCGTCACGCCGGACGAGGTCATCGAAATCAAATCAAAATTTCCTCGGCCCAAGGGTATCTACTGGAATATGTTGCCGCAGGAAAAAATCGCGGACATACCGGTGCTCCATAAACGGTCCGGATAAGACTCAATTTTTCGCTCGGATTTCAACTTGTTGAAGCCCCTCGACATCTATGTTAGCTAAACTGTTCCGAGGAATATTCGCCATGCCAACAGCGAAAATCGATTTTGAAAAAGGCGGTGGATTAGTTCCTGTAATTGTCCAGGACTATCAATCACGGGACGTGTTGATGGTCGCCTACATGAACGAAGAAGCGTGGGAAAAGACCAAGGAAACCGGCAAAGCTCATTACTACAGCCGCTCGCGCAAGGGCCCCTGGTTCAAGGGTGAGGAATCGGGCAACTTCCAGGAAGTTATAGACGCGTTTATCGACTGTGATAACGATACAATATTGCTTCAAGTCAATCAGATTGGCGGCGCCGCCTGTCATGAAGGTTATCGCAGCTGCTTTTTCCGCAAACGGGGCAATGGCGACTGGAAAGTCATTGCCGAGCGAGTTTTTGATCCCAAAGAGGTTTACAAAAAGTGAGTGAGTTAAAGCTGGGCCTGCCCAAAGGCAGCCTGGAGCAAGCCACCATCGACCTGTTTAAGAAATCGGGCTGGAAAATCAGCGGCTCGAGCCGGAGTTATTTCCCGACCGTCGATGATGAGACGCTCCGTTGCAGCCTGGCCCGGCCGCAGGAGATGTCGCGCTACGTGGAATCGGGAACGCTCGACGCCGGCATCACCGGAAAAGACTGGACTCAAGAGAACCAATCGGATGTCATCGTCGTCACGGAAATGGTTTATTCCAAAGTCAGTTTCCGGCCGACCCGCTGGGTTCTCGCGGTACCGCACGAATCGCCGATCAAAACAATTGAAGATCTCAAAGGCAAACGCGTCGCTACGGAAATGGTCAACTTTACCAAGCGCTATTTCGCGGAGCGTAACATTCCGCTGGACGTGGAGTTTTCCTGGGGGGCCACAGAGGCGAAGGCGGCTGAAGGTTTGGTAGACGCGATTGTCGAAGTCACCGAGACTGGCACGACGATTCGCGCGCACGGCCTAAGAATCATCGCCGACCTGATGGAAAGTTGTCCGCAGCTCATCGCCAACAAAAATGCCTGGCAGGACCCGTGGAAGCGTGAAAAGCTCGAACAGATCAAGCTCCTGCTTCAAGGTGCGCTGTCCGCCGAAGCCAAAGTCGGCATCAAACTGAACGTGGCGGAAGCAGACTTGGAAAAAGTCGTCGAGCTCATTCCGAGCATCACCGCGCCTACGGTGGCGACGCTCTATCCGTCGGCAACCTTGAAGGGCGTCAAGTGGTTTTCCGTGGAGAGCGTCATCGACGAACGGCAGGTGCGCGATCTGATTCCCAGACTGATTCAGAACGGCGCGGTGGGAATTATCGAGTATCCGCTCAATAAGATTATTTGAACAATAAATATAGGTAGGGGCAAGGCGCGCCTTGCCTCTACATTCTTGCGGCCTGTTGCCTCTCGCCTCGCCCATCCCGCCAGAGAAAATAATCTTTGGCGATTTCCGGAAACAGCGCGTATGTGATTACATCTTCTTCGCTGCTCGCGAAGCTCGCGGCATCTCTACGTGCTTGCTCCAACCCGGGCTTTAGAAGATCTGCCGGCCGGCATGTGATTGGCTCCTTCTTGCCAAGAACCTTCTTTTTCACCTCTTCGCTCACCGGAGCGGGTGGTTCGCCGTAAAGGCCCATCACGTAGTTGCGCGTCTCCGTGGCGACGATGGAATAACGTTTACCCGTCATCACGTTGAGCGCCGCCTGCGAGCCGACGATCTGACTGGTCGGTGTCACCAGCGGCGGGTAACCCAGATCCTTTCGAACGTGCGGCATTTCGGCCAACACGGCCTCGAGCTTGTCTTCCGCCTTCTGCTGGCGCAGTTGAGCGACTAAATTGGACAGCATGCCGCCGGGAATTTGCGAGGTCAGCACATCGGTCTTGATCTGATTGTTGACCGGGCTCTCGAACTCCGCGTAATTCCGCCTCACGCCATGAAAGTACTCGGCAATCTTGCTCAGTTTGTCCAAGTCAAGGCCGGTATCATGCGGCGTGTCTTTAAGGGCCGCGACGAACTGCTCCGTCGCCGGTTGCGAGGTACCTTGAGAGAACGGCGCGATGGCCGTATCGATAATATCGGCGCCGGCCTCGATCGCCATCATGTAACTCATAGGCGCCAAACCAGCCGTGCAATGGGAGTGGAGATGGAGCGGCAACGAGATGCGCGATTTTATTTTCTTGATGATCTCGTAGGCGGCATAAGGGGCAAGCATGCCGCCCATGTCCTTGAGACAGATAATCTGCGAGCCCATGTCAGCGAGCTTCTCGGCCAGGCGTAGAAAATAATCGACCGAGTGGACCGGGCTGACGGTATAACAAACCGTTCCTTCCACTAACTTACCCGTCTTGAGCGCCGCCTCGATCGCCGTTTTCATATTGCGGATATCGTTCATGGCATCGAAAATCCGAAAAACATCGATACCATTCGCCGCGGCGCGGCTCACGAAGGCCTGGACAATGTCATCGGGATAGTTGTGATAACCAACGACGTTTTGTCCGCGCAGGAGCATCTGAAAACGAGTCTTAGGCATCGCCGCGCGCAGTTTGCGCAAGCGTTCCCAGGGAGATTCTTTGAGGTAGCGCAAAGTCGCATCAAAGGTCGCGCCGCCCCACGTCTCCAGCGACCAGTAGCCGATGTCGTCGAGCCGGGCGGCGATCGGCAGCATATCCTCCGTACGCATTCGAGTCGCCACCAAACACTGGTGCGCGTCGCGCAGCACCGTCTCCATGATTTGAATTTTTCCTGCCATGCTCGAGCTCCCTCCCCTATGAGCTAGTGTCCTGACCCAGAAGTTCGCAACATAATTCCCCTCTCCCACCGCCCAAAAATCTCCCCTTCCCCTCTCTTTTCCAAGAGGGGTTAGAGTCTTGGAGCGAAACTTCCCCCTTTAAAAAAGGGGGATAGAGGGGGATTTGAGTGCGGTTTCAACCATTGCCATGGTTTGGAGTTTTTAGCATGCTGTCGAAGCATTCCGAACATTTTTCAGCAAACTGCTACTCGTAAAGCTCGCTTTGCTTCTCTTCCAAGCGCGCCTTCTCTTCGGCGTCGATCACATAGACGCCATTCACTTCCTTGACCTTCGTCATGTCATAGAAATATTCAGACATGTTCAGGCCATCGTCGAATTCATACATCTTAATGGCGTCCCACGGACAGATTTTCTTGTCCAGTCGATCTTCCGATTCGGTGCCGATCAATTGCAACTGAATGCGTTTTGGCACCGCGTCAGGAGGAACGGGCTTGCGGTTACTATCGTAAAAACGGCTGCCATATTCATAAAAAATCTCGCCGGTCTCTTTGTGTTGCTGGATCTTGGTGAGGTCATCGCTGTAGCACATTTGACAGCCGATGCATTTATCGTTGTCGACAAACACACGATAGGGCTTCAGACCGCCACCGGGCATTTCTTCATAAAGTAAATTGATACAGTCGTCCACCGGACAGTGGGCTTCGCATATCGGCGACCCGGCGCAGCTCGAACAGTTTTCATCCATCACTGCCAGGAGCGCCGTGCCTTTGCGCTTTTTCGCTTCAGCCATTCGCTTCCGTCCTCGCTTTCTTAAATCGTCCCCCAAGGGCTAGAGCGATCGCGATCGACAACAATATCCACCAAAATCGAATCAGCCCAAGGCGCCCCCAGTCAAGCCAATAAACAAAATTGGGGGATCGCGAATTGAGCTGCGCCAAGACTCTTTGGGCGCCGGCATAGTCACGGTCATTTTCCAGAACCCGCGCCAGACCCTGGAGGGCGCCTTGATCTTGAGGATCGATTTTCAGCGCTGCCTCAAAATCGCGGCGGGCGTCCGCCCATTTGTTTTGTTCCGCGAAAATTGCTCCGCGCGTCGTTATCGCAGAGGCGAAATCTGGCTTTCGCTCCAGCGCTTTGTTCAAACTGACAATCGCTTCGTTTAGTTCACCTTTTTTCTTTTGAGCAACAGCCAAATTGCTATACGCTTCGGGCAGATCGGGCCGTAGCTCAATAACTTTCGAGTATTCCTTTATCGCCGCATCGGCGTCACCGCGAACCTCTAACTCGACGTAGCCAAGCAGAGTTCTCGCCTCGATGTGATTCGGGTCAATATCGATGGCTTTTTTAATCGCCGACAGCGCCGCCCGCGGATCGCGCAATCGCAACAGCGACATTCCCACGAACAAGTGCAAGTCCGGTTCATTGGGATACTGTTTGAGAAGCTCCTCGAATTCGGTCTTGGCCTCGGCCGTCTTGCCTTGGCGCAGATCGTTCCGCGCCTCTACCCACCGCTTATCGTGTTCTAATGGAGACTTTGAATCGGCAGCGGAAGAAAAACCAATCCCCGCAAGGACGGCCAACGCAGTCAGCCATGCCCGCAGCATCTATTTCCACATTTCATTGGGGATCTCGTCTTCTTTGCCTTCTTCGATCAGCTTGTCATTTTTGAACGCTTCGCGCAGCCCCAGCCAAGTGAAGAAGATGACGAGAATCAACATCGCGACAATCGGAATATTGTCGGGCTTGGTGACAATTTCGAGAAAGTTATGCAGTCCGCTTGCTTCTTCCATAAGCTCCTAAGCACCCGTAAAATCGAGATTCTTATAACTAGTAACTAGAAAAATACCTGAATAATGTCAATCAAACAACCGGTGAACGGGATCCGTTTCGAAGGAACTTGTAGGGGCGGCCCCTGTGGTCGCCCGAAGCAGGGCAAGCACAGGAGCTTGCCCCTACATTGACGCAGCCACTTTTACTGATGGTGATGCCCGCGACCATGCTCGCTTTGACGAAATATTAACGACTTGATCACGACCGGCACAGCCTTGGCGTCCGGCAACTCCTGACCGATGTCGATGAAATCGAAGTCTTTAAGGTCGATCCCATCGATCGAGATAATCCCGGCGCCCGGAACGAGTTCCCGTTCGATAATATTGCCCATGAGTTTCGCAATGTCGGCGTCGAAAACTAGAACCAGCGGCTGGCCGTGGTCGATGTGCGGTTTCATCGCGCCGACCAAACCTTCGGCGAGGGTGCGAATCAGCGGATAAGACGGCCCGAGCTCCCAATGAAGCGCCAAGGCCACGGTCCGCTCGGTGTCGGTTGCGTCGAAACGTTGCAATGCTCTTTCCACCGACTGCTTGATCTCCGTAGCGCGGATCGCTTCGGTTTGCTCGAATTGTGGCGTCACGACCTGCAAATTGCGCAGCGGCAGCAAGTCCGGATGAGACAGATAGATGGTATTGCCGCTCACTTGCACGGTGTACTGGGAGGCGCCGATCACTGTGGCGCGAATCCGCACCTCCGCAGGGCGCAGCGGAACGTTGCCGCCGCCAAGTTGATTCGCGCGCGCCCGCACGCGCCTTCCTAATTGAATCCCCAGGTCTCCCAAGTTGCGCTTTTCATAACCGTAAACGAATTCGGACACCCCGCCGGAGAACATGACGGCGTGGATCTGATCTTTGAAATCCAGATTAGGCGTCAGCAAAAGATCCTTCACCTGAGGCGAAAGCTGGCCGCGCTCCATCACGGCGAAGAGCGAATCGCACAGCACTTTGGAAAACTTTTCTTTGTCGTCCTCACTCATGACGTCGCCGAGACGCAGACTGACGCCCGCCATCTTGGCAATCTTGAGAGCCGTGTCCTCCAAACGGTTGATGACGCCGTTCTCGTCCATCGCCACCAGCCGCGCTCCGACTTCAACGGCACAGCTATCGATGACTTTGCCGCTTTGGACAATGGCGATCTTGCTCGTGCCGCCGCCGACATCAACGTTCATCACGGTAAAATCGCCGCCCTCGTGGTACGTCATGTGCACCGCGCCGGAGCCATAGGCCGCGAGAATCGCTTCGAGATTATGCCCGGCGGTAGCGCAGACGAATTTTCCCGCCTCCGCCGAAAACAGCGCGGAGATGGCTTCGGCATTTTTCTTCTTTGTCGCCTCACCGGTGACGATCAGCGCACCGGTGTCGATATCCTCCGGCGTCAGGTTGGCGTTGCGATAAGCCTCATGGATGAAATCGCCGAGCTTGTTGGTATCGATGGTGGTCTTATCGACGTAAGGGGTCAAAAGAATCGGCGATTCGTGGATGATCTCGCGATTGATGACGACAAACCGGCTCGACAGCGCTACTCCCTGACGGCGCAAGGTCAGTCGCGAAAATATCAGATGCGAAGTCGATGAACCGATGTCGATGCCGACGGAATTGAGCGTAATTCGCTCCGACCGCCACATCGGATGCTCTTCGTCCATGAGCATTTCTTCGCTTTCATCACCAAACTCGTCTTCATGTCCTTCGTGCAGATCCAGGCGTTGGGTTTCCAAGTTATCCATTCTCGCTAATGATTCCTTTCTGTTGGGCTCATGTAATTCAAATTTGCATAGCACAACACGCCCTATGTTGCCACTCGTTGAAAATTCAACTCGCGGGATGGACAAGCCCTTTTATCGGGGATAAGATGCTTTTTGTTTGTCAAAATGGGACAGGAAGAATTCCAAGAGCTGTCTTCGTTTTTGCGGCGCTTCATCCGCCGCTTCAAGCTCCTTCAAGGAGTCGAAGGACTGTGCTTGACGGCAATTTGCGCGCTGCTTCTCTTTGCGCTCGGACCCGGCATCGAACAGCTAAAGAATGTTTTGCCCTACGCGCCGCTCGCCTACAGCATGCTCACCGGGTTGGTGTTGCTCGGAGCGATCGGCTGGTCGCTTGGCCGTTTTCTCCGCCGGCTGTCACAAGAACGAGCCGCGCTTTACATCGAGCAGAAACAACCCAAACTGCGCAACAATTTAATCAATTCGCTGCAGCTATACCCCCAGGTTGCTGAAGCCAGGAGCGCGCCGGGGTTTTCCGCCTCGATGGTTCTCGCGCTGCTGCGCGCCACTAGAAAACAGATCGCCGGGCTTCAAGTCGATGATCTGCTCGACACCCAGCGGTTGAAAACGAGCTTGCGATTGCTGGGATTTCTCCTGCTCCCAGTATCGGCCATGGTGCTTTTCAACCCATCTTGGGTTGGCGGCACGATCAGCATGTTGACCCATCCGTTGGATCACTTGCCGCCGACCAAGACCTCGATCGAAATTGAGCCGAAGGGTTTGCGGGTGGTGCGCGGCTCTGCCGTGACGATCCAAGCGCAAACGTCCGGCGCGATTCCCGAATCCTTGAGTTTCATCACCTGGACCGGCGCCAATGACCGTGGCGAACCCAACGGCGAAGAAAAAATTTCCATGGAAAATCTCGGCGGCGGTAAGTTCAACGCTAAAATCGCCCGCCTGGAAAAAACTCTCAGCTACCGCGCCGCCACCGGGCAATTTTCCTCTGCCGTGTATACCGCCGAGGCTATCGATCCGCCGGAAATCGCCAACGTCCAGCTCATTCTGTATCCGCCCGCTTACACGGGCCTGGCATCGGTCTCCACTCCCGAAGGCACGATCGAAGGACTTAAAGGTTCAACGCTGCGCCTCGATGCGGTGACGACCAAGGACGTGGTCAAGGCGGAAATTGTCATGGATGACGGCAAAAAACTCCCGCTGAAAATTGACGGGCGCAAGCTGCAGGCGAATTTCGTGCTCTTTCAATCGCAATCTTACCGAATCCACGTGGAAGACGTCCATGGCTTTCGCAACTCTCCGATCGCTTACGAGCTCAAAGTAAAGCCGGACGGTTTTCCCACCGTCGATCTCCTCCGTCCCACGGAAGACCTGGAAATCAACGGCGATGAAATCCTCACCCTCGAATACAGTGCGCGTGACGACTTCGGCCTCGGAGAAGTCACACTGGTGACCAAAATCGGCGATCGGGAAGAGAAGATCAGCCTGCAAAAAGACGAAACGAAGCGGTTGATCCTGCGCGACCAGTACAAATGGGATCTCAGTCGATTGGCGCTGCGGGACAGCGAGGAAGCGATCTTTTTTCTGCAAGTTTTTGACAACGACACGATCTCCGGTCCCAAGATCGGCACATCCCGTTCGGTTCGATTGAAGCTTAAAAATCTCAAAGGCGAGCATCAGCAAGTCGCGGAATTGATCCGGGACCTAAACTCGCGGATGGTCGATCTGCTCGGCGACCATCTCGAAACCCCGGTGCCGGGCGAAAAGCCTACCGCGCCGTCGAAGGAAATGGACCAGAAATTTGAACAAAACCTCGCCGACGCGGTCAAGCGTACCGAAGAGATCATGCGCCGCACGGAAAAAGACCGCATGTCGGATTTCGCCACCTGGTCTGATCTGGAGGCGCTCAAGCGCAATCTTGAATTCACCAAGGATGATTTGCTGAGAAAACAACAGCAAGCGGCAACGCGCGATCAGCAACTGAAAGCTCGCGACGAGATCGCCGCCGAGCTGGAGCGCATGTCACTTCTTTCTGAAGATATCGGCAAACGGATGAAGGCCCAAGAGCTCGCATCGACGGCGCAAGACCTGGCGCGGAGCCAAGAGCGCCTGATGGAAGCGCTCGAGAAAATGCAAAGCGGGGATAAAAACCTCGACGCGATCATGAAGCAAATCTCCGAGCTGGCAAATACTCTCGCCTCTTTACAGCAGGCGCTGTCGCAGCTGGCACAGCAAATGCCAGACGACTTCATGAATCCGGAAGCGATGCAGGGCCTAGGGTTCCAGGACATGTTCCGCGCGCTGGACGAGATTCGCAAAAAACTCATGCAGGGCGATATCGAAGGGGCGCGTCAGCTGGCCCGAGAACTATTTAACCAAATGGCGCAAATGGTTGCCGCATTACAGAACGCGCAGCGCTCCGCAATGAATTCAGGCATGGGCAGAATGCAAGGTGAAATGCAGCGACAGAGCAATGAGCTTCAGGAGATCGCCCGCGAACAGCAGGAAATTTTGTCTAAAACCGAAGGCATGAACAATTCCGCTTTGACCGAGCGCGATGCCGCTCTTAAGAACAAGCTCGATCGTTTCCTTGAAAAAGCCATCGCCGAGCTCGGCCAGCTAACCGAACTTTTCCCCGATCGCGAAGGGCCCGACGACCCGAGCTTGCTCACCAACCTCGATGATGCGACGATGAATGCGCTGCTGAAGAATCTTATCGCCAAGTTGAGCGACAAGGATTTTCCGGGTTACAACGAAGGCGACGGCCACGCGCGCAAGGAGCTCGCCAAGAAGCGCGCTCCAACGCAGGAGTCCCGTGCGCAGCGCGCGGATAAGAGCCTCGATGATATTAAGTCCGAGCTCGAAGCCCTCCTGAACGAACCGTCCAAGGCGCTGACAGACGCGGAAAAACGTGACCTGCGCGATCTGGCGCATCGCCAAGATGTGTTGAAAGAGCGCACACAGACGCTGCATGAAAAACTCGAATCTCTTTTTCAGCTCTTCCCGCAGCTCGATCCAAAAATCGTCCAAAGCATCGGCGAGGCAGGAAACTCCATGGGCAGCGCGCAAAACCGTCTCGGCCAACTGGACTCCCGTGGCGCCGTGCCGCCGGAGCGCTCGGCCTTGGATCGCCTCTCGCAATCGCAACAGCAGATGCAATCCGCCATGCAGCAGATGGCCCAGCGGGGCCAGCTCGGCAATATGCCGATGACCCGCCTGTTCCGTCAGGGTCGATTCCTCCCCTTCGGCTCGCTAACGCCGCTGCCGGGCATGCCGCAGTTTCCGGAGTTCGACGTTGAAAGCGGCTTCACCGGTCTAGACACGGAGAAATTCCGCCTGCCGGGCAAAGACGATTATAAAGCGCCGCGCAATTTCCGCGAGGAAATCCTCGAGTCGCTCAAGCAAGGCGTCCCGCCACAGATGAAAGACCAGATCGAGCGCTATTTTAAAAACCTGTCCGAGTGATTCCCGCTTGAAGTACCGAGTCGCGTTTTTCTCTCTTTTTCTGTTTTCATTTTTTGTGGCAGTGCCGGCCCGCGCCGCGGAGGCCGATCCCCGGTTTAAAGCCGGAGAAGAGCTTTTGGACGCCTGGCACATCGAGCAAGCGGAAGAGTTTGCCGCAAAAGCGCTCAAAGAAAATCCCAAATCAGCGGCCGCGTTGGATTTCGATGCCCGGGTCAAGTTTTATCAAGGCCGCTATGCGGAAGCGGTGACGACTCTCGACCGGGCGCTCGCGATCGAGTCCAATAACCAACGCCGCCAGGCATTGAAGCTGCATTCCCAGCTGAC
>Ga0137403_10004782_pt1 | contig 15866 bp, 13 predicted proteins | sample CZOMad2_1_16fung_FD_122057 | JGI IMG/M metagenome (GOLD analysis project Ga0137403, IMG submission 122057) | Vadose zone soil fungal communities from Angelo Coast Range Reserve, California, USA - CZOMad2_1_16fungal (Hybrid Assembly) | ecosystem: Environmental > Terrestrial > Soil > Vadose zone... | reverse complement strand
CTGGGCGGACCGTCATCCTTTTTTCTGGCAACATCATCGTCTTGCCGAGCAGGCGGCTTATTTCCGTCGCCGCCGATGGCGCGTGTTGCAACCGTCTTGCCGGTCGTCTTGCGCAACTCTCTCAGAATATCCTGCCGGTCGCGTCCAGCGTAATCGCGGGCAAAGCGGGTCAGCGCTTCGGTGACCACGTCATGGTGATGCAGTTTATCGAGACCCGGTTCGCGAGTGATATTGAGCCAGAGGCGATGAATCAGGTGAACGTCTTCGGACTTTATGGAAGGGGTATGGGGGCCGATACGGAAGGTGTCGACCTGCTGATCAGGGTGGACAATTTGGACGACGAACTGGCGCTTAGGCTCGGGAGCGGCTTCCCAGGCGCGGCCTAATTCGAACGCCTGCTCCTGCGCGGTCATCTTGCTGGAGAGGCCGGAGATCACTGCTGAGGATTCGAGATTATTTGCGGTCTGCACGATTGCCGACCACACATCACGCGCCGGCACGACCAGCAATGAGACATGCTTGCCGAAGCTCTCGGCGATGTTTACTGCCCGCGAGAACAACTGTTGCTCGTACTCGCTGAAGATCTGCTCGGTGGAAAGATCGTAAGCCGCGGCGCCGAACTGGCTGACGCGAGCCGACATCACGACGATGTCCTGCTCCTTCGTGTCGATCCGCTCCAGCGCCCACTTCAGGTGGTTGAGCGTGTTGTAGTCACGAACCGTGACGAGCACATTTCCGGGGCGAATACCGAGACCGCCGCGGTCGACGGTGTCCCGCTGGAGCAACTGAAAGTGCTCCTGCAAATGCTGCTCCGCTAGCGCGTGCTTATGACGATTGGCACGCTCGGAAATGGTGAAGATCAGGAAGAATGCGGCGGCAAATCCGACGCCTGCTTCGGTCGCCAGGGACTTCGTAAACAGATTCACGATGGCCGTGGAAAGCAAGACCAGGAATACCGATGCCAGGCCAACCGGAATTTCACGGCCGGCGATCTGAATGTTGGGTGGAACCTTCCAGCCGCGTTCGCCCTTGTACTTGTACCGTAGCACGAGCATGGCAAGGCTGTTGAAGGTGAAACTCCAGATCACGCCAAAGGCGTAGGCTTCACCCAACCAGTACACGTTTCCGCGACTGGCCAGAATCGTAAATAGCTGGAGAAATACGACCAGGTTGACGATGCGATAGGTCGTGCCGAAACGCGGGTGGGGCTGACGGAACCAGTCGGGCAGGACTCCGTCTTCGGAGACTCGATTCAGGACGCCATTGGAGCCGATGATGGCGGTGTTCACGGCGCCGGAGAGAATCAGGAATCCAACCACTACCACGAATGCGCGAAACGCGAGGCGCAGGATTTGCGGGCCCCATAAGTACATGGCCAGGCCGGCGATCAGGTTGTCCTTGTAAACAGGAACACGTACTGAATCTGGGATGATCATCACGAACAGCAACGCGGTCAGGCCGGTAAAGACGAAGCTGTAGATTGCAATGATCACGGCGGCGCGCTTCAGATTCTTCAGCTTGGGATGCGCCAATTCCCGGTTCACCTGGGCGAGCGATTCCTCGCCGCTCATAGCCAGTACAGAGTGACCGAAGGCAATCAGAATCCCAAGCAGGCCGAACTTTCGCGCCAAGTCATGCGCGAGATCGGTGTGGTTGAGAAAACCCAGAGCCTCGTGACCGAATTGCAGATTGTGCCCGGTTGGCAACGGAACAGGCTGGTAGCCCTGCTTCAGCAAAGTGATGGCCGACCAACCTAGCAGCAGTACGACCATCACGGTCGTGATCTGCATTACGCGGAGCGCTTTCTCGCTGGATTCCTGAATTCCTTTGGTGTTTTGCCACCAGAAATAAATGGTGACTGCTGCGGCAAAGACGACTGAAGTCCAGTTGACGTTTACGTGAGGCGTGCCGTGGAACATGGCATGCACGGCGCGGGGAACCCAGCCATGTGTGTCCAGGGTAACGAAGACATCATTGATGAGGCCGGCGATGTACTGCCCGGCAGATACGCCGGAGATTGGCCCGGTCAGGATGTAATCGAACATGAGGGCGGAGACGCTCATTTTGGCCAGGGTTCCGCCCAGAGCTTCCTTCACAACCCGGTACACGCCACCCCGGACAAACATCGAGCAGCTCTCGACGTACACTGCTCGGACGGTGAACGAGAACAGCATGACGGCAACGATGAACCAGGGAGCGGACTTACCGACTGCTTGTTCGGCGATGCCAGCGGCGTAGAAGGCGGACGACCCCAGGTCGTTCAACACGATGGCTGCCGCCCTCCAATAGGAGATGAACGTCAGCATGACTGACGTGGCGACAACGATTCGGACGCGATTTGATGGAGTGCCGGGCTGGTAGGACGATGCCATTAAATAGCTGATTCTTCAGTATGGGTAGAATCGCCAGAGCCTATGAGAGTCTCAAAGTCCTCAATTCCGGTCAGCACCAGCACGATGAACGAGCCGATTGCACCGATCGCGAACATGCCCTCCAGAAGGCGAATTCCGATGGTGACGAGGATCCCCATACCGAATTATGTTAGCTGATACGCCGAGTGCGGGATAGAGCGGGAAAAGCACCTAAGTCTTTGCTGCTGCGGGCCGCGAAAGAGCTTCGTTTGTTATCCTTCCCCAGTGCGGCGGATTCACAAGAATGCCTGGCTTCTTGTTCTTCTCTCGGCTGTCCTACAGATCCTAATCTTTCCACTGCCCAATCTTTACATGCTTTGCTGGATTGCAGTCGCGCCATTGTTGGCGGCGCTTCTGCGGGCCCAGCCTCCGGATACTTTGCAATTATCGGAAGGAACTAAGCTCGTTCCCGCCAGCCCGCTGCAAGGGTTTGCGCTCGGTTATGTCTGCGGAATCATCTGGTATGCGGGCACATGCTATTGGATTTACAACACCATGCGCCAGTACGGCGGCGTGAACGCTCTCGCGGCGCTGGGCATTCTCATTCTTTTTTGCCTCTATCTCGGCATCTATCACGGCGTGTTCGGTTTGATTGTCGCTTTGCTTGCTGGAAAGAATACGGCAGGGCGGCGGACCCTCGTGCTCGCTCCATTTGTGTGGGTGGCGGTTGAATTAGCTCGGACACGCATTTCGGGTTTTCCCTGGGATCTGTTAGGAGTGGCGCAGGTCGATAACATTCCATTGGCGCGGATCGCAACTGCAACCGGTGTCTATGGAGTTTCGTTTGAAATCATGGTGGTCAACGTGGCAGTGGCGGCTGCATTTCTGTTGCATCGAGACCGCACTCGGCGGGAAAGGCGCAATTCCCTGCTGCTGGCATCGGTGGTTGCCATCGTAGTGCTGCAAGTGGGCACGTTGGTAAATCCTCCGGCCTTGCCCGCTGATCACGTGGCTCGACTGGTGCAGCAGAACATTCCAGCCGTAGAAGGATCGGATTGGACGGAAGAATATTTCAAGACCACTCTTAAGGATTTGACCTCGATCAGCCTCAGCACACCGAATGGTGAACGAGCGAGAAAGCGCGACCTGATCGTGTGGCCTGAGTCTCCGGCTCCGTTTTACACGACTGATCCGACGTTTCGTGAGACGGTAAGCAATATCGCGCGTGAGTCGCAGACGTGGGTGCTTGTCGGGAGTTTGGGAATTCGGAATGCCAGCCAGACGCCGCAGCAGGCGACGGAGGTCTATAACTCTGGCAGCTTAGTCAGCCCGAACGGCGAATGGGTGGCGCGCTATGACAAGGTCCATCTGGTGCCTTTCGGGGAATATGTTCCCTTCAAGCGTGTATTTTCATTTGCCGGCGGATTGACAAAGGAAGTCGGGGATTTTGCGCGGGGCACGTCGCGTGCGCCGCTTGATGCAGGCGGGACGAAGCTGGGCGTGTTCATCTGCTATGAATCGATTTTTCCGGATGAAGTGCGGCAGTTCGCCGCTTTCGGAGCTCAGGTTTTAGTGAATATTTCTAACGATGGCTGGTATGGTGACAGCGGCGCGTACGCGCAGCACTTGAGGCAGGCGCGCATGCGCGCTGTGGAGAACTCGCGCTGGCTACTGCGCGACACGAACACCGGGGTGACCGCCTCGATTGATCCGTATGGACGAATTGTGGCATCCGTGCCCAGGAAAGTGAGGACAGTGCTCGACGCTCCATATGCGCTTTCGAACGTCACCACGTTCTATACGCGTCAGGGTGACTGGTTTGCTTATCTATGTGCGATAATTTCTGTGGCGGGGCTGCTGACGCGCCTTTTGGAACGGAGAAAAGTAAGCCGCTAATTCTTTGCGACGCTCGAATTGGGAAAGATTTTAACCGCAGAGCGCGCCGAGGTTCGCAGAGGACACTGAAAAGATCTGGTGTCGTCTTGATGTGGAGGTCAACATGGTAGAAGAACTGGAACAAGAGTATGCAGGGTTGAAAGATAAGGTACGTGACCTCCGGGAGTACCTTTGACGCAGGAAAGTTGCGTCAGCAATTAGCCGAGATTGAAAAGCAAGCCGCTGATCCGAATCTCTGGTCGAATCCTCAAAAATCCCAACAGGTAATGCGTGAGAAGAAGCGCCTGGAAGAAGGGTTGTCCACTGAGGCCGAACTGATACGGCGCAGTGATGACATCTCTGCTTACTTTGAGCTGGCGCGCGAAGGCGAGGTCGTGGATGGCGACCTACGCCGCGAAATTGATTCGTTGCGCGAGCTGGTTGACCGGCTTGAGACTGAGACTCTGCTGTCGGGCGAAAATGATGCGCGTAACGCGATTGTGACGATTCATCCTGGTGCCGGGGGCACAGAGTCGCAGGATTGGGCTGACATGCTGTTGCGAATGTACCTGCGCTGGGCGGAGCGACAAGGATTTCAGACAGTTCTCTACGATTATCAGCCGGGCGAAGAAGCGGGACTGAAATCAGCGACGTTTGCGGTGAATGGAGAGTACGCCTATGGGTTGCTGGTTGGCGAAATCGGGGTGCATCGACTGGTGCGCATTTCGCCGTTTGATCAAGCCAAGCGGCGGCACACGTCGTTTGCCAGCGTCTTTGTTTCGCCGGAAATTGACGACAGCATCGAAGTTGTCATCAAGCCCGAAGAAATTCGCGTGGACACCTACCGCTCGAGCGGCAAGGGTGGACAGCACGTGAATACGACGGATTCAGCCGTGCGCATCACACATATTCCGACGGGGCTGGTCGCGAGTTGCCAAAACGAGCGTTCGCAGCATAAAAATCGCGAGCGCGCCATGAGCATGCTGCGATCGAAGCTGTACGAATTTGAGATGGAAAAGAAACGAGAGGCCACGAGGAAGATTGAAGATTCGAAGCTCGACATCGACTTCGGCTCGCAGATTCGGTCATATGTGCTGCAGCCATATCGGCTGATTAAGGATCACCGAACCAAGGTTGAAATTGGAGATGTGGACCGCGTGCTGGATGGGGATCTGCAGCCGCTTATCCGGGGGTATTTGCGGATGAGGCGAGGAGAGAAACAGTAGACAGTATCTCTCGGGGTTAGAAAGGTTTTTTCTTGGCGATCTTTGCGAGTTTTTCTTGGCGAACTTTGCGGTAGAAGGTCTTTAACTCTTCTTTAACCGCCGAGATTCGCCAAGTTCGCCCGAAGTTCCCAAGAACTGCTATCAGAGTGTCGCCATTCGTGAAGCTTATGCAGCGCCGGTCCACGGTCTCTAAAGTAACCTTACCACCCCTCAAAAAGCTGGCAAACGGGCGCCCACTGCGTAATCCTGTAATGTAATTGCCCCTGGGAATGCCTTCATGCCGCGCATGATCGATCTCATCCGCGTTTCGGCCTTGCCATCGAATGTGATGCAGGCTGCTTCGAAGGGATCGCTCTCTGTGCCGGCAAACGAAATGATCGAGATCCTCGTTTATCTTGCGACTCACAACAAAATTTTCGGGCAGCAGGCGCAGCTCACGCTGGCAGGGTGGGACGAAGTTGCATCGCGGGCAGTAGCTGCAGACCCAAACACCGCGAAGGAAGTGCTCGATTATATGGTCTCCGCGAAGAACCTGCGTCCGGCGTTGCTTTCGGCCTTGCTGGAAAATACCTCGGTCAGTCAGCAGGCTTTGGTCGACCTGGCAGAATCGGCCTCGCGCGACATTGTCGAGATCATGCAAGGTAGCGAACGGGTGCGGAAATCTGCTGTGATTCTGGAGGCGCTCAAGGGGAATCCCCACGTGCCTCCGGCAAAATTAGACACTATGCAGGTTCAGAAGGAGCCGGAGCATGCGCTGGCTGCGGCTGCCGGTGCAACGGCCAGCCCGGCTGTTCCGGCCGTCACAGTCGTGCTCGTTCACCTGAGCTCAGCAACTGGACCGCTGCTCCCTTTGTCCAGCGTTGAGCAGCCTGGTGAAGACGACATCCTGGATGAGGACATCCTTTCCTATCTGAGTGAGCATGCGGGCGAAATTTCTGCGGAAGGCAATAAGGAGTTCCAGCCCATCGGCGGTTTTTATGATGAGTTCGTGCCGGGATCTGACAAGGATGTATTAGAGAGTGAAACTGCACCGCCTTCGACAAGTTCGGAAAAGACTGCGGCGGCACCCAAGAAAGCGCCTGCGGGTAAAAAGCAACACTTGAGTCACGAGGAAGAACGTGGCAGCGCGTTGCAAAAAATCTCCAAGCTGGACATTAAAGGGCGCATCCAGCTCGCCATGAAAGGCACCAAGGAAGAGCGCTCGCTTCTGGTTCGAGACGGGACAAAGGTGGTGGCGCTAGCGGTCCTGGAGTCGCCTAAAATCAGCGATGCCGAGGTGGAGAGGTTCGCGACGCAAAAGAATGTGCTCGAAGCTGTGCTTCGCGCCATTCCGATGAAGCGCCGTTTCGTGAAGAACTATGCCGTAGTCCGCAACCTGACGTTCAACCCGCGCACTCCACTGGATGTTTCACTTTCGCTGATCAAACATCTGCTCATCACCGACCTGCGGCACCTTTCGGGTAACAAAGAAGTGTCAGAGACTGTCCGAAAACTGGCGCTGAAGATGTTCAAGCAAAAATTGGAGAGCGGCAGCAAGAGAAGCTGAGCCGCAGAATTGGCGGCCGGAACTGGTCTTCACCCGGACCATCCCGCTAAAATCAACGCATGGCGTCAATTCCTCACTCTGACCCTATTGCGGACCTGCTACGACACGCCAAAACTATCGCCGTCGTCGGACTCTCCAACAGCCCGCTGCGACCCAGTCACGGCGTCTCTGCCTACATGCAAACGCAGGGATACAGAATTATTCCTGTGAATCCGCGGATTCACGGCGCATTGGGGGAGAAGTCGTATTCGTCGCTTCTTAACGTTCCCGAGAAAATTGACATTGTGAATGTGTTTCGTCGTCCGGAGTTTGTGGGTGAGATCGTGGATGAGGCAATTCAGCTTAAGATCCCCGCAGTCTGGATGCAGGAGTCGGTGATCAACGAGAGCGCGGCAGAAAAGGCGCGTAAGGCGGGAATTTTTGTGGTGATGGATCAATGCATTTTGAAGGAGCATAAGGCACGGTTCGGATAGTTCTTTTCCGCCGGGGGAAGCCGACTTATTATGGGAATTCCAACATGCGGGTTGGGCGCTCAGGACGATAGCGTGGAAATGCTTTTAAGCTGTGATGAAGATCACGGTGGCGTCGTCCTGCAATCCGGCGCCATTTACGAACGAGTGCACATCTTCGAGAATGCTCTCCGGCGAAGCGTTCGTACCGACTACATGATTTTCGAGCCGTGCCGGCCCGTATTCTTCCTCTGAAGCCTCGGCTGCCTCTGTGATGCCGTCGCTATAAAAAACTAGCCGGGAACCTGGGGAAAGATCAATCTCAACCTCAGAGAAGCCACCCGCCGCGAGTCCCAAGGGCATGCCGCGATCGGTATCGAGAAAACGCGCACCGTTGTTGGTGACCAGCAGCGGACGCAAGTGGCCGGCGTTAGCAAAAGTCAATTTCCGGGAGGCCGGGTCGAGCACGGCATAAACCATGGTCACGAACTTGCCGCTAGGAAAGTCCTGGACCATCAGATCATTCAGGCGCGCAAGCACTTCGCCGGGGCCGCAACCGGCTTCTGCGAGCGAGCGCAGCATTCCGCGTGTTGCCGACATCAAGAGCGCAGCGGCGGTGCCCTTGCCAGAAACGTCAGCCAGCACCAATCCCCATTTCCCGTCGCTCAACGGAATAAAGTCATACCAGTCACCGCCCACGGCACCCTCGGGAATGCTCAGTCCAGAGATAGCAAATCCCGGAACATAGGGCGAACTCTTTGGCAGAAGCGCCTGCTGAATGACGCGAGCTTCATGCGCCTCGCGACTCATGCGCTCGCGCTCCTGGCGCTCACGCTGGAACAGGCGCGCATTCTGCACGGCGACAGCCACATGGCTGCACAGCGCTTGTAGAAGCCGGAGTTGCTCGGGCGGAAATGCATTTAACTCAGGATGGGAGGCGGTAAACACACCGACCAATCGGTTATCGACCACCAGCGGGATGGCTACTTCTGACAGCGTCGACTCCTCGCACGCGATGTAATAGGGGTCCCTGCGCACGTCAGGTGCGTAGCGCATTTTGCCGGTTGCGGCCACATGGCCGACCATGCCATCTTTCCCGACTTTCAGAGTTTGACCTTTCTCATGGCTGGTGCAGCCGCAGACACCGGCGAGAATTAACTCGGCGCGCGGTTCATCGTGCAGATAGATGTTTGCTTCCAGGCACCCGAAAGAAGAGGCAATCTCATGGACAACTTTGTCGATGAGCTGATCGAGATCGAGGATGGAGGTAATCTTCTGCGCGGCTTTTTGCAGTCTGAGCAGATCTTCGACTTGATGGAATTGCAGGTCCCGCGTAGCGAGGTGATCCGGGTGCGTCGTGGGTACGCTCGTGGCCATGGTTCCTCGCACTGATCCACCGCGGTGCCGTCAGAAGGGACGGCGTTTCACCAAAACAGATGCGAGGCTACTTGCCTAGGATTCGCTTTTATTGTCTTCAGAACGCTTGCTCGCTCGCGAGCGGATGCGCTTAATCTCCTCGATGCGCTCGCGAATTCGCTTCTCGATTCCTTCAGTGGTGGGATGGTAATAGACACGGTCGCGCAGATTGTCGGGGAGACACTGCATGTCAGCAACTTTATCTGCGAAATCGTGAGCGTATCGATAGCCTTGACCATAACCCAGGCCCTTCATTAATCCGGTGGGAGCATTGCGAAGATGCAGCGGGACGGGTTCGGCGGCCGTGCGTTCGACATCCTGCTGCACATCACTGTAGGCGGCATACAGAGCATTCGATTTTGGGGCAACGGAGAGATAAACAACTGCCTGCGCAAGCGCCAGATTGCCTTCGGGCATGCCGATAAAATCGACGGCATCGCGAGCGGCCATGCAAAGCGATAGCGCAGTAGGATCAGCCAGACCAATGTCTTCGACCGCCATGCGAACGACGCGGCGCGCGATGTAGAGTGGATCCTCGCCGGCCTCTAGCATGCGGCCCAGCCAGTAGAGCGCAGCGTCGGGATCGCTGTTGCGCACAGACTTGTGCAGGGCGGAGATGAGGTTGTAATGCTCCTCGCCGGCTTTGTCGTAAAGCAGGACACGTTTTTGCAGCGCGTCTTGGACAATTTCGTCGGTAATTTCAGCTCCGGTTTCTTTGCCGGCATGGCTACGCGCGAGCGAAGCCGCGACTTCGAGCACGTTATAGGCGCTGCGGGCATCGCCGCTCGAGTAGGCGGCGATCTTTTGCAAAACTTCGTCTGATGCCTGCAGCTTGATCGTTCCCAAACCGCGTTGTTCGTCGGCAAGAGCGCGGCGTAGAAGCGCCACGATCTGATCTTCGGTCAGAGGTTTCAAAACATACACGCGACTCCGGGAGAGCAGCGCAGAAATAATTTCGAATGACGGATTCTCAGTCGTTGCGCCGATAAGCCGGATGTTGCCTTTTTCCACGTGGGGAAGGAATGCATCCTGCTGTGCTTTATTGAAGCGGTGGATTTCGTCGATAAAGACGATTGTGCGCGTGCCATATTGGCGCGCACGCTCGGCGTCGGCCATGACCTGCTTGATTTCCTTGATACCGGCCAATACTGCAGAGAATTGGATGAAGTCGGCCTTGGTCATGTGAGCGATGATTTGCGCCAAGGTCGTTTTTCCAGTGCCTGGAGGCCCCCAGAAGATGAGCGATCCGGTATCGTCGCGCTCGATTTGTGTACGTAACGGCTTGCCCGGGCCGACGAGATGCTCCTGACCGACAAATTCGTCGAGCGTGCGCGGGCGCATGCGATCGGCAAGCGGGCGGGTGCGATCGTCTGGATTTTCAGCGCTCGGGATGGGTTGAAAGAGGCTCACGTTTCAAATTTGCGATTTCCGATTTTCGAATTGCCGAGTGTCGTTGCCGTGCCCGGGCACTTGGTGGGCTTCTCGTTGCAGTTCAGCGCCAACGAATTGGCAATCCTGAATCATTATCTTTGCTTCGATATTTCATACAGCACAATGCTGGCTGCGATTCCTGCGTTCAGCGATTCCACTTTAGAGGAATGCGGGATGACCACTACTTCGTCCATCTCTGAGATCAGATCGCGGGGAAGCCCGCCTCCTTCGCTGCCGATGAAGATGGCGAGCTGGCCTGTAAGCTTTGCTTCGGAAAGAGTGATGCCTTTGTGCGACGAAGTTGCGATCAGCCGCAGACCTTGCGTCCGCATCGCGCCCAGCGTTGCATGCAGCTTCGTCCGCGCGATGGGTACGCGAAATACCGATCCTGCCGACGCCCGGACGAGCTTGGAATTACAGGGGCTGACTGTGCCTTCTCCAAGCAGCACGCCGGCTGCTCCAAAAGCCTCGGCCGAGCGCAGGATTGTGCCTAGGTTCCCAGGATCCTGCACACCGGCGATAGCGAGCAGCGGCCCGGCCTGTGCTCTAGCGATCACGTCATCGGGCGAGTGCTCCTTCCAGCGAACCAGAGCCGCCACCCCTTGCGGAGTCTCGCTGGGCACGACGCTCGCGAACAGCTTGTCAGGAAGGAGCAGGGTTTCAACATTTGCGCCGATCTGGGGCAGCAGCCTCGCGGCCTTGTTTTGCGTTGAATTACTGAAGAACACCGCGCGAAAGCGAAGCCCGCTGCGAATGGCTTCTTCCAGAATACGGACGCCATCGATGGCACAGTAACCATCCGGAGTAAGCTCCCCGTGGGCGAAGGCTCGACGCAATTCCTTTACGAGAGGGTTGTGCCTGCCTTCGATGGGGCGAAGGCGGTGATGCAGCGGCTCCTTTCGGTTTCGATTCTGAGGCTGGACTTTGGCCAGAAAGGACTCCTATCCTGCGGCAAACGACGGTGAGATATTAGCAGCAGGCCTGGTAGTGGTGCAGTTTAGTAAGGAAGCGAGCCAAACGCGCGATTATTGCGTCGCAAGGCACGCGACGCTTCGGCGCGGCTCGCCCAGACCCTTCGCTGCGCAAAGAACGCTTGCTCAAGGATGACAATCAAACTGCACCACTACCGCAAGTCTGCTCCCCTTGCTGGGCGGTGCCGTGTTATGTTAGGTTTCCGCAATTTCAGGAACACCGGAACCAGAGGGGGCGGTAGTGCGCGCCGAGATCGTGAAAATAAGTAGCGAGCGACCAGAGCCGTCGCTGATCCGTTACGCGGCGGACAAAATTCGCTCCGGCGAAGTGTTGGGCATGCCGACGGATACGTTTTATGGCCTTGCCGCCGATCCCTTTAATCTGCGCGCGGTCGACCGCGTATATGACATCAAATCGCGCTCGCGTCACAAGCCGTTGTCGTTGCTGATTGAAAGCGTGGATCAGGCTGAGGAGTTGACGCAGCCGCTGCCAGAAGAATTCTATGTGCTGGCGCGGCGTTTCTGGCCGGGGCCGCTGACGATTATCGTAAAAGCCTCGTCGAAACTGCCTCTGAAGGTGACCGCGAACACGGGGAACGTCGCCTTGCGCGTGCCCAATGCCAAGATTCCGCTCTCCGTAGTGCAAGCCGCGCAGATTCCTATTACGGCCACGTCGGCAAATCTGAGTGGTGAGAACGAATGCACCACAGCGGTCGCGGTGCGAGATCAGCTTCAGGATCGGATCTCCATTATCGTCGACGGCGGGACCTCGCCGCGTGAAGTTGCATCGACAATCGTCGACCTTACTGATGAAGAAGCCCGCTGGCGCATCTTGCGTGAAGGCGCCATTCCCGCCCCAGAAATCTCCGAGTTTTTCGCACAAGGATGAGTGCGGCAGCAGCCATGCGAATTTCGAAAGGCCGGTCGTTTTGGCTGATCGGAGTAATCGCGGCTGTGTTTGCGGGGCTTTTCCTCTCGATTTGCATAGGTATCGTCCACGATGCCTCGCTTCAGGAACTGCACCCAGCCGATGCGATTGTCGTTTTTGGCGCTGCTGAGTACGCTGGCCGGCCATCACCGGTATTTCGAGCGCGCCTGGACCATGCGTACGAACTTTTCCAGCTTGGAATGGCTCCAGTTGTAATCACCTCAGGAGGCGCCGCAGCGGATCCTAAATTCAGCGAAGGCGGAGTTGGCCACGATTACCTAAAGCGGCGAGGAATTCCAGATTCCAGTTTGATCGCTGAAACGCAGGGTTCGGATACGGCTGAGTCGGCGAAGCGAGTGGGAGTGATCTTGCGGGCTAATCATATGAGTAGCTGCATCGCGGTGAGCGATGAGTATCACGTTTTTCGGATTCGCAGGCTGCTGGAGGATGAAAGAGTGCGAGTGTATGTGGCGCCCCGCCCGGAATCCAAGCCGCACTCCCTCTGGCTGCGGGCATGGGCCGTGCTGCGGGAGGCTATCAGCTACCTGGCCTGGCGGCTCCATTTCCGCGTGCGATAGGGAATTACCAGCCCATTCGTTTTCGCAATTCGGTAATGTGCGCCACGTGATGGCGTCCGTGCCAGGAATAGAGTGCAAGGTTCTTTTCCAAGGGCATAAGTCCGAGCTCTGGGTGCTTGAATGTCCGCTTCCATTCTGCGGATTTCATCGAGCGCAGGACGCGCACAAAGCGGTCGTGCAGCGATTCCAGTAATGCGAGCGAGACTTCCAGCGGCGTGGATTGGCAGTCAGGCAATTGCGCCCAGCGATCCTCCATGTAAGGTTTGATCGTAGGCTCGTCCTCGGTGAGCGCCAGCTTGAAACGGATGTATGCGTTCATGTGGCTCTCAGGCACATGGTGGACAACCTGCCGCACCGTCCAGCCGCCTTCGCGGTATGGAGTTTCGATCTGCTGTGGTGTCAGACCCTGGATCGCGGCGCGAAGGCGGGCGGGCGTTTGCTCGATATCATCGATGAACTTATTCCGCTGCTGCTCAGTCGGCGGGCCGTCGTAAGCAAGCTTTCCGATGGGATAACGTGGATCGCTCATTTCACCTCCATATAAGATCGGAATTACGTAGGCCAAAATTGTAAATGCGGGAACGCCCGCCAAGAACAAAATCGATCATGAAAAAAGAACTGCTCTTGATGAAGGAATTGCCCAGCCCTCAAGCTGCGCTGGCTCACTTTATGGAGAAGAGCGGAACCGTCGCGGCGGCCAGGATTGCAGCCAGCAGCGTACTCAACAAATTGACCGCATCGTTGCCGATGCGGCCTTGGCGCTCCAGCGAAGCGCCAAGAACACTGTCGAAGAACATACCGGCTGTGGCCGCGCCGAGGCAGTTCGGCAGATATTGCCACGGCAGCAGCCCCACAGCGATCGATATTCCTGCAATTACTGCAGCGGATAAGATGCCAGCAAGCGTGCCTATAATGCTAACTGCACCGTTGGTACCAGTCGGAACGGGTTCCCAGGTGGTGATCAGGCGCGGCTGGCGGTTCGCAGTCTGCCCAAGTTCACTCGAAACAGTGTCTGCACCGGCTTCCGCAAAGGCGGCAACCATTGCAAGCAGGAACAGCGAATTGCGGTGTGAGAACGAGTAGAAGATTGCACAAGCCGCGGCCACTCCAAGGTTGGCGCTGACCTGCGATGCCTTGCGCCCTTCCGGGCGCTCCGCAATTCCGAGGATCTGTTTTCTACGATAGCCAAATCTGGTGGCAATCCACGTCAGGGCGAATACTGAAATGAGGCCAATGAAGGCGCCTAGTCCGGCGGACGCAATCAGGGCAAAACAGATGACCGCCCCGGCGACCGCGCCGGATCGGCTCACTCCCCGCATAAAGCGCGCCAAGGCCGTGAAGACAACTGTGGTTATTGCGGCAATCCAGAGGGAATTGCTGTCCATTCTGCCTGCTAAAGCTGTAACAGCGATCAGCCGATGGTTCTCCATCGCAAATTACTGGACACTACAAGATGTAGTATGGCCCTGGTCCGCATACCAGGAATTCGGCTTTGATTCTGGATTACCGTCTCTGGTTCATGCATCCAAGTGCCGAAACCTAGTTTAAACTCACTAATCTGGCGCGCTCTGGCGCCATCCTGAGTACGGAGCGAAATTATGGCGGCCTCGGTTTGGTCTGGCTATCTTACCTTCGGCTTGATTTCCATGCCGGTACGGCTTTTCTCCGGTGCGCGCAGTTCGGGCATTTCCTTTCACATGCTGCACCGCGATGATCTCACGCGCATCAAGCAGCAGCTTTATTGTCCAAATGACAATCGGGTTGTTGAGCGCAGCGAGATTGTGAAGGGATACGAGTATCGGAAAGACGAATATGTGGTGATTGAGCCGGAGGAGATCAAGAAGATCGAACCGAAGACCGCCAAGACGATGGAGATTCTGGAATTCGTGAAGGAAAGCGAGGTCGATCCGGTCTACTTCGAATCTTCTTACTACATGCTGCCGGAGGAAGCGGGCAGACGCCCGTACGCGTTGCTGACCAAAGCACTGGAAGAAAGTGAGTATGTGGCTATCGCCAAATTGACCATGCACAACCGAGAGTACACGGTATTCCTTCGGCCTCACGAGGGCGGACTCATGCTGCACACCATGTACTACGAAGAGGAAGTCCGCAAGGTAGAAGGGTTCGGCGCGCCTGATGTTGAATTGAAAGAAGCTGAAGTCAAAGTTGCGCACCAGTTGATCGAGGCCCTTGCAACCGACTGGGAACCGGAAAAATATCACGATGAATTTCAGGACAATCTCAAGAACCTGATCCAGACCAAGCTGGAAGGCGGCAAGATAGCGGAAGTCGAAAAGCCGAAAAAGCTCGCTCCTGTGGTGGATCTCATGGCCGCTCTGAAACAAAGCTTGGCCGAGATGGAAGGTAAAAAGAAGCCAGCAGCCCGTGCTGGCCGTGAAGCAGCGGCTGGGGCCAAGCGATCTCGCCGCGGCTGATCTTCCTTCGCGAACTTTACGATTCTTCTCTGTGTGCTTTTGCGATGAGAATTTTAACCGCAGAGGCCGCAGAGAAAGGCGCAAGGATAAACAAAGTCCCGCACGAATCTTCGCTCGCCAACACGCTAATTTTCATCGATGAAGATCGCGATTCAAGGAGAAGCAGGTTCGTTCAGCGAAGATGCCGCCAGGCAAATGGTTCCAGGCGCAAAAGTCGTTGCCTGCGCCCGTTCTGCTGAGGTCTTCGCGCAAATTCATCGTGGCTCAGTTGCAGCCGCGGTTATTCCCATTGAAAATACGCTGGCCGGTCCGGTCACCGAGCACTTTGATTTGTTGCTGGCCAATGATGTTTTTATCCAGCGCGAGTTCCGCCTGCGAATTGTTCACAATCTCATCGCTTCGCCGGGCGTTAAGAAATCGGAGATTCGGCGAGTCTACTCGCACCCTGTGGCGCTGGATCAATGCCGCGATTTTTTTCGGCGAAACCCGCGAATCGAGCCGGTCCCGTTCTACGACACTGCAGGAGGTGTGAAGCACGTTATTCAGAATCGTGTGCAAGATGCTGCAGGGATTGCGGCGGCGCAAGCTGCAAAAGTGTACCAAGGCAGGATTTTGGCCGCCGGAATCGAAGACGATAAGCGCAATTTCACCCGGTTTTTC
>Ga0137403_10004781_pt1 | contig 15866 bp, 18 predicted proteins | sample CZOMad2_1_16fung_FD_122057 | JGI IMG/M metagenome (GOLD analysis project Ga0137403, IMG submission 122057) | Vadose zone soil fungal communities from Angelo Coast Range Reserve, California, USA - CZOMad2_1_16fungal (Hybrid Assembly) | ecosystem: Environmental > Terrestrial > Soil > Vadose zone... | reverse complement strand
CCGGCGTTTCTTCCGCTCCTCCCGTTTTTTCAGTTCTTCCGGCGTCGCGGCCGGCTCCTCCTTCGCCGTTTCTTGCTCCTCGTCCGGTTTTTTTTCAAAATCAGTCTTCAAATAACCGACGCGCAATTTTCGCCAATCGAGATTCGCGTCCCAATTGAACGCGGCCTTCTCCACTGTCCGATCCTTGCCGTCCGGCCCGTGAATCGCGCTCAGAACTAGTGCGCAATCCTCCACTGTGCGGCAGATGGGGCCAAGCTTGTCCATGCTCCAGGAGAGCGCCATCGCGCCGGTGCGCGGCACCAATCCGAACGTGGGACGCAGCCCGGTGCATCCGCAGCGCGTCGAAGGCGAGGAAATCGAGCCAAGTGTTTCCGAGCCGATGCTGAACGCTACACATCCCGCTGCCGTGGCCGAAGCCGGCCCCGCAGATGATCCGCTCGATCCCTGATTCGTATTCCACGGATTGCGCGTCACGCCTCCAAACCAGACATCGCCCTGTGCCAGCGCGCCCAGAGTCAGTTTTGCCACCAGCACCGCCCCGGCTTTGTCCAACCGCTTCACGACCGTGGCATCTTCGTCGATCATCTGGGTTTCGAATCCGGCCGCGCCCCAGGTGGTGCGATATCCTTTCGTTGCAAGCAGGTCCTTCGCGCCCCACGGCAGCCCGTGCAGCGGCCCGCGGTATTTTCCCGCTGCAATTTCTTCGTCGGCCTTCCTCGCCTGAGCCCGCGCGCGCTCCTCGGTCAGCGTCACCACGAATTTCAGCGTCGGGTCATGCTTTTTCAACCGTCGCAGGTACATTTCCGTCAGCGCAACGGAGGAAACCTGCTTCGTTCGAACAAGCTCGGCAAGTTCCCGAACGCTCGCAAAGGCTAAATCCTCCAAATTCTTCGGCGCGCCTAATGCGCCAGCACTCGGTACTTTGGACATGCGGAGCGGCTTTCGCTCGGTTTCAAACTTCGTTCCAGACACGACAGGACTGAAAATGAGCGCGGGTTCCACGGAATTCGGAATGTGCAACTTGTAGATTTCTTCGTAGCCCTTGGCTTGATCGTTCAGGTTCTCGAGCATCATTTCCTTGTAATCATCCGCGATCGGCACATCCGCAATGGCCGCGGCGTTCTCGATCATTTCCTTGGTGATTTTCTTTGCGCCCTGCGCTTGCGCCTGCGCCCATAGCACGCCCGGGAAGAGCGTTCCCGCCAGCCCCAGTCCCGAGCAAGTCCTCATGAAATCTCGACGATCCAGCATTGCAGTCCTCCTGTCAAACAACTTCGCGCAAGCGCGCGTAATATACCATTCCAACCCTTGCACGCTCACGATCGAGCTGCGAATCCCTTGACGCACCTCCGTCCTGATGCTAAAAGGATGTGCATTCTCACCCAGGTCGGCCCTTTCGAGGCAAGGGCGTTGAGCGCCTGCCGCATCGTCCTAGCTTCATCTACATCTGCGTCCCAGCCGTTTTCACGGTGCAGGCAGCAAACTTTGAAGGAGAGAACCGATTATGAAGAAGCGTCTGTTTTTCTGTCTGTTGGCAATTTTACTGTCGTGCATTTCGAGTGCCGCGCAGCAGGCGAAGCCTCAACCGCTCACCTTCTGGTACGTGTACACCATCAATCCGGGCAAGGAAGATGATTTTATAGACCTGATCAAAACGGTGGGGCAGCCCGTGCGCGACAAACTCATGGCCGACGGCGTAGTGTTGGCTTGGGGCGTCCAGGCTTCCATGCTCCGGGTTCCGGGCATGGGGACCCATTGGATTTGGTACGTCGTGTCTGACTGGTCGGGAATAGAAAAAGTAGACGGAGCGATGCGTGCGCAGATTGCAAAATTTAGTTCGACCGATTCCATAGCGCCAGCAGGGAAAAAGAGCCAGAAACCCGCTGCGTCGGTTAACGATCGCCTTAGAGAGATTGCTGACATGAGCAAAACGCATGACTACATCACGCGTAGCCTAGTTTCAAACGAATCCTCCACGACACCTGCGGGAGCACTACCCTACACACGATACGGATTCGTGAAGGTCAAGCCCGGCAAGGGCGCCGAGTACCGCAAAGCGTGGGAAAAATACAATAAGCCGGTCTACGAGAAACTCCTTGCCGACGGTGTGATACTCGCATACGGCCTGGAGGTGGAAGAAGTACGCACCAGCGGCGAGTTCACACATTTCACCTGGGTCGACGCGAAGGACCTTGCCGCGGGGGATAAGGCTCGTGCCGCCTTCCTCGCCGATCGCGAACACCGCTCACAGGAAGAGCAGGAGGCGATAACAAACCTATTCGTTAGCCTGCTTGACGCAGATGCCTCCCGTGGAGAGGTCGCTCGCTCTTTGATTTTCCACGTCCCCGCCCCCAAATAAGGCGCCACATTCACTGACGAAGGGCTGCCTCTTAGCCAGCCCTTTTCATTTTCGGCAGGATTTTTCTCGAAGCGGGCTCCAACTCCCGTGGATATTAGAAATGTTGTAGGATGCACGCATCCTGAAAGGAGCATCCATGGCGCGATTCGTAAAGTTGTTGGTTTTCTCGACCGTCTTGCTCTTGACCTTCGCTCTGCGTCACCTTGAGACAACGCAGGCCGGCAATGCTCCCGCGGAAGGCAAGGAAGCAGCCCTCAAGGCCGCGGACATCACCGCGAAACTTTTTCCGGAACGAGTTTTCTTCCGCGGCCAGAGCGCGCCGGTGCAATTCCGCAACACCGGTGGCGTGCGATTTGCCGACGATTTTTACGTTCTTGCGGGCATGGTGGACAATTCCGGTTACTCGACCAGCATTCGCGAGAAGTATCAGGCCTATCTTCTCAACGAAGTGACTCTGGAGATCGGCGGACAGACCTTGAAGCCCGGCGCTTACGGGTTCGGGTTCCTGGGAGGCGGCAAGTTTGTGGTGATGGACATCGGAGCCAATGATGTTTTGAATGGGACTTCGCAGCGGGATGCCGAATTAAAGCGGCCGGTTCCGCTGCAAGTCGTCGCGTCTTCGACCACGGGCAGCTACCGGATGTACGCGGGCCGCGATTATTTCGAATTCCGCCGCGCTCATTGAAGGCGGCGGGGTGTCGCGTCTGAGTCCCCTTAGTGCTTGAAGCAGATTTCGAGCGCATAAGAATCGCGCCGGTTTCTTTTCCTTTGCATCCCATTGCGGCGCGTCATAGGATGCAGCCCACAGATCCCACCAACTTTCGCAAAGAGGAGTCCAGCCATGCATTTCCATAACATCAATCTGCTAGCCGTGTTGGTTGCCGCCGTCTCCACGATGGTAGTCGGATTTCTGTGGTACTCCCCTTTGCTTTTCGCGAAACCCTGGATGAAAGAGATGGGCTACGACCCCAACGACAAAGCCAGGATGGAGGAAATGAAGAAAAGCGCCGGCCCGGCCTATGGCGGCTCCTTCTTAGCCAGCCTAATCTCTGCTTTCATACTGGCACTTTTTCTGCACGAGATGCGCGTGGAGAGCCTGCATATCGGCCTGTTGGTTGGGTTCCACGCTTGGCTGGGCTTCGTGGCCACGGTGCAGTTCACCTCGGCGCTGTTCACAAAGCAAAGCATGAAGCTCTTCGGGATCAATACCGGCTACCAGCTGGTGTGCTATCTCGCCATGGCCGCAATCCTCACCGGCTGGACTTAAGCGGTGAAGTTTCGCTGCAATTGAGGTGTCTTGCAGTGCGGGAATCGGTGGACGGCGTCCAATCTGGGGGTCATCGAGCCCTCGTTCCCGTTTCGGGGACCCCTCGCTTGTCGTCCCCCGAGGAGTATTGCCAAATAGGGAACAAGGGACGACAAGGTTCTTGAACTCCTAGTACCACCACCGCATCATAGCCCTTGTGCCCAAGGCACATTCTAGGAGGGAAGATGCGTAAACTGTTCATTCTAGTGGGGCTTATCCTGTTGGTTGCGGGATCAGCGGCAGCCCAGGATTATCCCAAGGCCGAGATTTTTGGTGGTTATCAGTTCATCCGGTTCAATCCGGGCGGTGGCGCAACAGGGTCCAACTGCCAGGGTGGAGCAGGCTCGGTGGCGGGAAACCTCAATCACTGGTTCGGGGTGGTCGGCGATTTTGGTGCTTGCAAGGTGACTGGCTTGCCTTCAGGATCAAGCGCCCATCTCGTGAACTACTTGTTTGGTCCCAAGTTGACGTACCGCTCGCATGGTAGGTTGTCTCCATTCGCTCAGGTGCTGTTCGGAGGGGAACGTATCAGTGCCAGTGCCACCGGTTTCGGCTCCACTTCGGATAGTTCCTTCGCGATGGCCTTCGGCGGCGGCGCCGATTACGAAATGACCAACCATGTCGCCATTCGTTTGATACAAGCAGAATACTTGTACACGAAGTTCGGCGGCACGCACCAGAACAACGGACGAATCTCGGCGGGCATCGTTTACCGCTGGGGTAAGTAAACCACACCTTCGGGAGAAGGGCTCCGCAACAACGCGGGGCCCTTCCTCCGATTCCAACTTCCACACCAGCAGTGTCCTTGCCTCCAAATCCCCGTCTTTGGTTCAAATTTTTGCCGTAAACTCTTTGGCATGAATGTCGATTGGCTGCGCGAACTATGCCTCTCGTTTCCCGGCGCGACCGAGCAGATTCAGTGGGGATACGATTTGGTATTCAAGGTCGGCGGGAAGATGTTCGCGGTCACCCCGCTCGAACCTGCTCCGGTTTATCTCTCTTTCAAGGCTTCACCGGAGAACTTTGCCGAACTAACAGAGCGGCCCCATGTCATTCCCGCCCCGTACCTGGCCCGCGCGCAATGGGTTGCGCTGGAAACCAGAGACGCCGTGCCGCGCAATGAACTCGCCGGCCTGTTGCGCGAATCGTACGAACTGGTTGCCGCCAAACTTCCAAAGAAACTCCGCGAGTCTTTGTCCAGCTCCAAGCTCCTCCAATCTAAGCACTCCAGGCGCAAGCCAGCGCGCAAGAAAGCATCGAAGAGGAAACACCGGCCTAGCCGCTGAGTTTCGGAGAGGATATACTCACTGAGTTTCTCTACATTCGAATGAGACAGGGATTCCGTCGAGGTGGCTCGTGTTCGGACGCATTTTGTTACTCGCGGCTTCGGCAATTCTTCTTATGACGTCATCCCCGTTCAGAGAAGGCAACCCCACGCCGTCAGCTCGGGGGCTGCTCGTCGTGGCGAATCAGATGGAGCACACGGTTCTTGTTGTTGATCCCGAGAGCCGCCGCGAGCTCGCGAAAGTGGTCGTTGGCGTGAACGGCCACGAAGTCGTCGTTTCGAAGGATGGCCGCTTCGCGTACGTTCCGATCTATGGAAACTCCGGGGTCGGGAGGCCCGGCACGGATGGAAGCACGATTGACGTCGTTGATTTGCAGGACCACAAGCTTGCCGGCACCATTGATCTTGGCAAAGGGCTTCGGCCGCACCGCGCCGAATTTGGACCGGACGGCTTGCTGTATGTCACCGCAGAACTTGCCAACGCGGTAGACGTCATCGATCCTTCCACGCGGAAAGTGCTCGCGGAAATTCCCACCGGCCAGCCCGAATCGCACATGCTGGTTCTTTCTCGTGACGGCCACCGCGGCTACACCGCCAACGTGGGTGCCGGCAGCGTCAGCGTTCTCGATCTTGCGAAACGCAGCCTGGTAGCCACGATTCCTGTCGCGAAGAAGGTTCAGCGCATCTCCATGTCTCCCGATGGGCTGCGCGTGTTCACCCATGATCAGGACGCGCCTCGGATTGCGGTCATCGACACGGCCACGAACAAGATTACGAAATGGATCGAACTGCCGAGTCCAGCCTACGCCTCGGAGGCAACTCCTGATGGCCGCTGGCTGCTGGCCCTCGGCATGGTGGCTAATCGCCTCTTCGTCGTCGATTTGCAGACCTTGAAGGTGGTGCGATCGCTGGAGGTTTCGACGAGATCGTCGGAGATTTTAATTCGCCCGGGCGGGGAAATTGCCTACATCAGCGGAACCGGCGCAGGGAAGATCGCCGTTCTCGACCTGCGCGCTTGGGAAATGCAACAGTCCATCGAACTCACTCCTGGCGTCGATGGCCTCGCCTGGATTCCCGCGACGCACGAAAGGTGAGCGGAATTCGAATCGAAAGAAACGCCGCCCCGCCGCAGCTTTAGAACACTCTCTTATTTCTCGCCGAAATACTCCTCGGGAACATCGTCTTCGGGCACTTCGTGGGTCTTCACTTCGCCCGCGTCCGCATCACCGGCGTCTTCCACGCCCTTGACTAATTCAGCCTCAAACGCGTTTCCTTCCTCGAGCAATTCTTCCACGCTTTCCGAAGCCGCTCCCGCGATCCCGGACAATCCCTGCAAATCACCGGACTGCCCAGCCGACCGCGCTCCCAGGCCCTTGGGCTCGAACACCACACTCCCGATGTCTTCGCTCTTTCCCCGGACTCTCTTCTTGCTCCGCGCCGCCTTTTTTCGCAAAGGCTTTCTTTTCGGCGCAGTCTTCTTTTTCGCCGGCTTTTTCCTGGGGGCAGCCTTCTTGCCCACAGCTTTTCTCTTTGCTTTCTTCTTACTCCTCTTTTTGGTGGCCATACGCGGAGTCTACCACTTTCCTTCCCGCCCGGTTACCCGAAGCACGCATCGCTGAATTTTTCCACTGCGTGCTGCACAGGTTCACTTCTCACCGGCCTCGAGATCCACGAATTCCAGGTTCCACGGTTCTTGCGCGACGTTCAGCCGCGCCACGCTTACGGGCAGTTGAAACCTGCGCGGGCCGGCGCTTCCGGGGTTGATGTACAAGACGCCGTCGCGCTCGATCTTTCCGGGCTTATGGGAATGACCGCTCACGACCAGTCGAAACCCAGCGGCGGCCGGATTCAAATCCAGGGCGTTCACATCGTGCAACACGTAGATCAACACCGCGCCGGCTTCCGCAACCGTCGTCAATGGCAGTGTCCTGGCCCACTTTTGCGTATCCACATTTCCACGCACGGCCACGACCGGAGCCAGTTTTCTCAGCTCCTCCAGAATCTTGGCATCCCCGACGTCTCCGGCATGAATGATCAACTCCGACCCGCGCAGCGCCTCCACCGCTTCACGGCGCAGCAATCCGTGCGTATCGGAAATGAGTCCAAGACGATAGGGATTGTCCGCCACGCACAAATCCTAAAGCAAGGCTCCTGTGCGATGCACCTAAACTTTAAGTGTTTGGAGTTTTAGTTGTTGCAGGCTAGGCAGAAACCTTGGTGGGACCCACGCGGCGAAGCGGCTTCGAGCCTGGAATTGGGAATTGCATGTGCCAGAAATTGGTTTCCGGAGAGACGAACTCCACACCGATATATTGCTTGCCGTCGCGTGCGCGGTGAATCGAAACGACGCGGCACTCCATGGATTGAGTGGTATTGTCGTTTACAAGAATGACCGTTTGTCCCACCAACACGATCTCTTCCAGTGGAAACAGCGCTCCGTGCCGGTTCACCGACTGCGAATTCGTCTGTGCGCTGAACTTCTCGCCGTTGTCTCTTTTCCCATGGACCGTCAGGGGAACCGTCAAAGCTACCCGAAGCGTCCGCCGCCGTTCTTTGCACCGAAAATGTAGTAAAGACATTTCGACCGGGACCTCAAACTTGATTTCTATAACTGCTGGCCTTGGACTTACTTCCGAGCAGCGGGCCTCGCCATGCTATTTCGCGTCAGCAGGGTGCCGAAGCGAAAGAACAACAGAATAGAGGTGATTAGCACGAACCTTGCCCACACAGCCCCAAGGTTGACTTCTGGACCCTCCAAGCGCAATGGCTGGACGGTACCATGAAACGCCTTTCCAAAACAGTACCCCTGTACTTACCCCTTTCTGGCGGCGACAACATGTGAGGGCGAAGAGCATGTTGCGAGCCAGCCCAGTGTGTAAGATGTCGATTAGCTCCTTACCTGTACGCCCGAGGGAGGCCTCCAGCCACGGCTCGTATCCCTGTCATTATCCAGTATTTGTGCAGGCTCTTGGTCTGTTCCCGAGGAGCAGGCGGACCGAGAAACAGCAGGAAAGCCTTTTCCCAGCTTGCCTGTGGAAAAAAAATTCGCGCTTTTCTCCACTATCCTGTCCTTTCAGGCTTCCAGCTCCCCTGTAGTGTCCGAAGGTGTCCTTCCGTTTCAATGCAGAGGATCTTGGTGCCGGGCCGGGAGCACTGTCTCAGGGCCCGAGTAGCTTGACGATTTGCAAGGGGTTTACACGGGCCCTCTCGACAGTAAGCCCCCAATGGAGGTGCGGCCCGGTGACCCGCCCTGTGGCCCCCACCTTCCCCAGCACATCACCAGCCTCGAGAGTATCTCCTACTCTTGCGCTGATCTCAGACAGGTGCCCGTAAAAGGTATAGATCCCCAGCCCATGATCCAAAACGAGGGTATTGCCTGCGAAAAACAGCTCATCGGCCAGAACCACCCTGCCCCGCTGCGCGGCATGCACGGGCGTTCCTGTCGTCCCCGGCAAATCCGCACCGCCGTGGGGCGACCCCGGATTTCCGTTTAGAATTCGCCGCTTCCCGAAATTCGAACCGGCCGCTACTCCATCCAGTGGCACGCGAAATTTGCCATTCCAAAGTCGCTCCGGCGTAACGCGGTCGAAAATCTCGCGCAAACGGTCGCGCTCCTCATTGGCGCGCTTGACTTGCTCTGGATTAGGCTCGACGAACTCTTTCCCTACCCGCAGCCGTTCGGTCGCAAATTTCCCAGCTCTCACGGTGATGTTGGCGCTGCAAACAATCTTCTCGCCGGCAGCCTTTTGCGCCGTTACTTTCAGCTCATACCGGCCGGGCGCCTTTTCCAAATCGACGCCCAATAAACCTGCATGCACTGCCTCGCGGCCCTCCTCCTGCCAGAAAGGGACGCTCCGGCCGCCCCAATCGCCTTTGACTTCCGTCAGCGGCCGCGCGCTTTTCAGTTCCACGAGCAGCAAGCTTCCCTGGCTCGAGACCGGCGAACTTAGGCGCAATGTCGCTCCAGCGCCGCAATAGCGCGCTTCCTTCGCCGTCACTCCGCCCGGGCGTAGCAAAGCACCCGGCCCGAGACACAGGAACGCGAACAAGATTCGCCACTGTCGAACGGGACTCAAGCTCCGGCCTTTTGCCGCTGCTGCCGCAGCATCGCGACGCGCGGTTCAATCTTTGCAAAATGCGCGCGCCCCAGCTTCGATCCCAGGATGGCCTTCTCGGACAACAAAAATAGATCGGGGTTTTTCGCTTTTTCACGAAGCTCTTTGAGAAAGGGCCGCACTTTGGCAAACATGAAGTACAGTTCGCCGCAAAACGCTGGCTCAAAGAACAGCTTTTCGCTCACGACGCCATTCACGAGAAAAGACGTCGCAATTCCCCAGTAGCTGCCAACCTGCCGCAGCCAGTTGTTCTCTTCCGATCCAAAGGCCATCGCCACTTTCATGAAATCATCGGCATTCTCCGGCCAAAACGTGGTCAGCCACCATTGGCGCGCCTTGCGCATTTCCGGCTCGCGCCTCAGGTTATAGAGTTCGAGTATCAAACGCGCATCGTCGGCAGTCGGTTTTCTCGGCATCGCGCCCTCCAAGATTATCGCGCATGTGATTCTACCCTATCGGGCCACTAGGCCGTTTTCCGGCCGTTCTAGTGTCCGGCAACGCGACAGATTCATCCCGGCACCGGACGCCCGCGAATCGTCCGGGGCTTTGCGCTTTGAAGGAAGTCTTTTTGATTCTATGACTTCTGCTCCTACCGCCTACGGCATGAAGATTGCCTTGACTTCGGGTGGGAAAATCCGTCTTCCACGTCTGGTAATTCTAAACCAGGGAGGCTTCCGTGAAAAAGATCGACCGCATGCGCGAGAAAGTGACCATCCTGCCGACTTCCATGTATCTCTCAAAGATGCACGATGCCGGTTGGAGCCTCGTCGCCCTGGAATGGGAACGCGAAGTGGAGTCCTCTGCCACGTCCGAGCCGCAGGAAGCCTCCGGCGCCTCCGAGGAGATCCCCTTTGGCCTACGCATCTCTTCGGACTGCCACCATCTGGAAGACGACCCACTGGAGATGCAAACGCTTAAGTTTCTCGCAGAGATGATCGTTCAGGATATTTCTTTCAAGAGTATGGCCGAGGCCCTGAACATCCGGGAGTACCGCACACGAGACGGCCGCCCCTGGAACGCCGCGACCGTCTTCCAGCTTACCCCCCGCCTGATCGATGTCGCACCGCGCATCCTCTCCGGCGCGGAATGGGAGTCGCGCAAGAAACAATTGACACGCGTCGCCTGGAACTCCTGACCAATACTCTTTCCACGGATCTTGTGAAGGTGAGGATGTAGGAACAGACTTTGGTCGGCCCTCTCTGCACTCTCGTCTTTACCGCGAGACAATCGGCGATCCGTCGGCGCGCGCCCCAGCGCTGCTCCACTGCACAGGTTCAACGCGTCCCAGCACGAACACCCAGCTCGCCGCACCGAGAATCGAAATCACACCCGTGATCACAAAGGCCCACACGAAATTTCCCGTGCGCTCGACCGCGAATCCCGTCATCGCCGGCGCCGCTACGCCGGCCAAATTCCCAACAAAGTTTTGCAAGCCGGTCCACCTTCCCGCCGCCCGCGGCCCCGCCAGCGTCTGCGTGATCGCCCAAATGTTCGACGCGTTCATCCCGAAAGCCGCGCTCGCCACCAGCAGAAACGTCACCCCAAGTTCCGGCCCGGCCATCGCGCACGCCACCAGGAATATTCCTCCGACCAATTGCCCCGTCCCCATCATTGCTTTCCGCACGAACGTTTCGCTCCGCCCCGCCGCAATCCATCGGTCCGAAGCCGCGCCCGAAATCACCGCCACGCACGCCATCAGCAGGTACGCCAGCGCGCCGATCCTTCCCATGCGTTGCAGCGAAAAGTGCCGCTCGCGCACCAGGTAATACGGCAGCCACGTCAGCAGGCAGTAGAGCAAGTAGTTCCCGCCAAAGTGTCCGAGAAACGTTCCCCACGCCGACCTCCGCCGCAGGATGTCCGACATTCGCGGCCCGGCTTCCGCTGCTTGACCCTCAGTCGCGCCAGCGGTAACCGCCCTCCGTGGCATCTTCGCGAGCCACAACGGCAGCCACAGCAGTCCTGCGCAGCCCAGCCCAATAAAATACGGCCTCCAGCCGAACCGCCCCATCAGCAGCGCCCCCAGCAGCAATCCGAACGCAGGCCCCGCCGCAATCCCCACGCTGATGAACGCATTCGCAAAGCCGCGATGACGCTCCGGAAAATGCCGCACCAGCAGATTTGAAAAACACGGATACGCCGTGGACTCGCCCGCTCCCAGCAGCAGCCGCATCGCAAACAATCCCGCGAAGCCCGGCAGCACGCCGGTGAATAGCGTCGCCACCGACCACACGAAAAACCCGGCCGCCAGAACGTATCCGGCGTCGAAGCGGTCCGCCAGCCAGCCGGAAATCAGCAAGAAACTCGCGTACGTCCAGAAAAATGCGGAAAGCAGCACGCCCAATTTCCCAGGTGACATGCCGAACTGCTCTTTGATGATTGGCGCGGCGATCGAAAGCGCCCCGCGATCGATGTAGTTAATGAATAGCGCCAGAAACAGGAGCGTCAGCACGCCCCACAACGCCGGTGAAAGCCTCTCGTCTTCGCGCATCCGCGGCCGCCGCTTGATCTTGCGTCCCGAATGCTACTACGGAACTGCTCGCCAGATTCCGTCCTAGTCGGAAAGAATCCGCCTTACTCCATATGTGGGCGAACTTCAGTCCGCCCTCTTCTCCCTTTTCCAATTTCTAGTTTCTAGTTTCTGATTTCCAGTTTCTAATTTCCAATTTCCTCACGCCGGCACTCCTCCCTTGCGCAGCTGCGGCTCGCCGAGCTTCTCCTCCCACCGAATCCGGCCGGTTATTTGCATCACCACAAACAGTGTGAGGATCGCTCCAATCGTCACCGCCAATCCCGTGAACCCTTCGAAGAAAAACGCATACGAAAAGAGCACCAGATAGATCAGCTGCGTCAGTCCCGCATCCACCACCGCGAAGCGCAAGTCCACAACCAGCCGCAAGTAACTGACCACCAGCGCAATCGAAACCACCGACGAAATCGGAAACGCCGCATGAATCGAAATATGATCCGCCAGATACGCCAGCAGCAGATGAAACGCAAAGAACGCGCACGCCAGGAAGAAATAATTCATCGGATGCAGGTCGTTCCCGCGCAGCGTGGACAGCATGAACACCAGAAAGAAAAAGAAGAACAGCGACACCGGCGCGAAATAACTGATCCGCCCCGCCAGCGGACCCGGCTGCAGCTTCTGCGGCATCTTCAGCGCGATGTCGAATCCGGACACCAGATTCTGATAGTTCCACTCCAGCTCCCAGCCGTTCGCCGTCTGCCGTTTTTCGGTCGGCGAAAGCGAATTGTCCGGGAAGTCGAAACCGGAAAAATCCGTCTTCACCAGCAGGTGGAAGTCGCGCGCCTGCGAAATTTCCTTTCCGCTGCCATCCGCATTCTCGCGCGCAAAAGTGTATCTCCAATTGTCGAGCCCCTGCGAGCGATAGGCCGCCTTCAGCACGGATTTCGCGCCAGGCGCCAGCCGCGTTCGCGCCACGGCCTGCGAACCGCTGAAGGTTAGCGCCAGAGGCTTGTCGTCCAGCAGCAGTTGCACGTTGTCGTAGACCGCTTGCTGCGCGGGAAACGGCAGTCGAAACACAAATTCTTCTTCCCGCGAAGAGGGATTCTGAAACGTGTAAGCTCCGTCGAAATCCACTTTATACGTGCTGAACCACAGCAGCCCTTTTTGCCGGTAATCAATGTGGAATGCCGCCGCCACCCGGCTCGTGTCAATTCTCACGGGCTCCGAATGTATCTGCCGCTCCGTCCGCGTGATTTTCTTCCCCTTCTCTTCCACCTCGACGGCCTTTTCTTCCGGCCATTCGTACGCGATCGCCGGCGGCGCCTGCCCTTGCGGCGCTCCCCACGTCGAAGCCACGCGCCCGGCGAGGCCGGACTCCGCGTTATACGTTCTGTAGAAAATGGTGGATCCCAGGATGGCCCAGGCAACCGCCGTGCACACAAAAATAGCAACGATCGCAACAATCCGCTTCAACATGATTGTTTGTGCCTCAATTCTCTCCGCCGTAACCCCAACCTATCGCGCTAGGTTGGCGTTGTCAAGTACTTTTCCATATAAAGTTAGACGCGTGTGAGGATCTTTTTTGTTCCAGGTAAACATCAAATCCCAATCTGAAGAGATGGTAATAGAGCCCAACGAAGCCAATCTCGGCTCAAGGAGAGCTATAATCAAGAGCGTGAAATTCGGATGCATTTTGGTGCTTTCGAATGAGTCGACTCACTGTCCTATCAGCTCTCTTTTCTTCATTTATCGCAATCCTGTTGATTGCCTGCTCTGGCAACCGTAGAACCGCCTGCGATAAACTGGTTTACAAGGAAGAAGGTCTCACACGGACTGAGTTCCTGCCATGCGCAGCTGAGATGCTCGTGACCATGGACAAGCTGGACGCCCACATGGACGCCGTACTGAAAGGCGACAAAAGAGCAAGAGCGGAAGCACTTATGCAATACAAGGAGCTCGGCGGGCTAATCAAGAAGGCGGGGGGTCGAAATTTGGTGGAAAGATGGCAGGACGAATCCTTGAACCGGCTGAACCTGCGTATTTGGAATGCTTACACCAGCTTTCAGGGGGCTTTGATGATTCCAAATGACGTGGACGCGAATGCGGCTAGGCGAAGCAAGGAAGAGGCAAGGAGCATCTATGAAAGCTTGCGCTAGCCAGGTCATGGGAATTGTTCTCGCGCTCTGCGCCTCGCTCGCTTGGGTCGGTTGCGGGAAGAAGACTCAGGAATACCGGATGGATCAACCGATCAATATGGGTCCCTTCTCGTTTGAAGTGGAGAGAACAGAAGACTCCGTGAAGCTTGTCCATCCCAGTGAGGGCCCAACCCTTGAAATTCGCGTGTATTACCGAATGCTGGACAACAAAACGCCGCCATTTGGGAAGCCGTTCGATGAAACCCTGCTGTATGTTCGAATCGTTGACAAAGCGGACAACACAATTGACTACAGCGGACGCGGCCTACTGGCGGGGGACCGGCGCCACCCTTCAGAGTGGTGTGACATCTTTACGGTCAGCCGCACGCTGATAGGCGTCCGGGACACCGCCAAGCTCGGCCAGAGGGCATCCGATTTTCGGCTGATCATAGACAACCCAGATGTGCGCGAGGGCCAGCCTGAGCAGGTGTCCATTCAGCTTCGATGAGAAAGGTGGATCCTCTAACCGAGACAGCCCTATCGCCTTTCCTAGCTGCACCGATTCCTTACGTGCGCCGCGTCCACCAGATTCTTCTCACCCTTCCCGGCGCTTTGGGCCCGGATGCCGTGTTCCGGATGCCCTGTTTATAGCCGTCCCGGTAGGCACGGAGGTTCTTCGCGTCGGTGGGTTGCGGGTGATCGCTCTGGTTGCTGCCAAACTGGCGATCGTGCTGGCCATCCTGCACGCCCTGCTGGAAGTACACTTGATTGTCGTTGCGCTCTTGATAGCGGCTGCGCTCCTGATCCTTGTCCTGCTGTGCGGGAAGCGCGACGGCTCGACTAGTCGTGCTGAGCCCGGCAAAGGCGATCCCAAGGGCCAACACCCATAGGGACTTTCTTAGATTTCGATTCATATAGTCTCGGACCCTGAACTGTCAGGGATGCTGGACAGCGACACGGACTCTTGCAGGAGCCGAAGTATTGTTCGCTGTAAAGTCACGGTGGCAGATCGCATGCCCGGAGTCTGCCCCCTATAGCACACATCCGCACGCGACGAGCGGCTGGGCGCGCGGCCCGAAACATAGGGTTCCGGCATCCAACTGCTATTACAATCTGCGAAGATGGCATTCTAGCTAGAAGAGGTAATCATGGAGACTTCTGCTCCGGGTCCGTCCGAGTCCGGCCGTTATCGCCAGGCCGCTGGCCCACTCCACACGATTTTTTTGCTCGCCATACTGGGCGCTTGGGCGTTTCTGGGAAGGATCATCGCGGACCAGATGAGGGCCGCGGTGAATCCGCACCGCCTTCGCTTCTATGCGCTCACCCTTTTATTTGAATGGCTCTTGTTTATTTTTGTAGTGGTGGGCGTGCGGCGTAGTGGCGCGCCGGTCCGCCTCGTTCTGGGAGATCGTTGGCAGTCCATCCGCCAAGTGCTCCGGGACATCGGAATCGCTGCGGCGTTCTGGATCATTTCGGCCGGCCTCCTTCTTGTCCTGGGCTGGTTCCTGCGCGTCTCGGAGCACCGTCCCAATATGGAATTCATGCTCCCGCATCGCGGTGCCGAAATAGCAGTCTGGATAGCGCTCTCGATTACCGCGGGCATTTGCGAGGAGACAGTCTTTCGGGGTTATCTGCAACGGCAGTTCATGGCTCTGACGAAGAGCGTTCCCGCTGGCATTCTCCTTTCTGCCGTGGCATTCGGCGCGGCCCACGCGTACCAGGGCTTCCGGATGGTGATTCTGATCGGCCTGTACGGAGCAATGTTTGGGATTCTGGCCCATTGGCGCGGCAGCGTTCGCCCTGGGATGATCGCCCATGCGTGGCAGGATTCCTTGAACGGAGTACTTGCCGGTCTGATGAGGCATTAGCGTCCGCTCGCTTCAAAAACTCGCGCGTACCGCGCAAACAGTGGTTCATTGATTTCGCGGCGCTCCTGGCTGGTTGTTCCCTCTACCCTTCGCTGCGACCCAACTCTTCGAGCCACTTTTGCAGAATTGCCTGCTGCTCCGCGTCGACGCTCGTAAACATCACCCCCATTCCCATATTGGGAAACAGAAATACCACTCTTCCCAGCGCTGTGAATGTCGAGTTTTCGTGCGTGATTCTCACCAGAATCTCCGTTCCTTCGGGCGAGGGATTCAGCATGTCGAGGAAGCATCCGCCGGCGCTCAGATCGCTGGTCTTGGCGCTCAGTTCTGT
>Ga0137403_10004777_pt1 | contig 15873 bp, 15 predicted proteins | sample CZOMad2_1_16fung_FD_122057 | JGI IMG/M metagenome (GOLD analysis project Ga0137403, IMG submission 122057) | Vadose zone soil fungal communities from Angelo Coast Range Reserve, California, USA - CZOMad2_1_16fungal (Hybrid Assembly) | ecosystem: Environmental > Terrestrial > Soil > Vadose zone... | reverse complement strand
GTCCTGCTCGGGGCGGGACTTGAACCCGCATGCCTTTCGGCATACGCCCCTCAAACGTACGTGTCTGCCATTCCACCACCCGAGCTTATTGCGGCGAGCGTCAAACTTTCCGCATCCGGCAGGGGCTTGCAAGTGGCGCTTGTAATCCTAGCAGTGCTCGCATTGCCGGTCGGTCAAAACCTCGGCTACGTATGAAATCCCGATGATTCGCGATTAGGTTTTGGAATTCGAGCATGAGCATGAGCACCCACCTTCGGACAGCTACGGCGCGGCAGGCGAGCACGACCAAAGAACACGATTGGATCAAAATCGATCTGCATATTCACACTCTCGATGATCCCAAAGACGCGGTGGATTATTCCGCCCATCAATTGCTGGAACGCGCGCGTTCCCTCGGGTTTCGGATTCTGGCGATAACACTTCACGATGCCGTGTTTGAACGGAAGGAAGTGTACGCTGATGCGGCGGCAATGGGCATTTTGCTCATCCCCGCCGCCGAAGTGCGCTTGTGCGGTGCGGATGTCATTGTGCTGAATGTGACCGGCGAAGAAGTTGCGAACTTAAGAAATTTCGACGACCTGCGACGACTGCGAGCGCAACGCGGGACTTCTATCTTCACTATTGCGCCGCATCCGTTTTACGTTTTCGGCAGCTCGATCGGATCGCGACTGCTTGCAGAAATAGATTGTTTCGACGCCATTGAGTTCTGCCATTTTCACATTGGCCTGTTCAATCCAAATCGCCGCGCAAGAAGAGTAGCATCCCGGTTTGGCAAGCCGTTGATTGCCACCTCTGACGCGCATCGGCTGCATGCCTTTGGGCGGCATTATACTGGTATCCCAATGCCGCCTGCTCTCACTGTGGAAAACGTTTTCGAGACGTTGCGCAATGGTCCGCTGCGCCTAACCAGTCCTCCCTGCAGTTTCACCGATTTTGTGAACGCGATCTATTTTGTTTTCCTTGCACATCCCTTCCGAGTACGGCGGAAAGTCGCCGCCTCCATCAAACATTCATCGACGCCGAACACACCCATCGCACGCTAGTGCTGAGGTGCTGGCGTGTTCAGATCGTAGATTGCGCCCCAATCGCCGGACGCCACGAGAAAGGACGTGGCTTCCCACGGGCGGCTGCTTGATTGGTAGTTCGTCTTTTCGTCCTGGCCCCAGAAGATGTAGCGGACGCCCAAAGCTTTAGCGGCCTCGCGCCAGTTTGCAGCTCCATTCATCAACGCTGTTAGCCGATTGTTTGCGTCGCCGGAATTGAATCCTTCCGTCCAGAGATGACCCGGATATCCCAGCACAACTTTCCGGCCCTGCAGCAATACCGGATGATTGTAGGTCGGGTAAGCGGCGAATCGCGCTTCTACCGGCAAAGGCCGAAGCGCCGCGCCGGTATGGTCGAGTTTCGTGCGCTCGATAAGTCCAAAGCCCGGGTGTCCGGCAGAGAGTCCACCCAGCAAAGTAACAAACCCGGAGCCGAAAAGTGCAATGCACATCGCCGCCCGTTCGGGAAAGGCCCACCGGCCAATGATGTCGCTCCATAGAAAAGGCAGAATGAGGAAGTAGCCCCAAACCATCAGCTTGAGGTTGTCCCAATCCCAAGGCGCAGTTTTCACAAAATAACCAACGATGAAGATCACTATGGCGGGTAGAACAAAGGCGATGTCCGCTGGAGGTCTGTTACCCCAACGCCACCCAGCCTTCCAGATACGCCAGCCGCACAATCCCACCAGCACCAACGCCAAAGGAATCCATAAGCCGAAGTTTGGTAGCCAAAATTGAAAGAAAGGTGCGATGACGCCGTTCCATGTTTTTTGTAATAGCAGGCCAAACGCGGTCGAAGATCCAAAATTCGCAGCTCCGCCAATTCGGAAGAAAGGAGCGGCGAAGTCCGCCGAATCTTGCGCCCAGCCGGGGTGCCATTCAAATATCGATGCCGCGCGAAAATGATCGCTGACAAGCCAGACAAAAAAGCTTGCTGGAATCAAGGCAGATGCCAGCAAGGCTGCGGCGTGTCTGCGAACCGGCGCACCGCGGAAAATTTCGGACCAAATCGTTGGGTGCGAAATCAACCGGCCGATTCCGGAGCCACCTTCTTTGCGAGCCAGATCGACGATAAACGTTAGTTCACTGGGGCGTTCAAACAGAAGCGCAACGATCAGAACGATCGTCAGCGCGAGAAACGTATGGACGTGCAAAAATGGCATTGACGCGTAGAGTGACAGCTCGACCCAGAAGGGCAGGGGGCCTCTCGTGTAGGCGCGGGCGTGGACCGCGGCGGATTGGCTGGGATCATCCGCCTTCGCTGAGGCTACGGCGGAGAGGTCGGCTCCGGCTACGGAGCCTTCACTGAAGAATTTCTCCCGCCAGTGCCAAAGCAAAACCAAACCTGCCGGGATCGCGTAGAGCCATCCACGTTGGGTAACGAACATTGCCAAGGGAATGCTTTTCCAAGCGATCTTGTTGCCACCCTGATAGTCCAAAAACTTAAACGTTTGGAAGAATTGGAAGCCGGCTATTCCGCCGTTAAACAAGAAACCTGCTACGGCGAACGTGCGGCCCCAACGGAAAAATGCATAAAACGTTGCGAGCGACGCAACCAAACCGACCCAAACCAGCCCCGTTAGCAGATCGACATGAACCAGGCATAACAGGGCGTTGAACAAGTCCATTCCTGCCGGATACTGCAATTTGCTAAAGACATAGATCGGGTTGTCCGGCCAGAGCTGGACGCCATTCGCAAAATTTTTGATCAACGTGATATGCAGCGACACGTCGCCCAGGTTATTTGGGGATTGGATCTTCAAATCACTGCCGTCGATGTAAAGGAGCCAGCAAAACGATCGTATAGCGAAGATCGCGAAGAACACTGCCACTGCCCAGAACCACACATGACGATAGCGCATCAATGCCGACCAAATAGCTGGATTCGGTGTGGTTTCCTCGTCTGACAGCTTTTGAGACTTTCGTTCTGACGGCGGATGATTTGCGACCTTTTTCCGAACCGCCGTATCAGAAGTGCCCAGGTAAGCTGCAACTGCAAATGCGGCCCCGCATACCAGTGCCAGCGAGGCGCTCACCACATTTAAGCCTCTTCCGGCCATTCCGAGAAGCAGACCGCAAATCACCGACAAATTGACGAAGGTGAGAATAGCCGAAAGCCACTTCATCGAAACGCGCTACGCCTAGCCCGGGGGTTTCCCGACAAAATCCGGTGCTTTGCCTGGGAAGAATTCTTTGAAAACCTTGGCGCTCAGATAAAGCTTCGACGGGTCCTGATAATTCCGAATCGTGACAGTGTCAGTGTAGTACGCATTTTTCAACTTCGATTCGACGTCTTTGATTTTGTCTTGCTGCACGAGGAGAAAATCGCCATCAAGGTTTGCTGGCATATTCCCTCCTTCGTAGTAGCCGACGCGATCGAAATCGCCCAGCATCCACGGAAGCGGGTAAACGCTGGAGCGGATCAAGTGCCCGGTGAGGTGGTAGTAGGCCGGGTCCCGTTTTGCTAGCTTCAGTAGCGGTCTGGTTAGTTTGAAGATGTCGTTGTACGTCTGAACGTACGCGTAAGGCTCGGTAGGCGACGAACACCGGAAATAGTTCAGCGAAATGGATCGGCCGAGTGAAATGCACAAAAGAATGCCGATCGTGACGTATACTTTCCGGAGATTTTTTGGGCGCACGAGCAGGATCGCCGCGCCAAAGATAAACAGGAACGGCCAGCCAAAACTGACAATACACCACGGAGTCTTGTATTTGACATAGCTGTATGCAATCAGGCTTCCCACGCCATAAATCGCCAGATAACGCAAACTGAGGTTCTTAAATTTTTGGCAAAACAGGCACAGAATTAATCCAGCCAGCATCGGCAATTCGTAACCAGAAAAATTAGTTCCGCCCGCTTCCCAAGATGGCCCCATCAATTTGAACCAATAATCCCACGCTTTTTCATGGCCGTGACCAGCGGCGCCAGTCTCGGTCCACGCCTTGAACGCCAGATACAGACCTTTGACGCCACTCCAGTTGAAGAAAGTTCCAGAGTAGAAAAAAATGACCGCCGCTGCGCCGACAACCAGTACCATCGCAAGATCGATATAGCTCCAGGTTTGCTTTGCCGGCTTAGCATCCGGGACGCGGCTTAGCGCATAGGAAACCGCCAGAGCTGGAATGGCGAGCACCGCGCAAGCGAGATGGATAGCGTAAGTTTCCTTCGTCAGAATCATGCCAGCTAGTCCCATCCCTGCGTACCAGAGGTAATTCAACCTGCCCAATCTCCACAGACCGAGCAGTCCCAGGATGAACATCGTCGAGAAGAATTGCAGCCACACTTCGTGAATTGCGTAGCGTCCGTAGAAAACGAATCCGGGCGAGACTGCCATGGCAAGCGCGGCTATTCGGCTAACGTTTCGTCCTACCAAGGGCTCGAACTTCAGCGCCAACCAAACACAAGCAATGCTTACGAGCACGACAGGCAGCCGCAATGCCCAGACATTTCGGCCAAACAAACTCTCGAAGAGCAGCAGCACATAGAAGTGAAGCGGACCGTGATAGTTCGTCGGGTCGTACCGGTAAAACCCATTCTTCATCACCTGATCGACGAACCACCCATTGATGCCTTCATCGAAGTGGGGCGGCTTGATGCCCAGCAGGAAAACGCGCAGGAACACCGCCACGCCCATAATCGCCCAGGGCACCCAGTCGCTTTCCGCGACGCGCACCTTCCATTGTGCAAAGTAATCGCGCAGCGCTGGAAATTCTGCTGGCGCGGCGTGCTCGGCGCTGCTAGTACGCGCTGCCATGCGCATCCTTGTAACCGGTGGCTGCGGGTTCATCGGGAGCAACTTTATTCGATATATCTTGCAACATTACAAGCCGGCGTTCGTGACCAACGTGGATGTGCTCACTTACGCAGGCAATCTCGCCAATCTCGATGGCGTGGTCGAGGAACATGGCGAGCGTTACGAATTTTTCAAAGCCGATATCGCGAACGCAGACCAAATGGACGCGCTGATGACCGAGCATCGGTTTTACGCGATCATCAATTTCGCAGCAGAATCGCACGTCGACCGCAGCATCAACGATCCTCTCAATTTCATTCATACAAACATCATAGGGACAAGCGTGCTGTTGGATTGCGCGCGGCGCCACGGTGTTCAGCGATTCATCCAAATCTCGACCGACGAGGTGTATGGCTCGCTTGGGTCAGGCGGCAAATTTACCGAGCAATCGTCGCTCGATCCCAGTTCGCCGTATTCAGCAAGCAAAGCGGGTGCTGATCTTCTGGTGATCGCCTCTTACAAGACTTACGGCCAGGAGGTGCTGGTGACCCGATGCTCAAACAATTACGGTCCGTATCAGTTCCCGGAGAAACTGATTCCGCTCATGATCATCAAGGCGCTCCGTGATGAGCCGCTACCGGTCTATGGCGATGGCATGAACGTGCGTGACTGGATCCATGTGAGCGATCATTGTGCCGCTGTTGTCGCCGCACTTTTCGAAGGGAAGTCCGGCCAGACTTACAATCTTGGCGGCGACAGCGAGATGGCGAATCTCGATGTGGTAAGAACGATTCTCGATAAACTTGGCAAACCACACAGCCTCGTTTCGTTTGTGCCAGACAGACTTGGTCACGATCGCCGCTATGCCATTGACTCTTCATTCGCGCAACGCGAATTGAACTGGAAACCGCGCCGTAATTTCAAGGAAGGCTTGGACGCGACAATTCAGTGGTACGTTGACAATCCGTCCTGGTGGCAACCGTTGCTCGAGCGCGCAGGGAGATATTGAACTGTAGCGGCAGTCTGCGACTGCCGATGTTATGAAACGACGATCAGCGATCGGATTGCCATGAAAATTGTGATTATCGGTGCGGGCGGGCGGGTCGGCGCGGCGCTCGTGCGCGAATATCGCGACGAGTACGACGTCTCTGGTTTCGATCACGCGGAACTCGAGTTATCGAATTTGGATGATGTGCGCAAAAAATTGTCCGCGGCGCATTTCGATGTTCTTATCAACGCTGCGGCATTCACTAACGTCGATCGTTGCGAGACCGAGCGGGACCGCGCCTATCTGATTAACGCCGAAGCGCCGGGCGTTCTTGCGAAAATTTGCGCGGATAAAAGGGCAAAGCTCATTCACTTCAGTACTGATTACGTCTACGACGGCGAGAAACGCGCGCCGTACACTGAAGAGGATAAAGCGAATCCGATCAGCGTTTACGGCGCGTCCAAGCTCGCTGGAGAAAGAAATGTGCTCGCCGCGAAAAGCCGGCATCTTGTTATCCGCGTCTCCTGGGTTTTTGGCCCTGACCGGCCGAGTTTTATCGACGGAATAATCAAGCGAGCACAGGAGACTCAACAAGTCGATGCAATCGCAGATAAATTTTCAACACCTACTTACACGCTGGATATCGTCAAAGTGCTGCCGCAGTTTTTCAATGCCGACATTGAAGGCGGCATTCTGCATTTGGCCAACGCCGGTGAATGCAGTTGGCAGCAATACGCACAATGGGCTGTGGATTGTTGTCACCAAACCGGCCTTCTGCTGAAAGCGACTACCGTTGGCGCACTCGGACTAAAGGATATGACCGATTGGGTTGCGCGCCGGCCCGTCTATTCTGTGCTTTCCACTGCGAAATACACGAAGCTGACAAGCGCGCCACCTCGTACTTGGCGGGACGCAGTTGCTGATTATATTACGCGTTTCTATCCCAAAAAATGAAAACACACATCTTTGCTTTTGCCTTGTCGATCCTCATCAGCCTTAGCGCACGCGCCGAATTGAAATGGGAGCAGACCATGGTCGAGCTGCATCCAACGCCTGCCGACAAACAGGCGATAGGCCATTTCAAATATCAGAACCCCGGAAAGACACCAGTGCGATTTAAGTCTGTTCACGCTTCCTGCGGTTGCACCACTGCGCAAACCCAGAAGGACGAAGTTCCCCCAGGCGGGACCGGCGAGATTACAGCCACTTTTAACATTGGCGATCGCACCGGCACTCAGGTGAAGACGGTGACCGTGGAAACCGATGACGCCGCGAATACCAAGACGGTCCTCACGCTCAGGACCATTATCCCGCAGCAATTGGAGATTAACCCGATGTTTGTTTTTTGGAAACAAGGCGATAAGCCTGACCCGAAGACGATCACAGTGAAGGTCGGCAAGGAATTTACGGTCAAACATATCAAGGTCACCTCGTCGAGTCCGGATTTTCAAACCAAAGTCGAGGAAACCGGTAAGGGCGAGTTCAAAGTCGATGTCCAACCCAAGGAAACGAACAACCTTGTTGCTTCGACTCTGACGATTCAACCGGAGGATTCACAGAAGGTCTTTTACGCAACTGCGCGCATCACCAATTCCCCGGTCGTTCAATAGCTAGTGAGATCTTCGCTGGTCCGCCAGATTCTTATTCTGGCAGTGCTTGCGCTCGTTCCCGCCGTGGGCGAGGCGATTTATTTCCGCCACAAGATATCGTGGCGATCGGCTATTCTCCCGTCGGAAATGGTCACTGTCGATCAAGCGCGCGCATGGGGCGAAAACGTTGTCTGGGTGGATGCGCGTCCGGACGAGGAGTTCGCGCGCGATCACGTTCCGGCCGCGCTGTCGTTGAATGAAGACCGGTGGAATGAATTGCTGCCGCAATTCTTGGCGGCATGGTCGCCGGGAAAGAAAATCGTTGTCTACTGCAGCAGCCTCGGTTGTAACGCCAGCCGGGAAGTTGCCCGACGGCTGCGCAGGGAAGCGCAGCTTCCGGATGTGTTCGTGCTCGAAGGCGGATGGGAGGGGTGGCTGAAGACGAGATGAGTGCAACGCCCAACTCCGAAAGTATTCGCGAGCAAGGCGCTGAACGCCCAACACCGAATGCGGAGCTTCGCACCGCCGGGAGCATTCCGGATTTCAAAGGTCGAACATCAAAGATCCTATGGCGCACTGTCGATCTTGTCGTTGCCGGGATTTTCATTTATGCAGGCGCGATTAAAGCACTCGATCCTGTTCAGTTCGCCAGCGACATCGACAACTACAAAATTCTTCCGTGGCCAATCAGTGTCGCGCTGGCGTTTTACTTGCCGTGGCTGGAGATTTTCTGCGGCTTGGCGCTGGTTTTTCGGCGGCTCTATCGCGGTGCGCTGTCGATATTAACCGCGCTCGTCGTCATCTTCCTCGTGGCTACGATTGCCGCTAAAGTTCGCGGTCTCGATATCACTTGCGGCTGTTTCGGTCACGCCAGCCAGAATTGGAGCTTCCCCACGCACTTGGCGCTGGATTTGGCGCTTCTTGCCGCTCTGAGCGCGCTCTGTTACTGCAGCACACCGAAACCGCCAGAGAATGCTTAGCGGACACACTCGTGGTGTGAAAACGAAATTATGCGAGGCACAGGGAATTGAGCGTCCGATTGTCCCTGTACCGATGGGAATCTGGAGCTGCGAAGATGCGCGGCGCCAACCGACTGACCACATCGCGCAGCTTCAGCGCGCACATCGCAGGACCGTCTGATCTGGAACCGGAACGCGAGCTTTCATTCTCGTCGTACCTTGAGGTGGTGCGCCATTCGCCGAGCCGACCGGACGGCAGTGGCAGCGGCATTGTTCCCGTATCTCTTCAGAAGAATTGCAAGATCGACAGTCGAATCCTGCGAATTTGGTTCACTGAAAAACTACAAAGCGAGTCATCGGCGGCTCGCGCGGCTTTTGGGTCGCAGCGGCAAAGTCCCGCTAACAGCCGAGATAGAGTTTCTGCTCCAAGCACAGCCGACCGTTTTCTCCAGTGAGTTGCACGAGTATGGGTTCTCCTCAATCTAATCTTTCCTCGGAAGGACTTACTAAACCAGACTCGAAAAATTGCCGATTACCCAAGGTGATCTTGCTGGATTTGGCTTTGATCGCCCTTCTGGTCCTCTATTTCCTTCACTTTGGGCTTCGGTCTTTATCGGCGCCTTTCAGGCCCGATGACATGATGAATATGTGGCAGTATTGGCACGCCGGCTGGTTGAAAGCCGTTCGTGCAAGCCTCTGTTTCTGGAGTTCGGTTGGGCGCCCTCTTGCGGCCATTTACTATCTTCCGTTATACTCATTTTTTGATCTTTCTCCAAAACCATACCGAGTGGTGACGATCGCCCTGATCGCTGCGGCGATACCTATCGCTTATTCGCTAGCTCGATCACTCAGTTCGTCTCGGTCGGTTGCATTTCTGGCGGTGTTCGCGTGGTGTTATCATCCCCGATTGTCAAACTTATTGTTTCTTAACTCGTTTATTTATGATGTGCTCTGCAGTCTTTTTTATCTAGCTGCTCTTGCTTGGTATATTTGTATTCGTGAGCAGAATCGGTCCCTTAATCTATTGCAGCTTGCTGGCTGCTTCGCGCTTTATATCTGTGCATTAGATTCAAAGGAAATGGCGGTCACCCTGCCGGTCATCGTTTTACTTTATGAGCTCCTGAAATATTGTTACCAACCAGAACGGCAAGAGTTCTTCCGTTGGATTTGGCATGAGGCTTCATTCGCTCTAATCGCGGGACTAATCACCTCGATTTACTGTTACAACAAAATTTACGGGCCGGAGTCATGGGCTGTCCGCGGCATCGAAGTATATGTTCCTCATTATTCCTGGCACGCATTTACCACGTCGAACGCCACATTTTTTAGCCACATTTTTTACCTATTCCCGAATCATGTTATCACAGATGGAGAACTTCTAGCTGCGTGGGCCTTAGTATTCTTGTACGCTTTCCTGCGGCGGGACCGCATGCTTGAGTTGATGGCGTTTTGGGTTGTGATAACGCCTCTTCCGCTCGCCTTTGTTACTCCTCGCAAGGGCGCGTGCTTAACCATTATCCTTTTCGGCTGGGCTATGATTTTCGCAAAACTGATTTCAGATTTATCGCTACTGATCGCAAGATTGCCGCTGCTGCACAAAGCTAGGGTAGTTCCCCTCCGCGCTGGCGTGATGCTTTGTGTTGTCATTTTGCTCGGAGTTGGGACTGAGCGACAAAATCGACGGTATGGCTTGGGCTGGCTTCATGGCGGTGAAAAGACCGCTCATGTGATTGAAGCATTTCGCGCGCTGAACCTTCAGCCCACACCTGGCAGCAAAATCTTGTTAACAGAAAATCCCTTTGCAGGCAGCTCCGGAACCGGCCCTTGGGCTCCAGTGTTTATTGCCGGTCTGCATTGGAACGACCATTCGCTGGCGGTTTATCAAGAAGGGCAAAATGCATTGAATCCCCGACAGATAGCAGAAATGAACTACGTGCTGGCAGTCCATGAATACAAAATCGACGTTATCCGAGGGCCCCGTTGAATCCGGTGTGGTCGCCGGGAACAAAAGTCGTTGTCTACTGCAGCAGCCTCGGTTGTAACGCCAGCCGGGAAGTTGCCCGACGGCTGCGCAGGGAAGCGCAGCTTCCGGATGTGTTCGTGCTCGAAGGCGGATGGGAGGGGTGGCTGAAGACGAGATGAGTGCAACGCCCAACTCCGAAAGTATTCGCGAGCAAGGCGCTGAACGCCCAACACCGAATGCGGAGCTTCGCACCGCCGGGAGCATTCCGGATTTCAAAGGTCGAACATCAAAGATCCTGTGGCGCACTGTCGATCTTAAGTGCGTTGATCCTGGTCTTCACGCTTATAACCATCGCGGCAAAACTTCGCAGACTCGACATCACTTGTGGCTGTTTCGGTCACGCCAGCCAGAACTGGAGCTTCCCTGCTCACCTGGCAACCAATCTCGTAATTCTCGCCGCGCTCCTTGTGCTTTGGCTTTCGAATCGCTTGGCGAAGCCTTTGTAGGTTGCGCGCTCAGTCTGCGTATCCTTAATTCGCCAACCGAAGTGGTTGCCTAACGATTCAACACGCGGAGTCCGTTTTGCCTGCGAATACATCGATGGAGCATGATCAGGAAACTGAAATCCGGCAGGTATCGGCTGTATTCCCGCAAGAAAAATCCGCGGACGGGGAAAAGAAGAAATCTCGGCACGTTCAACACAAAGGCTGCGGCGAAGAAACACGAACGCGCCGTTCAATATTTCAAGCGGAATTAGCCATGCCAGCTTGATCAAACAGCGATCCGTGTTGCAGACTATTTTCCCTTGAACCCTCAATGAAACAGTTGCGGTTGATCGTTCGATGTGCGCTGTGGCTGACTGTGTTTGCGAGTCTGACCTGCGTGCAAAAGTCGACGAGTCAGGTTGTCAGGTCGCCCGGGCCGCAGTCGTCATCACTGCCACGGAAAGCTACTGCGACTCAATCGCAGAGCGTTGTCCCGTCACTCACCCCTTCGCCGGAAGCAAAACCTGGTCAACCCGCGTCGTCCGACTTGACGAAAGTGGAAACAGCGGTCCGGCCTGCGGTAATTTGGGTCACGGTCTTTGATGCAAAGGGCAATTTGTTGCGGACTGAGAGCGGCTTTTTTATTTCCGCCGATGGCAGAGTCGTTACCACAGCGCGAGCGATCGAAGGCGGAGTCAATGCTGTTGCAAAAACCGCCGACGGCGGAATCCACAACGTCACCGGAATTCTCGCGGCTTCGAAAGAATTGGATCTGGCAATTCTGCAAGCCGATGTAAAGAAGGTTCCATTTCTTGAGCTAAACAAAAACAGTAATCCGCAAGTTGGCCCAAATGTTGTAGTGGTTGGCAGTGGATTGGCTGGAAGTGACGGTAGCGCTCGTCAAATGACGATTGCTGCTCAACAACCCGATCGCTTGGAAATTAGTGGAGCAAGTTCAGCCAGTTCCGTCGGATCTCCTGTTGTAAACGAGACTGGCGAAGTCATTGGTGTGGTCACAACCTCTGGGGAAAAGACTATTGCTCATCCTTCGGCTACGCTCGAATCGTTGTCATCTCGCGTGGCGGCTGATACCCAGGCCCGGTGGCCGGCTACAGCCGAAACGCGCCCCACACCAAAAGCCACGCCGAGACCGCGACTGGTCTATGCGCCGGCGCCAGCCTTTCCACCCGGTGTTTCTCAAGCCGGTGTTTCGGGAACAGGTCGCTTCCATCTAAGTTTCGATGCAAGTGGAAACGTAACGAATGTGCAAGTCGTCAAATCCACGGGCAATCCGTACTTTGATCAGGCTGCAATCAAAACGCTTCAGCAATGGAAATCTGCGCCGGGCCAAGGGTGGGCGGTCACGGTGCCCGTAACATTTCAAACGAGATGAAGGCGCAAACCGCCGCCCTCGGCTTGCGAGTAAAATCCGGCTGGGCGGCCGCAGTGCTGCTAAACGGCCCCGCTAGTTCGCCGCGGCTCAGCGATGTCCGGCGGATCGATTTGTCCGACCCGCGGCTTCCTGAAACTCGACAGCCTTATCACGCCGCGATGGGGAAACTGGAAACCGACGTGCGAAAAGTAAATCGGCGCGTTGATGCGGTGCGGCGCATTGCAGAAAAATCGATTGCGACACTTCTCGCCAGCTACCGCCAGAAACTTTATGCGGTTAGGCGCGCTGTTCTTGTGGCGGGAAGCCAGCTCAATCCTGCTTCAATCGCGAATCCGCATATTCGCGCGCATGCCTTCGAAGGTCAGTTATTTCGCTCCGTGCTCGAGGAATTTTTGCAGGCACACGGTATTCACACGGAGGTTGTCATCGAGCGTGATGCGTACGCGAAAGCTGCCGTGGAACTCAAACGATCGGATGAAAACGTGCAAGGTGTGATACAGAATCTTGGTCGAGCTATGGACGCGCCGTGGCGCGCAGAACAAAAGCTCGCCGCGCTTGCTGCGTGGCTTGCGCTCACTTAGCCGCTGAATTGGGGCACCGGTCTGGTTGCTCTAGAATTTGGATTACGAACCATGGAAATACGTGCGGCAACTAATGAAGATCGCAAGGCGATCTGGAATATTTTTCATCAGACCGTCGCGGCGGGCGATACCTACGCGTTCGATCCTGAGATGTCGCGCGAGGATGCGCTGGTTTACTGGTTTCGCGCCGATACGCAAACTTACGTCGCGGAAAAAGGTGGAAGCGTTGTCGGCACTTACATTCTCAGACCGAATCAACTCGGTCCCGGCTCTCATGTCGCCAACGCCGCTTTCATGGTCGCACCAGGCGCGCAGGGCTTGGGAGTGGGACGCAGAATGGCCGAGCATTGTTTGAGCGAGGCGCGTCAGATGGGTTTTCGCGCCATGCAATTCAATTTCGTGGTTTCTACGAACACGCCAGCTATCCATCTTTGGAAGCAGCTCGGTTTCAAAATCGTCGGCATTTTGCCAGGCGCGTTTCGCCATCCCGGAAAAGGATTTGTCGATGTTTACGTCATGTACCGCTCGCTGCTTAATGATTAGATGTCGCCGCGCCTTTTTTAAAGAAGCGTTGCAAACGGACTGATTTCCTGCTGAACCTAAGCGTGAAATGCAGACGGTGATTCAAGTTATCACCAGCGGACGCGGATCTTTACGCAACAAGATCATGGGCGATCCGCAGCTCGAGCGTAAATTCAAGCTGATTCCAACGGAGCACCAGAGACCCGGGCGCCCACATGGCTGGGCCAAAATTCACAGCGCGCGCGAAGCGCATGGCGTGATCAATCTGGAATGGCATGGACGCACCGGCGTGCTCATCTGCCGGGTGGTCACCAAATTTGGCAACAAGCCGAACTCGATCATTGGCGACTTTATCGATTATCTGCTGGCGCGTCATCAGAGCCGCATTCTCGCCATCCATATCATGCGGCGATGACAATCGCGAAGCAAGTAAGGCAAAGCTAAGACGAACGTCATTGTCGTTGTGGTGATCGGCGGAATAATCAGTGCACTCGACGGTGTTGGAATCTTCTTTGCACCAGGCGAATCCTTCAAGAGCGATTTTTTTTTGCGGCGATCTTGAATGGAATTCTCGTGAGTCTTCTAACGGGTATGTCGTTAACAAGCCACAGCGCAGGGTGCGGGGTACGGATTGCGCTTGCGAACTCTTGAAGGCAGAATCAGCGCCTATGTATAAAACGAAGGCGTGCGGTAAATGCGAGATGCCGGCCCCGGGCACCGAGCTGAAGGCCCTGGTGCTCAACGGCTCACTCAAACACAGCGAGGATATTTCCAATACGGAAGAGTTGGCCCAGCGGGTTCTCCAAGAGATGCGCGCACACAAAGTGAGCTCCGGGATGCGACGGTTCATATCACTTTGTCGTTGTCGTGTGGAGAGCAAAAGCGGCAGAATCATGGCGCGTGAAGTACTGGGAAATAATCGCCCGACAAGATGTCCATTGAGATCAAGAAAGAGATCCAGCTCGAAATCGCCCATGTTTTGTTCATCGACATCGTTGGCTATTCGAAGCTTTCGATTAATCAACAGCGTGCGGTGGTTAATGAACTGACCGAAGTCGTCAGCGCTTCGGATCAATTTCAGAAGGCCGAAGCGGCGGAACGGTTAATTAAAATCCCGACTGGTGACGGGATGGCATTGGTTTTTTACACCAGCCCAGAAGCGCCAGCGCAATGCGCAATTGAAGTCAGCCGTATCCTCAAAGAGCATCCAAGCTTACAACTTCGGATGGGCGTGCACAGCGGTCCGGTGAGCGGCGTGATAGATGTGAATGGTCACGCCAATCTTGCGGGCGCTGGCCTCAACATCGCGCAACGGGTGATGGTTTGCGGAGATGCCGGGCACATTCTTCTCTCCAAACACGTCGCCGAAGACCTGGAAGAATACGAGCGATGGCGACCGCTCCTGCACGATCTCGGTTCATGCGAAGTGAAGCATGGAATGCGTGTCTCGGTCGTGAATCTCTATGACGATCAATTCGGCAATGCGAAGCTGCCGCGGAGATTCGAGACCGTGCAGAAACGCCGGAAGCGTCTGCGCTGGGCGGCAACGACGGCAGCACTGCTGGCGCTCGTGGCAATTGTCGCCGGTGTCGTAATGTTTTCCCGCAATCGCGTGAGATCGGTGCTGGCTGCGCCGGATAAAAGCATCGCCGTACTCCCGTTTGAAAACCGGAGCGGGGATCCCAATAACGCCTACTTTGCCGACGGTATTCAGGATGAGATTCTGACACTCTTATCAAGGATCGCCGATCTGAAGGTGATCTCACGTACATCGACGCTGCACTACAAAAGTGCGTCTCGAAACTTGCGTGAAATCGCCGAGCAACTTGGCGTAGCCTATCTTCTGGAAGGAAGCGTGCAAAAGAGTGGCGATGCAGTACGGGTGAACGTGCAACTGATCAAAGCGGCTAATGATTCCCATCTTTGGGCCGATACCTTCGATCGCAAACTAACCGACGTCTTCGGCGTCGAGAGCGAGATCGCCAAACGAATAGCGGAGTCATTACAGGCGAAGCTGACCGGTCGCGAGGAGCAGGCGTTGGCCGTTAAACCGACAAACAATTCAGAGGCCTACGACGCGTACCTCCGCGGCCTGGCTCTTGAAGCACGCACGACGACCTCTCCAGACGATTCAGAGAAGGCGGTGGGCTTTTACGAGCGGGCGGTGCGGCTCGACCCAGCTTTTGCGCTGGCGTGGGCCAGACTCTCTCGTGCGAACGCTCACGTGTATTTCGGTGGCCTAGATTCGACCACCGCTCGCCGTGACGCGACGGAGCGGGCCTTAAACACCGCGCAAAAACTCCAACCAAACTCGCCCGAAACCCTGCTCGCACAGGCTTATTATCAATACTGGGTGCAGCGGGATTACGAGCTTGCCAAAGCGACGTTCGGCCGCGTTCGGGAGCTTTTGCCGGGCAGCAGCGATGTTCCCGCTGCTCTCGCCCTAATCGCACGACGACAAGGGCAGTGGGATAAAAGCGTTGCCTACTGGGAGCAAACCCTTGCGCTCGATCCACGCAACACTCAATGGCTAGCCCTGGCCGCAGAGACTTACGCGATGCTTCGGCAATTCCCGGCTGCGCTAAAAACCTACGATAGGTTGTTGGACATTGTTCC
>Ga0137403_10004776_pt1 | contig 15880 bp, 10 predicted proteins | sample CZOMad2_1_16fung_FD_122057 | JGI IMG/M metagenome (GOLD analysis project Ga0137403, IMG submission 122057) | Vadose zone soil fungal communities from Angelo Coast Range Reserve, California, USA - CZOMad2_1_16fungal (Hybrid Assembly) | ecosystem: Environmental > Terrestrial > Soil > Vadose zone... | reverse complement strand
GGGATGCGCCCGGCCTCCTCCCACGCGTCCACGTGGGGCGCGACCTCCTTCTCCACGAACGCGCGGACGGTCCGCCGCAGCATCTCGTGCTCGTCGGTGAACATCGAGAGCGGCATCGTCAGCGGGTCAGGGCACCCGCACGTAGCCTTCCATCAGGCGGCGCGCGGTCCGGTACACCGTCACGCGCTCGGCCCACGCCGCCCCGTCCCGCCGTCCCACCGTCGCCGCGATCGGCAGCACCCCGGACGGATGGCCGAGCCGCAGGTCGCCGACCCGGCCGCCCGCGCACTCGCTCACCACGGTGCCGTCGATCTGCGCCGCGACCGCCAGGCACATGGCGGCGGTCAGCGCGAAGGCGCGGTGAGCGTTGCCCATCGAGATGCAGCGGGCGACCACGTCGGTCTGCTCCGCGTCGTAGGCGACCCCGTCGAGCGCGGTGAAGCGGAGCGGGGGCGCCACCACCGCGAGCTTCGGGGTGGCCGCGCTGCCCGGGATGCCCATCGCCTCGGCCGCGGCCACCCGGATGGCCTCGAGCCGTGCGACGAGGGCCTTGTCGCCGTCCATCGCGGCGGGCGGCTCGGTGCCGGTCAGCCCGAGATCCTTGGCCCGCACGAAGACCATGGGATTGGTGGCGTCGACCATCGACGCCTCGACGCCCGCGATCATCTCGCGGGTCCGCCCGCTCGGCAGCAGCCGGCCGGTGCGGGAGCCCCCGGGCTCGAGGAAGTCGAGCGCGATGCGGGCTCCCTGCCCGGCCACCCCGGGCAGCTCGAAGTCGCCGAGCACCGCGGCCTCGCCGTCCACCACCGGCACGCGCGCCACGATGATCTTCTTCGTATTGGTGTTGTGGATCCGCACGGCCGTCTCACCGTCGGCGGACGGCACCAGGCGCTCGTCGATGGCGAAGGGGCCGACCGCCGAGGAGCAGTTGCCGCAATTGCCGGTGTAGTCCACCACGGTCCGGCCCACCTCGATCTGCGCGAAGGTGTAGTCCACCTGGGCGTCCGGGTGCGTGGGCGCGCCGATGATGAAGGCCTTCGAGAGCGAGGAGATGCCGCCGCCGAGCCCGTCGAGCTGGCGACCGTAGGGATCGGGGCTGCCCAGCGCAGAAAGCAGGATGTGGTCGCGCTCGGGCCCCGGCGAGGGCAGATCGCGCGCGTGGAAGGCGAGGCAGCGGCTGGTGCCGCCGCGCATGTAGACCGCCCGGACCCGGTGCTGGGCCATGAGCTATTCCCCCCTGGAGGCCGCGGTCTGGGTCAGCAGGCCGCCGGCCAGCAGCATGTCGCGCTCGCGCGGGCTCAGGATCGAGCGCATCCGAAAGCGCGCGCCGGAGCGCCGGTTGACCACCGCGACCGCGGTGCCCGCGGCGAGGCTCTCGCGCAGGCTCCCGAAGTCGAGCACGTCGTCGCGCTCGATGGCGTCGGCGTCCGCCGGGTTCTCGAACTCGAGCGGCGCGATGCCCCAGTTGATCAGGTTGGAGCGGTGGATGCGGGCGAAGCTCTTGGCCAGCACCGCGCGCACGCCCAGATGGAGCGGGGAGAGCACCGCCGCCTCGCGCGAGGAGCCCTGGCCGTAGATCTCCCCGCCCACGATGACGCCGCCGCCCGCCGCGCGGGCGCGCGCCACGAAGTCGGGATCCACGTTGCGGAAACAGAACTCCGAGATGGCCGGCACGTTGGAGCGGAACATCAGCACCGCGGTGCCGGAGGGCGAGATGTCGTCGGTAGAGACCTTGTCGCCGAGCTTGATGAGCACCGGCGCGCTCAGGCGCTCCTCGGTCGGGACCCCGCGCGGCACCGGCTTGATGTTCGGGCCCTTGAGGACTTCCGTCCCCGCCGCCTCGGACGCCGAGAGCGGCGGGATCAGCCCGGCCACCGAGGCCAGCAGCGAGCTCGGCCAGTGCCGCTCGGGCGGGGTGCCGGCTTTTCGGGGGTCGCTGATCCTTCCCGTCAGCGCGGACACCGCGGCGGTCAGAGGGGAGCACAGGTAGACGGAATCGTCCCGCGTGCCACTCCGGCCCGGGAAGTTGCGGTTGAAGGCGCGCAGGCTGCGCCCGCCCGAGGCCGGCACGTGACCGATGCCCGCGCAGGCGCCGCAGGTGGGCTCGGAGATCGTGGCGCCCGCCGCGAGCAGGGTCGCGAGCAGCCCTTCGCGCGCCATCACCTCGAGGATGCGGTGGCTGCCCGGGAAGACCACGAAGGAGACCGACGACGCCACCTTCCGGCCCTCGAGCACGCGGGTCACCGCCTGCATGTCCTCCCACGAGGAGTTGGTGCAGGAGCCGACCATGACCTGCTCGATCTCGAGCCCCTCGACCTCGGACACCGGGACCACGCGGTCCGGCGATCCGGGCATGGCCACCAGCGGCTCGAGGCTCGAGAGATCCAGCTCGATCCGGTCGTCGTACTCCGCGTCGGCATCCGGGGCCAGCGGCCGCCAGTCCGCCTCGCGCCCGAGGAGGCGGAAGTACTCGCGGGTCGCCTCGTCCGACGGGAACACGCTGGTGGTGAGCGTCAGCTCGGCGCCCATGTTGCAGATGGTGGCCCGCTGGGGCAGGGAGAGCGTCGCCGCGCCGGGCCCGCCGTATTCGAAGATGCGGCCGCTGCCCCCGCGCACGGTGTAGCGCCGCAGCAGCTCCATGATCACATCCTTGGCCGAGACCCACGGGCGGAGCCGGCCGGTGAGCCACACCGAGGTCACGCGCGGCATCACGACGTGATACGGCCCGCCGCCCATGGCCACCGCCACGTCGAGGCCGCCCGCGCCGATGGCGAGCATGCCGGTCGAGCCGCAGAGCGGGGTGTGGCTGTCGGTGCCCAGCACGAACTGGCCGGGCACGCTGAACGACTCGAAGTGCACCTGGTGGCAGATGCCGTTGCCCGGCTTGGAGAACCAGGCGCCGTAGCGGCTCGAGGCGGTCTGCAGATACCGGTGGTCGTCCGAGTTGCGGGAGTCCACCTGGTAGACGTTGTGGTCGATGTAGGCGACCACTCGGGCCGGGCGCACGCGCGGGAAGCCCATGGCCTCGAACTGCAGGAACGCCATGGTGCCGTTGGTGTCGGTGAGCAGGGCCTGGTCCACGCGGAGCCCGATCTCTTCGCCGGCTACCGTCTTGCCGGAGACCAGGTGGGCGTCTAGGAGCTTTCTCGTGAGGCTTTGGCCCATGGCGGCTAGTGCGGACAACCGTTTAGTTCTTTAAGCTCCATTGAATGCGGGGGCCCAGAAATGGCCCCCGCACTCCCCCAGTCGGCGGACAACCGTTTCGAACGGTTCTCGTGCGGGCAACCGTTTAGTTCTTTAAGGCTCTCCAGATGCGGGGGCCCAGAAATGGCCCCCGCACTCCCCCAGTCGGCGGACAACCGTTCCGAATGGTTCTCTTGCTGGCAGCCGTTTCGATCCGTCATCCTCTTATCTTATCGCTTCTCGAGGGGGACGAAGGGGCGGCGGGGGTGGCCCTTGTAGTCGGCGCGGGGGCGGATCAGGCGGTTGTCGTCGTACTGCTCGAGCAGGTTGGCGGTCCAGCCCGCGATCCGCGAGGCCGCGATCACCGGGGTGAAGAGGTCCACCGGGATGCCGATCGAGTAGAAAAGCGGCGCCGAGTAGAAGTCCACGTTGGGGATGAGACGCTTGGTGGCCTGCACCTTGGCGTGGAGCGCGACCGCCAGGTCGTACCAGAGGGCCTGGCCGGACTGGCGGCAGGCCGCCTCGGCGAGGCCCTTCAGGATGGTCGCGCGCGGGTCGCCCGCAGTGTAGACGCGGTGCCCGAAGCCCATGAGTCGCCGCTTCTCGCTCATCGAGCGGTCCACGAAGGCGTCCACGTTGTCGAGCGTGCCGACCTCCAGCAGCGTGCGCATCACCGCCTCGCCGGCGCCGCCGTGGAGCGTGCCCTTGAGCGCGCCGACCCCGCCCGCCACCGCGGAGTGCATGTCCGAGAGGGTGGCCGCGATGACGCGGGTCGTGAAGGTGGACGCGTTCAGCTCGTGCTCGGCGTAGAGCGTGAGGCTTGCGTCCACCGCACGGGTGGTGACCGCGCTCGGCGCCTCGCCGGTGAGCATGTACAGGAAGTTGGCCGCGTGGGAGAGCTCCTTCGACGGCGGCACCGGGGCGAGACCGCTCCGCACCCGGTGGTGCGCGCAGATCGCGGTGGTGAACTGGCTGGTCAAGCGCACCGACTTGCGCAGGTTGGCCGCCCGCGAGTTGTCGGTGGCGTCCGGGTCGTGCATGCCGAGGATCGCGACGGCAGCCTGGAGCACCCGCATGGGATCCGTGTCGCGCGGCATGAGGGCGAAGGCGCGGATCAGCGCGTCGGGGACGGGCCGCGCGGCCGCCAGCTCCGCCTGGAACTTCTCGCGCGGGGCCCGCGCGGGCAGCTCGTCGTGCCAGAGCAGGTAGGCCACGTCCTCGAAGGTGGCCTGCCGCGCCAGCTCGTCGATATCGTAGCCGCCGTAGGCCAGGCGGCCGTTCCGGCCGTCCAGGTCGCAGAGGCGCGTCTCGGCGGCCACCACGCCCTCCAGACCCCGGATGAGCTGGCTGCCCTCGGTCATCGTTGACTCCTCCCGAAGCGGCGAGTATTCCGCGGACGACATACGCGGGCCGGCATGCGCAGTTGACGGTATACCCGCGCCCCGGCAGAGCGCAAGAGCGTTGGTGGCGCACGCGCGACAGAGTAGAATCGGAGCGGGCGGGACGCATCGATGAGCCACGTCGGATCGAGCCGCTCCGGAGCCGTGGTCGGCGCAGCCGGCCCGCCCGCCCCTTCGCCGCTCGACGCGCTCCGCCGCGCGTGGCCCGCCTACGTCGTGCTCGCGTGCACGCTGCTGCTGACCTTCGGCGCGTGGCGCTACGCCGAGCGCACGGTGCGGGCCAACGAGCAGGACCGCTTCGACCGGGTGGTGGCGATGAGTCGCGCCGCGATCGACCGGCGGCTCGAGTCCTACCTGCAGATCCTGATGGGAGTGCGCGCCCTCTTCGCGAGCAGTACCGTGGTCGAGCGCTCCGAGTTCCGGTCCTTCGTCACGGGCCTGAGCCTGGACGACCGCTATCCGAGCATCCGGGGCATGAGCTGGGTCCCGCGGATCCCGGCCGGGTCCAAGGCCTCGCACGAGGCGCTCATGCGCCGGGGCGGCGCCCCCGCCGGCTACGAGATCCACCCGGCAGAGGGTCGGGCCGAATTCCATCCGGCCGCGTTTCTCGAGCCCGCCGAGGCGTATGACGCCCGCTGGTTCGGCTTCGACGTGGCCACGCTTCCCGAGAACCGGGAGGCCATGGAGCGGGCCCGGGACACCGGAGTTGCGGCGATGAGCCATCGGCTCGCCCTGCTCCGCCGGGGCGAGGGGTCCGGCTTCGTCGTCTTCCTCCCGGTGTATCGCGCCGGTCGACCTCCGGCGACGGTCGAGGAGCGCCGGCAGGGCATCGAAGGCTTCGTGGCCGCGACCTTCCGGCCCGACCTCTTGATGGGCGAGCTGTTCGGGGCTGCCCTCGCCGAGCCGGTCGACGTGGAGCTCTTCGATGCGCCCGAGGCGACCCCGGCCCACCTCATCTACGACCGCGACCCCAGCTCCGCGGGGGCGCCGCGCGAGCTGAGCCGCACCGTGGCGGTCGTGTTCGGCGGCAAGGCCTGGACGCTCCACCTCGCGACGCAGCCCGCCTTCCATTCCTTGGCCGAGCGGCTCGTGCCCTACTGGGTCCTGGGCAGCGGCCTCCTGATCAGCGTCCTCGCTTTCGTGATCACGCTGCTGCAGACCCGCGCGCTCACCGCGGCGCGCCGGCTCGGTGTCGATCTGCAGACCGCCGAGCGCCGGCTGCGTCGGGCCAACGAGCGCTTCGAGCTGGCCGCGTCCGCGGTGAGCTCCGCCATCTACGACCTGAACCTGCAGCACCGCACGGTGGCGTGGACGCAGGGGATCACCGAGCTGTGCGGCTATCGCCTGGACGAGACCGACCCGACGTATGAGTGGTGGATCGAGCGGCTCCATCCCGACGACCGGCTGCGGGTCCGCGAGCGATTCCAGGCGGCCTTGGCCAGCGGCGTTGACTTCGAGGCGGAATACCGCTTCCGCGCCCGTGACGGCCACTACCTCGATGTGCTGGACCGCGGCCGGTTCGTCCGAGACGCGGCCGGCCGCTCGGTGCGGGTCGTCGGGAGCATGGCCGACGTCTCGGAGCGGAAACGGGGGGAGTCGGTGCTGCGCGAGAGCGAGGCGCGGCACCGCGCGGTCCTGGAAACGGCCATGGACGCCTTCGTCGCGATGGACCACGACGGGCGCGTGATCGAGTTCAATCCGGCGGCCGAGCGAATGTTCGGGCATACGCGGGCGGACGTCATCGGCCGGGAGCTGGCGGAGGTGATCATTCCCCCCGCCTTCCAGGACGCGCACCGGCGCGGGCTGTCGCGCTACCTGGCGACCGGCGAGCACACGCTGCTGGGCGGCCGCATCGAGGTGAGTGCCCGGCGGGCGGACGGGACCGAGTTCCCGGTGGAGCTGACCGTGACCGTGGCGCAGATGGACGGGTCGCCCACCTTCAGCGCCTATGTCCGGGATCTCACCGAACAGAAGCGCGCGGACGCGGCCCGGACCAGCCTCGAGATGCAGCTCCAGCAGGCGCAGAAGATGGAGGCGGTGGGCCGCCTCGCGGGCGGTGTCGCCCACGACTTCAACAACCTGCTGACCGTCATCAGCGGCCGGGCCCACATGCTGCTGAGCCGGCTCAAGCCGGGTGACCCGATGCACCGCGACGTGGACCTGATCCAGAAGACGTCGCAGCGGGCGGTGGCGCTCACGAGCCAGCTCCTGGCCTTCAGCCGCAAGCAGGTCGTGCAGCCACGCGTCCTCGAGCTGGGCCCGCTGGTGGCCGACCTGGTGCCGATGCTGCAGCGGATGATCGGCGAGGACATGGAGCTGGTGGTCGAGCCGGTGCAGGGAACGGGACGAGTCAAGGTCGATCCGAGCCAGATGCAGCAGGTGCTGATGAATCTCGCGGTCAATGCCCGCGACGCCATGTCGAACGGGGGGCGGATCGGCGTCTCCATCCGGGACGTCGAGGTGGACGAGGCGACCGCGCTCCACCAGACCAACCTGCCGCCGGGGCCCTACGTGGCCCTCGCGGTCAGCGATACCGGCACCGGCATGAGCGCGGAGACGGCCGCGCACATCTTCGAACCGTTCTTCACCACCAAGGAGCAGGGGAAGGGGACCGGTCTCGGGCTCTCCACCGTGTACGGCATCGTCGAGCAGAGCCGAGGTCACATCCAGGTCCAGAGCGAGCTCGACCACGGCACCACGTTCACCATTCACCTGCCGCGGGTGGAGGAGCCCCTGGCTACCGACCAGCCCGCCGACGCCACGCGACGCCTGCGAACCACGTCACGAACAGTCCTGGTGGTGGACGACGAGCCCGAGGTCCTGGAGCTGGCCACCGAAATTCTGCGACACGTCGGCTACTCGGTGCTCGAGGCCGCCGACGGCGCGACCGCGCTCGAGGTCGCGCGGGGCCACGCGGGGGAGATCCACCTGCTCGTGACCGACATGGTGATGCCCGGCATGTCGGGCCGCGACCTGGCCGAGCAGCTGCGCGCGGTGCGGAAGGGGCTGCCGGTGGTCTACATCTCCGGTTACGTGCAGGACTCCGCCGCGCGGTCTGCGCTGTCCAGCGAGCGCTCCGCGTTCGTGGCGAAGCCCTTCACCCCCGAGCTTCTCACCGACCGGGTGCGCGAGCTCCTGGCCCCCGCGGACGCGGGGGCCGCCTGAGCCGCGCGCCCGCGCTCAGCCGCGGAGCGAGCCGTCGATGCGGACGTCCACCAGGTAGGGCCCGCCGGACGCCATCCCGCGCTTGATGGCGGTGGCCACGTCGGCCGCCTTCTCCACCGTCTCGCCCGGCACGCCCTGCGCCTTCGCGAGCCCCACGTAGTCGAGCCCCGGCTTCACGAGGTCCATCGCCACGTACTGGTTGTCCTCCGCCGAGAAACCCTTCAGCGCCTGGGTGCGCTGCTTGAGGATCCGGTAGGACTGGTTGTTGAAGATCACGAACACCACCGCGATGGAGTCGTGCGCGGCCGACCACAGCGACTGGATGGTGTACATCGCGCTGCCGTCGCCGATCAGCGCGATCACCGGACGATTGGGCTGGGCCAGCTTGACGCCGAGCGAGGCGGGCAGGCCCCAGCCGATGCCGCCGCCGCGCAGGCCGTAGAAGCCGCGGTGGTCGCGGGCCCGCAGCAGCTCGCGGATCCCGTGGCTCGAGGAGATGGCCTCGTCCACGATGATGGCCTCGTCGGGCACCGCGCCCGCGACCGCGCCCACCAGCGCGAGCGGGCTGATCGGGTGGCGGCTCGCCTGGGCGGCCGCCTCCTGCCGCAGCGCCTCGCGGCGCGCCTCCTGCGCCACGCGCAGCTTCTCGACCCGCGCGCTCACGTCCTTGACCTGCGAGGCGGTCAGCCGCCGCCTGAGCGCCTCCACCAGCTCGGGCAGCGTCGCCTTCGGATCGCCCTGGATGGCCACCTGGGCCGGATAGTTCTTGCCGATCTCCCAGGGGTCGAGGTCGAGATGGATGAGCGGCAGGCCTTCCGGCATCGGCTCCACGTCGGACGGGAGCGAGAGCGTGAAGAGATCGCCGCCCACCGAGAACAGCAGGTCGTGCTGCATGAGGAGCTGGCGGATGGGCTGACCCAGGCGCGGGAACGGACCGTGGTAGAGCGGGTGCGTGAACGGGAAGGAGCAGGTGGAGGGCACGCACTCGGTGTACACCGGCGCGCCGAGCACCTCCGCGAGCTGCACCATCTCGGCCAGCGCGTCGCCGTGAGCGACCGCGTCGCCCGAGATCAGGATGGGCCGTGTCGCCTTCACCAGGAGATCGGCGGCCGCCTCGATCGCGGCGCGGTCGCCGCGGATGCGCGGGGCCACGCGGGTGGACTGCAGCAGATCCAGCTCGCGCTCCGCGTTCAGCACGTCCACCGGCAGCGAGATGAACACCGGACCGGTGGGATGCGCCATCGCGGTCTTGACCGCGCGCCGGACCGCGCGGGGCAGGTCCTCGAGCCGGGTGATCTCGTGGGACCACTTCACGTAGGGGCGCGCCACCGGGGGCAGATCGGACCACAGGATGGGCTCGGTGAGGTTCATGGCCTGATCGTGCTGGCCCGCGGTCACGAGCAGCGGCGTCCCCGCTTCGTGCGCGTCGTAGAGCATGCCCATCGCGTTGCCGAGGCCCGGCGAGGTGTGGACGTTGACCACGCCCAGCTTGCCGCTCGCCTGCGCGTAGCCGTCGGCCATGCTGATGGCAACCGCCTCCTGCAGGGCCAGGATGTAGCGGATGCTCGGCTCCCGCACGAGCCCGTCCATCAAGGGCAGCTCGGTGGTGCCGGGATTGCCGAACATGGTGTCGACACCTTCGTCCTTCAGGATCTGAAGGAAGGCCTGCTTGCCGGAGAGAAAGGACATGGGGGAGCCTCCTCGCTGCCGGATGATAGCCCCGCTTCCTTGACTGCGCCAGTACCCGCCTGTAGGCTTCGGACCAGCATGCCGCCGGCCGTTCCCGCCGCCGCTTTCCTCGACGCGTGTCTCCGCCGGCCCACGCCGTTCACCCCGGTCTGGCTCATGCGCCAGGCCGGCCGCTACATGCCGGAGTACCGGGCGGTGCGCGCGCGGCTCGGCTTTCTCGAGCTGTGCAAGAGCCCGGAGGCGGCCGCGGAAGTCACGCTGCAGCCGGTGGAGCGCCTGGGCGTGGACGCGGCGATCCTCTTCGCGGACATCCTGCTCGTGCTCGAGCCCCTCGGGGTCGGGCTCGAGTTCACCCGTGGCGACGGCCCGCGTATCGAGCGCCCGGTGCGCAGCGCGGCGGCCGCGCGCGCGCTGCCCACGGTGGACGTGGAGGACGCGGTCGGCTTCGTGTTCGAGACGGTGCGGCGGGTGCGCAAGGCGCTCGCCGACCGCGTGCCCCTCATCGGCTTCGCGGGGGCGCCGTTCACGCTCGCCTCGTACCTGATCGAGGGTGGGCCCTCGCGCGAGTTCCTCGTCACGAAGGCGTTCATGCGGCAGGAGCCGGAGGCGTGGGCCGCGATGATGACGCGGCTCGCGGAGATCACCGCCGACTACCTCAACGGGCAGATCGCGGCCGGCGTCCAGGCGGTGCAGCTCTTCGACTCGTGGGTGGGCACGCTCTCGCCCGCCGACTACCGCGACTTCGTGCTCCCGCACTCCCGGCGCGTGATCGGCGCGCTGCGACCGGGCGTGCCGGTGATCCACTTCGGCGTGGGCACCGGCGGGCTGCTGCCGCTCATGAAGGCGGCGGGCGGGGACGTGATCGGGCTCGACTGGCGCGTGGAGCTCGGCCCCACGTGGGCCCGGCTCGGTCACGACGTGGCGGTGCAGGGGAACCTGGACCCGGCGGTGCTATTGGCCGACGTGCCCGCGATCCGCCGGGCCGCCCGCGAGATCCTCGACGCGGCGGCCGGGCGGCCGGGGCACGTGTTCAACCTGGGCCACGGCATCCACAAGGAGACGCCGGTCGAGCACGTGAAGGCGCTGGTGGACATCGTCCACGAGCTGTCCGCGCGGTGATCGACGCCGTCCTCCTCATCGCGTTCGGCGGGCCGGAGCGCCCCGAGGACGTGCGCCCGTTCCTGCAGCTCGTCACCGCGGGCCGCCGCATCCCGCCCGAGCGCCTCGAGGAGGTCGCGCATCACTACGAGCTGATGGGCGGGCGCTCCCCGCTCAATGAGCTGACCCGCCGCCAGGCCGACGGCCTGCGCGCGGCGCTCGCCGCGGACGGGCGCGCGGCGCCGGTGTGGATTGGCATGCGGAACTGGCACCCGTTCCTGCACGAGACCCTGGCCGAGATGAAGGATCGGGGTTGCCGTCGGGCGCTCGGCATCATCCTGTCGTCGCTCCAGACCGAGGCCTCCTGGTCGCGCTACATGGAGGACGTGGCGGCCGCGCGCGAGAAGGTCGGCCCGGACTCGCCCGAGATCGTCTACGCGCCGCCCTGGAGCGAGCACCCGCGGTTCATCGAGGCGATGGCGGACCGCGCGCGGGTCGCGCTCGCGGGGATCGAGCCCGCGCGCCGGGCCAACGCGCGGCTCGTCTTCACGGCCCACAGCGTCCCGGTCTCGATGGCGGTGGGCTCGCCCTACGCGGCCCAGCTCGAAACGGCGGCGCACGCCATCGCCGCCGCACTCGGCCGGGCGGCTGGGTGGTCGGTGGCCTACCAGAGTCGCAGCGGCTCCCCACGCGATCCGTGGCTCGAGCCCGACGTCGCCGACGTCATCCGCGCGCTCGCGCGGGACGGCGCGCGCGACGTGGTGGTCGTCCCGGTCGGCTTCGTCTGCGACCACGTCGAGGTGCTCTACGATCTCGACGTGGAAGCGAAGGCGGTCGCCGAATCCAGTGGGATCGGCTTTCATCGGGCCGCCGCCGCCAACGATCACCCCGCGTTCGTGGCGATGCTGGCCGACCTGGTCCGGCGCGGGCCGTGAGACTGATCGTCGTCGGCGGCGGGCTCTCCGGGCTCGCGGCGGCCCACCGGGCGGTGGAGCTGGCGCGCGAGCGCGGGCGGCCGCTCGAGCTGACTCTGCTCGAGGGGGCGGATCGCCTGGGCGGCACCATCCAGACGGAGCGCCGCGACGGCTTCCTCGTCGAGTGCGGGCCGGATTCCTTCCTCTCCGAGAAGCCGTGGGCCCTCGCCCTGTGCCGCCGGCTCGGCGTGCAGGACCGCCTCATCGGGACCGACGACCGCTTCCGGCGCGTCTTCGTGGTCTTTCGCGGGCGCCTGCATCCGCTGCCGGACGGCTTCCAGCTGCTGGCGCCCACCCGCCTCGGGCCGTTGCTGGCCTCGTCGCTCTTCTCGTGGCCCGGCAAGCTCCGGATGGCCTGCGACCTGCTGCTCCCCCGCGGCGGGCATCCCGACGAGAGCCTCGGCGCGTTCGTGAGGCGACGGCTCGGCCGCGAGGCGCTCGAGCGCGTCGCCCAGCCGCTCGTCGCCGGCATCTACACCGCCGATCCCGATGAGCTCTCGCTCGGCGCCACCATGCCGCGCTTCCTCGAGATGGAGCGGCGCGAGCGCAGCGTCATCCTGGCCCTCTGGCGGGCCGCCCGCCGGGCCCCGGCGCAGCACGCGGGGACGAGCGGCGCGCGCTGGTCGCTCTTCGTGACCTTCGCCGAGGGAATGGAGGAGCTGATCCGCCTGCTGGCCACCCGGCTGCCGCCCGGGGCGGTGCGCCTCAAGGAGCGGGTGTCCGCGGTCGAGCGTGACGGCGCCGGCTGGCGGGTCACCACCGCGGGCGGCGCGGCCTTCACCGGCGACGCGCTCATCCTGGCCCCGGAGGCCCACCAGGTCGCCCGCCTTCTGCGCTACGTGGATCCCGGGCTCGCGCATCTGCTCGAGGGGATTCCGTACGCCTCGTCGGCCACCGTGACCCTGGCCTATCGCCGCGCCGACGTCCGCCATCCCCTCGACGGCTTCGGCTTCGTGGTGCCGCAGGTGGAGCACCGGCCCATCATCGCGGGTACCTTCTCGAGCGTGAAGTACCCGGGGCGCGCCCCGGAGGGGCACGCGCTCCTGCGCGTGTTCATCGGAGGGGCGCTCAACGAGTCGGTGCTCGAGGCCGAGGATGCGGCGCTGGTCGGGATCGCGCGCGCGGAGCTCGGCGATCTCCTGGGGGCGACCGGGGCGCCCCTGTTCACCCGGGTCGCCCGTTACCCCCGGGCGATGCCGCAGTATCACGTGGGTCACGCCGTCCGCGCGGAGGCCATCGAGCTGGCGGTGGCGCGGCATCCAGGCCTCCGCCTGGCGGGCGGAGCCTACCGGGGCGTGGGGATCGCGGACTGCGTGCGCTCGGGCGAGGAAGCGGCGGAGAAGCTGCTCGGTTAGCTCGACTTCGGGTCGATGTGGTCCATCAGCATGTGGACCTCGAGCACCGAGTCGAGATACTGGAAGCTGAACGGCTTGGTGACGTAGTCGGAGGCGCCGAGCGCCAGGGCCCCGCGCGCGGAGTCGATGTCCTCCACCGCAGTGACCATGATCACGCAGGTCTCGGGCGCGGCGGTCTTGATGCGCTTCAGGGCCTCGACGCCGCCCATGCCCGCCATCATCACGTCCATCAGCACGATGTGCGGATGGAAGTCCGGCACGCGGAGGAGCGCTTCCTCACCGTCCTGGGCCTCGATCACATCGAAGCCGCGGTCCTCGAGGTACTCGGCCAGCACCTTGCGGAACTCGAGCTCGTCGTCCACCACGAGCACGCGCGCGCGGACCGGCCGCTTGGCCTGCGCGGAGTCGCCCGCCGCCGCGGCCACCAGGGTCGCCGGGGCCACCACACCCGACCGGGCCAGCGTCTCGGAGAGCTGCGTCAGGTTGAGCGGCTTGGTGAACGCGCCGGCCACGCTCAGGCCGGCCTCGGTGACCAGCTCGAGCGCATTGCCCATGCCGCTGACCAGGATCACGACCACGTCGGGGTTGAGGGCCTTGATCCGGCCCAGCGCGCCGATCCCGCCGAGGCGGGGCATGAAGAGATCGAGGATGACCGCCTTGGGCTGCCACCGCTTCACCTGGAGGAAGGCTTCGACCCCGTTGGTGGCGGTCAGGACGACGAATCCCTGCTCGGTGAAGTATTCCTTGAGCAGCTCGAGGACGTCCACGTCGTCGTCCACACAGAGGATGCTCGGGAGGCTATCGTCCATGTCACACCGTCGGAGCAAGAACAGTGCCGGGCCGTACACATGACCGGCACCGGCAGAGGTCCAGACAACCTAATGAAATAACTGCGCTTTGCTTGTAATCGGCTGCTGGAATTGGGAGGGAGTTCACAGATCCTGACACGGGGCTGACACTCGCGGTCACAACAGCTAGAAGTTGACCGTGATCACCATCCGGGGGCCGCTGGTCTCGGCCACCGCGAGCGGGGAGGTCTCGGACAGAGGCTGGGGGGCAGCCAAGGAGGGTGCGGGTAATCTGCGGGCCGATCGCCCTGGGGGCAAGGGCGAAAATGGGGTCGTGGAAGGCACTGATCGTGTGAAACAAGCTAGGCCGATGTGGACACTCGTGCCCGGACGAGTCCCAGACGACAGGCCCGGCGGGCTTCAAGCTCGGAGGGTTCGGAGGCGGGGTCCTACAAACCGTGGAGGCAAGGGCTAGCGGCCGGGAGCCAGGCGGGCCATCACCTCGAGCGACGGCTCGAGCGAGGGGCCGCCGGGCGTGAAGTTGCCCTCGAGGAAGAGCTCGGTGAGGCCGGCCTCCCGGTAGCGCTCGATGTCCTCGCGGATCTCATCGAGCGTGCCCCAGAGGGGCCGCCGGTCCTTGCCCTGCGGGCTGTCATGCACGCGGTAGGTCCCCCGGCAGACGATGTGGAGCTTGGCCGGGTCCTTCCCGCGCGCGGCCGCCGCGTCCTTCACTTCCCGGACGAGGGGCGCCACGTTCGCCATCGGGACGTTCCCGCCGTTGAAGCCGTCCCCCAGCTCCACCGCGCGCTTGACCACCGTCCTACCGTAGCCGCCGATGGTGATGGGCGGGCGCGGCTTCTGGACCGGCTTCGGCTCCACGCGGGAGCGCGGCACGTTGTAGAACTCGCCGTGGAACTCGGTGACGTCCTGGGTCCAGATCGCGTCGAGGCAGCGCAGGAACTCGTCGGCGCGCCGCCCCCGGTGCTTGAAGGGCACGCCCACCGCCTCGTACTCGTCCTGCGACCAGCCGATGCCGAGCCCCACGTCGAGACGGCCGCCCGAGAGCACGTCCAGCGTGGCGAGCTGCTTGGCGAGGACGACCGGCTGGTAGAACGGCATGATCAGCACGCTGGTGCCGAGGCGGATGCGCTGGGTGGCCGCGGCCACGTAGGCGAGCGTGACGATGGGATCGAAGACGCGCTCGAAGGGCTTCGGCCATACCTTGCCCGGTGCCGGCGGGTACTCGTTCTTGGGCTCGAGCGCGTAGAGCAGGCGCTGGAACACCCAGAGCGAATGGTAGCCGAGCGCTTCCGCCTGGCGCGCCACGCGAATCTGGTTCTCGGGGGTGGCCCAGTCCCCGGCGGTGGGCAGCGCGAATCCGAGCTTCATGGAGCGAGATGATACACGCTACGCTCAGCTACACGCGGGGTTTAGGGTGTGAGAGCGTGGGGCTTTGGATAAAGAGCCCGAAGGGGCAGTCTCTCGAGGACGGCTCAACCCCTTCGGGCGATTGCCGGACGGCTTCAGCGGGGCCGGAGACCCCCGCCAGGGACCTCGCAGTATTCGGCCGTGAAATACACGCCGCCGCGTGCTTCACACTCCGCCTTCCATGCGGCGGCCTGGTCGGTGGTTGATTGACAGACCCCATGTGAGTACTCGCCGCCGGCGGCGTGGCAGATACGTTCGCCGAGTCCGGCGGCGGCGGCCGACCGGACCGACACGCCCGGAGTGGCTCCGGCCCCGAGCAGCAGCGCGACCGCCACCATGATTGGACCCTTTCGATTCATGACTCTCCTCCTTGTGTGTTGGGTGCCTTTCGCCCGATTCCTTGTTTCGACGAGCGCAGGACCGCGGTGTCACTCGATGGCAGAAAGTTCCGCAAGAATGTGCTACTCGGCGAGGACAGGTTGACCCGCCACGAAGGACCACACGTCAGCCCCGGTGACCGGATCCCGGCGGTTTCGGTTGTGCGCGGCCGGCTACTTGGAGTCCGCGACGAAGACGCCGTCCCAGTCGTCGGCCGGCGGATCCGCGAGCAGCGCCCGCGTGCGCCGCCGGTAGAGCGCGATGGGCCCGTCGGCGGGCGCCTCGCCGCCGAGCTCGTCCAGCAGCCGGAGCGCGTCGGCCCATCGGCGCGCGTGATAGAGGTCGAGGGCTTCGTGGTAGCGGGCCAGCCGGCGCTCGCCGGCGGCGTCGAGGGCGCCGGCGCGCGCCATCACCTCGAAGCA